>WARQ01000055.1_pt1 | contig 154337 bp, 123 predicted proteins | sample 4769161 | NCBI WGS metagenome assembly WARQ01 (sample SAMN08893024, study PRJNA449175) | gut metagenome | isolation source: rumen sample fed with dry roughage | host: buffalo | place: India: Nagpur | collected 2016 | reverse complement strand
AAAACCACGATGCAAAGATACAATCCCACAAAGGGTTTGTCAAGCTTTTTCGCCATAAAACATGTTAAACAACATATAATAAATATGAAAGGGGGTACTATTACAGTACCCCCTTTCATATTTGTAATCCGATTATACAGACTGCAGAACCCGTTAAAAGTTCAGATTAATACCAACCATGGCATTGAATCCTTGTTGCGGATACCCATAAAGCAGCTCATATTTCCGGAAAAGCAGGTTGTTGAATTTAATATAAGCACCAAAGGTTTCGTTAAGCTGGTAAGTACCTTTCATATTCAGCTCATTGATATTATCCATTTTGATATTAGATCCGTTCGCATGGGTGTATCTTCCTGTTCCCAGGTAATAATCCATTGAAAGTGTGATGTTATCCATAGGTACTACCGATATTTCTCCAAACAACTCTGCTTTAGGTTTACCAAAAGCTTTGATATCTGTAATAGTAGACTCCCCAGCCGGTTCCTCACGCTCAATTTCACTTACCGACCAGGAGTTATAAACACCCTTCAACGATATGTTGAAAAGTTGTTGATAACTATATTTCAGCGAGGCCCCACCAAAGAACTTCTTAGCGTTGTAATAAGTCACATTGCTTACATTACCGAACTTGGTGCGCATAGATACCTGAGGAAGGAAGAAATGTTCGTTGTCGGTAATTTTGTATCCGCCAAAAACATCGAACCAGAAACCCGGACCCGCTCCGCTTTTAACCCCTGCAATCCCGTCCAACCAGGTGCGCGATGCCTCCAGAATCAGATCAGGATTGATATATCTGTTTACACTTGATATTTCCCAAGCACTGTTGGCGCTGACTTTACCGGTTGCCGTTGCATAAAAAACAGTCTTCGGGGCAAATTCAACATCAAAATTGATATTGGGAGACAAGAACACCTTTTTCTCTTCGCCCGTGATGATCATAGCATTGGCGCCCAATCGTAAGTTCCAACGTTCGCCATTCATCTTTAAATAGGGACTTAACGTAGACTCGAGGTGATTGTTACGCTCGAACGGAACAGTCGTTTCCGGCTCTGTCTCTCCGTAATTGAAGTATTCTATCTCACCTTCCAGTCCGATGGTCATCCCTCCGTTAAACTCGCTGTTCAGGTCGAAAGATGCTCCAAACGTATTTTCGGCAATACCACCCAAACCTCGTGTCATCCCGTACTTGTTAGTGAATCGCTTGAAATCCAGATCCAAGGCATATTCGAAAGGACCGTGACCCTTTGATTCGAATCCAATCATCCCCCCGATCTTTGTATTTGCCTGATTCGTATCATAATCGAATAAAGGCATTACATCCAAATCGACCAACCTTAAATCGGCCACAAAACCATAGTAATTGAATGTACTGTGATCTATCCCAAAGCCAAGTTTCAAGGCAAGCTTCTCGTATTCGTGGCTGAAATTAATGCCACCCAGGTTATTGTTAAGCTTGGCTTTCTGCTTGTCGTCCATCTGCAGGTAACCTATATTCCCGTTGGTAGAACGATGAGATAAAAAGACATTCAGTTTGTCCTTCTCTGTATTCAGGATATGATACCCCAAGTCGCCGTTGATGTTCATGTAATTACCAGCTCCCAGATTCAGGTACCCCCTTTTCTTACTGTAAGGAATCTCAGTCATCACACTCCCCGACCCCAACAAAGATAATTCCTGTTGTGGATCTGTAGGAACAGCAAATGTGCTGTAGTCTATAGGCATCTTTTTCACTACAGGCTCCTTGATCTTTGGCAGCGTATTCACCTTCGAAGCATCCTGAACCGACGGATCGTATTCCCGTTCCAAAGTCATCTCCCGGTTCAGTTCCTTTTCTTTCGATTTATCTTCCTGTGCATTTACCGATGCAGCAGCACCTAAGGCAACCACCAGGCAGAGGGCTTTTACATTATATATTGCTTTCATCCCAGTTCTTATTTCTTTAGTTTACTCAATCTGTTTTCAATCATCCCGGCTATATCATCCGTACCTTTGTAATTATTCTGCAAGCTGGTCAGGTATTGACGAGCCTGGAAATCATCATTCTGACTAATATAGATATCCGCCAGTAAAATAAATCCACGGGCCAGCCAATACTGATGAGGTGTTCCGTTTTCAATGAAATTCATCAGCTCTTTTTCGGCCTTGGCATTCTCTTTATTATTAAAGTACAACTGAGCCAACAAATATTTAGCCTCAGCACCATGCACGGTACGGGTATCCTTACTGATCGTCTGCAAATCGGGTAATGCCTTGGAGGCCTGCTTCAGGGCAATATATGCTTTAGCCCTTATATAACGCGCCTCGGCATTCAGTTCGGGCGACAGTTTAGGATCCTTCAGCAGCTCGTCGGCAGCAGTAAGGGCATCCTGTTGTTTACCGGTATACTGAGCACAACGCATCATTCCTAATTTGGCCGCCTCTTTGTTTTCCTTACTTTCGGCGATGGCATGTAATTGCTTAAAGGAGAGCAACGCCGCAGCATAATCTTCCTGCAGGTATTCTATTTCGGCTTTACGTGCCGTTGCGTTTTCCGCAAACTTAGTATCACCGCTGGAAAGAACAGATGCAAACAGCTGTTTTGCCTCGTCATATTGTTTATTTGCAAAAGCAATGCTTCCCAGATAGAAATTGGCATTCGAACTAAATGCCCCTTTAGGGAACGACTGCAGGTAATTTGTCAGACTCTTCTTCGCCGCAGCGTTATCACCGCGCATAAATAACTTTTCGGCAGCCAGATAAGTCAACGAATCCTGCTCGCTTACATCAAAATGAACCGATCCGCCCAATGAATTCACATAGGAGGCATAGGCATTGATATCGTTCAGATCCATATAAACCGACTTCAGATCTTGCAAAGCAACCTTTGCCTCATCGCTTCCCGGATAATTGTCGACCACCTTCTTATAGGCGGCAGCAGCTTTTTCGGGCTGGTTGTCATTAAAGTAAAGCAATCCCAGCTGAATACCGGCTTTGCGTGCCTGTGTACTTTGAGGAAACTGACTTATCACTTTTTCGAATGCCTCTGCAGCACCCTGGCTGTTTTCAAGCATAACGTAGGCCCGGCCTTTCTCAAACAGAGCATCATCCACATAGGGAGATTCCGGGTATTCGCGAACCAGACGATCCATCGCACTGATTTTTCCACGGTAATCCTTCTGAAGTCCCAGCAGGAAGCCTTTCTGATATACCGAATAATCGGCGGCCGACGGCTGTAAAGTTGCCGAACGGCTGTAACTCTCTTCAGCCTGGGCAAACTGGCGACTTTGGAACAAACAGTCGCCGATACGATTGTATGCATCTGCATAGGCAGGCAACTGACGGTTGCTTTCCAGATCAACATAGCTTCTGAACCTGCTTAATGCATCGGCATATTGTTGCTGTTTGAAGTAACAATACCCCAGATTATAGTGAGCCAATGCATACATCTCTCCGCTTTTTGCCTGAGTATTGTTCAGATAGGTTCTATAATCGGAGGCGGCACTGGCAAATTCACCTTTGCGGTAGTAACTTTCACCACGCCAGAAATAGGCATCGTTTCGGGCTTCCAGGTTGTATGAACCCAAAGAAATAGCCCGGTTGAACAGGTCGATCGCCTCATCCAGTTTTACATTCGTAAAGGATTGCGTTCCCAATTGGAATAAAATATCCTGCTTTGCCTCCAGTATTTTAGTACTCGGGCGCTTGATCTTTTCGATGGAAGCCAATGCCGAACGGTAATCCTTGGTTGTAAGATACACCTCAACCAGGTAATCGTTCACCTTATCTGAATAAACAGAGTTGGGGAACTCATTCAGGAAATTCTCGAAAATAGTAACCGACTCTCCAAACCCTGTAAAGGAAGTCTGATGAATCAGCAAAGCGTAATTATAGGTGGCAGCCTCCTTCACCTGTTTGTCGAACGAAGTCTTCGCCGCCGACTCGAAAGCCATGCGTGCATTGTTTTTATCGTTCAGCTTCAGGTAAGACTGACCCAGGTACAGATAGGCATTCTGTGTAAGGGCATCCTGTTCGCGAACAGTTTGTCCGAAACAATCCACCGCACTGTTAAAGCTCCCTTTATTAAAATAGCAGACACCTAAAATGTACAAATCGCCACGAAGCGGAGCATCCGTATCCGAAACATACTTGCTTAGGTTGGCAATGGCCTTGTCCTGATTTCCCTGGTGGTAATATGAATTACCCAAAATACGTCGAACTTCCGCATTGTTTTCGCTGTGAGGATAATTCTTCAGCAAAGCCTCTCCTTCAGCAATGGTTCTGTCGTATTTTTTCTGGATGAAATAAATCTGAGCCGTATAATAGGAAGATTGCAAAGCATATTCGGGTTTATCCTTCAAACGATCGAATTCCACCAACGCATTGTTGTACTTTCCCGTGGCATAGTCGATATAAGCTACGTAATAGGCACCGGCATCGTTGTATTTTGTTCCAATCTGCTTCAGGCGGGTAAAGTACCCTCTCGCCTTGTCCATTTCGCCGGTCTGCAGCAGCGAATAGGCATATCTGAAACTATACGTTTCCTGTTGAGACGGATTAAGCATCTCGATGGTAGACTGATTAAACCAGAATACCGCTTTTTCAAATTCTTTATGGTCGAAGTGAGCCGAAGCAATCAAAAAATGGATTTCATCGCTATGACGCGTATCCGGATATTTATCCATAAATTCCTTCAACACCTCCGATGCATTCTCCTTGCCTTGTTCAAAAGCCACACAAGCAAGCATGTAATCGGACTCCTGGATAAGGTCGGCATCCGTAGATTGCTTTTTGAATGCCTCAAGTTTATCTGTACACCCCGGATAGTTCCTTAAAACAAACATCTCCTTTCCTTCAACAAAAAGTCGTTCGGGCGACTCAAACTGATGAGATCGTTGCCCGGTGGCCGCATGAGAGCCTACAACTAAACACAGTGGAATTAGTATTCTTTTCATCACTCCTTTGCTTTTTGGTCAGGCACAGGATTGTGCCTGAATGTTCTGATAGGCAAAGATAGAGAATAGGCTCCAAATAAAAAACTATGAGGTTTGTAAAAAGAATTAATTCTCTTTACAATATCTAACAACTCCCTCTTTTACAGATGTCAGTCCGAACAAGCTGGCATCCACCTCTTGCAGCTTCAACACAACAATTTCCGAAGCATCGTCTGCCGCAATTAGTCCGTCGAAAGTAGTTGCATAACACTCAAAAAAAAGATCTTCCGTATGCACTTCAAATCCCGAGTAAAGATAAATATTGGGTATGGAGAACAGATACCTGCTTGATTTTACGTCCAATCCGGTCTCTTCTTTCACCTCACGGCGGACAGCCTCTTCGGCCGATTCATGCAGATCTACAAAACCGCCGGGTAAATCGAGCGTTCCTTTAGCCGGATCTTTTGCCCGTCTTACCACAAGCAACTCACCAACCTCATTGCGGATAAAGCAGGCTACCGCAGCCGATGGATTAAAGTAATAGACAAACCCGCAGGAAGAGCAACGTTTGGATTTTTCATTATTGACGGCAAACCCGTCCGATCCACATTTGGGACAATATTTAAATTGATGTAAAGGATGCATAAACTCTTTTTTTACAAAGATAGAAAGACTAATTCACTATTTACTGTTAAACCACTTTTTGACGGGAATATCGTAACCGGCCCCTTGCATATAATTATAGGTAGCCAGATTCAGTCCCTTTCCATAAAAATCCAGATCGATTTCCTGAGATGTGGTGAAAGGGATCTCGTTGTTGGCAAAAGGGGCTAAAGGCTGGTCAACATGCTTTGCCCCGACGTTCTCCGGACAGATTCCTGAGGGACTGTGGATTGTCATCGCATAACGATGCCAGAAGGCCGATTGAATCCATCCGTTGGCAAACAGATTGCGCACCACCTCGAGGGAGTCTATTGTCTCACGGGCCGTTTCGGTAGGGAATCCATACATCAGATACGCGTGAGTCATTATTCCGGCTTCGGTAAAGTTACGCATACTCTCGCTGGCACTTTCCACTGTAATCCCTTTGTTTATCATTTTGAGGATGCGCGGAGAAGCAACCTCAAGACCTCCTGAAATGGCTATGCAACCCGATTGAGCCAGTAAGTAACAGAGTTCGGGAGTATAAGATTTCTCGAATCGCACGTTGGTCCAATAAGATACGGTTAACTTCCTGCGAATAATCTCTTCAGCCAATTTACGAAGTAAAGCAGGAGGTGCAGCCTCGTCTACGAAGTGGAAACCCGTTTGCCCTGTTTGAGCAATCACAGCCTCCATCCTGTCAACAATCAGCTCAACGGGAGCCTGATCAAAACGTTTCACGTAATCCAGCGCCCCGTCACAAAAAGCACATTTACCCCAATAGCAGCCGTGGGCCAGCATCAGCTTATTCCATTTTCCATTGCTCCATAAAGCATGCATCGGATTGGTAAGCTCAATCATATTGATATAATTATTCTGCAGCAATCCCTCGTAGCTGGGTGTACCCGATTCGGCAAAAGGAATATTCTCCTTACTGTCGAAGTTCACCCTTATAATCGAGCCCGCATCATCTCTATACAGCGTGCGGATCAACTCGCCCCCATCCATAATCCGCAACAAAGGCAATTCTCCGTCGTCAAAAACAAGATAGTCTATAAAATCAAAAAGAGCCGGATCTGTCAGACTTCTCAGCTCTGTATTTACATAACCACCCCCCATCACAATCTTCACCTGCGGAAAATTCTGCCGGATCCATTGTGCGCAACGAAGTGCACTATACAAATTCCCTGGAAAGGGAACGGAGAAACCCACAAGATCAGGCTTACACAAAGCCATACGTTGAGAGAAGATATCCAACATCAACGTATCAATCAAGGTATGCGGTTTCTGCAATTCGTTTTGCAAGGGTCTAAATTCGGGTAAACGCAGGCATAGCGATTCGGCATATCGGATTAACTCAAAATGAGGGTCGATGGTCGAATTTATAAAGTCACACAAATCCTTCAAAAATAGCGTACAAAGATGCGTCGCCCTGTCGTAATTTCCTATTAAGCCAAATCCCCATTCCAGATCTTCATCCGATGGTAAGCGTTTACTCTCCGGCCAGAATGTAAGCTCGCAAAACCGTTGTGCCAATGTTGCATCCTTACCTCCCAGAAAACGCATCACCGGGTCGATGGTCCGGATATAAAAATCGGCCTGTTGCAAAATGATTCGATTCGCCTTAGACAACCGGCTATGTTGAGACGCCACTTCGAATATCCGTTTCAGCATTGTTCCGGTAAACAGCCGTCCGATAAGTTCTATGCCAAGATCCATTTGTTCCGCATTGTGATTTCTTGAATGCAGGAACCCTAACAGATGACAGGTTGCAGGATAGGGAGTATTTAATTGCGTAAGCGGAGGAGTTACAAGAAGCGCTTTCATTTGATATGACTTTTCTGATCTGGAAATTTCGTTATACTACAGGAGATTAAAATAAAAAAGGCAGAGAAGATACAATCCGGTAACTTCCCCACCTTTTATATGCTGGAATGACTTATCAATATTCTTTCACTTCCCAACCCAGTGCGCTGGCACCTAATACGGCAGCATCACTTTCTTTTAGCTGAGAGAATAATAATTTTGTCTTGCCTTCAAAAACTTTCAGCATGTTCTTATCCATCGAACGTTTGATCGGATTCATGATCAGATCGCCTGCTTTGGTAAGACCACCGAAAAGAATAATAGCTTCAGGACTTGAGAATGCCACGAAATCGGCAAATGCCTCTCCCAACATAGCTCCTGTAGTCTCGAAAATCTCAATTGCCAGCTTGTCATTCTTCATGGCTGCATCATAAACATCCTTTGAAGTCAGTTCGTCTGGATCAATTTCACGCAATACACTTTCGTCCTTACGAATCTCGAGGTATTCGCGTGCAGTACGTGCAACACCAGTAGCCGAAGTATAGGCTTCAAGACATCCCTGTCTGCCACAACCACACATTCTGCCATTGTTACGACGCATAATAACGTGACCAAGTTCGCCGGCAAAACCGTCGTGACCATAAACCAGGTTACCGTTGATTACGATACCACTGCCCACTCCTGTTCCGAGTGTAATCACAATGAAATCTTTCATACCACGTGCAACACCGTAAGTCATCTCGCCAATTGCCGCTGCATTCGCATCGTTAGTAAGAGCCACAGGAATTCCACCAAGCTTTTCGCTGATCAACTGAGCCAATGGAATTTTACCCTTCCAGGGAAGATTTGGTGCAAACTCAATACAACCGTTAAAATAGTTACCGTTGGGAGCACCAACACCAACACCTTTGATCTTATCGTGACCGCCAGCCTGGTTGATAACCATTTCAAGGCCCTTAGCAAGTTCTGCCACGTAATCGTTTACATCGGCATACTTACCTGTTTTAATTGAACCACTGTACAAGATTGTACCTCTTGCATCCACAACGCCAAACACAGAATTGGTTCCACCAATATCTATACCTACCACATAAGGTTTTTCCATGATCTAATTTTTATGATTAATAATGAATTTAGGGAAGCAAATATAAGATGAATATATAAAACCATCAACGCTTTATCTACTAAAAAAGTAGAAACAGATGATATTTCTGCTAAAAGGCAATTAAGAAGTTATAAAATATTTACTACAAACAATGCTATTCATCGGGAAATTGATATTCGCATAAAGCAAGAAATACAACATTAGTCCAACGGATTCATCCTAATTAGCTACTCATTCAAATCGCAATGAGACAAATTCAAATAACATACTAATTCTTTACGATGTTCACTAGGGTAAAATTAAAAAAAACGGTTCTTCTGTATAGGGATGATTGATTAGCTATAATTAATCTTATAAAATTTGGCCAAGCAAAAAAAATTCAACTTAAATCTATTATTGATCTATATAAATCTTTTTCCAATGAAAAGCATTAGTTTCTTACAAATCTTGACTCATGTATTTAATTAGCAAACAAATGAATAGTGAGATTCTACTCCTTATAACTAGTATAAAAAAATATAAATTACTGATAATTTGTATTGAATGTATCTTCTTTATATCATGTAAAGAGGTACATCAAGACCCTTTACCTGTGAACACAAAAGGTTGCAAAGAAATGGTAGAGATTAATATTGACTTAGATAAAAACACGTTACCGTTTGACAGTTTAATGGATTTTGTCTCATTTGTAAAACTTGAAACTACAGAAGGCAATCTTATTGGAGGTATATCGCAGATTTTGTTTGTAAAAGACAAAATTATAGTTGTTGATTCCGATGTATCCAAGACCATTACGGTGTATAGTGAATCGGGAAAATACCTGAACAATATAGGCAAATTAGGTCAAGGTCCGGGAGAGTACTCTTATTTAGGACATGTTACATTAACTCCAGATAAGTCAATGGTTGTGATTGTTGACATGGGAAGCGGATACTTGAAATATTTCGGATTTGATGGTAGTTTTGTTAAATCTGTAAAATTTCCTTTTTGGTTCAGCAATTGTGAATTCATTAGCGATAATATAATTGCAGGACATTATTCAGGAGGAAATATAATTAATAAAAACAACTCATCCTATAAACCTCTATTAATCATTACTGACTTACAAGGAAACGTTTATTCTTCTGGATTTCAAAGTTATTATAGTAAGACCTTTACTTCAACAACATTAATGCCTCTCCGTAAATTCGATGATGATGTTATCTATTCTCCTCCATTCTCTGATACAATTTATCATGTAACTGATAAGGGATTAGAACCTCTATATTATCTGAAAATCAAAGGAGCCAAACAAATTTCTATTGATAATAATACTACAGATAATTCTTGGGAAGAATATAAAGAAAACAATCCTTTTTTTAATGGCGAAATAATAGAGTTAAAGGATGCAACTATGATTAATATTTCAGAGCGTTACAAAAATTGGTCTAGGTTTATTATTTATTCAAAAAAACAGGATAAAATTTTCGGCTGTACAGGGACTTTAAGTAATCCATTTTTTCGCATTTTTAGTGTACCTAAAGCTCGTTACAAAGATGACATGATTGTTGTAGACGAAAGGGCCTCAAATATAATTGCAAATAGGAATATTTTCTATCAACTTGGAGAGAAGAATATAGTTGATAAATTATTTAAAGATTTAACAGAAGACAACAATCCCGTCTTATTTTTTTATAAGATAAAGGTATAGTATAAAATATAAGTACTACCAATTTATTTAATTTACGATTATTCGCTTTATAACTCATTGACTTAATTCTACTTGATTTGATAATTTATTTCCAATAAAAGACAAGAATCATAGAATTCATGGACAATTTGGATGCATATTCCTCTACACTATTTCAAATAAAATAGTTAAATTTATTTAATTAGCAGTACTATGTGATACAAGGTATTCAGTCAGTGCATATATTTGTGCAATAAAAAAAGTGTTTGAGTTCTGTAACTTATCTTAAAAACCATACGTCTTATAAATAAAAGTACTTTACAACTATGATTCATCTTGACGGAATTAACAAAACGTATCATAACGGTGCACCTTTACATGTATTAAAAGGGATTGACCTTGATATCGATAAGGGAGAAATGGTCTCTATTATGGGGGCTTCCGGATCGGGCAAGTCTACCCTTCTTAATATATTGGGAATATTAGACACCTACGATACGGGCAAATACATGCTGAACAATCAGCTGATCCAGAATTTAAGTGAAACTCGTGCAGCCGAGCTTCGTAATCAGATGATTGGATTCATTTTTCAATCTTTCAATCTCATATCATTTAAAAATGCCATGGAGAATGTAGCACTACCCCTTTATTACCAAGGTATGAAAAGGAAAAAAAGGAATGCGCTGGCAATGGAATACCTTGATATGGTAGGGTTACGCGACTGGGCAGATCATATGCCGAACGAAATGTCCGGTGGACAAAAGCAACGTGTTGCCATAGCCCGCGCGCTGATTGCCAAACCACAGATTATTTTGGCCGATGAGCCTACCGGTGCGCTGGACAGTCACACTACACTCGAAGTGATGGAGCTGCTTCGCAATGTAAACCAGGAAGGAATGACCATGATTATTGTTACCCACGAACAATCGGTAGCCGATGTAACTAAAAAAATCATTCGTTTGCGCGACGGACAGATTGAATCCATAGAAAACGGAAAAGGCCATGTTTGATTTCGACAATTTCAGAGAGATTTTCAGTACAATCAAGAAGAATAAGCTTCGTACTTTTCTTACCGGATTCTCCGTGTCATGGGGAATCTTTATGCTGATTGTGCTGCTTGGTGCAGGAAACGGCTTACGCAACGGCGTAATGTACAATTTCCGCAACATGGCGATGAACAAGATCGAGGTTTGGCCACGCTTTACATCAAAGCCATACAAAGGTTTGCAAAGCAACCGCCAGATAAGCTTCAAGGAAGACGATTATGTGGCTCTTAACCGCGAACACTCTGAAGTGGACCTTAAATCGGCCACCATCAATCATGGAGACACCTTGTTTTACGGGAAGGAGTTTAACAACTGTAACCTGAACGGTGTTTTCCCCGATTATGCCAAAATCAACTTTGTAGAGATGCTGGTTGGTAAAGGACGGTTTATCAACAACCTCGACATAGTGGAAAAACGTAAAGTGATTGTAATTAGTCCCCGTATCGAAGAAATCCTGTTTAAGAAGGAAAGCGGACTAGGCAAATACGTTAAAGCAGGTACAGTGATGTATCAGGTGGTTGGTGTTTATAAAGATGACAATAAAAGCAACGATGCTCCTTGCTACATCCCGTTCTCAACCGGACAATCCCTGTATAATGCAGGTTATGGTTTAAATCAGCTTTCGTTTACAGTGGTTGGAGTGAATACCGAAGACGAAACAACGGCATTCGAAGATCGTTTCCGTCAGCGTATGGGAAGACGGCATCAGTTTGACCCTACTGATAAAAGTGCCATCGGTATGTGGAACACTGCCAACGAGTTCAGGATGTTCAATAGTATGATGAACGGAATTATCTTCTTTGTCTGGATTGTTGGTATTGGAACCCTCATTGCAGGTATTGTAGGCGTAAGTAACATTATGCTGATCAGCGTACGCGAACGGACCAAAGAGTTCGGTATACGTAAAGCGGTAGGGGCATCTCCCATCTCGATCCTGAAACTGGTTATCTTCGAATCAATCCTCATAACGGCCATCTTCGGATACGTTGGGATGATTTCGGGAATCGGGCTTACCGAGCTTATCAACTATGGCATGCAGGCTTCCGGTATGGGTGAAGCCGCCGGACAAGACGATATATCTATGTTCAGGGACCCTACCGTTAGTCTTACCATCGCATTGATATCCACAGGAGTGCTGATCCTTGCAGGTGTGTTGGCCGGCTACTTCCCTGCTCGAAAGGCGGTTAAAATCACAGCCATAGAAGCGATGCGAGCCGAATAATTCATATAAAACAGAAAAGAAATATGTTTGATATAGACAGATGGCAAGAAATTTGGGTTACCATCACCCGTAACAAAACAAGAAGTCTTCTTACCTGTTTTGGCGTTTTCTGGGGTATTCTGATGCTTGTGTTGCTGCTGGGATCGGGAACGGGATTAAAAAACGGCATGATGCAAGGGGTAAAAGGATTTGCCACCAACTCGGTGTTCGTATTCTCAAACCAGACCAGCGAACCATACAAAGGCTTTAACAAAGGCCGTTCGTGGAACATGCGCAACAGAGATGTGGAGAGTATCCGCAAGAATGTAAAGGGAATCGAAGCGATCTCGCCGGTTATCTGGGGTAACAGATCGGACAAGAACGTGGCCTACGGCCAGGTTTCGGGTACATACAATGTAAAAGGAATCTATCCCGATTACTTTAAGATTGAAAGTCAGGACATCTTCTTCGGCCGTTTGCTGAACGACATCGACCATAACAGCCGCAGAAAGGTTTGCAATATCGGAAAAAAAGTGTGCGATGAACTATTTAAGGGACAAGACCCCTGCGGAAAGTTTATCCGGGTAAACGGACTATACTACCAGATTGTAGGTGTAATAAAAGGCAAGGCCTCCGGATTAAACCTGGGGGGACGTTCTGAAGAAAGTATTTACCTGCCCTTCTCTACCATGCAGCAAACCCTGAACCAGGGCGATATACTTCACCTGTTGTGCTTCAGCGCCTATGCAGGTCAGTCGGTCGAACCCATTATTGAAGATGTAAGAAAGATATTGAGTGCTCAGAATGAGATTGCGCCAAACGATCCGCAAGCTATTCAGTTTGTAAATATCGCCAAGCAGTTCGAGACATTCAACATGCTGTTTATCGGAATCGACTTCCTGGTTTGGCTGGTTGGTATGGGTACGTTGCTGGCAGGTGTAATCGGTATCAGTAACATTATGATGGTGACTGTAAAAGAGCGTACCAAAGAAATAGGAGTAAGACGTGCTCTGGGAGCCAAACCCTACAATATCATTTCGCAGGTTATGAGCGAAAGTCTTGCACTTACAGCCATGGCCGGATTGCTCGGACTCAGTTTCGGGGTATTCATCCTGGATATCATCAATAAAGCCATGTCCACGCAGGAGGTTACCAGAGAGACATTCTTTATTAATCCGGGAGTAGATATAGACACAGCCGTGTATGCCTCAATCGTATTGCTGATAAGTGGTATGGTTGCCGGATTGATCCCGGCGTGGCGGGCCATGCAGATTAAGGCTATAGATGCCATCAGAGAAGAATAATAAATTAAGATTAATACAATAAAAATAATAAACAAAGATTATGAAAAGCATCAACGTGAAAAAGATTTTACGCACTTTCTTACTCGTGTTGGTAGGAGTAGCCGTTCTCAGTACTTTCTATTTCTTGTGGAAAAAATCACAACCGGTAATCACCCAATATGAAATCGTGACCCCTAAACTAGACACGGTTGTAACCAAAACTGTAGCAACCGGAAATGTGGAACCTCGTTTCGAAGTACTTATCAAACCGCAGATCAGCGGTATCGTGGCCGAGCTTAACAAAGAGGCCGGACAGATGGTAAAAGAGGGCGAGATTATTGCAAAAATCAAGGTTATACCGGAAATGGTTCAGCTTAACAGTGCCGAATCACGGGTTAAAGTTGCGCAAATTACGCTGTCGCAGATTGAAGAGACCTATAAAAGAGACAAACAACTGCATACCCAGGGTGTAATTGCCAGAGAAGACTTCGAATTGTCTGAAGCCAACTACAAGAAAGCGAAGGAAGAGGCACAGAACGCACAAGATGCTTTGGAGATTATACGCGACGGTATTGCCAAGAATTCGAAAGTAGCCAGTACAACACTTGTTCGCAGTACGATTACAGGTATGATTCTGGATGTGCCCATCAAGGTTGGTAACTCTGTAATTCAGTCCAACAACTTTAACGATGGAACAACCATTGCATCGGTAGCCAACATGAACGACATGATCTTTAAGGGAACCGTAGATGAGACCGAAATTGGCCGTATACACGAAGGAATGCCTATCCGGTTGACGGTTGGAGCAATGGAAAGCCGGGTATTTGATGCTATGCTGAAATATGTATCTCCTAAAGGCGTAGAGAAAAACGGAGCCATCTTATTTGAGATAAAGGCTGCCGTATCAATCCCGGGGGATGCATTTATCCGTGCAGGATATAGTGCAAATGCCGAAATCGTACTTAAAAAGGCAGAAAACGTAATAACCGTACCCGAAAGCACTGTAGAATTTAGCGGCGATTCGGCCTTTGTACAAGTTGTAAAACAGGAAAAACCTGAGCAGGTGTTCGAAAAGAAGTATGTAAAAGTAGGATTAAGTGACGGTATTAAGATTGAAATTACGGAAGGTCTTACCGTTAAAAGCAAAATTCGTGGTGCTGCCATCGAGCCTAACAAGAAATAATCTAACAACGACTTAAGATGAATAAATTCAAATTATACCTGCCTGCACTCCTCCTATGCTGGAGTGCGCAGGCACAGGAACCAGCTAAGAAATGGTCGCTCGAGGAGTGTATAAACTACGCCATCGAGCACAACATCGATCTTAAACAAAAGGTACAAGATCAGGAAAGCAAAAAAGTAGACCTCAGTACCAGCAAGAACAGCTGGCTGCCCAACCTGAATGCCGGTTTGGGACAGAACTTCGACTTTGGTCGTTCGCCATCCAAAACGGGTGTGATTGTTGATCAGAACTCGGCCAACTCCTCTTTCTACCTGCAGACATCCATGCCTGTGTTTGACGGATTCAAGATTTCGAACGATATCAAAGCCAGAAAACTCGATTTGATGGCTTCTACCGAAAATCTGAATAAAGCCAAAGAAGACCTGGCCATCAACGTGGCTTCTTATTTTGTTGAAGCCTTGTATAATAAAGAACTGCTCTCGGTAGCCGAGTTGCAGGTTGCACTAACCAGCGAACAGGTTACACGTACCGATGCCCTTGTAAAGGCAGGCAAGGTTCCTATGTCGCAGTTGTACGACATAAAAGCTCAGCTGGCTAAAGATGAAGTTTCGCTTACCGAATCCAGGAACAATGTGAATCTTTCTCTGTTGAACCTGGCGCAGATGCTTGAACTGGAGCGTAGCGGACAATCGTTCGACATCAGCGTTCCGGTTGTGGAAGATGCTATTGAGAAATATATGAACAGCATCCTGCCTCCGGACATGGTGTACAACAATGCAGTTGCCGTAAAGCCGCAGATTAAGGAGCAGGAATACCTTTTGGAAAGTCAGAAGAAAATGCTGCAGGTGGCAAAATCAGGCTATCTGCCCAAGTTGGACTTTAACGCAAGCTACAGCAACGGATACTATCACTACTCGGGAGGAAACGATATTGTAAACACTCCGTTTAGCGATCAGATCAAACAAAACGAACGTAAGACCATCGGTTTCAGTTTAAGTATTCCAATCTTCAACCGTTTCCAGGTACGCAACAGCGTACGTAGTAACAAGATTGCGATTTTAAACCGCGAACTGATGATGGAAAGTTCAAAGAAAACACTCTATAAAGAGATACAGCAAGCCTATTTTAATGCTACTGCAGCACAAGAAAAGTACAAAGCAGCGGATAAATCGGTGCTTGCCAGCAAAGAGGCCTTTGGCTATGCAGAAGATAAGTACAACGCAGGTAAAAGTACGGTTTACGAATATAGTGAAGCCAAAACAAAATACTCGCAAAGTTTGTCTGAACAGATCCAGGCCAAATACAACTATATTTTCAGAGCCAAAATTCTGGATTTCTACAACGGCGTTCCAATCAAACTTTAGCTTACTATACACACACTAGCAAAAAAAAGGGCTGCTCCAAACGGGCAGCCCTTTCATTTTGATATATATCTTACAAAGATTAATCAACGTTTAATGTAACACGGCTGAATGCAAGAATTGTAAGTGTTTTACTTTGCTGACGAAGGTATTCTTCAATTGAGATCTTAGAATCCTTGATAAATTCCTGCTGAAGCAATGTATTTTCCTTGTAATACTTCTGCAAAGCACCCTGAGCGATACGATCCAACAGATTTTCTGGTTTGCCTGACTGACGAGCTTTGTCGCGGGCAATTTCCATTTCTGTATCGATCACATTCTGAGGAACCTCTTCTGCACGTACAGCAACCGGATTCATAGCAGCAACCTGCATAGCTACGTCGCGGGCAACTGTGTGATCAACTACTTCGTTGAATGCAACGATAGTAGCCAATTTGTTTCCCGGGTGGATATAAGATACAGAGCTTGCACCATTTACGAACTGATAGAAACCTAATTCCATCTTTTCGCCAGTTACACCAACACGGTCGGTGATGTGTTCCTGAATAGCACGGCCATCAGCCAAAGGAGAAGCCAACAAAGCCTCTACAGTTTCTGGTTTAACGCTCATAGCTACGTTCAGGATATCCTGAGTAAGGGCAACAAACTGTTCGTTCTTAGCCACAAAGTCGGTTTCGCATTTCAAAGCTACAATTGCAGCAAATCCAGCGTTTTCGGCTGCCAGTACACAACCTTCAGAAGCTTCGCGATCTGAACGTTTTGCGGCAACAGCCTGACCTTTTTTACGGATAATTTCCATTGCTTTATCGAAATCATTTCCAGCTTCTTCCAAAGCCTTCTTGCAATCCATCATTCCCGCTCCGCTCATTTTGCGAAGGTGAGAAATTTCAGCCATTGTAACTGCCATAGTTTTATATTTTTATTGGTATGTAATCTTCTGATTTATAAAAAAAACAATGTGTCAACTTGCAGATTAACGAAGCGATTCATTAAGCGGCAGGACTGACACATTGTAGTATTGATGATATATTATTCTTCTATATCCTTAACGAACTTTCCAACAACGCGTGCATTCAATGCTTCTTCGTCTTCTTTTCTTGTTCTCTTAACACCAGCTTTAGCTTTGCGTTCTCTTTTAGGAGCAGCTTCGCCTTCACCTGCAGCTTCAGTGTCAATCTTTTCAGCTTTACGTTCCTGCAAACCTTCGTTCATAGCTTCGCAAATTGCACCCAGGATAACTTCTACAGATTTTGTAGCATCATCGTTAGCAGGGATTACGAAGTCGATGTTGTTAGGGTTAGAGTTAGTATCCACCATAGCGAATACCGGAATACCCAAACGGTTTGCTTCACGTACAGCAATATGTTCTTTCATTACGTCTACAACGAACAAAGCAGAAGGAAGACGAGTTAAGTCTGCGATAGAACCTAAAGTCTTTTCCAATTTTGCACGCTGACGAGTGATCTGAAGTTTTTCTCTTTTTGAAAGATTATCAAATGTACCGTCCTTTGTCATTTTATCGATCGTAGTCATCTTTTTGATGGCTTTACGAATTGTTGGGAAGTTGGTAAGCATACCACCAGCCCATCTTTCGATAACGTAAGGCATACCTACAGAAGCAGCCTTATCAGCAACGGTTTGTTTAGCTTGTTTTTTGGTAGCAACGAAAAGCACTTTCTTGCCGGCTTTAGCCATCTGTTTCAAGATTTCTGCAGCTTCGTCTACTTTAGCAACTGTTTTATATAAGTCAATGATATGAATACCATTGCGCTCCATGAAAATATAAGGAGCCATAGCGGGGTTCCACTTTCTTTTTAAGTGTCCGAAGTGAACTCCGGCTTCTAATAACTGATCAAAATTAACTCTTGACATTGTTTTGTTTTTAAAATCGTTTACATTCTGTTTAACACACAATCGTCAGGTAGTTCTCCGGCAAATCATCATGCAAAAGAAATCCCAACAATTTAGATACTAAACGCTTCTTACTTGCAAGAAACTCACAAATAACATTAACGTTTGCTGAACTGGAATCTCTTGCGTGCTTTTGGTTGACCTGGTTTTTTACGTTCAACCGAACGAGGATCGCGGGTAACGAAGCCTTCAGCTCTTAGAGCAGACTTGTCTTCCGGATTGATCTTGATCAACGCGCGGGCAATTGCCAAACGAGCTGCTTCAGACTGACCTTTGAAACCACCTCCGTCAAGATTAATCTTAATGTCGTATTGTTCAGCAACATTCAATTTAGCCAAAGGCTGCTTAACAATAAACTGAAGAATTGTTGAAGGGAAGTAAGTTGTAAGATCACGTTTGTTGATTGTAATCTTTCCTGTTCCTTCGCTAACGAATACGCGAGCAACTGCAGCTTTACGTCTTCCTATTGCATTTACTACTTCCATACTAGTTATTTAAGTGAGTTTATATCAATTTCTTTAGGCTGTTGAGCTTCGTGCTTGTGCTCAGTGCCTGCATACACGTACATGTTGCCAAGCAATTTCGCACCCAGACGATTCTTTGGCAGCATACCCTTCACTACTTTTTCGAACAAACGACGTTCGCCCTTCTTCATCAATGAAGCAGGAGTATATTCGATTTGTCCACCTGGATAACCAGTGTATCTCAGATAAACACGGTCGTTCCACTTATTTCCGGTAAGAACGACTTTGTCTGCATTGATAATAATTACATTATCACCACAATCAACGTGAGGGGTAAAGTTGGGTTTGTACTTACCACGCAAAAGCTTTGCTACTTTTGCGCAAAGGCGACCCAAAGACTGACCTGTTGCGTCAACAATCACCCATTCTTTGTTTACAGTTGCTTTGTTTGCAGAAATGGTCTTAAAACTTAAAGTATCCACTTGCTTAAAATTAATTTAATTAATAATTCAAAAAACAAATTCTTTTGCATGAGCTCCTTCGGACACATGAAGTAACAACATGCTAAGAATTAAACTCTTAGTACAATTTGATAATAATCGGCTTGCAAAGGTACGGCTTTTCTTTAAATAAAAAAACTTTTGCCTATGTTTTTAACAGACAACTCAAAGCAAATCAAGCCTAACGGAAGAAATAGCCTAGTGAAAAGGTGATATTGTTCTGATAAACGGAAGAGGCTCCCTGAGGTTTTTCGGCCAACCGGTCCAAGGTTCCGCAGGTGGCATGTATGCCAAAGAATACATCTTTATAAATCGCACTTAATCCAACATTTACACCCAGATCGAAGGGCTTGAGGTCATTTTCCTCCGTTTGTCCGAATTTGATATCATAATCGGCCTGTCCGGATTTCATATTTCCAAAAAGAGAATAATTAAAATTCGGGCCAAGAGAAATTCCCAGCTTAGCTTCATTGATAGGAATAGAGTAAACTACATTCAGCGGCACCTGAATGGAATAGTAGTAGCATGAATGGGCAGTAGGTGTTGTACTGTTTTCGAAAGCCTCGTACGAACCTCCCTGGTTTATAAATACAAGCTCCGGCCTTAGTGAAAATCGTTTATACACCGGAACGTCCAGCATTCCAGCCACACTGAAGCCAAAACGGGCTCCCGATACAGGCGACCCATCCACCTTCTGGACAAGAGCGGAAGAACCGATCCCTGCCCTAACCCCGAACGACACCTGTGCATAAACAGCAGGCACCATCAACATCACCAAACATAGTAGCAGTATCTTTTTCATGTATATGTATTTTCCAATTATTTCTGATAAACAAAGATATGCTTTTTTTATATATCCAAATCAACTATAACGGTTTTTAATATAATTATTGATATCCCTCAATCAGCACATCTTGATTACAACCGGCCTCCATACTGTAAAAGTATGCAGCAATAACCAAAGGACACCCGACTCAAACCTTGGAGGGGGAATTCCTGCTAAGACGGGTGTACAACCAGGGTTTTAAACGAGATTAACCCTTCCTGTTTTTACTTTTTCCCTTAAGTGATTAACTCCGTTCATGCCATAGATTAGTCGTTTTCATTCCAGACTTTACTCGTCTTCCAACTGAGGGACAATAGTCACACAGATGAGGGACCATTGTCACACAGATGGAGGACAATGATCACTCAGATGAGAGACGAAGAATATACTTTAGGTTAACGACTAATCATCGTTATGAAAAACATTAAGTCCTTAAGGAAAAACCTCTGATTCAGGAATGAAAAAAGTTTAAAACTACCGCTTAAGATTAAAGTTGGACTTACGGAGGTACTCAACGGTCTGATTACAGTCTGTCGAACCATACAAGATAGTATCTTGGAAACACCCCCGAGACGCTTTCGCCCCGGAATGACAGATGACAGATGAAACAGATCCGTCACACACCATCTGTCATTTCCAAAAGCCGCTCCCATAAAGGGTTTTGAGCATAAAAATGACAGATGACAGATGTTTTTGACAAAAACTCTTTCCAATGGAGGTTGTAAGACGATTAGATACGAAATGAAGCAGATTAATCAGTATTTAATCCACAACATTTGCACTAGATTTGCACTAGATTTGCACTAGATTTGCACTAGAATATAACGTTAAGAGCAATAAAAAGGCATAAATCGGACTTAGAATTTTGCTTGAAGGCATAAAAAAAGCACCTACAATTTAATGTAAGTGCTTAATTATCAGTTAGTCGGGGTGAGACGATTCGAACGTCCGACCACGCGCCCCCCAGACGCGTACTCTAACCGGGCTGAGCTACACCCCGAGTAATCTTTACGGGTGCAAAAGTAGTGGTTTTTTATTAAATGCCAAAACTTTCGCGATAAAAATCGAACGACTCAAGTACTTTTTCTTTTGTTACCGATTGATTGATCTGAACCTCACCTACTTGAGAAAGCAGGGTGAAATTAATAATACCTCCTTCGTTTTTCTTATCGTGCGTCATAAGCTCGTACAAAGCCTCGTAATCGTCGCAATTAAAGAAAAACGGGGGATAATATTTCTTCAGATAATATACCACCTGCGACAGGATTTCCATGGGGAAACCACACTTTTTGTAAGACAGATATAGCTCGCTTACCAAACCGGCGGCAACGGCATGTCCGTGCAATACGGGTCTTCCCTTTCTAAAAGATAAGCTTTCGTAAGCGTGACCAACGGTATGTCCCAGATTCAGGGCCTTGCGTATGCCCATCTCTTTGGGATCTTCCTCCACAATCCGCTCCTTTACAGCTACGGATTGAGCTACCATCTGATTCAGCAGCGTATAATCTACCCGGTCCAGATCAAATGAGAGGATGGCGCGATAGGTTTCCATGTTGCTAATTAATGCATGCTTCACCATCTCTGCATAACCCGAAAGCAGGTTGTCCCGATCTAACGTCTTCAGAAAAGACGAATCGATCAGCACGCACAACGGAGGATAAAAAGAGCCTATCTCGTTTTTAAGTCCGTTAAAATTTATACCGGTCTTCCCTCCTACTGCGGCATCCACAGAAGCCATCAGTGTAGTTGGCACATTTACAGAATGTATCCCGCGCTTAAATGTAGCAGCCACAAAACCACCCATATCGGTGATCATGCCGCCTCCCACATTTAACAGCAGCGAGTTTCTGGATGCACCTTCGTTGCAAAGGCGCATCCAGATTGCTGTTACCTGTTCAATATTTTTATTGGTATCTCCGGCCTCTACCGTAATGACCGGCGCTCCCTGCAATTGGGGAACCTCCTTCAGCATCGGCAAACAGAGTTCCAATGTATTGGAATCTGTAAGCACGAATAGTTTGTCATACTTTACCGACTGGAGAAAATTCTGTAACTCCGACTGTAAGTTCTTACATATTATTACGTTCTGAGCCGCCATAGTTCTTAATTTAATCCGGCTGCTTCTACAATGGCATTCACTGCATCAGCCAGTCCGTTAACATCCTTTCCTCCGGCCGTAGCATAGTGAGGCTGACCGCCGCCACCGCCTTTGATGAATTGAGCTCCCGATTTGATCAGCTTGCTTGCATCAAGTCCTTCGGCAACCAATTCGTCGCTTATCATCACCTGAAGCTGGCATTTAGCACCTTCGTCCACACCGGCAACAAACAGGAATTTACCCTTTACCTCGCCACGGATCTGGAATGCCACATCTTTCATTATTTCGGAGCTTCCGCTTCCACGGAATACAATCACCTTTACACCTTGCTTTTCAGGAGCTTCTTCGATAAGACGTTTTTTAAGTTCAACCGCCTTTTCTTTCAGGAATTCGCCAACCTGCTTTTTAAGTTCGGAACTTTCTTCGATTGTTTTCTTAATAGCCTGTGCCAGGTTCGGAATATTATTCATCATGCCGCGCAATTCGCGGATTAAATCTTGTTGCGCATACAGGTAGTTTTCGGCTCCCTGGGCGGTAACGGCTTCAATACGACGTACGCCGGCTGCAATGGAGCTTTCGGCTACGATACGAAACGCACCGATCATTCCGGTGGCCGGGATGTGAGTTCCCCCGCAAAGCTCCACCGAACTTCCGTACTTAACCACACGCACTTCGTCGCCATACTTTTCGCCGAACAATGCCATAGCTCCCATTTCTCTGGCCTGAGCAATCGGCATGGAACGGTGTTCCTCCAATGAGAAGTTGGAACGGATCTTTTCCGACACCAGCTTTTCAACAGTTCGGATCTCTTCGTCGGTTACCTTCTGGAAGTGAGAGAAGTCGAAACGTAATGATTCCGGAGATACATATGAACCCTTCTGTTCAACATGGTCGCCCAACACTTCGCGTAAAGCTTCGTGCAACAGGTGGGTGGCAGAGTGATTACACTCGCACTGGATTCTCTTTTCCGTATTGATTTTAGCGGTGAAGGTTGCCGTAATATCTTTAGGCAATTTAGCTGACAGATGAACCGCCAGGTTGTTTTCGCGCTTTGTATCGATAATATCAAGCTGCTCATCGTCCGAGATAAGCCAGCCTGAATCTCCTACCTGTCCACCCATTTCGGCATAGAAAGGAGTTACATCCAATACAAGCTGATAAAGTTCTTTATTTTTCTGTTTGATTTTACGGTAACGCAAAATCTCGGCATCACATTCAAACTGATCGTAACCAACAAATTTACTGTCGCCTTCCTTCACAATAACCCAGTCGCCAGTTTCGATGGCGGCAGCATTACGTGCACGGTCTTTCTGCTTTTGCATCTCGGCTGTAAATTCGTCGATGTTTACCTCCATCTCGTTTTCGCGAAGAATAAGTTCGGTAAGGTCTAACGGAAAACCAAAGGTATCGTACAGTGTAAAGGCATCCACCCCGCTGATAATGTTTTTGCCGGCAGCTTTAGCCTCATCAATCTTCTTATCCAGCAGACGAATACCGGTTTCCAGCGTACGCAGGAAGGATTCTTCTTCCTCCTTGATTACTTTTTCGATCAGGGTTTTCTGTGCCTGCAACTCTGGATAAGCATCTCCCATCACCTCGATAAGAGTAGGCAGCAGCTGATACATAAATGCTTCGCGACGGCCCAGGAAAGTATAGCCGTAGCGAACGGCACGACGAAGAATACGACGGATTACATAGCCGGCCTTTGCATTGGATGGCAGCTGACCGTCTGTAATTGAGAAAGCGATGGTACGGATATGGTCGGCAATTACACGCATGGCAATATCTTGCTGGTTGTTTTCGCCGTAAGGAACTCCCGCCATCGAAGCGATATGCTGAATAATGGGCTGGAACACATCGGTATCGTAATTCGAAATTTTACCTTGCAAAGCCATACAAAGGCGCTCGAAACCCATACCGGTATCAATTACCTTGGCAGGCAACGATTCCAGTGAGCCGTCTGCTTTACGGTTGAACTGCATAAATACAAGGTTCCATATTTCAATTACCTGCGGATGACTTTGATTAACCAGTGTCAATCCGTCTACTTCGGCACGTTCGTGGTCCGGACGGATATCAACGTGTATTTCTGAACAGGGACCGCAAGGACCGGTGTCGCCCATTTCCCAAAAATTATCTTTTTTATTTCCGTTGATGATACGGTCTTTAGGCAGGTATTGTTCCCAATAACCGGCAGCCTCGTTGTCGCGCTCCAGTCCTTCGGAGGCACTTCCTTCAAATACGGTGGCATACAAACGGTTCGGATCCAGCTTAAGTACCTCAACAAGGTATTCCCATGCCCAGTTGATAGCCTCTTTCTTGAAATAATCGCCAAAAGACCAGTTTCCCAACATCTCGAACATGGTGTGGTGGTACGTATCATGTCCTACCTCTTCAAGATCATTATGCTTACCGCTTACGCGAAGACACTTCTGAGAATCCGCAACACGGGGATATTTTATGGGCACATTTCCCAAAATAATATCTTTAAACTGATTCATCCCTGCATTGGTAAACATCAATGTAGGGTCTCCCTTAATTACCATAGGTGCGGAAGGTACAATCTGGTGTTGCTTGGATGCAAAGAACGATTTAAATGATTCCCGGATTTCTTTTGCTGTCAACATAATCAATAATCTGTATTCTAGTGTCGTTAATATTCTGAAAAACAATTTGCAAAAGTACCATAAATTATTATTTTTGCACTTAGTTCACGCAATAAATATTCAATGAAACTATTCAAAAGTCGGAAAACATACTATTTATATAATCCTAATACACTTAATTACGAGCGGGTTTATCCTTCCGCCAAGGATCGCTTTTTTATTGTTCTGCGCCATCTGAGCATTGGTATAGCGATTGGTGTAGGTATATTCTTTATAATGGTATATGCTGTGGAGTCTCCCAGGGAGTCGCTCATGCAAAAGGAGAACAAGCTGCTTCAAACACAATACGAGGTATTATCCCTTCGGCTTAACGAGGCTCTCAGCGTATTAAACGATATTCAGCTTCGGGATGAAAACCTGTACCGGGCAATCTTTCAGACCGAATCGATTCCCGAGTCGGTGCGTAAGGCCGGCTTTGGCGGTACCAACCGCTACGAACATCTGCTTACGTTAAGCAACCCGGACCTGGTGGTTTCCACCACTCAAAAGATGGACATGTTAAGCAAACAGCTTTATATCCAGTCCAATTCATTGGATGAGCTTATCCATCTGGGTAAAAATCAGGAAGAACGACTGAAGTGCATCCCTGCCATCCAGCCTATATCCAACAAAGACTTACGGCAGACGGCTTCGGGCTACGGGATGCGCATCGACCCTATCTACCGTACCCCCCGTTTCCACTCGGGGATGGACTTTTCTGCAAAAAAGGGAACGGATGTGTATGCTACCGGAAATGGAGTGGTTACCTTTGCTTCATGGAAACAGGGGTATGGCAATTGCCTGGTTATAAAACACGGATTCGGTTACGAGACGCTTTACGGCCACCTGGATAAGTTTAAAGCCAGAGTAGGCCAAAAGGTTACCCGCGGCGAAGTTATCGGTACGGTTGGAAACACGGGTAAGTCTACCGGTCCGCATTTACATTACGAGGTTATGGTACGTGGTAAATACGACAACCCTGCCAAGTATTACTTTATGGATCTAACACCCGAAGAATACGACAGGATGATTCAGATTGCAGAAAATCATGGTCAGGTAATGGATTAATAAAACAAAAATGGGACTTAAAAAAGATAAGGATGTCAAGATTTATTCTTCTATCAGCGAGGTAGCTCAGCTCTTTGGGGTAAATGAGTCTACGCTGCGTTTTTGGGAGAAGGAATTTGATATTATCAATCCCAGAAAAACCGCCAAAGGTACCCGCTTCTATACCAAGGAGGATATTGATGCCGTACGGCTGATCTACCACCTTGTAAAGGAAAGAGGACTCACCCTGGCAGGTGCCAAACAAAAACTGAAAGACAACAAAGATACAGTTATCCGGCAGGAAGATATTGTAAACAGACTTAAAGCCATACGCGAAGAGCTGAACAAATTAAAAGAGGCCTTTGATGCGCTTCAGCCCGGCAACGAATAAGCTGTAACAAAAATTGGAGACAATAAATTAGTACGTAAAGGCGAAAATAAGTACATTCGCATCCTATTTATAAAAAGCGACTAACATGGAAGTATCAGGAAAGATTATTGCTATTCTACCCATTCAAGGAGGAACCAGCAAAAGTGGAAATGAGTGGAAAAAGCAGGATTATATCTTGGAAACACATGATCAATACCCCAAGAAGATATGCTTTAACTTGTGGGGAGAGAAGATCGATCAGTATGCCATTCAATCCGGCGAGGAAGTTACCGTCTCTTTTGATATAGAAAGCAGGGAGTTTAATGGTAAATGGTATACCAATATCAACGGATGGAAAGTAGATCGTGCCGATGCTGCACAGGCTATGCCTGCAGCCGGATATACCCCGGATAACTTTGCCACGGGTGCCGTACCTACTGCTCCCGACTTTGGACCGGTAAATCCGATTGATGATCTGCCTTTCTAAACAATAGGACATAAAGCGGGCCGGCTCTTTTGAAACAAGAACCGGCCCGTTTTTATTTTATCCTATTAGTCGGCAATCCTGCCTACCGATTTGATATTTTTAATTTTGGCCAGAGTTACACACATCTTCTGGATATCTTCCACATCGTGTACCTTCATTTTAATCTTGCCTTCAAAAACCCCGTCTTTGGCTTCGATTGTCAGCCGCTGGATATTTACCGAAAATTGCTCCGAGATGGTTTTCGTAATGATATTGAGCACACCGATGGAATCTATTCCTTTTACTTCGAGCGTTGCTTCAAAAGAGGCGTTTTTATGACTGCTCCACTCTGTAGAAAGGATCCGTTCGCCAAAGCTGCTCTTCAGCCGCATGGCAATAGGGCACGAGCGTTTGTGTACTACCACATTCCCATCGTCGTTTACAAACCCGAAGGCATCATCGCCCGGAATCGGTTTGCAGCAATCGGCTATCACATAATTCCGTTCAAAAGCCTCCTCCCTCAACACATAGGGTTTTGTTTTGTCGTAAGCAGGTTTCTTGTCAGCCTCGTCGGGCAACGGTTCGGGTGCTTTAACCGGTTTAGGGGTTACGCCCAAAGCCTGCTTTACATATTTGAAAAGAACATTGTCCGTTTTCTCCTTCAACAACTTTTTCACATTATCGGGCAAGGTTACGTCTCCCTTCTCGACAGCATAAAAGAACTCATCACGTTTGGCAAAACCGAAGTAGACAGACAGCTTTTCGATATTGGCAACAGAAGCTTCCACTTCCGATCGGGTAAGCAGGTTCATTACTTTTGTTTCACCAGCCTTGGCCATCTCCTTACGCGTACGTTTCAACACGGCATCAATCTTGGCACGGGCACGGGCCGTTGTAACGAAGCTGAGCCATTCGGGCTGTGGCTCCTGCGACCGGGAGGTAAGCACCTCTACCTGGTCTCCACTGGTAAGCGGGTGACTCAATGGCACCAACCGGTGGTTTACCTTGGCTCCGATGCAATGGTAGCCGATGTTGCTGTGTAAGGCGTAGGCAAAATCCAGCGCTGTAGCGCCGAGAGGTAATGTCTTGATATCTCCTTTGGGGGTGAAAACAAATATTTCGGACGAGAAAAGATTCAGTTTAATGGTATCGAGGAAGTCGAGTGCATTGGGATCCGGACTTTCCAGAATCTCGGTAATGGTCTGCAGCCACTTATCAAGTTCGGTATCTTCATCCACATTATTTTCTTTGTATTTCCAATGGGCTGCAAATCCTTTTTCGGCTATGTCGTCCATTCTGCGGCTTCGTATCTGCACCTCCACCCATTGTCCGTCGGGTCCCATCACGGTTAGGTGTAGAGCCTGATAACCATTGGCTTTAGGTCTGCTTACCCAGTCGCGGATACGGTCCGGACGAATCCGATAGATATCCGTTATAGCCGAATAAATATCCCAACATTGGTTCTTCTCGTCGATACCAGGAATGGGGTCGAAAATAATACGTACGGCAAAGATGTCGTATATATCTTCAAACGTCACACCTTTGGATTCCATCTTACACCAAATGGAGTAGACAGACTTTACCCTGTCCCGCATCTCATAGGTAAGCCCCATGGCGCTGAGTTTATTGTTTACAGGTACGGCGAAATGATCATAAAGAGCCCTTCGGGACTCTTCCGTTGCTTTGAGTTTCGCCTTAATAAAGTCGTATTCTTTGGGATGTTCGTATTTAAAGCTTAGATCTTCTAATTCCGTTTTTATGGTAAAAAGGCCCAGCCGGTGGGCAAGGGGGGCATACAGATAGAGTGTTTCGCCGGCAATCTTAAATTGTTTGGCCGGCAACATCGAACCGAGCGTTCTCATATTATGCAGGCGGTCTGCAATCTTGATCAGGATAACACGGATATCGTCACTCATGGTAAGCAGCAGCTTTCTGAAGTTCTCGGCTTGTGCCGATGCCTTCTCTCCAAAGATTCCTCCGGATATCTTGGTGAGTCCGTCCACGATCTGGGCTATTTTCTCGCCGAACATATCGCGGATGTCGTCTACGGTATATTCGGTATCTTCCACCACATCGTGAAGCAAAGCAGAACAAATGGAAGTGGAACCCAATCCCATTTCCCTGCAAACAATACGTGCTACCGCTAAAGGATGAAGGATGTAGGGTTCACCGGAACGTCTTTTCACTCCATTGTGCGCCTGATTAGCAAAATTGAAAGCTTTTGTGATACGTTCAACTTTCCTCCTGTGATTGGAATTAAGATAGTCATTCAGAAGGTTAGAAAATTCCTCCTGAATAAGCTGTTCATCTGCTGATAATATATCGTTTGCTTCACTCATATCCACTACCTCCTTTTAATATACTATAGGTACAAATATACAAATATTTGCAAGAAAGTAGCAGTGCCGAGTAAAATAGTTTACACAACAGGGATTTTAAGAACTTGTCCCGGACGGATATCCGAATTGGGCAACCCATTCGTTTCCTGAATTACCTGAGCAGTTACACCCGGGTACTTTTTCGAAATGGTATATAACGAATCTCCCGATTTAACCTTATAGGATATATAATCGCCTGATGCAGCAACCGGTGTTTTTGCAGCGGTCGACTTGGAGGCAGGTTCGGAAGCTGTTTTTTCCGAAGAGGCGGACGACTTATCGGCTAGGCGTACTCCGCCGTTATCAATATAAAGAACAAGGCGTCTGCCGCTTACCACTTTGGAAGATTTCAACTTGTTCCACTTACGTACATCCCTCGAGGCTACACCATACAGGTTTGAAATCGTATACAGGTTCTCGCCCTTCTTTACTACGTGTGTGATCCGCTCTTTTGTATCCGATTTAGAATCGTTGCCGGAAGCGTCCGGGATGAGATTTGCTAAAAACTCTTCGGCCTTGTACTTGCGGATGGAGTCTTCCATTGTAACAAATGCATAGGCATGAGCTGCTGTAAGTTTTAAGACAGAAGGAGTTGAGCTACCCGGGATGATATCTCTTTTGTATTGGGGATTGAGCGCTTTAAGTTGTCCGATATCTGCACCCAACACATCCGACACCTGTTGCAGATGAATCGTGTTATTTACCATAACCGTATCGGTTGCCAGCGGCAGCGAAGTTTCTATCGCACACAAATTATGGTCGCACGAATAGTTCATGATATAGTTGGCCGCAATAAATAAGGGAACATACGAGCGTGTCTCTTTAGGCAGATAGGGGAAAATCGCCCAGAAGTCGCGTTTGCCGCCCGAACGGCGAATGGCTTTATTTACATTACCCGGACCGCAATTATAAGAGGCAATCACCAAATTCCAGTCACCGTAAATAGCATACATATCTTTAAAGTAGCGACAGGCAGCATCCGTTGCCTTAACCGGATCACGGCGTTCGTCTACCAGGCTGTTAATCTCCAAGCCGTAGCTCTTTCCTGTAGGAAGCATGAACTGCCATAATCCGCAGGCACCCACTCTTGAAAGCGCTATAGGATTTAGGGCCGATTCTACCACCGCCAGATACTTAAGTTCCAACGGCAATCCGTAGGCATCCAGCTTTTGTTCGATCAGCGGAAAATAAAAGTCGGCCATTCCCAACATGTATCGTACCAACCCTCTGCGTCTGCCGGCATAAAGTTCGATACAATTCCGCACCACCGGATTGTACGTCATCGGTATAATGCGAGGCAGGCGTTTCAGCCGGTCTACATAAACCGAGTCGGCAAATGAAACATTGAATTCGGAATCCTCACAGAAATCATCTTTCTTTGTAAAATACTGAATATGCCACGTGTTAAGCAGACTGTCTACGTTCGCATCCAGACTCTCGGGTATCAAACCAACTTCTTCCGATATTGAATCTGTCGGCATCGTTTGGTACGTATTAGTCTCTTTCTGAGCAAAGGCGACAGAAAGAGACAGGCATATTCCTGACAGTGCAAGCAGATATCGTCTCATATAGTATTAAAATTTTATGCTGCAGTTCAGACCATAGGTCCTCGAACTATAACTAGTTGGCTGCGTCATCACCGGTTCTACACGAAGAGACAAATCCGGTGAAATATCAAAATCAAACAACTGGGCATCTACATAGGCATCAATCATCGTAATGAAATAGACTCCAACAGTGATGATTACACTTAAATCGCGGTACCGGCGGTAATAGTCTTTACTCCGTTTAAGCTGATCTTTGAAGTTGGCATCATTCAGGTAATCATCGGGGTTTGCATTAGCCGGAAGAAAATCGATCCAACTGTTATTCTCGAGAGGCTTTTCACTCATGATCCCTTTATAAGCCTCCAGATAATCCTGGTAATTACGGTTATTCCAGGTTATTGCATATGCACATCCCATAAACGCACCGTAAACCAACGGAAGCTTCCAATACTTACGGTTGTATATTTGTCCCAATCCGGGAAATATCGCCGAATATAAAACTGCCTTTGTGGGATCTGGCTTAAAGGCCGGAAGTTCGGGCAAAGGCAAAGGTAAGGAATCTGCAGAAGCCAACACGGCTGCCACCGCCGAGTCCGGAACTACAACCTGTGCCTCTGTAGAATCCGTTCGTACCGTCTGAGCAAAACAATGCCCCGGCAACCACGTAAGCAGCAACAGACCTATACCTACACAAAATCGGACTACATACTGAATCATAGGCATTTTATCGTTTCAACTTATCTAAAAGCATGATCAGCTTTTCAAGTTCATCTTCTGAAGCAAAAGGAATGGTAATTTTCCCTTTACCTTTTTCGTTACACGAAAGATTGACGCGGGTGTTGAAAAAGCGCGACAGATGATCCTTCAACAGATTATACTCCTCGGGTAGCAACTTCTTTTTAGGCTGTTCATCCTTTGCTTCGGGAACTGCTGCTTCGGCGGCATTGCGCACAAGCTCTTCCACCTGGCGGACAGACAATCCATCCTGCAATATCTGTTCATACAGAGCCAGCTGAATTTCGGGATCCTGTACAGAGATCAGAGCTCTGGCATGCCCCATATCTATCTTCTTATCCTTGAGTCCCACCTGTATTTCGGCAGGCAGCTTAAGTAAACGAAGGTAGTTTGCGATTGTTGTTCGCTTCTTTCCAACCCGTTCACTCAGTTTCTCCTGGGTAAGTTCGTAATTATCAATTAGCTTTTGATAGGCCAGAGCGATTTCTATGGCATTCAGGTCTTCGCGCTGAATGTTCTCTATCAGGGCCATCTCCACCACATGCTCGTCGGCGGCTGTTTTAATATAAGCGGGTATCTCTTCCAATCCGGCTTTAAGGGAGGCTCTGTAACGGCGCTCACCCGATATGATCATATATCTGTCCGGACCAATTTCTTTGAGGGTGATCGGCTGGATAACACCCAATGAGCGTATAGACGTAGCTAATTCTTCCAATGCCTCTTCTTCAAACATGGAACGTGGCTGGTCCGGATTAGGCTGAATTTTTGATAAAGATATTTCACTGATAGAGGATGATCCTCCCGTTTTCAGGTCTTCCATCGTTATTAAAGCATCCAGTCCGCGTCCGAGTGCCGATCTCTTTATTGCTGCCATATATACTTTTATCTTCTTTTATTTGTTCTTATCTATCAGCTCGCGTGCAAGCTGCATATGATTAACTGCACCTCTGGATTCTGCATCGTACAACAATGCCGGAATTCCGTAACTGGGTGCCTCGCTGAGTTTGATGTTACGCTGTATCACCGTAGTGAAAACCAGTTCCCTGAAGTGGCGTTTTACCTCTTCATAGATCTGATTGGCCAGACGAAGTCTCGAATCGTACATGGTAAGAAGGAATCCTTCTATCTCAAGCTGCGGATTAAGCTTCGACTTTATGATTTTAATGGTATTAAGCAATTTGCTGATTCCTTCCAACGCAAAATATTCGCATTGTACGGGGATGATAACAGAGTCTGCTGCCGTAAGGGCATTAACTGTTATTAAGCCGAGAGACGGAGAGCAGTCTATAAGAATAAAGTCATACAGCTCTTTTAATGGGAGCAAAAGCTGCTTGAGAATCTTTTCACGCTGATCCAGGTTCAGCATCTCAATCTCCGCTCCTACCAAATCAATATGCGATGGAATTATATCTAAACCTTCAACCTGCGTTTTCGAAATTGCACTCCGCGCATCCACTCCATTCACAATACACTCATAAATAGAAACTTCGACACTGCGGATATCAATTCCCAATCCGGACGACGCATTGGCCTGAGGGTCTGCATCTACAACAAGCACCTTTTTTTCAAGAGCAGCCAGCGATGCAGCCAGATTAATGGTCGTTGTGGTCTTACCCACTCCTCCCTTCTGATTTGCTAAAGCGATAATTTTTCCCATAATTTCACGTTTAATTCGGTAGCAAAACTAAACATAAATCACTAATCCAAATCCTGTTAAGGCAAAACAATCACTGGTTTGTTGATAAGTTGCCAGAACTGTTGATAACTTGCAAATATAAACAGAATAAATTAAATATCTGAACGAACACTTGAAGCCGGTTCCTTTTTTAAATTACTTTATAATATAATCCTTATTTCGGGGTGGACAGAGATTCGAACATATATCGTGCTGCCCGGTGTGATGCGCCCGGACTTCCGAGCCTGTTTATCACCTCGTCGTAACCTTCCAGCATCGTGTTTCTGTAGGCTTCGACCCGGATAATTTTATTCAGTTCTTCGCGGATTGCCTGGCAGGAGAAGGAATCGGCAAACAATTCCTGTACAACTGTTTTATCAGCAATCAGATTGACCAGAGAAATGTATTTGATATGAAAGAAGTGAGTAAACACAAATCTGACCAGCTTTTTAACGGGTGTTTTATAGCAAACCACCTGAGGAACCCTGAAAAGGGCTGTCTCCAGCGTTGCAGTTCCCGAAGTAACCAAGGCCGCCTTACTTTGCTGCAGCAGCCTGTAGGTCTGATCAAAGACTATGCTTGCTTTATGATTTCCAATATATTCTTTATAATATCCGGGGTCTATACCAGGGGCTCCGGCAATTACGTATTGAAATTCCGTGAATCCCGAAACGGCATCCAGCATGGTGGGCAGGTTGTCTTTTATCTCCTGTCGCCTGCTTCCTGCCAGAAGAGCGATTACCGGTTTATCCGGTAATTGGTTTTCCTGTATAAACTGGGCAAATGTTTCGTTGACACAAGTGCGGTTCGCCACAGAGTCGACCGACGGATTACCAACATATGTCACCTTATAGTTCAGCTTCCGAAAGAAATCCGGTTCAAAAGGCAGAATACAGAACATCTTGTCTACATACTTTTTAAAGGACTTGATGCGGTATTGTTTCCAGGCCCATATTTTAGGTGAGATGTAGTAATACACAGGAATGTTCAGAACCGTCTTCACAAACTTGGCTATTTTAAGATTGAATCCCGGATAGTCAATCAATATTACTACATCCGGGTTATAAAGCTTAATATCCTCCTCACAGGTTTTCATATTCCTCAGAATGGTCTTCAGGTTCAGCAGCACGGGTATAAAGCCCATAAATGCCATGTCCCTGTAGTGTTTAACAAGGACTCCCCCCTTGGCCGACATAAGGTCTCCTCCAAAGAAACGGAACTCCGCATGCGGATCTTCCTTCTTTAGTCCGTCCATCAGATTCGATGCGTGCAAATCTCCGGAGGCTTCACCTGCAATCAGATAATATTTCATTGCTCTTCAATCTCCCATTGCTTAAAACGATTCAGGTAAGCATAGTCGGTCACGTCTATCTTACAGGGTACCAACGAGGCATATCCTGCCTCCAATGCAACGGTATCGCTATCGTCCTGCACAGGGTGATGATTCTGAAATTCGCCTGTCAGCCAGTAAACCTCTTTACCAGCCGGACTCTTCATCCGTAAAAACTCTTTCACCCAGCGGCCATCGGCCTGTTTACATACTTTCATCCCTTTTACTCTTGGAATATTAGGTACATTCAGGTTCAAATAGGTTCCTTTAGGCAGTCCCTCCTTCAAAACCGTACGGGCCAGCTTACGGGCCAGACGGCAGCTTTCGGTAAAATCTGCATCGGGATGTGTATCGGTCAGGGAAACTCCGATGGAGGGTATATTAAAGATACATCCTTCAATTGCGGCCCCCATGGTACCCGAATAATGAACACAGATTGCCATATTGGTTCCATGATTTATACCAGAAACCAACAGGTCGGGTTTCCGATCCAAGACTTCGTTCACTGCCAGCTTAACACAGTCAACCGGAGTGCCCGAACAACAGTATTGCGTGAGGCCTTCTTCTTTCTTTACAAGGGTGTAGTGAATAGGAGCCACAGAAGTAATGGCACTTGACATGCCGGAACGTGGTCCGTCCGGAGCAAACACTACAATATCACCTACTGCCCGAAGACAAAATACCAATTCTTTAATTCCTTTTGCCTGAATACCATCGTCGTTTGTGATCAGGATCAAAGGTCTGTCATTCATCATACTTTTATACCTTTCAATTTCGTTGTAAAGGTACAAATTATTTGAGTTCCCTACAAAACAGGAAATCTTTAACATCTTTTTCAATTATTGTTTGCAGCATTTCCAAGCTTCATGCATCTTTATTAGTGTAAATCATAAAGTAATAATATAAAATTGAATTCTATGAAAGCATTTAAAGTATTTGTAATTCTTACCGGTCTGATTTTAACCCCTCTGGTATTTAATTCATGCTTAAGTGACGATGATGATTATTCTTTAGGTAAATTTTGGATATCCATCGCGACTGTTGAGCCGCTTGACAACAATACGTATTCGTTGATCCTGGATGATGGAACGAAGCTTTGGCCTGCTGCTACCAATTATCCGGGTTACGATCCGAAAAATGATCAGCGTGCTCTGGTAAATTACACAATCCTGTCGGATTCCATTCAGGGATACGATCATTTTATCAAGGTAAACAGTATCCAAAATATCCTGACTAAACCTATCGCCACTTTAACAGCAGAAAATGATTCTGTTTATGGAAATGATCCGGTTAAAATTATTGACATGTGGGTAGGCGGTGGTTACCTGAATGTTCAGTTCGGGTTCAATTACGGTGGGTCAAAGGCACACTTTATCAACCTGGTGCAGGATACAACCCAGACATCGACTCCCAAAGTATTGGAGTTCAGACACAATGCCTATAACGACCAACCCGTTGCCGGTAAAGAAGGTCTTGTAGCCTTTAACCTGAGCAAGTTGGTTGAAGCAGGTAAAGATTCAGTAAATTTCAAAGTCAAGGTTAAGACCTTTGACGGTGAAAAGACGTACGACATGAGTTATAACTGGAAAAGCAAAGAGGTGGAAGCTTCTAAAAAGATTTCGGTAAATTCATTCGGGAATATCAAATAAAACCCTTCCTACATAACTTTTATTTTATCATTTAGTTCAGCAAAAGAGAGACACCGTGAGGGTGCCTCTCTTTTTTTTTGTAAGAATATTATTTGGTATATGTCATCAACCGGTCCATCATCGTAAAAAAGATAAAGAAACTCACGATCGATAAAATAGACAGTACGTAGGGGAACGACTCCCGGATCTGAAAATAAAGAGTACCCAGATCATTTTTATGCGTGATAAGCAAAAGCAAACCTACAAGGATCAACAATAAACATCCGATGCCTAAAGCGATTATACCTCCTTGCGAATAGCCCTCTTCAACAATTACCGGACGCTTTAAGGGAGCCTCTTTTTGGATCAAATCCATGATTTTAAGATCCATCCCTTTGGGTGGAGTCTCGCGGCAATCCTTTAATAAAGCCCGCGTAAGATTATCAGCTTTTTGATTTATAGAGTTCATATCATATTTACCATTTCATGTTTAGCTATTTTCTGCAAAGATTCATAAAAATGTTTCCGTCCACGGAACAATTTTACTTTAATATTAGAAGTTGTGAGTTCCGTAATCTGACGGATCTCATCAATAGAGCACTCTTCCAGATAGTACAAAGATAATAAAAGAGCTTCATCCTTTGGCATCTTTTTCAAAACTTTGGTAATAATCTCCTTCCGATCCTCTCGTTGCAGTATCTCTGTTGCACTGTCTATATCATCGTCGGTCAGATCGGCTGGTGTTGCCTCATCATAGCTGGAAAACAGGCGCTGCTGCCTTAATGCCGATAAAGAGGTATGATACACAATCCGATAAAACCAGGTTGAGAATTTACTTCCGAACTGGAAGGTTGGGAGCGCCCTATACATCTTCACATAGGAATCTTGTACGGCCTCCTCCGCCTCTTCGCGGTTCTCCAGAATACGGAATGCGATGCTAAAGGCCATTTGCTGATACTTTGTGACGAGGCAGGAGAAACTTTGTGTATCTCCTGCCAGGATGTTTTCAATCCACCTTTGTTCGTCCATGCAATCTTGCCTGTTTGATTTTATGAATTACTGTTTTCTTAGATTTCCGGATTATTATCCTGTTTCTGCATACTCCGTATCATAAAGAAGTAGGCTAAAAAGGCAATTCCTCCGAACAAAATAGTCATGATCGCAATCATAAAATCGCCGGCAAAGCTATCACGCAGCCACGTTTCGCTGATTCCTAAACCAATCATAGCTCCCACTGCAAGTCCAACCAAAAGCAATCCGTTACGTAAAGCGGTATATTTGTTTGTCCGCTTTTCGGGTTCCTGCAAAATCATTCCTTTTTCAATCATTGCCAGTTTTTCCTGGTGTTTAGTCTGTACGCTTTTATACACAATAATTGAAATTACTAAAATTGGCAATCCAATCGTACAAATAATTGCCACAATGGGGATTAATAAACCTGACATACTGTTGTTATTTTAATTAATTATTCTTGTTACATATATGACAACGGGAGTGGATTTTCGGTTACAAAAAACAGATACAAAAAAAGAATATTTTTTAAAGTAGCATACAAAGTGGTATATAGTAAGCTTACATCCTCCTTATACTATGTTTAAAATATATATCTTTACAAGCTTCGCCCCATGGGCGCGTTTCAACAGCTCCATGGAGACGTTTTAACGGGCCCATGGAGCCGATTGACAAATATAGTATTCTTTGAGCTTAAAGATAGTCTTCTTTTGATTAAGGTATAGCTTTTATCCGTTAAAAACAAAAAGGATGCCTAAACCAATGGTTTAAGACATCCTTTAATGATATGCTGAAAGAAAGCGGGTTATCCCCGTACGATCTCTTCCTTATCTTTATCCCAATACATAGTACGGCCTTCAAGAAATGCACGTGTACCCATATGAGCTGTAATAGCTTCCTCGAATGCCTGATCAATGTTGCAACTCGGTGTTTTTCCCTGACGGATACACTCCAGCCATTCGCGGATATGAAGGAACGTTGTATCGTACCGTTTACCGTTCACATAGGTATACAACAATCCTCTCTGGGCAAAATAGAGTTCGGTTGCCGATGTAATCGTATCCGAGTTATCTTGTCCGGGTATGTAGTTATAGAATGGTTGGTCGGGCACAATAATACCTTTCTCAATTTTCTCTGCATAGCGTGTAGATCGGGCATCCACTTTCAATGTAAGTGTATTGGAGATTTCCATTGATGCATCGTGTCCCATAATCACCTTACCTCTGTTACGGCTGTTTGCCAGCGTAGCGCTATAAAGCATGGTGAAGTTCTTTTCGGGGAACTCGAATGTAGTATGTAATACATCCGGTACGGTACGTCCGTCTTTAAAGAAATAAACGCCTCCCGATGAGGTTGCCGAATGCGGAATTCCAACTTCCATAATCTGGTTGATGGCATCGTACTCGTGAGTAAGCAAGTCGCCGCTCAATCCTGTACTGTAATCCCACCAGCAGCGCCAGCGGAAGAAACGTTCCAGACTGAACTTCGAACGATCGTCCGGACCCATATATTTCTCAAGCTTGTTGGATAGCATGTAGTCGCGGTATTCCTTGATACGCTCCGGATCTCCCTCAAACTGTTTCCAGTCGATTGTCTCGGGCGATGAGCCTTCAATAATATCGTACACCCAGGCTCCATTGGGATCGTTCCGGTTTGTACATACCTCAATCAGGTTAACAGGTCCGATCAGGCCTTTGCTGATAATCTCTTTAGCCTTTTGATAGCTGTCGGTCTGACGCCCTTGATGTCCAAGCTGAAAAACTATACCGGTTTCCTTGATCACTTCGCGTACCATATATGTTTCAGGTACGGTCCACGACAATGGTTTTTCAACATACACATGCTTTCCGGCTTTAGCTGCAGCCATTGCCATTGTGCTATGCCAATGGTCGGGTGTTGCTATGATTACAGCATCGATATCGTCTGCCGCCAACAATTCCTGGTAAGTGCGGTAACGTTTGGGAGCAGGACCAAATTTCCCGTTACTACCCTCACGGTGTATATTCGCACTGGCCTGTACTGCAGCCTCGGCATAAACATCAAATATATCACAAACCCCATTTACAACAACATTCAGATCATCTTGTTCCAGATATTGCTGATAGCGGTTATCCTTTTTATCCTTCTTATTTGCTTCAATCAAGGTATCAATCCACGATGGTTCTGCAAAACCTGCAGCTCTCATCAATTGCTTTCCACGGATACCAAAACCGATTAGACCTAAACGGATCTGTTTTCCGTTTGGCTGAGCCTCCAACATGGTTGGCCCCTCTTTGCTAAGTTGAAAAACATCAGACATATCTCTGCGTGTTCTTTCAAACTTTTGTCTTTGATATACTCCATACGCCATTGCTCCTAACAAAGGAACTGTAGCTAATGCTTTCAAAGCATCTCTACGGCCGGATGATTCTGGCAGATTATTCTCCGGAGTTTTCTTTACATCTTCTTGTGCCATCTCATCAAATCAATTTAAGTTTCAAAATGCTTTTAGGCATAGCCTTTACAAGCAAGCGATCTATTCCTATTATTTTGGAAGTAGGGAATACAAGCAACACCACCAGGGCTGCCAACTCCACCAGATTCTTATCTATCCAGAGATAAGTTCCTTCAAACGGCATAATATAGCCGGCACCAATAAAAGAAGGATGAGAAAGGTAATAGATTCCTAAAAAAGTTATTCCACCAATGGCGGATAATTTAGAAAGACAGCCTGTAAGTAAACCCAGACCCACTAAAAACAATCCCCATTCATTACAGAGGTTTACCAAATTCATCGTGGCTGGATCTTGTGTCAGTCCAATGAAAAATGAGGAAGCGGGACCTTTTGAATCCAACAGATAGGCCATTGATGTCCATTTTGGATTCATTATTTTTACAAGTCCCTCGTACATGAAATGCCATCCGATAAACAGCCTTAACACCACAAGCCAAGTTATTTGAGCTTTTGTGTACACACAACAGTTTTCCGAGTTCTTCATTCGTATTATTATAAATGATTTAAATTATTTCAGACCGTCGATATAGAAAACAAAGAATACCCGAAGTGAGTCTTCTCTCTCCGGGTATTACTTATTAATAATATCAAGTTCTGTTTGACAAAATAAAATTAATCTAAAAGTTTAATTTTAATATTGCGGAACCAAACATCGTCTCCATGATCCTGAAGACCGATAAAACCTTCTTTGTTTTCGCCACCGCAGTTCAGCAACAATTCGTAAGCCAAAGGCCATTTGTCTTTGCTGAATTTACTTGCGTCAAGAAGTTCTTTCCATTGTTGTGTCCACAAGTGGTATTCAACAACTGGCTCGTCGTTTTGGTAGTGAACAACTGTTCCTTTGTAGCACATAATCTTAACCTTGTTCCATTGTCCGAAAGGTTTAGAATTTTGTGGTTTTGCAGGAATCATGTCATACAATGAAGAAGACTGACGGTTACCATCTTTACCCATTTTGGCATCCGGATGATTTTCGTTATCCAATACCTGGCACTCAGGTGCAGAGATATAAGCGGGTTGTCCTTCCACTTCCTGAATCAAATAGAAAATACCAGAGTTTGCACCCTTTGCAACCTTCCATTCCAATTCCAATTCAAAGTTCTTGAATTTGTGAGCAAATACAAGATCTCCTCCATCTTTAGCACCAGCTTCGCCGGCACCAGAACCTTTGATGTGAATAGCCTTATCATTCACTTCCCATGCTGTAGGAACGTCTTCGCGGTTATAACCTCTCCAACCGTTCATAGTCTTTCCGTCAAACAAAGTGATCCATCCGTCGGCATCCTTTGGGAATGTAGACAAGTCTACTGTAGGCAGATCCATTAATTTGTACTCAGGAGTAGCAGCAACAGCAGTTGAATCAACGGCAGGAGCCTCTTCGGCTTTTTTATTTCCACCTGCACAAGATGCGAAACATCCCATTAAAATTGCAGCACTTGCTAATAATACTACTTTTTTCATTTTATTATTTTAATTAAAATTATCTAGGCATGTCAACTAATTTCCATCCGTCGCGATAGTTGTGCTTGATTAATTCTTCAGCAAACTTCTTCGCATTGATAGGATCGGTCATTGTTTTGTTAAATGTTGGGTGACCATCATGAATCTTGAATCCGTCACGGATAACAATCTTCAATGTTTCGTCGTCGCCAATATTAGTGAAGCGCATGTTAGGACCATCCCACAACAATTCTTTGTTCAAAGCCTGCAAACGTACAGCTAATACTCCCATTACAACCATTTCGTTGAAAGGACCTGCTTCTGCAAAGTTTGATGCAGTAGGAACACGGTTAGCTGCACTTTCTTTTGCTGCACGGATCCAGTCTTGTTCGTGAGCATTCTTTGGTACACGACGGCATACCTTAGGAGCATCCGGCTTGCGACCAGACAACAACCATGGGTTAACACCATAACAACCGCAAATCAATGTATCTTTTGTTCCGTGGAAAATAACAGCACCACCCTGGTCGTTCATTTCTCTTCCGGCAGGATATCCGGCAGGTAGATCTGGTTTCAAACCGCCATCGTACCAATGTACTTCAACCTCAGGCATAGCTACTTTTGGCATATTGTCACGAGCAGGGAAAGTCAATTTCACATGCTGAGCCTGTGGTGCACAGTCGCGTAACAACAACGTAGATGAACCTTGAACCTTGGTAGGATAACCCAATTTCAAAGATTTAAATACCGGGTGAAGGATATGACAAGCCATATCGCCAAGAGCTCCTGTACCGTAAGCCCACCATCCGCGCCAGTTCCATGGGTGATAGATGTTGTTGAACGGACGAACTTCAGCCGGACCAGAGAATAAATCCCAATTCAATGTTGAAGGAATCTTGTCTGCTTTTTCGGGAGTCATCAAACCTTGTGGCCAGATAGGACGGTCTGTAAAGGCTTCAACCTTTGTAATTTCACCGATTTCACCATTCCAGATCCATTCGCAGGTAAGGTTTACACCTTCGCCAGAAGAACCCTGGTTACCCATCTGAGTAGCTACCTGATACTTATCGGCAAGCTTAGTCAGCAAACGAGACTCATAAACAGAGTGTGTAAGCGGTTTTTGGCAATACACGTGTTTTCCCATTGAAATAGCATCGGCCGAAATGATAGCGTGCGTATGGTCGGCAGTAGCAACCATAACACCGTCGATAGACTTACCCATTTCGTCGTACATTTTGCGGTAATCCCAGTATTTCTTAGCCTGAGGATACTTGTCAAAAGTACCTTTCGCATACTTCCAGTCTACGTCACAAAGAGCTACGATGTTCTCTGTTTCCATATTACGTAGATTAGCTGCACCCATACCTCCGATACCGATACCTGCAATATTCAATTTATCTGTTGGAGCTGTATGTCCGTGGCTCTTACCAAGGACAGTGTTCGGAACAATGGTCAACGCAGCAGCAGCTGCCGTTCCTTTTTGAAGAAATGATCTTCTTGTGATGTTCGACATAGTAACAATTTTTTTATAGATTAGCACTTAAATGATAAATAAGTTGTGATTTTCCTTTCTACACTGATCAAATAATGGCAAATGTAGCCAATACTGTAATATTTGCAGCACCCCTTAGCGTATTTCTTGGCATAAATAATTTTTTTTAACACTCTATGTAAATAAAAAATAAAATATTGTAAATAAATACTATAATTGAACTGGGAAATATGCATCTGATGTTTTATATTTGTCAGGATGATAACATTCTGTAATTATTATTGTTATTTAGATTACAACATTACATATCATGAAAAAAAAACCTGTAATAATAAGAATTTATCAATTCTATATGGATGGGTTCCGGCAAATGACGCTAGGAAAAACCTTATGGCTTATCATCCTTATCAAGCTTTTCATCATGTTTTTCGTATTAAAACTATTTTTCTTTCCGAGTTATCTTGGAAAATATAAAACTGCCGATGAAAAGGGAGAACACGTTTCAACAGAATTAATTGATCGCGCTATAAACAATTAAAAACTATTTCGTATGATAGAAAGTATCGACTCTTCACTAATTGACTGGTCAAGGGCTCAGTTTGCTCTTACTGCCATGTACCACTGGCTGTTTGTTCCATTAACGCTGGGATTAGGTGTAGTAATGGCTATTATGGAAACCTTGTATTACAAGACAGGAAATGAATTTTGGAAAACCACCGCCAAATTTTGGATGAAACTCTTTGGTATTAATTTCGCCATCGGCGTTGCCACCGGTATTATCCTCGAATTTGAATTCGGGACAAACTGGTCTAATTACAGTTGGTTTGTTGGCGACATTTTCGGTGCGCCTTTGGCTATAGAAGGTATCTTGGCTTTCTTTATGGAAGCGACATTTATTGCTGTTATGTTTTTTGGCTGGGATAAAGTAAGCAAGAGATTCCATCTTGCTTCCACTTGGCTTACAATTATCGGCGCCACGTTATCTGCACTTTGGATTCTTATTGCCAATGCATGGATGCAGTATCCGGTGGGTATGAAATTCAATCCGGATACGGTACGCAACGAAATGTTCGATTTTTGGGCAGTTGCACTTTCGCCGGTAGCGATAAATAAATTCTTCCACACAGTCTTGTCTGGCTGGGTGTTGGGAGCCGTATTTGTTCTTGGAGTAAGCAGCTGGTTCCTGCTTAAGAAACGTGATACCGAGTTTGCTTTGGCAAGTATCAAGGTAGGAGCTGTATTTGGATTGATTTCCTCCATCCTTATCGCCTGGACTGGTGATGGTTCTGCCTATCAGGTTGCAGATAAACAGCCTATGAAGCTCGCAGCTATGGAAGGCCTGTATCACGGACAGAAGCAAGCCGGACTAGTTGCTGTAGGGATTCTCAATCCCGAAAAAACAAGCTACCGGGATGATGCCGATGCATTCCTTATGAGAGTTCAGATTCCCTATGCGCTGTCATTCCTGGCAAAAAGAGATGTTGATGGCTTCGTTCCGGGTATTAACGACCTTATAAAGGGGGGATACGAAACAGAACAGGGCACAGCTCTCTCCGCAGAAGAAAAAATGAACAGGGGCAGGATAGCCATACAGGCTCTGTCCGAATACAGAAAAGCAGCTAAAGAGAAGGATGAGGCTGCCATGAAACAGCACAGGGATACACTTGAAGCCAATTTCCCCTATTTTGGTTATGGTTATATAAAAGATCCGGCCGACCTGGTCCCGAATGTATCCATCGTCTTTTATGCATTTCGCATCATGGTAATTCTGGGAGGATATTTTATTCTTTTATTCCTGATTGCCACTATCTTCTCATTTAAAAACACATTTACAAACAAAAAATGGTTGCATTATATTTGTTTGTGGACAATACCTCTGGGATATATAGCCGGTCAGGCGGGCTGGGTGGTTGCAGAAGTAGGAAGACAGCCGTGGGCTATTCAGGATATATTACCTACGGGCACTTCTATTTCCAGGCTGAGCACCTCTTCCGTTCAAATAACATTCTTCCTGTTTCTGGCTCTCTTCACAATTTTGTTGATTGCAGAAATACGAATTATGCTGAAAGAGATAAAAAAAGGTCCGGCAAATTCACATTAACACTATAAAACTAGAAATTATGGATAGCACATATATATTATTGCAACACTACTGGTGGTTTGTTATCTCTTTATTGGGAGCTCTGCTTGTTTTCCTTTTGTTTGTTCAGGGAGGGCAGTCTTTACTATTTAATCTTGGCAAAACAGAGCTTCAGCAAAAAATGATGCTGAATTCGACCGGAAGGAAATGGGAATTCACTTTTACAACGCTGGTAACCTTCGGCGGAGCTTTTTTTGCCTCATTTCCTCTGTTCTATTCCACAAGCTTCGGCGGAGCCTACTGGGTATGGACAATTATTTTGATTTGCTTCGTTATTCAGGCTGTATCATACGAGTTTCAATCAAAAAAAGGCAATTTATTAGGGAAACGAACCTACCAGATATTCCTTATGATTAATGGAATTGGCGGTCCGCTATTATTAGGTACAGCAGTAGCCACATTCTTTACGGGATCTGAATTTACAGTAAATAAAGATCAGCTTATGAACGTTGGCATGCCGGTTATTTCTTCGTGGAGCAATCCGCTGCATGGATTGGAAGCCGCATTTAATATCTGGAATTTATGTTTGGGATTGGCCGTATTCTTTTTATCTCGTGTGCAGGCAATACTTTACTTCATTAATAATATAAATGATGAGGAGCTGACTACACGTTGCAGAAAGCAACTTCTTCCCAACGCCGCTCTATTCCTTGTATTCTTTCTGGCCTTTCTTGTACACATAATGCTTCGTGAAGGGTATGCTATTGATCCGTCTACCGGCGAAATATTTATGCAACCCAACAAGTATTTCATTAATTTAATAGAAATGCCTGTAATACTGGCGATTTTATTGATCGGAGTTGTTGCTGTTCTTTTTGGAATTGGTAAAACAATCGTTTCAGATAAGTTCACAAAAGGAATCTGGTTCTGCGGCAGTGGCACCGTGCTTACCGTATTATCCCTTTTCCTGATAACAGGCTATAATAACACCGCCTATTATCCATCATCGGTAGACCTGCAGAGTTCGTTGACCATCTTCAACAGTTCGTCAAGCTTCTTCACTTTAAAAGTGATGAGCTACGTCTCAATTCTGGTACCTTTTGTGGCTGCATATATATTTTATGCATGGCGAGCATTAGACATACACAAAATTGACAGTAAAGAGATGAGTTCGGGAAACCATACTTATTAAGCAAAAAGAAAACCGGTGAAGTCAACTCCTTCACCGGTTTCATATATAACCGTTTTAACACAAAAATTACTGTTAAGGTTTAGAACACACCCGATGTTCTGTGACAAAATGATATTATTTTTTCTTTGTCTGACAAACATAATGAAAAACATACACAAAAACAGAATTAGACTGTCCTTTTTTGCATTTTTTCACATCAAACCTCTCACTTCGAACTACATTTAACCCTGATTATCAAAAAGATTCATTTATTCTATTCTCCCATATACACAAAAGGCCTATCTTTGCATACTATTCTGGCCTCCCAAACTTTAGGGTTTAATCTTATTTCGTTCATTCATGAAAGGCCACTTATTAAACACTAAAATTAATTATATGGAATGTTTTGAAGTCAATATATTGGGATGTGGTTCTGCATTACCTACCACGCGCCATCTGGCTACATCGCAAGTTGTAAACCTGAGGGACAAACTATACATGATTGATTGCGGAGAAGCTACCCAGGTTCAGATGCGTAGAATGAGAATCAAATTCAGCCGGCTGAATCATATTTTTATATCTCATATGCATGGTGACCATTGCTTTGGATTACCCGGATTGATTTCCACATTAGGGATGCTGGGGCGAAACGGCGAATTAGTTATACATGGGCCCAAGGAGACTGAAACTTATTTAAGACCTATCCTGAACACCTTCTGCAGGGAACTTCCCTATCCAATCCGGTTCAACCATATTGCATCCGATCAGCATGAGCTGATTTGGGAGGATCGGTCGGTTTCGGTTTATTCGATTCCCCTCAAACACAGACTTCCAACATCAGGCTTTTTATTTGCCGAAAAAGCAAAAGAGGCTCATATAATTAAGGAGATGACCGATTTCTATCAAATACCTGTAAGGCTATTACCATCCATCAAACGGGGTGAAGATTATATAACACCGGAAGGAGAACGTATTCCCAACGGAAGACTTACCAGGCCGGCCAGTACTCCCAAGAAGTATGCTTATTGTTCAGACACCGCATATTATGAAAAAATCATACCGATCATAGAAGGTGTTGATCTACTCTACCACGAAGCCACCTTTGCGAGCGAAGATGCTGCCAGGGCTAAAGAAACATTTCATTCTACCGCACGGCAGGCCGCCGAGATTGCAAGAAAAGCGAATGTAAAAAGGCTTGTTATCGGCCATTATTCTGCCCGTTACGAAGAACTCCACACCTTGAAAAAAGAGGCCGATGAGATCTTTCCGGGAACCATCCTGGCCGATGAGGGAATGACACTGACTGTATAGTAAGAAAAAAACAGGAATCCCTTGACTGCATTCAGGAATTATTCCTACATTTGTCAGAAATTAGGCTTATAGTATGAGAAGCATATTCTATTGCTTTTTTATCGCATTTATTTCACTTCTGGGTTCGGCTACTGCACAACAGCAATATCCGAAGCAGAAAGATGCGGCTATAATGCAACTCAAACAAGATTCTATCCAGATAACGGTTACAGACAATCGGATCAGTGTGGTCAATGCCCCCGTAGGAAGCAAACTCGAAATCTTTAGTGTTGTTGGTCTGAAAGTCCGCGAAATAGAGATGAAACAACCATCCGGCGAATATCTTGTAAATATTTCTAAAGGCTACTATATTATCCGAATCGAAGAAACTGTTCGGAAAGTAGCCATCAGATAATACTCATCAGGCTACTTTATTGTATACAGTTAACTTATTGTTTCCAGAAACCCGGAAGGAATAGCGACAACACCGTGAATATCTCCAAACGACCTGTCATCATTAAAAATGAAAGTACCCACTTTGAGAAATCGGGTAATCCCGAATAGTTACTTACCGGACCGATTGTTCCGAGCCCCGGGCCCGAATTACTGGCGCAGGAAACACATCCACCAATTGCCTCTTCAAAACCAACCCCATTAAACATAAGTAAAAAACAGCAAACCACGATCATGAAAATATAAACAAAAGAGAATACCAGTACACGCCGTACGATATCCGTCGGTACAGCATGACCATCCATTCTAACCGGAATAACAGCATGCGGGTGTGTCTGTTTCTTAAACTCGCTAAGCAGACTCTTTACAAGAATAACAAAACGACCTGTTTTCAACCCTCCGGTAGTTGATCCGGCACATCCGCAAATAATCATAAGCATCAAAGCCAGAAGCCAGAAAAACGGGCCCCAAGGGACATAATCTGCAGTAGCAAATCCTGTTGTGGTAAGACAAGTCATCACCTGAAAAGTCGCTTTTCGGAACGAAGTCTCAAAATCTGTCTCAAAACCATTAAAGTAAACCCAACTAGTGGCAATGCTGATTGCGCCAACTGCAATGAAAAACAACCAGCGCAACTCCTCATCATGAAATAATTTTTTGAAGTTACCTTTAAAGAAAAAATAAATCAATGTGAAGTTGATAGCCCCGATAAACATGAATATCGTTATCATATATTCAACATAGGGAGAGTTCCAATAGGCAACACTTGCATTCTTGGTGGAATACCCCCCGGTTGCCAAGGTAGTAAACGAATGGCAGACTGCATCAAACAAGTCCATTGGGCCAGCCCACAACAACAAAGTCAAAATACCTGTCAGTAATACATAAACACCCCACAACCGTTTCGCAACCTGTGTAATTCTGGGTCTGAAACGATCATGGGTTATACTTGCTGACTCTGCATCGAATAACTCCGAAGCTCCTCCACCGAAGATAGGCATCAAAGCTACCGTAAACACAATCATACCAACTCCCCCCTGCCATTGAATCAAACTCCGCCAGAAAAGAATTCCTTTGGGTAAAGCTTCAATGTCAGACAAAATAGTAGCACCGGTTGTTGTGTAACCAGACATTGTTTCGAAATAAGCATCTGCAGGATTTGTAATATACCCTCCCAGATAGAAGGGCAACATTCCTAAGAAGGATAATACAGCCCAGGTAAGGGCTACAGTTATCATACCCTCTCTCCTGCCCGCATAGCGCTCGTTAGCCTTGAAGCCAATTAAATAAAATAACATACCCAACGCCAGCATTATTCCAGCTGTTTGGGACAAGGGATAAACATCGTCTCCTTTATAGTAAAAAGCAACAGCGATTGCAACTAATACAAATAAGAATTCGAGGATAAACATCAACCCCAGCATCTTGAAAATAAACCGGATATTCAATTGTGACATACTCTCAAACCTTCAGATTAGTTGAAAAACTCCTCTACTTTTCGCATAGCTGTATCCAGGCAGAACACCACTACGTGGTCGTAAGGCTGAATATGGGTGTCTCCCTGAATCATCATCGGCTTGCCATCTCGTATCAGACCGCCTAAAGTAATGTCTTTTGGTAATTTAAGCTCCCTCACCTCCTTCTTTGTAATCTTAGAATTGGGGCGTGCAACCAATTCGGCCACGTCGGCATTGGCAAATGCCAGACATTTTACATTGGAGACATCTGCGTCGAGAAGAAATTGATAGATATGGCTGGCGGCAATCAACTTTTTATTGATAATTGTACCGATATCCATACTTTCAGCCAAAGGAATATAATCTATATTTTCAATTTTGGCAATGGTCTTATAAACACCAAATCGTTTGGCAGCAAGACATGCAAGAATATTCGTACTCGCGTTTTCAGTAAGCGCAATAAAGGCCTGTGCATCTTTAATACCCTCCTGCAGAAGCAGATCCGTATCACGGGCATCTCCATTAATTATCAATACATTTCCCGGAACCACTTCAGCAATCCGCTGACTCTTTTCTTTATTTGTCTCAATAACCTTTACACGGATATTACTTGGCAGATACTGGCAGGTACGAAGAGCAATGCGGCTTCCGCCCATAATAACAACCTTCTTTACCTCCGGATCCGATTTGCCAGTCTGAATCTGCACCTCTTTTACATGTTCACGCGTCGTAGTAAAAAATACGATATCTCCGGAAGCGATATGGTCAGTTCCACGGGGGATTATAGTTTCATTACACCGTTTAATGGCTACGATGTGATACAACTTCTGATCCAGACTCAGGTCTGTCAGCCTTTTATTCACAATAGGAGCATTGTCACGGACCTTTACCCCGATAAGGATTAAGGCTCCTCCGAACAACTCCCAATATTGACGAGCCCACGGACGCTGAACGGCTGTAACAATCTCTCGGGCCGCCAACATTTCGGGGTAAATCATAGAACTTATGCCCAGTTTTTGAAAAAACTCAATATTTTTGGGTTGTAAATATTCGTAGTTATTTATCCTGGCCAGCGTTTTATGGGCACCCAGACTATGAGCTAACATGCAGGCCGTAATATTTGTAGGCTCTTCGGGTGTTACACTGATAAAAAGATCTGCATCCTTTATTCCTGACTCTTGCAAATCCTTTAAAGAAGTAGGATTACCTACCATCGCCAGAACCTCCATGTTATTGGTAAATTTCAAGCGTTCCTCATTTGGGTCCATCAAGATAATATCCTGATTTTCCTGCGACAACATTTTGGCCAAGTGAGTACCCACTTCACCAGCACCGGCAATGACAATTTTCATACACTTATAATAAAAGACCTATATAATAAAAGACCTATTTTTGAAAACCACCAAAAAAAATTCTAACACTCAAAAGACACCAAATTCCGTATGCATGCAGCAATGCTTTCAACATCGATACCGCACAGTTTATTTAATTCAGGCACAGAGCCGTGTTCTATAAATTTATCAGGGATGCCAATCCTTTTTATGCGGGGATAATATCCGTTATCCGACATAAATTCAAGAACTGCGCTGCCTAAACCTCCTTGAATAACTCCGTTTTCAACCGTAATAATTTTTGAAAAATTCTTTCCTACTTCATGTAAAAGATCCTCATCAATCGGTTTTAGATAAATCATATCGTAATGGGCAACAGAAAGGCCCTCAGCGGAGACTAATTCAATTGCTTTCGACACGTCATTTCCGGAAGCACCAATGGATAAAATCGCCACATCAGTGCCATCCGTTAGTTTACGCCCCTTTCCGACGGGCATAAGAGTCATTTCATTTTTCCAGTCTACCAGCACCCCCTTGCCGCGCGGATATCGAATTACAAACGGGCCATCGTATTTATAGCCGGTAAACATAAGATTTCGCAGATAATGCTCATTCATGGGAGATGCGATCACCAGATTAGGGATCGGACGCATATAGGCTAAATCAAATACTCCGTGATGAGTTGCACCATCTTCTCCAACCAGTCCGCCTCTATCCAGGCAAAGTACAACATGAAGCTTCTGTAAAGCCAGATCGTGAATCAGCTGATCGTAGGCCCTTTGCATAAAAGATGAATATACATTACAGAAAGGAATCAATCCCTCTTTTGCCATACCTGCCGAAAATGTAACGGAATGTGCTTCTGCAATTCCCACATCAAAGGCGCGACTTGGAAACTCCTTCATCATATAAGTCATCGAACACCCCGTAGGCATAGCCGGAGTTACCCCCACGATCCGCTCGTCTTTGGATGCCAATTCCACTAATGTATGTCCAAAAACATCCTGAAACAAAGGAGGTTCAACCGTCGATGGAGCAATAATACGCTTACCTGTTTCCTTATTGAATTTGCCGGGAGCGTGCCATTCAGTAGCCGACTCCTCAGCGGGCTTGAAGCCCTTTCCTTTCACGGTCCGGATATGCAGAAGTTTTGGCCCCTTCATATCCTTTATATCGTTCAGCACTTTCACCATGTAGTTCACATCGTGACCGTCAACCGGTCCGAAGTAACGGATACTGAATCCTTCAAACAAATTATGTTGTTGAGTGATCAGAGCTTTCAGACTGTTATTAAAGCGCAAAATACTACCGCGACTGTCTTCCGAAATCAAGTTCAGCTTCCGTAGTCCGCGGTATACGTCGTAACGCATTTTGTTGTAAGTCTGACTCGTTGTGATATTTACGAGATATTCACTCAGGCCCCCTACACTATGGTCGATAGCCATATTATTATCATTCAAGACAATGAGCAGATTATTCGGATCTGTCGAAGCATTATTCAATGCTTCAAAAGCCAATCCACCCGTCATAGCCCCGTCTCCTATCACAGCCACCACATGCCGTTGATCCTCCCCCTTTATTAGGGAAGCAACGGACATACCCAATGCTGCAGAAATAGAGTTGGATGCGTGTCCTGCTATAAATGCATCGTATTCACTCTCATTCGGATTTGGGAATCCGCTTATTCCTTTATATTTTCTAAGTGAATGGAATGCGTCCCTTCTCCCGGTCAGTATTTTATGACCGTATGCCTGATGTCCCACATCCCATAGAAGGCGATCTACGGGGGTATTAAATACATAATGTAAGGCCACCGTAAGTTCCACAGTACCTAAACTAGCTCCAAGATGTCCTGGGTTTTCTGACAAGACATCAATAATATATTGACGCAGTTCGGCACATACCTGTTCTAATTTTCCGGAAGGCAACAAACGTAAGTCGGCCGGAGAATCAATCTTATTTAATATGTACTCTTCATTGCTAGATGCCATTGCTGGTATTTTTTTGATGCAAATGTAGAGAATTAAGCGCATATAATATAACTTTGCTAACGCAATAATTTAGACACACTATTTTATCATGGAATTCAGCACCCCTACCTCCCTTCCAAATTATCAGGTTAAAGCAACCTACAACGATAAAATACTCCTTTTGGGGTCCTGTTTTGTAGAAAATATAGGAAAAAAACTGGATGAATCTAAATTCCAGGTTTGCGTCAATCCTTTTGGGACACTCTACAATCCCTGCTCTGTAGCGTCATCCATTCAGACTCTTTTGGATGGAAAGATATATAAACCTTCGGATTTATTTAAGCACGGAGGTTGTTTCCATAGCTTCGATCATCACAGTCGTTTTTCTTCGGTTGACGAGGAAGATTGTCTTCGCCTGATCAACCGCCAGATGAGCTTTGCATCAGACTACATAACAAATGCAAAATTCCTTTTCGTCACCTTCGGGAGTGCCTATATCTATCGTCTAAAAGAGAACAACCGGATTGTTGCCAACTGCCATAAGTTGCCCGACCGGCAATTTATCCGCGAGCTTCTTACAGTAGAAGGCATAACAGAACTTTGGTCGGAGCTCATCCAAAAACTCAGAATGATAAACCCCGACCTGCGGATACTTTTTACAGTTAGCCCTATCCGTCACCTGAAAGATGGTGCACATGGCAATCAGATCAGCAAGGCGACCCTGATACTTGCTGTTCAGCAACTGATGGAACGGCATCCGGAATCTGCAGACTACTTTCCGGCTTATGAAATCATGCTGGATGAACTGAGAGATTACCGGTTTTACGCCGAAGATATGGTCCATCCGTCTAATCAGGCAATCCAATATATCTGGAATCGGTTTGTTTCCTGTTTTATGACATCCGACACAAAAGAAATTATGCATCAATGGGAAGAGATTCAAAAAGCGATGAACCATAAGCCCTTCCAACCGGAGAGTGAGGCTTATCAGAAATTTATCCTTCAAACTATGTTAAAAATAGAACAAATTACAAAGAAAATACCGTCCTTTGATACACAAAACGAACTAAAAGCGTTGAAGTCAAAATTGAAATGAATATGGAATACTCAATTAAAGAGGTTGCTAAAATTATCGGATCCAAAAGCAATGTGCTGCACGACGACGCGATAACGATGCTGCTTACCGACAGCCGGACTGTTTCATTTCCGGAGCAGAGTCTTTTTTTTGCCCTCAGGACTAAAACAAACGACGGGCATAAATACATTCCTGAATTATACAAACTGCGCGTACGCAACTTTGTAGTAAATGAAATACCTCCTTCAGCCGACATATACGCTGACGCCAATTTCCTTTTGGTAAAAGATCCGCTTCGCGCTTTGCAACAACTGGCCGCCCATCATAGGAAGAAATTCGACATTCCTGTTATCGGTATAACAGGTAGCAACGGCAAAACCATTGTGAAAGAGTTTCTATACCAGCTACTGCATACCGAATTCAATATTGTGCGGTCTCCCCGTAGTTTCAATTCGCAATTGGGAGTTCCACTCTCTGTGTGGCAAATCAATCCGAAACATACACTTGGTATTTTTGAAGCAGGCATATCCCAACCCGATGAAATGGAACGGCTTCAGCCCATAATCGCCCCAACCATCGGTATCATAACCAATATCGGTGAGGCGCATCAGGAAAATTTCATCTCAACCCGCCAGAAATGTCTTGAGAAATTACAACTTTTTCAGGATAGCGAAGCCATTATATATGACGGTGACAATGCTTTCATCGCCAATTGTATTGAAGCAGCCTGTCTGTCACACAAGGCAATTGCCTGGAGCCGGACCGATTCTGAAGCTCCGTTGTTTATTAAATCGGTCGACAAACAGAACGATCGTACCACAATCAGCTGCACCTTATTAGGATACAACCGTAAGTATGTAATTCCGTTCACAGACGACGCTTCCATCGAAAATGTAATTCACTGTATGGCTTTGATGCTTTATCTCAAGCCTACCAGTGTGAACCACGAAGAAAGATTCCTTCATCTTGAACCGGTAGCCATGCGGCTCGAGGTCAAGCAAGGCATCAACAACTGTCTGCTCATCAACGACTCATATAATTCAGATATAAACTCGTTGGGTATAGCGCTTGATTTTCTGCAGACAAGGCAAGTGGACAAAGCCATGAAACGTACACTTATCTTGTCAGACATACTTCAATCCGGCACCCTGCCAAAATCTCTTTATAAGAAGGTTGCCGATCTGGTACAACGAAAAAAGATAGATCGAATCATCGGGATTGGAAGGGATTTAAAGGAATACGGAGCGGCTTTTGAGATGGAAAAGGAGTTTTATCCTTCTACAACCGACTTTATACAATCTCCTTCCTTTAAAAATTTCAAGGATGAGATCATACTCATCAAAGGATCCAGACGCTTTCACTTCGAGCAGATTACAGAACTCTTGGAGAAAAAAGTACATGAAACCATTCTGGAGGTTAATCTGGATGCCATTGTGCATAATTTTAACTATTATCGCTCCAGACTAAAGCCCGAAACCAAGATGATCTGTATGGTAAAAGCCTACGGATACGGAGCAGGCTCATTCGAACTTGCCAAAACATTACAGGAACATCGTTGCGATTACCTGGCCGTGGCGGTGGCCGACGAAGGAGCCGATTTGCGGCGCACGGGTATATCCATCCCCATCATCGTTATGAATCCGGAATTCGGCAGTTTCAATGCCTTGTTCGAGAATCAGCTTGAACCGGAAATTTACAGCTTCCGTTTACTTGAAGCGATGATCCGCGAAACCGAACGTAGGGGAATCACCTCCTATCCTATACATCTTAAAATCGATTCGGGAATGCATCGCCTCGGGTTTCAGCCCAAAGATATGCAAGCCATATGCGATTGCCTGAAGTCGCAAAGTGGTGTAGCGGTACGATCTGTCTTTTCCCATCTTGCCGGAAGCGACTCATCCGTTTTTGATGATTTCACCATCAAACAGATTGAGACGTTCCAAAAGGCTGCCTCACAACTGGAACAAGGAATCGAATATCCGGTCTTGAAGCATATTCTCAATTCGGCAGGCATCGAACGATTTGCCGATTACCAGATGGATATGGTCCGGTTGGGCATCGGTCTTTACGGAGTGAGTGCAAGCGGCCAGAAAGGTCTTCGTAATGTAAATACCCTCAAAACTACCATCCTTCAGATACAAGAGGTTCCGGCTGGTGATTCAATTGGATATAGCAGACGAAGTTATGTTAAAAAAGATTCACGCATTGCCATCATTCCGATCGGATATGCCGACGGACTGGACCGCCACCTGGGCAATGGAGCCGGTCAGGTACTGATAAACGGAAAAAGATGTCCCACCATTGGAAATATCTGTATGGACACATGCATGATTGATGTAACCGGTATAGAGGTGAACGAGGGGGATACGGTAATTATTTTTGGAGATGAATTACCCGTATCCGAACTATCGGAAACACTTGGAACAATAAGCTATGAGATACTCACTTCGATCTCTCCAAGAGTAAAAAGAGTGTATTTCAGGGAATAAGGTTGTATATATTGCACATTTTATATACTTTTGTGCCATATTTAAATAGAAATAGGTATGAGTCACAATTTATTAAAAGGCAAGAGGGGCATCATCTTTGGTGCGCTGAACGACATGTCTATCGCTTGGAAGGTAGCAGAAAGAGCCGTAGAAGAAGGTGCGATTATTACATTGAGCAATACACCTGTTGCTGTTCGTATGGGTGAGGTAGATGCCTTGTCAAAGAAACTGAATGCAGAGGTGATCGCTGCAGATGCGACGAGCGTAGCAGACCTGGAAAATGTATTTTCCAAATCTGTCGAAATATTAGGAGGAAAAATAGATTTTGTTTTACACTCAATCGGAATGAGTCCCAATGTGCGCAAGAAACGTACCTACGACGACTTGGATTATGACATGTTGGAAAAGACTTTGGATATTTCGGCCGTGTCATTTCATAAGATGCTTCAGGTTGCAAAGAAACAGGATGCTATCGCAGAAGGCGGATCAGTTGTTGCTCTTACATATGTAGCAGCCCAACGTACATTCTTCGGATACAACGATATGGCAGATGCCAAATCATTGTTGGAATCAATTGCGCGTAGCTTCGGATATATTTACGGTCGCGAGAAAGGGGTTCGTATCAATACCATTTCCCAGTCGCCAACGGTTACAACAGCCGGTAGCGGTGTAAAGGGTATGGAGCACCTGCTTGATTTCTCGGACAAGATGGCTCCGTTAGGAAATGCTACAGCCGACGAATGCGCCGATTACTGTGTAACTATGTTCTCTGATCTTACCCGTAAGGTGACAATGCAAAACCTGTTCCACGACGGAGGATTCTCAAGCATGGGAATGAGTCTACGGGCTATGAACCAATACAGCGCCGGTATGGAAGAATTTACCGACGAAAATGGTAAGATTATCTACGGATAATACACCGCCACCCCTTCGGGGGTGGCACAATATATTCATTTATGTTAGTAAAAATTTATCCCGAAAATCCTAATTTACGGGAAATAGACAAAGTGATCGAGATCCTCAGAGACGGGGGACTTATCATCTACCCCACCGATACTGTTTATGCCATGGGTTGTGATGCCCTCAATGTGCGGGCTGTCGAAAAAATATGCCGGATGAAAGGCATTAACCCGCAGAAAAGCAATCTGTCTATCATTTGTTATGACCTCAGTAACCTCAGCGAATATGCTAAAGTAAGCAATGCGGCATTCAAATTAATGAAAAGACACCTCCCCGGACCTTTCACTTTTATTCTCCCAACCAGCAGCGAACTTCCTAAAATTTACAAGAATAGAAAGGAAGTAGGTATTCGTGTACCTGACAATAACATCATTCGTGAACTTGTAAAACAGCTGGGCAACCCAATCCTCACCACCTCGGTGCATGACGACGACGATGTGATCGAATATACCACAGACCCGGAGCTTATCCATGAAAAATATGAATCCGAGGTAGATGTGGTTATCGATGGCGGATACGGCGAAACCATTGCTTCAACCGTTGTAGATTGTACAACCGATGCCTTCGAGATCATCCGGCAAGGTAAAGGAGAGCTCTCTTTATAAATAAATCCGACCGGAATTTATCCCTGGAAAGGACGAATTACACGACCAATTTGGCCGTAATATACAGATTTGAGTAAAAAAGCCACCGGAAAACATACTCAAAAACCCTAAAATCATTCAGAATCAACCAGTTTATCTTACAGGCACCCATCAATTAACTTAAAATATGGATACCCATAAAGTTATAAATAAATGTTTTTAAACATTTAAGCACAATGTTTTTAACTTTTTTGTGTAAATATTAAACTAAAAGGCGCTTTATTTGTTTCCTATAATAGAGAAAAATTCTTGCTATGAGGAAGTCTACAATCTGGTTACTTGCATTGGTTATGGTTTTTGCGTTCGGGGGACTGCTGTATCTGCAGGTTACCTACGTTAGCATCATCCTTAAGACTAGCAACGACCAGTTTACAGAAACTGTAAAAAGAAGTCTGCTCGAGGTTTCGAAGAATCTGGAACTTGATGAAACTAAAAAATACCTGGAAGAAGATATACAACGCGATCAGAACAGCTTTGTATTTCAAAGTTCTCAGGATGCACAGGATCTGGCTCAGGTAATCAATCAGGAAAAATATCAGCTACAGATATCAGACTCGGATGGTTCGGTATCCATCATGCAGAAAAGGGAATATACCAGCCGGATACAGTCGGTTCCCCCCAATCCCCGTCAATCGTCGGCCAATAACATTGTAAACACATCCCGCGATTTGCAAAAAACATTGAAAGACCGGTACCAGTATCAACAGGAGCTGATCAAAGAGGTTATTCTGAATATGCTGTACACCTCCAGTCTGAAGCCTATTCAGGAAAGGGTGGACTTCAAGAAATTGAACAATTACCTGAAGGCCGAGTTTCTGAACAACGGGCTGAATCTGCCATACCAGTTTTCGGTGATCGACAAAAACGGGACGGTCGTCTATCAAAGTGACGACATTCAGAAGGACCGAATCGCATCCGATGTGATTACGCAGGTGCTTTTCCCCAACGATCCGCCATCGAAACAGAATTTCTTACGTGTTTATTTCCCCACAAAGGACGATTATATATCCAGTTCGGTAACTTTTTTAGTTCCGTCGGTTATCTTTTCCCTTATATTGCTGATAACCTTCGTATTCACAATGTACATTGTATTCCGTCAGAAGAAACTGTCGGAAATGAAGAACGACTTTATCAACAACATGACCCACGAACTGAAAACTCCGGTTTCAACCATTTCTCTGGCTGCACAAATGCTGAAGGACTCGGATATAACCAAAAGTCCGGATGTGTTCAAGCACATTTCGGGTGTGATAAACGACGAAACCAAACGATTGGGATTTCTGGTTGAAAAGGTATTGCAGATGTCTCTTTTCGAACGTCAGAAGGCAGCTCTTAAGCTTAAAGAGGTAGATGCCAACGACCTTGTAGTGAATATCGCCCATACTTTTACATTAAAAGTGGAAAAGTACGGGGGATCCATTGATATTGATTTGCAGGCTGAAGAATCAAGCATCTATGTGGACGAAATGCACATCACCAATGTGCTGTTCAACCTGATGGACAATGCGGTTAAATACCGCCGTCCGGAGATACCGCTGGAACTTATGGCCCGGACATGGAATGAGAATGGAAAACTGATGATTTCCATTGAGGACAACGGAGTAGGTATAAAGAAAGAGTATGTAAAGAAGGTTTTCGACCGCTTTTTCCGTGTGCCTACCGGGAATGTACACGATGTAAAGGGATTCGGACTGGGTCTCGCTTATGTTCGTAAAATTATTGAAGATCACAACGGCAGCATCCGTGCCGATAGTGAAATCAATGTGGGAACAAAATTTATTATTACTTTACCTCTTATAAAAAGTTAGTTATGGAAGAAAAACTAAAGATCTTCTTTTGCGAAGACGACGAAAACTTAGGAATGCTTTTAAGAGAATACTTACAGGCAAAAGGGTATGTTACTGATCTTTTCTCCGACGGAGAAGCTGGATACAAAGGCTTTACCAAAGGCAAATACGATTTATGTGTACTGGATGTTATGATGCCTAAAAAAGACGGCTTCACATTGGCTCAGGAAATCAGAGCACTCAATCCGGACATTCCTGTTATCTTCCTTACTGCTAAAACAATGAAGGAAGACATTCTGGAAGGTTTCAAGATCGGTGCGGACGACTATCTGACCAAACCTTTCAGTATGGAAGAGTTGCTGCTTCGTATCGAAGCCATCCTTCGTCGTGTTAAGGGGAAAAAGATGAAAGACATTCCTTTCTACCGTTTAGGTAACTTTATGTTTGATACACAAAAACAAACATTAACCATCGGCGACAAGGCCACCAAACTTACTACCAAAGAATGCGAATTACTGAGTCTGCTTTGTGCTCATGCAAACGAGATTCTGGAGCGTAATTATGCACTTAAGACTATCTGGGTAGACGATAACTACTTCAATGCCCGTAGTATGGACGTTTATATCACTAAACTTCGTAAGTTGCTTAAAGACGATCCGGGAATCGAAATCATCAACATTCACGGTAAAGGATATAAGCTTATCACCCCTAACAGTGAAGAAGTCACCAAAGAATAAAATAACACCTTTGTGTTTAAAAAAAGAAGCATCCCGTTTGGGATGCTTCTTTTTTGTTTTTGTCGCCTTCTTGAATTTAAATTCATAACGCTTATTGTGTTAAGTTCAATTAAATAATCGATAACCACAACTAATTCATAATACCCTTAATTAATTTACCGGCTCAACGGTAAAGCCTTGGAGTCTTAAAAGATTTATCAATCCATCCTTGCCGGGTAAATGTGCTGCACCAACAGCAATAAGTGATGCTTTTTCCAATATTAACTTAGGAATATGTTCCATCCACTTTTTATTTCGATCAAATAGAATCATATCATCATACTCTGCTGTTATATTATTTTTTAGATCTAACTCCGCCATTTGTAGTTCAAACTCATCTAAATCTTGGTTAAAGTAAGCATTTTTCACAGCTTCAGAACTCTTCAATTGATGTCGAATTATCGAATCTACAGAATTATCCTTAAACGCACAAACTAATGAATCTATTTGCTGTTTGTATGATATTCCATTTGATATAGTCCTTTTAGGATTAATATGACCAATCAAATCATCCAATCCAATTATTGAGTAATTTAAACTCACTGCTCTCATTATCATTTGAACATCCATTTCTACTTCTGAAATATATTTTAACTCAGATAAAGTAATGCTATCGACATTTGTATTTGGTTTAAACTTTTCAAATAAGATTTCTTTATAAATTTCAATGGATTTCTTTATATAGATTCTAGACATAAGGACTAACGGCTTTAATTTGATTTTATCAGATGTTGCATTTAAGTAAGTTCGTAAAACCCTATCCACAATTATTTGATCCTCTTTGTTTAGATAATCTGCATAAGTTGAATCCATTTCTAAATCAGATTTATTTAATGAACTTGAGTTATCAATTTTTTTTTCTGCAATTAACTGATTTACCGACAAAAATATTTCATTTAAACGTGGGACTCTTTCCATAGCAGCTTGTCCTGCTAAAAAAGGACCTCCATGAGCTGTTCCAAAAAGATAAGAGGGAGCATCTAATCCGTTTCCAGAAATTTTCCATAGAAATCCGTCTTTCTCTACAGCACGAACTTCATTACATGAGAATGAAATGAATATATAAAATCCAATTAAAATAAGCTGAATAAAATTTAAAAGTTTCATAATAAAATATTAAATTAAGTATTAAAAGTTAATATTTATAAGTGGTCACTAGTGAAATGCCATAATTAATGAACGATCCCTGTTATTACATGAAAAGATTTAACTTCAACAACAATATCCTTATCTGATTTAAATCTATACATTGAATATTCAATAGGCAATAATCCATGTGTTTCATCCTTGAATTTGTTTCATATCTGAATCATTTAGATTAACTACCGTTTGCTATTTTAAATTTTAGTTGTTTTAACTTTTTCATAATAACATTAATTTAATTAATAATTTTCAATCAACCTAGACAGGCACCTAACGCATTCATTGATTATTTTGCAAATAAACCAATAGCAGATCAAACAATAGCAACATTATAGTTAATATTGCTTAATTGATTCAGATTCAATATAATCTTAATGGTAATCCTAGAATAATCAAGATAATATCTATTATTAGTGTTCCATAAAGTAAGATTTTCCCAGTTGGGTTTAGTATCTTTGCTTACGAACTCCTATTCAGTATGCAGCTGCATACTGGAAGTTTTACAGCTGGGTAACTTGCAGTATGCAGCTGCATACTGCAAGGATATCAAGTGGCTACTGGATAATTGTTCGTTGTTTCGAAATTAGATTGTTACATTGTTTCTAATACTTTATAATTGAATGAGTGCTAAATATCGGTTGGTTGAGAATCCTCCTGCGTCGAGGAAAGAGGGTGTTACTGAGTTGCATGCGCGTATCGTTGCTTCGCGTACGGCTACGATGGATGATCTGGCGGAAGAGATTTCTACGATCTCGTCTTTTTCGCCGGGGGACATCAAAGGGTTGCTGACTAGTTTTAGTGAGGTGATTATACGCCGCCTCAAAAATGGGGAGAATGTGAATCTGGAAGATCTGGGGTACTACTCGGTTTCGCTGGAGTGCCCCAAAGGTGTTACCAGTGATAAAAAGATACGGTCGGCTTCGGTCCGTTTCAAAAACGTAAATTTCCGTTGCTCGGCTAAGATGAAGGATAGTCTGAAGTCAATGACCCTGGAGCGCGAAACTTCAAAGAAAAAACAACGTTTCTCGGCCGAACAGCGGATGAAGCATATACAGAACTACCTTCAATCCAATCGTACAGTCACCGCCTCACAATGCTGTGCCTTCAATCAGTGTTCGCATTTTAGCACCATGAGCGATTTACATGCACTTATAAATGCTGAAAAAGTAGAGAAACTAGGCTACGGGAAGAATGTTTTATATATGCTGCGCCAGAATACCAATGACAGATGACAGATGAAATGGATCTGTCACAGGGCATCTGTCAGCTTCGAAACGTAGGCCTGTAGAGGGTTTGGGGGCATAAAATGATAGATGACAGATGGTTTTCGTATAAATCGGTTTTAATATCCAGAAAATTTCTGTTTTTAACAAAATCAATTGCCTTATACAGCTTTTTCCCTTTTCTTTGTATCTATAGTGTATAGATAATGGTTATACTATAAACTAAATGATATGAAGATAAAATCAATACTCTTAACAGCCGTACTATTGTGTGGTATACCGGCGGCATTTATTTACACCCGGGCAAATTTTGTCCAATCGGAAACTACTGTCAAAGCCGCTCCGGCAGCCACACCTCAATCTTCGACCCTCAAGGCCTACATTACAGAGATCAAAGAGGCACTGGAAAAAGACCGGGATCAATTGCCTGCCCTGATTTCCAAAACGGAGCAGAAGGCCTTGCAGGAAAAGGACCCGGCTATCAAAGCCATCCTCTACTCGATGGAAGCCGACTTATACAACGAGCATTACAATGCCAACCGATACAATATCAACAGGCGCACCAACATTCAGGGCTTTGTTCCGTCGGATATCCGGGAGTGGACAAGCAATCTGTATGCCGACAAGATAAAGGACCTGGTTCTAAAATCACTTACTCCGGCCGATGTACTGCAACAAAAACCTGCACAAAACTACCGGGAGATCCTTGAGTCGGGTGAAGACTCCCCTCAACTGCGCCCCAGCCTTTTCGATCTGCTGACTTACAGAGGAATCCAAACCCTCTCCACTCTTCAGCAAGACGACGCAACAACAGCCGCTGTTATAAATAATCTGTACAACCAGCTGCGGTCGTTTCACGAAAAGAATAAGAACGAACAGGCAGCCCTGTATGCCACACTGCAGCACCTGCAGTATCAGGCAACAGCGCAAGAAGATCCGGACAATGCATCTTACATGGCTTCCCTGGACAGTCTGCTGCAGAAGCACAAGAGCAACGAATTCTCCAATGAGATCCGGCTTGTCAAGGTAAATATGCTTCAGGGCATTCTCAACACAACAGAAAATCAAGATTCCATACAGGTCCTCCTGATAAATCTATGTAAGGAGGGTATTGCGGCCTTTCCATCCTATAAAAGAACCGCCCTTCTTCAAGCTGCCATCGATCAGATCGAACAGCCTACCCTTTCTGTTACCGGGAAAAAGGCCATCTATCCCGGTACAGGCAATCAGCTGAAACTGCAATATAAGAATCAGTCACGGGTAACCCTTTCCATCTACCGCAGTCTCCTGCATCCCGAAGAAGCCCCTGAATATACGGGCAACATCAAAGAGGTCAAAGAGAAAAGAGGAAAGTTAGTCACCCAACAACTCTATACGTTTGTCAGCCCCAACACCTGGTCTACCCAAGACACCACTCTTGCCTTGCCAGCCCTCGAACCCGGTCTGTACGAATGCGAAATTGCTTCTCCCGGAAACAGGGAAACGGTCAGCCATCTTGTAGCGGTAACCCGCCTGGCTGCTGTTTCGCGTACCCTTCCATCCGGTAAACAGGAGCTGCTGGTAACCGATCTTAAAAGCGGACAGCCCCTTAAGAACATTGCGGTTCGTCTGTTCGAACGGACCAAAAACAAACTGAACCTTACAAGCACACTGGTCAGCGATGGAAACGGACTCGTTTCACTACCGGAGACCAACAAGTTTCTTTTGTATCAGCCGGTCAGCCGTGGCGACAGCAGTTCGCTGCTTTCCAATTTCTATGCCTACCGTCCCTACTCCGTAAAAGTGGAAGAGCAGCCTGAGATATCCCTGTTCACAGACCGGAGCTTGTACCGCCCCGGACAAACCGTATTCTTCAAAGGAATTGCCTTTGTGCGCGACACAGAAAAACCGAAGCTGCTTAACGGAAACAAATACACCCTCACCCTGCGTGATGCCAACTACAAAGAGGTGGCTACCCGCGAAGTAAGCACCAGTAACTTCGGGTCCTTTTCCGGCGAATTCACACTGCCGGCATCTGTCCTGAACGGAACATTCACCATCGAGACCAGCTATGGAGCGGTTAACTTCGATGTAGCTGAATACAAACGACCTACCTTCGACCTCAGGTTACAACCGGTGACCGATGCGGTGGTATTTGGCGACGACCTGTTTATTCACGGAGAAGCAAAAACCTTCTCGGGCACCTCCATACAAGGGGGCTCTGTACAATACCGGATCGTGCGGAAACCACAATGGATGCGGGGATTCATTCCTCGTTCCGAAGAAAAACAGGTTGCCAACGGAACCGAATCCATTAAACAGGACGGGACGTTTACAATCCGCTTTACACCGCAGGCAGCAAAAGCCGATTCAAAAGATCCAAAGGCTATGTATCGTTACGAGGTGATAGTGGTGTCGACCGACAGCAAAGGAGAATCACAGGAAAGCCGGTCCGAGTTTCTCGTCGGCGCAGCATCCATCTTCCTGCATGCCGAAACAGAGCAAATGCTGGATAAGGAAAAAGCAGGCATTCTGCTGACAGTAACCAACAGCAACAACAAACCCGCACAGGTAGTCAACGGCTCCTACATAATCTCTATGCTTCGCGACAACCCTTCGTCGGCAATGGATACCGATCCGGGCAAGTTGCCGGTAGTACGCCAGGTTATATCCGGCAAGTTCAACGCCGGCGATTCCATCGGCAGTTCCCTGTTACGGAAACTTCCATCCGGAAGATACCGCATCGAGCTAAAAGGAAGTGATACCAAAAACCGTACTGTAACCGAACAAAGTGAGTTTATCCTCTACGGAACGGGCGACAAAAAACCGCCAGTCTATGCCCCCGCCTGGGTAGTGGAAGAAAAAACCAGCTGCCTTCCCGGCGAAGAGGCCCTCTTCACCTTCGGGACCAGCTGCAAACAAGCCATCGTTTTATATGAAATAGCCGGCGAGAAGGGAATCATACACCGCGAATGGATCAAATTATCCGATGCCAACCGCAGGTTCCGTCTGCCGTACAAGAATGAGTACGGGAAAGGCGTAACTATATCCTTCGCTTTTGTAAAAGACGGAGCATTCCACACCCGTCAAATCTCCCTGAAGAAGCAAGAACCCTCACGCGAGCTGTTTATCAAGCCGGTAACCTTCCGCGACAAATTAAAACCGGGAGATGAAGAAACGTGGACATTCAAGATTGCCGATAAGGATTCGTTACCCGTAATGGCCGAAATCCTTGCAGGCATGTACGATGCATCGTTGGACAAGATAAAGGGTCACAACTGGTGGTTCAATCCCACTTCCTACGTCCATATACCAACCATAAGCTGGGTAAGCGGCAAATCCTTTCAAGACGACTCCAACTGGGATGCTGCACCGTTGAAAGAAATTCCCGATCTGGAATGGAAATTCGACCGATTGGATTGGCAGGGAGCATTCTACTCGCCGGATGTATACAACCTGTACCGATCGGGCATCCAGCGAATGGCCACCAAGTCGGTTGTAGCAGGCATGGCCGTTTCAAGTAAAATGGAATCAGAAATTCAATTTGTAGAGGATGATGTTGATTTAGCGGAAGAACTTCCTGCCGCAGCCCCGAACGTTCAACCCGAAAACAGGGAAGCAGCCCCTCAGCTTCGTCGCAATTTTGCCGAAACCGCCTTCTTCTATCCCACACTGCAGACTAACAAGGCCGGCGAATGGGAGGTAAAATTCCGCCTGCCCGAAAGCAATACAACCTGGAGGATGATGGCCCTTGCCCATACCAAAGAGTTGCAATACGGAACCTGGAGCGGCAATGCAGTCTCACAAAAAGAGCTGATGGTACTACCCAACCTACCCCGTTTTATGCGGAAAGGAGACGATGTATCCGTTGCCACCCAGATTATCAACCTGGCAGACCACGAAATATCCGGCAAAGTCCGCCTTGAACTGGTTAACCCGGCGACCGACGAAATAGTGGTCTGCATGACAAAAGCAGCTAAACCCTTTACACTTGCTGCCGGAGAAAGCGGACAAGCAAGCTGGCAGTTCCCTGTTCCGGAAGGATACGACCTGCTGATCTGCCGCATCATTGCCGAAACGCCCCAGGCCAGCGACGGCGAACAACACCTGTTGCCCGTACTTGCCAACCGCATTTCAATTACTGAAAGCATTCCCTTCTACCAATCCGGTAGTGGAGAAAAAACAGTCACCTTCCCTCAGGGAGGTTCATCGGGCAGCAAATCCCCCTACAGCATGACACTCGAGGTAACCGCCAATCCGGTTTGGTATGCAGTCCAGGCCCTGCCTACCCTGTCGGTTCCCGCTACAGACAACCTCATCTCCTGGTTTACCGCCTATGTAAGCAATACCATCGCCTCGTCGCTCGCCCAATCCAATCCACGTATCCAGCCGATGGTTGCCCAATGGAAGGCACAAGGAGAAACAGCGGAAACCCTTCAATCGAAGCTGCAGCAAAACGAATCGCTCAAACAGCTGCTTCTGAAAGAAACACCCTGGGTACTGGAAGCAGCCAGTGAGGTCGAACAAAAACAACGCCTCACCCTGCTGTTTGACAGCAACCGGAACCAGCAGCTACGCGATCAGGCCCTAAGCCGTTTACAGGAACTTCAAAGCGAAGACGGCGGCTGGAGCTGGTTTAAAGGAATGCCCGAAACGCCTCAGCTTACCCTCTATATCTTAAAGGGGATGGCACAGCTTGCCGAAATCGGCAACATGACCTTTACCCAGACAGAAACAGAAATGATCAACAAAGCGCTTTCCTACATGGATACCGAACTGGTACGAATGTATGACAAGAAGGAACTATCGGACAACAGCATACCGGGCTATATCTACCTCCGTACCCAATTTAAGAATGCGGCACAACCCGACGAGAAAACAAGCCGGGCCATCCTTCATTACAGCAAATTGGCCGAAAAAGACTGGAATAAGCAGTCACTTTACGGTAAAGCCTATACCGCCCTGCTGATGCACGAAACAGGCAAAGAAGCAACAGCAAAGGCCATTCTGAGCTGGTTACGCAAAACAGCCACACAATCGGAAGAGCTGGGTATGTACTGGGCCAACAACCGCCAGTCAGGTTTCTTTACCAGTGCCATAGACACCCACTGCCTGTTGATGAAGGTATTCCGTACCCTGTCGGCAGATACACGCGAAACCGATCGCCTCAAACAGTGGCTTCTCAACCAGAAAAGAACGCAGGTTTGGGAATCCGACCCCGCAACGGTAAATGCAATACATGCCATTATCGCCACAGGAAGCGATTGGCTTGGCAATCACAACAGCAGCACCCTCACCTGGGGAAACAAGCAGATCGATACAAATCAGGGGGAAGCAGGAACGGGATATATAAAAACAGTGATTACCGGCAGCGCAATCACCCCCTCCATGCAAAAAGTAGTGGTTAAGTCGGCCGCCAATGCTCCGTTATGGGGCGCCCTCTACCGTCAGTATTTCGAGGAAATCCAGCAAGTAACCGCAAGTAAAGGCGCTTTGCAGGTAGAAAAGAAGCTGTTTGTAGAACGAAACAACGGACAACGAATCGAACTGCAACCGGTAACCGACGGTACTCCGTTGCACAAAGGCGATAAAGTAATAGTACGGCTGACGCTTCGCGCAGACCGCGACATGGAATATGTGCATCTAAAAGATTTACGTGCCGGATGCTTTGAACCAACCCAACAAATGGCAGGATCCAGCTATAAAGACGGTCTTTGGATGTACCATGCTCCGGAAGATGCCGCCGAACATTTCTTTATCCACCGGCTACCCAAAGGCACCTTTGTGCTGGAGTATGCCGTATATACGGAAAGAAGCGGAAATTACAGCGGAGGCATCAGCGCCATTCAATGTTTGTATGCACCCGAATTTGTTTCCCACACAGCCGGTTCAAAAATTTTGGTGCAAGATTAATGCGTAACCGGCGTTGGTATGATAAAATTATTAACTTTGTGGCTGTAAGCATATAAATTTTATAGTTATGATGAGACAAGTGGTATTTATGTTAATGGCTCTTATGCTGGTAACCGGAATGGCTACGGCTCAGGAGAAAAAAGCTGTAATAGCAGTAGATAATGCGGTTCATGATTTTGGCAAGTTCAAAGAAGCGGATGGCAATGTAACACATACGTTTGTAATAACCAATCAGGGCGATGCCCCGTTGGTGATAACACGGGTTATTGCTTCGTGCGGCTGCACCACCCCGGTTTGGACTAAAGAACCCATTGCTCCCGGCAAAACAGGTAAAATCGATGTTACATACAATCCGGTAAACCGTCCGGGTCCGTTTTCAAAAACTATTTCCGTATACAGCAACGGCAAGGTAGGAAGTTTTATCCTCTCCATCCGTGGCGAAGTAACAGGCAAATAAGTATTGAATAACTGCGCCTTGCGCAACAAAGCTGACTAAACATGAAACGGTTGCTCCTACTATGTAGCTTCATACTGATGGTATTAACTGCTTCCGCACAAACGGGAGCAGTTATCCATTCGGAAGAACTCACGTACAATTTCGGCACCATTGCCGAAGAAGCCGGACTGGCTTCGCATGTATTTATTGTTCAGAATACAGGCGACAAGCCGCTGGTTATAAACCGGGTTACCGCCTCCTGCGGCTGTACCCGTCCAGAATGGTCCAAAGAACCTGTAAGTCCGGGTAAGACAACCGAAGTAAAAGTCAGCTACGACCCCGCCGGAAGGCCCGGGCCGTTCACAAAGATCATCTCTATTTACAGTAACGGTAAAAAGGGAAGTTTCAACCTTGCCGTAAAAGGCACGGTAACGCCACGCCCGTTCCGACCGGATTTTTCATATCCCTATTCCATCGGAGAATTGAAGCTGCACACAAAAAACGTTTTGTTCAGCAGTGTTATACCCACGGCAACATCAGGCGAACGGGTCATGATTCTGAACAGTGGCAAGGAAGAGCTGTCTGTCCAGACCGACAAACTCCCCTCCTACCTGATGGCGGAAATCAATCCCTCCGTACTTAAACCCGGTGAAACAGGCGAGATAACGTTGTTATTTGACGGTCACGCCGCCAAAAAACCAGGCAGATATACAGACAACATCACCCTGAACATAAGCAATGGAGGCAAAAAAGTAAAAGGAAAATTACAGGTATCGGCCAACCTGGTGGACGATTTCAGCCGGCTTTCTGCAACGGCCAAAGCCAATGCCCCGCAGATTCAACTTTCGTCTACACTCATTGATTTTGGAGTTTTATCAGACAAAGGCAAGGCAAGCCAGAAGTTTAAAGTAACAAACAACGGAAAATCGCCGTTGGTTATTCACAGTATCAGCTGCGAAAACGAACTGATAACCATCCAGGGAGGGAAAAAAGAGATTAAACCGGGAGCTACATGCACCTTCACGGTTCAGTTGCGTCCCAAAGAAATTAAAACAAAACTGGAAGCCCTGATCAACATCGTATGCAACGACCCCAACGGTCCGGTACGACTGATCAAAATATCGGCATCCAAATAAAAATGAATAACATGGATCATCCCGAAAACGAAGATATATACAAAGGACTGAAGGTAAACAAGGGAGTACGTGAAGTGCCCTCTGTAAGTCCCTACCTCAAAAAGAGAATCAAGCGCAGAGATTATACGCCTGCCGAATTTACGGAAGGAATTCTGGAAGGTAACATCACTATATTGAGTCAGGCCGTTACCCTGGTGGAAAGTGCCAAGCACGAACACCAGCAAGTGGCGCAGGAAATTATCGAACGCTGTCTGCCCTATGCAGGTAAATCGGTCCGCATCGGCATTACGGGTGTACCAGGAGCCGGCAAAAGCACCTCCATCGATTCTTTCGGCATGCACCTCATTAAAGAAGGCCGCAAGCTGGCAGTACTAGCTATCGACCCCAGCAGCGAACGCTCCAAAGGAAGTATCTTAGGAGATAAAACACGTATGGAAGCACTTTCGAGAGAAAAGAATGCCTTTATCAGACCTTCACCTTCGGCCGGATCGTTGGGAGGCGTTGCCAGAAAGACCCGCGAAACAATTGTACTCTGTGAAGCTGCCGGCTTCGATACAGTATTTGTTGAAACCGTGGGAGTGGGACAAAGTGAAACCGCAGTGCACTCGATGGTTGATTTCTTCCTGTTGATACAACTTGCCGGTACGGGAGACGAACTGCAGGGTATTAAGAGAGGTATTATGGAAATGGCCGACGGGATTATAATCAACAAAGCCGACGGCGACAATGTGGATAAAGCCAGACTGGCCGCTTCTCAGTTTAAAAACGCCTTGCACCTGTTTCCGCCTGCCGAATCGGGCTGGTTCCCTAAAGTGCTCACCTATTCGGGCTACTACAACATAGGTATAAAGCAAATCTGGGATATGGTAGCGGAATACGTACGATTTACCAAAGACAACGGCTATTTCGACTTCAAACGTAACGAACAGGCCAAATACTGGATGTACGAAAGTATCAACGAAACGTTGAAAGACAGTTTCTACAACAACAAAGCCGTAACCGCCATACTGTCGCAGACCGAAAACCAGGTGTTAAGCAACGAAATAAGTTCATTTGTTGCAGCCAAACGCATGATAGATACCTACCTGGCTAATCTGTCCGGCAAATAAACAATCACACTGCAAACTTATTTTCGCCCTCTTCTATCTGGTAGAACATAAGAATCCGGCGAATCCCATATTGCTTTTATAATGATTTTGAGTTTTGTTAAAGGAACCTCTTTAACAAAACTCAAAATCATTATATGACTCTTTTCAGCAGTCATATTCATAGTATATTATCTAAAAAATGAATGGAAGGGGATAGTTTAATTTAATGATCTAACCTATCTATTTAATGGAAAGTTTATTTCTTATGTTTTATCAGCATAATTACGGGGTTTGATTCTTCGTGAAGTGTTGCGGCAATTTCTTTTAATTTTCCTTTCAATATACCCTTCTTATAATCCTCTGTAAGCTGATCAACATCTAGAGCTTGCCACGACGCAATTTCTGAATTAACTGGAATAGCCTTCATATTTACGGGTGTGTTTTCTGAGTAATCATTATTGTATACCACATAGTTGAAAATAGCCTTTTCCTTATTATCATACATCAAATCGTTTGAGGGAAATCCTTCACTAGTTTTAAAATCAAATTCTTTTTTTACTGCTTCCATAAAATAATAACGATCAGTAACAATACTCATAAAAAGAAAGACTTCAGGGCTCATAGATCTAACAGATGGAGTACGAACGATAAAAGGCTTCATTGTATGATCAAGAAAATATCTGTACACCGTATCGGACGATTGCTCGACGAGTAACCAATTATCAAAATTTGGAATAATGGGATTATAGGTTTGAGGAGTAACTCCGTAAGTCATATTATTTGCCTCATCTTTAACAATTAAATCAAGTAATATCTTTTCTTTAAATGGGATTACGATTTCTTTTATGATACGTCCGTCTTTCTTAGATATAATTGTAAATGGGTTCTTATCAGTTACCCAATAATTATTACATATCAAGCTCTCTTGATCAAAATTATAAACATGAGAAAAGTAGAGATCATCATCTTGTTTAAGACTTCGTTTAAAATTACCTTCTAAATCATACACAAGTATTTTTTTAATAAAATGGTCATTCACAAACATTTCATTATTGTCTTCATCAAGTATGATACGCTGAATATGTGTATACTCTTCATTACCTTGACCTTTTCGATTTATCCTTTTTAAGCTCTTACCTGTTTTTCTGTCAAAGATAAAAATATCTCCATCGGCATTGTAATTCCTTACAATGACAATATCTTTTCCAACAGCTTGAACAAAACCCTGACAAACAGATTTATCTGTCGTCTCCAACGGTATATACTCCACATCCATAAAGTCCTGTAGTATTAGCTCTTTTTTAGGATAGTTTGCTGTAACATTTACAGTGATAAAGTTATCTGAGGATTGTTTGTTTCCTTCACAACCAACCATCATAACAAGTAATATTGTCAAAATTGCAGCTAATCTATTCATAACTATTATATTTAAGGTATTATAATTTACACTATTGTTTCATAATACATTATCGATCTCAGTCTTTCAATTTTCCAATAAAGACGATATTATTATCATCTTCTGTGATACTGTTATTAAGATCCTTAATCTTCTTGAGCATCTCCGGGTTCAGTTTATCTGGTTGGGAAAGGGCCTTTTCCAATTGTTCTTTTAAAGCATACGAATCCATAATAGCAGTAAAATAGCCCCTGCTGAAAGATATTTTATTGGGTCCATCAATATTTCCCAGCATATCCAGTTTAAAATCTACATAGCATCCCCGCATAGTTTTCTTGTCGACAAGAATTTTAGAAAAACGGGGCATCTCTGACCATGCAGCCTGATCGATCAACCACACCAGATAATGATTCGGTAATTCTATATAATTGTGACGTATCACCTCTTCATTGAAATGGAGAGTAAATCTTGGCTGTAAACGATTATTTTCCGGTTGATAATGGTAAAGCGTATCTCTTGTTGGTAGCCAATACACCAATGAAAAATCTATTTTACATGTATTTAAAGACTCCCAGATTTCATTGCTATAATCGCTTGGCTTAATCACAAACTGACCGGAAGGGATTTCCTGATGAACGTTACCCTTAAAATCCTGCTCCCAAATAACCGAAGGTGTGTCTAAAAAGGGAAGTACCATCATAGTAAGCATTTCCTTTTCCGGATGAATAATAAACCTTCCTTTATGCGTAACGTAAGGAAGAGGAATATGCTCTATCGCGTTACCTTCTAAATCAAAAACCATTAATTTCGTGGCCCTTCCAGATATCAAATATACTTTCTGTTTTTTTTCATCAATATAACTATCATAAATGCTTATATAGTATTCATTCGGTCCTTGCCCCGGCTTGGATAAAGTGCGCAGATAATTACCTTTTTTGTCATAAAGCTTGTAAGCCTTTGCCTTAAATGAAGCGATTCCAATATAATTATCACTTACTGCGACTACCCCATCTACAGCGGTTAACGCGTCTTCTGCATTTTCTAACCGAATTACTTCAAAAGAGGATAATAAGGAACTTAGTGGTATATTAAATGTATCTTTCACCTGTTCAATATCACAAACAATCAATGAATCGCCATTATTGCTTATACATTGAGCCACTACAGGGCAATCTGCGAACGTTAAAGATTTTTTCTGCCCAGACTCACGGCACGATAATCCCGCGATGGCAATTATACCCAATAAAATACTAAATTTGCTTTTCATGATACCTTCCAAATTAAAAAACAGAAACAGGGTTTATTCACTTATAATGTATTCCAAATACTATCCCACTAATGACAGAGACTTCATTTACGCGACCACATCATTCGTATAAATACTGGAGCAAATTATATTTATATTTCATAAAACCAAGTATAATAGGTTGTTAGATGCAATGATAACGAATATATTTTATAAATTAGATAAAAAGTAAAAATTAATTATCAATTCAGCAAATAATTTATTGATACTGACAAAAACAGTATTGCTTGTTCTATGTTATCTTCTCACAGCGAATTTGAGAAAATATCCTTCACTTCCTTCACTTTAAAACACAATGCACTGTTATTCAATACAATAACAAAACAAACAAGTTTGAATATCCTTCACTTTTGGTTTCACTTTTCAAATTATCCTTCACTTTTTGGATGCTCCTTTACCGGGATGTAAGATCTTGGATTGTGGGTTGTAAAGAGACATTACTGTGTTGTAGAAAATATAAGGAATGAATTAGCAAGAATACAGTGGAGAACTAGTGATGTTGACTATATAATTAGTATCTTTACAAACGAACAACTAATCGTTGGACCTAGGTCCAACAATATATTGACCTGGGTCCAACGATATCTCAACCATGGTCCAACGAAAAGTAGACCTAGGTCCAACGATTAGCAGTTCGGCATAAAATCGATTAGTTACAATAGGATCAACAATTAAATATATATGTATGGCTGCTAACTACAGGTTGTATAAAAATCCCCCAACGAATGGGGAAGAGAGTAAAGGAGAATTACATGCACGTATCGTACCTTCCATGACGGTGGATATCAACTATCTTGCTACGGAAATATCAAACCAGTCGTCATTCTGTTCGGCAGATGTCAAGGGGATGCTGGAGGCTTTTACGTCGCTTATTATAACGCATCTTAAGAACGGTAAAAATGTAAATCTGGATGGATTGGGGCATTATTCCGTTTCGCTGAAATGTCCGGCGGGAGTTACTAAAGAATCGCAGATAAGATCTGGCTCTATTAGTTTTAAGAACGTCAATTTCCGTTGCTCGCCGACTATGAAGTCGGCTTTAAGCTCCATGACCCTGGAACGGAAAACATCGGAAAAGAAAGAGGTGAAGACTGAAGAACAAAGACTCCGGCAGATACTGAACGAACTGCAGGTGACCCGCGCTATCTCTACAAGTCGTTGTATGGCAATTAACCAGTGCTCGAAGGAAATTGCATTGGCCGATATAAAGAAACTGATCGAACAAAACAAACTCGAAAAAGTAGGTAGCGGCAGGAGTGTACTATATCTGTTGAAAGCCTGAATTTCAACGCAATAAAATCTAATCAACATGAAAATCATAATCGGGATACTTTTATTTATTTTAATTGTGCTGTCTTGTTCGTGCCTTACTGATGAAAAAAGAAACTATAATCTTGACTTCGAACAAGTGAGTAATGGATATCCAACTGGTTGGATAAATAGTGGTTATCCCTATTATGTAATCGGGATGGATTCCACAACTACTTACCACGGTAATTTTTCAGTATCTATTGAATATTCCGGAAGTAATCCCGGTTACAAAACATGGGGTCTTAGAATTCCCGACATCTACAATGGGAAACAAATAACTTTATCCGGGTATATAAAAACAGAGAATGTAACAGACGGATACGCCGGACTATGGATGAGAATTGATCCTCAGATAGGACTCAACAATATGCATCAAAAGGGGATAACAGGCACCACCGATTGGACAAGGTACGAAATTACATTAGATATGAAGCCTTCTAAAACAAAACAAACCGTAGTTGGTGGAATATTAGTAGGTAAAGGAAAAATGTGGTTAGACAACCTGAGTATAACAATTGATGGGAAGAAAATAAGATATCTTAAGCCCCGGATATTCAAAGCAATTGAAAAATATAATGAAAGCGACAACGAATTTGATTCCGGATCAAGAATTACATTGCATTATACGGATAATCAAACCTTAACTAATCTGGCATTATTGGGTAAAATATGGGGATTTTTAAAATACCATCATCCATCTATAGCCAGAGGTGACTATAATTGGGATTATGAATTATTTCGCATCCTTCCGGAATATTTGAAAATTAGAAATAATGAAGAAAGAGATCATTTACTTCTAAGATGGATAAAGCAATACGGCAGAATACCTGTTTGTAGGACATGTGAGACAACACCTTCAGATGCAATTCTTAAACCTGATTTATCCTGGTTTGAAAACGGAGATATCGATTCTGATTTAAGAAATAAGATCAAAGAGATCTATCTGAACAGATATCAGGGTGAGAAATACTATATAAGAACTACCCTTGTCGGTAACCCTGAATTTTGTCACGAGAATGCTTATTCGAGAATGGATTATCCGGATACAGGATTCAGGCTATTAGCTTTATTCAAATATTGGACTATAATTCAATATTTCTATCCGTATAAATATTTAACAGGAAAGGACTGGAATAAAGTTCTTGATGAATATATTCCATTATTTATTTCGGCAAAAAATGAACTTGAATACGAACAGGCTGTTCTCTCCATTGCCACGGAAATAGATGATAGCCACGGAGGAGCAATGCAAGAATTTAATAAAATTGTAGCATGGAGAGGATCAAACTTTGCACCATACATAGTTAAATTTGTCGAGAACAAGCTTGTAGTAGTAGATTATTATCCTGAATATACTCAAGGGGAAAAATTAAAAATTGGAGATATTATTACTCACATTAATGGGAAAAGCATTGAATTTATTGTTGACAGTCTTAAGCGATATTATCCTTCATCCAACAAAAAAAGTATGCTTCGGAATATTAGTGGTGATTTATTACGTTCTAATAATAAGTATGCAGATATAATATACATCTCGTCCGGAAAAACAAGACATGAAAGATTGAATTTATCGAGCAATATGCTGGACCTATATACAATGGTTTACAGAAAAATTAATTCGTCACCCAGTCACAGGCTTATAAATGGGAGTATAGGCTATGTTACATTGGCTTCGATAAAAGAAGAGGACCTGGTCGACATAATGAAGATGTTTTCTCATACAAAGGGTATAATAATCGACATCCGAAATTACCCGTCGGCATTTGTACCTTATTCATTGGGGGCCTATTTTATTTCAAAGTATACACCTTTTTTCAGGTCATCCACTCCCAATATCAATAATCCCGGAGAGTTTACTTTGGAGAGAGCAGACGGAATCATCAAAGTAGGAAATACATATAAGGGAAAATTAGTCGTTCTTGTAAATGAAGAAACCCAAAGTATGGCCGAGTTCACTGCCATGGCGCTCAGAGCCGGATGCAACACAACAATTATTGGGAGTCAGACTGCCGGAGCCGATGGAAACATCTCTGAGGTAGTATTACCCGGTGGAATAAGAACGATATTTTCGGCATTAGGAATATATTATCCGGACGGAAAAGAGACTCAACAAGTAGGGATAATACCGGATTTAGTTATTGAGCCAACAATTAATGGAATTAAAAGCGGAAAGGATGAGATTCTGGAGAAGGCAATTAGTCTAATTTCAGAAGGAAAAGAGATATATTCGAGGTAAGTATTTTAAACCAAAAATCCACCGTTCTTTCATCTAAGAACGGTGGATTTTGTATGATTGGGTACTGGTAATTAGCTCAGCAAGCGTTTTACTGTTTCGGAGATCATGCGGCCTTCGGCTTTTCCTGCCAGTGTTTTGGTGGCCATGCCCATCACCTTGCCCATATCCTTGGCTCCGACGGCACCTGTCTGCTCGATGATTGCTTTCAAAGCCTGCTCAAGCTCTTCGGCACTCATCTGCTTGGGCAGATATACTTCGATACAAGCGGCTTCGCTCAATTCATCCTGAGCAAGTTCGGGACGGCCCTGAGTTACGTAGATTTCTGCGCTTTCCTTGCGTTGCTTAATCATCTTCTGCAAGATTTTAACTGCAGCTTCGTCGCTCAGCTCTCCATCGCTTCCCTTGGCTGTTTTCGCTTCAAGAAATTCTTTCTTTACTCCGCGCAATGCCTGCAAACGGATTTTATCTTTGGCCAGCATCGCTGCTTTAATGTCGGCACTTACCTGATCAAATAGATTCATATCTTTATTATTTTACAAACAGTTCATTCATTAACGGAAACGGATCACCGGTCCGTTGTTTTCGGGCGTTTCCTTCTTCTCAGTTACCGGGATACTCTCCTCCTGTATAACCGGCGCTATTACCTCTTCGCGGGTTGTTTTGGAACGGGCACGGGTAATTATCTTCGGATCGCGGCTATAGGTAGGGTTCTCTTCCATCAATACGATAAAGGCGTCGTCGTCCATCTCTTCGGTAGAGAGTATAACGGCTTTCGCTCTGGTGGAAGCACGACGCATCCGCTGACCGGAAGCTCCGTAGTATTTGTCTATCAGGTCCTTCTCTTCCTGCTCCTTGCGCAGGCGATCCTCTTCCTGACGGAGTTCGTCTTCAGACATCCGCGAGTTTTCGGCTCTTCTCCGATCGGCAATCTGAGGAATATCTTCTACCCCGAATCCGGTTGCCAGAATGGTGATCTTTACCTTGTTTCCAAGGGAGTTATCAAGGGTAGTACCCCAGATAACCTCGATATCCCGTCCAAAACGCGACATAAAGTCGTGTACGTCGTTCATCTCTTCCATACGAAGCTCAGTGTCTTCGCAGAAGGAAACGTTAAACAGAATCTTCTTGGCATTAAATATATCGTTGTTGTTAAGCAACGGCGAGTTAAGCGCATCTTCGATAGATTTGCGTACCCGGCCTTCGCCTTCGCCGTATCCGCGGCTCATCAGGGCCACTCCTCCGTCTTTCATAGTTGTTTTCACATCCGCGAAGTCCAGGTTGATAAGTCCCGGCAGGGTAATAATCTCGGCAATACTCTTTGCTGCAATCGTAAGCGTATCATCGGCCTTACCAAAAGCATTGGTAATGGAAAGGTCGGCATATATTTCGCGCAGGCGTTCGTTGTTGATAACCAAAAGTGCGTCTACATTCTTGCTTATCTCTTCAACACCGTTAAGTGCCTGTATAATTTTGCGTTCGCCTTCAAAAACAAAGGGAATGGTAACAATACCCACCGTAAGGATACCCATATCTTTGGCAATGCGGGCAATTACAGGGGCTGCTCCGGTTCCGGTTCCGCCTCCCATCCCTGCCGTAATGAACACCATCTTGGTTCCGTCACTAAGCATCTTCCGGATATCATCAAGGCTCTCTTCGGCAGCCATCATGGCCCGCTCGGGTTTATTGCCGGCTCCCAGTCCCTGGGTGATCTCTCGTCCCAAAGTTATCTTGACAGGAACATCCGATCTGAGAAGCGCCTGATTATCGGTATTACATAATACAAATGTAACATCATGAATACCTTCTTTATACATATGGGTTACGGCGTTACCGCCACCCCCTCCTACTCCAATCACTTTAATGATGGATGGACTATCCGTAGGATAATTGAATTCTAATATTGTATCGTCCATGTGTTCAGTTATTATATTACAATTGCTTATGACTTATCTTCGCTATCATCAAAAAGATTCCGTGTCATGCTGTCAAACTTCGATGAAAGATTCTTTAAAAGCCCACCCTGTTTCTTTTCCGGTTTGGGTTTTGACGGCTTGACGGGTTCACTCTTGGGTGTGGACGCTACCTCTACCGGCTCAATCAGGAAGGGCTCTGGTTCAACAGCATACGCTTTCGGTACAAAGCCGGCACAGTTTTCGGTTCCGTTCAGCAACAAGCCTACTGCCGATGCATACGAAGGATTCCCTGCTTCCAGGTCGCCGCTGGCCACAATCCCTCTGCGGGTAGCAGCGTAACGTACCTCCATTTTAGTGCGCTTGCGTATTACTTCGGGCAGACTTTTCAACGCTGCTCCACCTCCTGTAATAACGATACCTGCTCCTAACGTTCCCTCCATCTCGATGGCATCCAGTCTGGCGTACACATTCTCAAGAATTTCTCCCATACGTGCCTCAACCACGTTGTTGAGATCCGATAGCTTGATTTCACGCATACCCAAGCCGTCGGCCTGACTTACCTGGATGGATTGGTCGTTATCCTGATCCATCATGGCGCTTCCGTAGGTTTGTTTTACCCTTTCGGCTTCGCTTTCCGGCAGATGCAGACTGGTTATATCTCTTGTGATCAGATTGCTTCCTAACGGAATAACAGACAGATGCAGCAGTTTTCCTCCCTTATAAACGGTAAGTGTTGTAACACCGGCACCAAAACCAATCAGCGCACATCCCAGATCGCGTTCGTCGTCGTTCAGAACGGCATCGCTAAGGGCAAGGGGTGAGACAATAATTCCGGCAATGGTTATCTGGGCTCTTTCGGCAATACTGTTTATGATATGCCGCTTCAGTGAAGGACGCCCCACAATGAGCTTATATTTTGCTTCGATGCGTGTGCAGGGAATGCCCACCGGATTGGCCTCGGGTTTGTTATCCAGGTAATATACGGGAGACACCGCAGCCAGCACATCCAGCATATCGGGATGGAAGTTGAGGCATTCTGCATGCAGCGAAGAGATGATCTCGTCCGTCACCACTCCTTCCGTACCAAGTACACGGGGTACCGTGTGGTTGATGGAACGTAGCGACTGTCCGCCTACACCTACGTACACCTTCTCTATCTTTGCATCGTGAAGCTTATTTTCAAGTTTCCTTACCAGGCGTTTAATTTTATTGGCTGTTTCTTCCACATTATATACACATCCCCTCCGGATGCAGTTACCGGAGTTTTCAACTTCGTAGGCAATTATGGAAAGAACTCCGTGCTCGTTCTTCTTTCCCACCATCCCGACTATCCGGGAGGTACCTAGATCAATAGCTGCTATAAAGTCTGTGTATGCCATATCATTTATTTTTTTGTACAAACAATCTGATTCTTATATTTTAAACTGATTACACTGTATTTCTCCCATCCTACGATAGGAATGGCCTGATCGTAAAACAGCTTCAGGTTCTGAAGCTTGGTTTCATAATCGTCCAGTGTACCTAATACGATCCGGTGACTTCCCACCCGGGGTATAAGTTCTGTTTCGCCGTCGGGATGAACAAATATCTGGTCAATCTGGTCGTTCCAGAACTCATCCTTTTGCAAAAATAATGCAAATTTATATAAATCGGTAATAGCCAGCTCTTTTTCTATGTAACCGGTTGCAATTGGTACGTGGGCCACGTAGCGGGGACTAACTGGCATGGTGCTGCCTTCGTTATCCACATAATAGTTACCCCGCACACTCATAATGCGCAGAATGGGTACTTTCTGCGTTACCTCCAGCTTGACTGTTCCGGAAGGGGTGTTATAGGCTTCCACCCGGGCTATCATCTGGTTCTTGAGCAGTTCGGCCTCAATCTTGTTGGTGTTAACCTTTCTTGCCCGTTTGTCGATGGGGTTCAGATCGGCTTGCCTGAGTATGGCTATGATATCTGATTCGCTCACAAAGTGTTTGTCGAGGCTGTCTTCCACCACAATCTCCAGGTCGTGACAACGAGGGTTGTGTCTCTTTTCCCTGAAATAGAAAGAGACAAACACGATGTAGGCAAACAACAACGTGGCAACTACTATGGATAATGCGCGGATCACCGTTTTTCCAATATTTGTTTTACAGGTTCAACCAACCGGTCTATATCGCCGGCTCCAACCATCAGTACAACATCATACTCTCCTGCCTCGATGATACCGGGCAGTTCTGCTTTCGTGCAAAGCCGCTTTGCAGGGATCGTCACCCGGTCGAAGATGATGGACGAGGTTACTCCCGGAATGGGTTCTTCGCGTGCAGGGTAGATATCCAGCAGGATCAGTTCGTCCAGCAGCGAAAGACTGGCGGCAAACTCGGGTGCAAAATCGCGTGTACGGGTAAACAGGTGCGGCTGGAAAATACCGGTAACCTTTCTGCCGGCATAGAGTTCCTTCACCGATTGAATACTAGCCTTTAGCTCTTCGGGGTGATGGGCATAATCGTCTATCAGCACACAACGGTCTGTTTTCATGCGGAAATCGAATCGGCGCTTTGGTCCCTGAAAGGTCTGCATGGCATCCTTTAATTCTTCTTCGGTAGCGCCGTTCAACCAGGCGATGGCCATGGCGGCTACGCCATTCTCTATATTTACTTTAACGGGCACTCCCAGTTCCACATCTTTGATTACTCCGTCCGGCGAAACAAAGTCGAACACGATGGTACCGTTTCCGATACGGATGTTTTCTGCATGGAAATCGCCACCCTCGGAAGCCGAATAGGTATAACATGAAACGCCTGTATTCAGTCTGGGAGTTACGGCTATGCCTTTGCGCATAAGCAGGCATCCGTCCGGACGAATCAGGGAGGTGAATTTCTCGAAGCTTTCGCGGTATGCCTCAGCCGTTCCGTAGATATCAAGATGGTCGGGGTCGGCCGACGTGATTACGGCCATATAGGGAGTGAGCCAGTGAAACGAACGGTCGTACTCGTCGGCTTCAATTACCGTAAGGTCGCTGGTTTCCGACAATAACAGGTTGCTGTCGTAGTTTTTCAGGATACCGCCCAGAAAAGCGTTGCAGCCCACATGCGATTGTTTAAGCAGATGCGCAATCATGGATGAGGTGGTCGTTTTACCATGGGTACCGGCCACACAGAGTCCGCGGGTACAACCGGTAATCTCGCCCAATACGCGGGCACGCTTCATTACCTCGAAGCCTGCCGACTGAAAATAACTTAGCTCCGTATGGGTGGAGGGTACAGCCGGGGTGTAGACTACCAGGGTTTCGAGGGGATTGCGGCAGACTTCGGGAATCAGGTCCACGTTGTCTTCGTAATGAATCAAAGCTCCCTCCTCATTAAGTTGTTTTGTTAAATCGGACGGGGTTTTATCGTAACCTGCCACCAGCTTGCCTTTAGAAAGGAAATAGCGGATCAAGGCGCTCATTCCGATACCTCCGGCTCCTACAAAATATACCGATTTAATTTTATCTATATTCATCTTCGTTCTATCTTCTTGCAAGGTTCTGCACGAACCTTTCTTATTTATCAATAATATTTATAATCTCATCCACAATCCGTTCGGCGCTCCGGTGCTGGGCCAGCAATTCGATATTCTTTCCGAGCATAGCCAGCTGCTTTTCATCGCGCACCACCTCGAGGGCCGTTGGGATGAGCCTCTCCCGCGCCTCGGCATCGGGTATCATGATAGCCGCATTCTTAACTACCAAAGCCAGGGCATTCTTAGTCTGATGATCTTCTGCCACGTTGGGCGAAGGGACCAGAATGACCGGTTTCCTTAAAAGGCATAGTTCGGAAATTGAACCTGCACCGGCTCTGGAGATAACCAGGTCGGCCGCCGCATAGGCATAATCCATCCGCGTAATGAAGTCGGAACACCAGACAGGAATTCCATGATAGGCCTTCAGGTGTTTCAACGATTCTTCGTGGTAATTCTTGCCTGTCTGCCAGATTACCTGCACATCTTCCAGGGTATAAAGGGCATCCAGACCGGCAATGATACTTTGGTTGATGGTTCTTGCGCCCAGACTGCCTCCCACAACCAGGATGGTTTTGCGGTTCGGATCCAATCCGAAGAAACGGACGGCCTCCTCTTTTTTGGTGAGAGCCTCTTCCATATCAGACCGTACCGGGTTACCGGTAACAATCAGTTTCTCGTAGGGAAAGAACTTCTCCATTCCTTCGTAGGCAACACAGATCTTGCGGGCACTGCGGGCCAGCAGCTTGTTGGTTACCCCGGCATACGAGTTCTGTTCCTGGATAAGCGTGGGGATTCCCTGCCGGCCTGCCATCCACAACGTGGGACCGCTGGCATATCCTCCTACTCCGATAGCGATATCGGGCTTAAATTCGCGGATGGTTTTACTTGCCAGGCGCAGACTTTTCAACAACTTCCCGATCACCTTGATGTTGTTCAGCTTATTGGACCGGTCGAATCCGCTTACCGGAAGTCCGACTATCGGATATCCCGCCGCCGGAACTTTTTCCATTTCCATACGGTCTTCCGCGCCTACAAACAAAATTTCGCACGACGGAAACCGTTTCCGCAGTGTGTTGGCAATGGATATAGCCGGGAATATATGTCCTCCCGTTCCACCGCCACTTATCATAATCCGATACGTTCTCATATCTTATTCTACGATTGTTTCAAGTTCTTTTATTGTTTTCACCGCCGTGTTATCCTCTTCGGTTTCCGGCTCCTCCGATACTTCCGCCTCTTCGGTTCCCTCCTCCGTAGTATCCTCTTCGCCCATACCGGCTCCGAAACGACTCACACTGAGAATGATGCCGAAATAGATACAGGTGATAACCGTGGAGGTTCCCCCACGACTGATAAGAGGCAACGGCTGACCGGTTACAGGTATCAGGTTTACTGCCACCGCCATGTTGGCAAGTGCCTGTGTTACCACCAGCAACCCGCAACCCAGCACCAGAAATTTAGGAAACAGCTTATCGCACCGCCGGGCAATCATACCTGCCCTGATAAGCAGCATGATGTAGAGTAACAATACGAATACCCCTCCTACAACTCCCAGCTCTTCTATAATGATGGCATAGATAAAATCTGAATAGGCCTGGGGTAAGAAATCGCGTTGCTGACCGTGACCGGGCAGTTGGCCGATAATTCCTCCGCGGGCAATGGCTATTTTGGCATGGGATACCTGATAATTGTCGTCGTTGATCACATAGGTTTCACCCTCTTTAAAATCACTCTTGTGGTTGAAGTCGGCAATACGTGCTTTCCAGGTCTGGGCGCGGTTAGGCAGGTACTTCATTGCACTGTCGGGCATAAAGATGAGGGCGGCTCCTAAAAAGGAAAAGACCAGAATAAGAACGGCCATTAGCTTAAACAGCAGTCTGAGTGGAATCTGTCCTACAAACATCAACAGAAAACACACCCCAAAGAGCATAAATGCCGTGGAGAAGTTTTCGGGAAGAATCAACACACAGATAATTCCGACACCTAACAAAAGCCATTTGAATAGCTGCACATCCGTAAACTTGTTACGTTTGCTCAGCAAGAAGGCAACATAAACCACCGACGATAGTTTACCGAATTCCGACGGCTGGAACTGCACGCCGAAAAGCTCCAACCAACGATGGGCGTCGTTGGCACTCACGCCGATAAACGGAGTGATAAGCAGCATCAGTACGGACACCGGAAGTAAAGCGATGAATGCCGAGAAAAATTTGTAAGGGATGTTATGCAGTAGTATAACCACAACAAATCCGCCCAGCAAAAAAGTGGCATGGCGCACTATGGGAGCCCAGTGATTTGCGTTTTTATACGCAATTGTACTGGTTGCGCTAAAAACTTCGACCACCGAGACCAGGCACAGGAACATGAAAATGATCCATATCACCCTGTCGCCCTTAAATAGTTTACTTGCCAGATCCATAAATAATCCGCTGTTTTATAAGTTTAGCACACAAGCTTTGAACTGGTTGCCTCTATCTTCATAATTTTTGAAAAGGTCGAAGCTAGCACAACAGGGCGAAAGCAATACCGTATCTCCCTTACTGGCCAGTTTATATGCTTTGGAGATGGCCTCTTCCATCGACTGCGCATCTTCAATAACCGGCACCTTCCCATCAAAGAACGCATGCAACTTGGTATTGTCTACACCCAGAAAGATCAGGGAGTGCACCTTGTTTATCACCAGTTCTTCAATTTCGGTATAGTCGTTTCCTTTATCCGTTCCTCCCAGGATAAGCACAACGGGGGTATTCATACTCTGCAGGGCGTACCAGCAGGAGTTTACGTTTGTAGCCTTGGAATCATTGATATAATCGACACCACGAACACGGGCCACCTTTTCCAATCTGTGCTCCACGCCGGCAAAGTCGCTCAGCGAAGCACGTATCTCATCGTCTTTGATGTCCGTCACCTTTGCAGCAATACCCGAAGCCAGCGAATTATATAGATTGTGCGTACCCGTTAATGCTAACTGATCCTGATCCATTGTAAATATTCCGTTATCTGTTTCAATTATTATTTGTTTGTTCTCTGTGAATGCTTTTACGCCCTCCTTTTTTGTTTCAGAAAAAGGATACAACGCAGCTTTGGGATTATGCTTTGCTATCTCACGGGCAATCACGGGATCGTCGTTCCAATAGATAAAGACATCTTCCTCCGTTTGATTCTGAATGATGCGGAATTTAGAGTCCACATAATTCTGAAATTCATAATTATAGCGGTCCAGATGGTCTGGAGTTATATTCATTAATATGGCAACATCGGCCTTAAATTCGTACATGTTGTCCAGCTGGAAACTGCTTAGTTCGAGCACATAGTATGCGTGCGGCTGCTCTGCAACCTGTAACGCCAGACTGTTTCCCACGTTTCCGGCAAGTCCCACATCGAGTCCGGCCTGCTTAAGGATATGGTATGTAAGCATCGTGGTAGTGGTTTTGCCGTTACTACCGGTAATACATATCATTTTGGAGTTGGTATACCTTCCTGCAAATTCTATTTCAGAAATAATGGAGGTACCCTTTTCCTTCAGTTTCTTAATGATGGCTGCTTTGTCGGGAATACCGGGACTCTTTACTATTTCGTCTGCTGCAAGAACAATCGATTCCGTGTGCTGCCCCTCTTCCCAGGCGATGCCACGTGCATCCATCATCTCTTTGTAAACGGGTTTAATGACCGATAAATCCGAAACAAACACATCATACCCTTTGGCTTTAGCCAGCACAGCAGCACCTGTTCCACTTTCGCCGGCTCCCAAAATTACCATCTTTTTACCCATCTTTATCTCATCTTTAAAGTGACAATTGTAATAACAGCCAGAATAATGCCGATAAGCCAGAACCTTACTACGATTTTAGATTCGGGTACCACATTGAACGGCTTTTGCAACAGGGCTTCGATGCCTGCATTTCCGGGTTTCTGGAAATGGTGATGCAACGGAGTCATCTTAAAAATGCGTTTTCCAACGCCATATTTCTTTTTCGTGTATTTAAAGTAAGCTACCTGCATCATCACCGATATGCTTTCTGCGAAAAAGATACCACAAAGTATCGGGATAAGCAACTCTTTACGTATAATAATGGCGAATACTGCAATAATACCACCGAGGGTAAGACTGCCGGTATCTCCCATAAATACCTGGGCGGGATAGGAATTATACCACAGGAAGCCAACGGTGGCTCCGATGAATGCGGCGGCAAACACCACCAGTTCTTCTGCTCCCGGAATAAACATGATGTTGAGGAATGAGGCAAATTCAAAGTGGGAAGACATATAGGCCAACACGCCCAATGCCACCCCGATGATGGCCGAACTTCCGGCTGCCAGTCCGTCCAGACCGTCGGTAAGGTTTGCTCCGTTGGATACGGCGGTAACCACAAAGATGGTCATCAGCACAAATACCAGCCATGCGGCTTCCACTTTGTATTCGCCTGCCCAATCCACCAGTTTTGCATAATCGAAGTTGTTGTTCTTCAGGAACGGAATGGTGGTTTTGGTCGACTTGGTCTCCACCTGATGGTAATTAACCTCTTCGATGACGTTGTTGCGGCGCACCTCCATATTCTCCTTGATTACCACATCCGGACTAAGATACAGGGTTACCCCCACAATAAGTCCGAGACCTACCTGACCCACAATCTTAAAACGGCCATGCAGTCCCTCTTTGTTTTTACGGAACACCTTGATGTAATCGTCGAGGAAGCCGATGCCTCCCAGCCAAAGTGTGGTGACAATCATCAGCAACAGGTAAATATTATTTAATTTGGCGCAAAGGATCGTTGGTACCAGAATGGCTATGATTATGATAATCCCTCCCATGGTGGGGGTTCCTTTCTTACTCATCTGACCTTCCAACCCCAGGTTGCGGACCGTCTCTCCAATCTGGAGCATCTGCAACCGGTTGATAATACGGCGACCGATGGCTGTAGAAATAAACAGCGATAATATTAATGCCAGTCCCGATCGGAACGAAACATATTTGAACATGCCGGCACCCGGGAAATCAAGCTGATCCAAAAAATTAAAAAGATAGTATAACATGCGCTTGCCTTTATTGTTTTTGTTGTGTTCCGAATATCTCTCTCACTATTTCGCGGTCGTCGAAATGATGTTTCACCCCCTTCACATCCTGATAATCTTCGTGCCCTTTACCGGCAATAAGAATCACATCGCCCTTTTTTGCGAGTAAGGCGGCGGTTTTAATGGCCTGGCTACGATCCGTAATGCAAAGGGTACGTTGCTTCTCTTCGTTGTTCAACCCGGCTACCATATCATTTATGATATCTTCGGGCTCTTCGAACCGCGGGTTATCTGAGGTAAGGATCACCTGGTCGCTCAGCTTCACAGCCTCTTTGGCCATCAGGGGACGCTTGCCTTTATCTCTGTTTCCTCCGGCACCTACCACGGTAAGGATGCGGCCTCTGCTATCAAGCACTTCATGTATCCCGTTGAGCACATTGTTAAGGGCATCGGGCGTATGGGCATAATCCACAATGGCCGTATATCCCAGAGGAGACTGGATGGTTTCGAAACGTCCCGACACCGAATGTAACGTACTAAGGGCAAGCAGCACCTCTTCGGGTTCTTTTCCCAAAGCAACTGCCGCTCCGTAAACCGCCAGTAAGTTGTAAGCATTGAAACGGCCTACAAAATGCACCATCACCTCCTTATCGTTGATAGTAAGCAGGGTACCTTCGAAATGAGATTCGAGGATACGGCCTTTTACATCTGCCAGTGTGCGCAACGAATAGGTGAGCTTCGTGGCAACCGTGTTCTGAAGCATAACCAGTCCCGATTTATCATCTGCATTGGTAAGGGCGAATGCCGATGCAGGCAGGTTATCGAAGAACTGCTTTTTTGCCTTCAGGTAGTTTTCTACCGTAAGGTGGTAATCGAGGTGATCGCGGGTAAGGTTCGTGAATATGCCGCCATCGAAGGAGATTCCGCTGATACGCTTCTGATCTACTGCATGGGAGCTGACCTCCATAAACAGATACTCGCATCCGGCATCAACCATACGCGCCATCAGTTCGTGCAAGGTAAGTGCATCGGGGGTGGTATGGGTGGCGGGAACGGCTTCGCCGTCTATATAATTGCACACGGTGGAAAGCAGGCCTGCCTTATGGCCCATCTTCCGGAACATGTCGTATAGTAACGTAGCGATGGTTGTTTTTCCGTTGGTACCGGTAACCCCTACAACCACAAGGTTATCTGAAGGGAACTCGTACCAGGCCGATGCCAGCTTGCCTAAAGCTTCGGCAGTATCGGGAACCACAATATAAGTAACGGTTTCGGATAAAGCAGCCGGCAATACTTCGCACACAATTGCCCTGGCTCCGTTGGCAATCGCCACCGGAATGTAATCGTGTCCGTCGGAGGCAGTCCCCTTAACGGCTACAAACAGACTGCCATCCGTAACTTTACGTGAATCGGCAGCTATACTCTGTATATGTAAATCATCGGTACCTGTAAGATTCTGAACTTGCAGCACCTTCATCAAGCTTTTCAGTTCCATAAGCTTTTTTATCATTTAATTCAAAACAATAGCAATCGTTTGTCCCTTTATTGCCCGGCTTCCCGGAGGAATGGACTGGGAGGTGACTTTCCCCATTCCGGAGATTGAGACTCTCAATCCCTGGTTTTCGAGCAAGAAGACAGCGTCTTTGGCCCCCATTCCTACTACGTGAGGGACAACGCCCTTCTTTTCCGATACATTTTTCAGACTTATGCCGGTCTCCTTTATACCGGTCATCACCCAGGGACTTTCCACACTATCGGTACCCAGACGGATTCCGAATTGTTTCATCACGTTTTCCAACGCATGCAGATCGCCTCCTTTTGCCTGAGGGATTTTAACTGCCGCAGAATCTGCGGGCATCTTATCCAAGTTGTAGGAAACCGTTCCGGCAAATATCTTTTCGGCGATGGATTTAAAGACACCTCCCGCCATGGTTCCTCCCGAAGGATATCCGATACGGGGCCTGCGTATCACCACAATACAGGAATATACAGGCTTGTCGGCAGGAAAATAACCACAGAAGGAGACCTGGTGACTGACTCCCGCGGCTTTGTAACCGGCCGATCCCTGCGATAGCTGAGCTGTTCCGGTCTTACCCGCAATGCTCACTATGTCTGAGCGCACCGCCTGTCCGGTTCCCTCTTCCACAACTCCTACCAGCATGCTTTTAATCTGCGTCAGGGTTTTCTCCGAACAGATAGCCGGATTTAACACCTCGGTAGAAAAACTCTTTACCACTTCACCATCGCGAAGAATCTCTTTGGTAAACATGGGGCGCACCTGTTTCCCCCCATTGGCGATGGCATTGAAAAAGGTGAGCGTATAGATGGGCGGTATCTGCGTTTCGTATCCGAACGACATCCAGGGCAGGGTGGTCTTTGACCAGTACCGTGTCGAGTCGGAGGGTTTACGTATCTTGGCCCTTCCCGCTCCGGGTATTTCGAGATTCAACGGGGTATTGATTCCGATACGGTACAACCCTTCCACAAATTTGGACGGGTTCTTTTCGTATCCTCTCAAAATCAGCTTGGCAACCCCGATATTGGACGAGTTCCAGATGGCCTTTTCGGCCGTTATCATATGATATCCGCCTTTATTGGCGTTATGGTCGGTCATCCGCGCCCCTTTATACATGAATATCCCATTCCCGGTGTCTACCGAATCGGTTGGCGTACAAACGCCATCCTCCAGGGCAACCATCATGGATGCCACCTTAAAGGTGGATCCGGGTTCCGACTCGTCTGCCACCGCATGGTTTTTAGTCTCGCCGTAAATGCCTTCACGAATACGGCCCATATTGGTGATCGCCTTGATTTCGCCGGTAGCTACCTCCATAACCACAGCCGTTCCCGACTCGGCGTCAATTTCCTTTAGCATATCCACCAGCGACTTTTCGGTTATGTCCTGAATATCGATATCAATGGTGGTCCGGATATCCATCCCGTTCACCGGTTCGATCTCGATCACGTTGGTCCATCCTCCCCCTACACGGCGTACGGAACTTAGTCCGGCCTGCCCCCGTAAGAGGGAATCGTATTGAAGTTCCAGTCCGTTCTTTCCTTTGGTGGTACCGCCCTCTTCAATTTCGCCATAAATATCGCCGATGGTTCGTGAAGCCAGCGACCCGAAGGGTTTCTGGCGCTGCACCATCTCTTTGGTATAAAAGCCACTTTTGTACTTGCTTAAACGCAGGAACGGGTAGGTCTTTATCTCTTTCAGGTCGGTATAAGATACTCGTCCTTCATAGACCGGATACTGACGGCTTTTACTTCTTAGTCCGCGTAACAAGTGTGCTTTATATCCTGCGGCTGTTCTGTTTTTTAGTTTTTTGGACAGATAATACGATAGCGAATCCACATAATGCTTCAGTGTATCGGCTTGAAGTCCGTCGGCCTTAAAATCAATATACATGTAGTAACGGGGTACGCTGGTAGCCATCAATTTTCCGTCGGCAGAATAGATATTTCCTCTTCCAGGCAATACCAGCCGGTTGGGACGTTTCTGACTTTCGGCTACTTTTTCCCATTTTTCCTTCTCGACGAAGGCCGTATCGAACATACGCACAAGTATCCCTGTCACCACAAGCCCCAAGAGTAGTACGACAATAAAATAATAGGCCAGAATCCTATTATTTTTCGGCTCAATATCTTTAGGTTGATTCTCTTCGGCCATGGTTATTTATACAATTCATAGGGAGGAGTCTTCGCCCCTTCCAGTTCAACACCTTGTTCTTCAATAAGTAACTCTATTTGCGACTGACGGCTATTGCCGGTAAGTTCGGAAGAGATGGAAAGTGCTTCAAAGCGCACATCCCTGAGCTGCTGCTGCAACCGGTCTATTTCTCTCAGTTTTTGCATGCAGGTATATCTGTTTCCGATAAAGAAGAACATCAGAATTACGATAAGGACAATCATTCTTGTATGTTTTACGATAAAATCCTCTTTCAGGATACCGCCTCCCAACACATACAAAAGTGAAAGCTTTTTTTCCTTTTTCCTTGTTTTCTTTTGCTTCTCGTCCATAGAAATCCGGTTTTACTTTACAGTTTTTCTGCTATCCGAAGCTTAGCACTGCGTGAACGCGGGTTTACCTCCACCTCTTCGGACGACGGAGTTATAACCTTGTTATTTATCAGGCGAAATGGAGACTGGATATTTCCAAAGAAATCCTGGCTGATCGTTCCTTCAAAGTTACCCGACTTAAAAAAGTTCTTCACCAAACGGTCTTCGAGCGAATGGTAAGTCATCACCACCAGACGTCCCCCCGGTTTAAGAAGGCGCATGGCCTGCTGCAACATCTCCCGTAAAGCGCACATCTCGTCGTTTACCTCAATCCGCAATGCCTGAAAAACCTGGGCAAGCATCTTTTTTTCTTTATCTTTTCCGATATAGGGTGTTATCAGGGCCAGAAATTCATCAGTCGTTTCAAGAGGTTTGGTTTCGCGGGCCTTTACAATCACAGAGGCCAGTTTCCGCGAGTTCTTCAATTCACCATAAAGGTAAAAGAGGGTCGAAAGCGCCTCTTCCGTATAGGTATTTAAAATATCGGCGGCTGTTTTGCCGGCACGGGTATTCATCCGCATGTCCAGCATTCCCTGAAAACGGAAAGAGAAGCCCCGGTCTTTATCATCAAAATGATGGGAAGAAACTCCCAGATCGGCCAACAGTCCGTCTATTTCGGTCTCGCCATGGAAACGCATGAAGTTGGACAGGTAACGAAAATTACTGCGCACAAAAACAAAACGGTCGTCTTCCGGAATGTTATTTTCGGCATCCGCATCCTGATCGAAGCCATAAAGAGTTCCCTTTTCACCAAGTCTGCTGAGAATCTCTTTGGAATGTCCGCCTCCACCAAATGTTACATCCACATAGACCCCATCAGGCTTAATAGCCAGACCTTCCATGCACTCGTTAAGCATCACCGGAATATGATAGCAAACCTCCTTATTACTCATTTACATTTCTTTCTTTAAATCTTAATCTTAACCCTTTAAAGCAAATTACGCTTCTCTCAATCAGAAGGTAAAATTAAACATTTCCATAAGTATGCCACAATATTTAAACGAGAATTTCCCAAAAAGTTTTCAACAACTACATAACATACTGAATATATGCATATTAAAGCATCTGATCTAATCTATTAATCTCAATTTTTCACCAATAATATACTATATCAAAAAGGAAATGAAGTGTATTCTTTATTTTAGCCTTATTCCTGCCAAAAGCGTCTGACCCGAATTTGTCCTCATTTAATTAATACAGGTGTCCGTTTATTATTTCATCCATAAAATCCATAATCTCAAAATTAATTTAGATCAAAAACAGTGTTTAAGATAACTGGATACATAATGAAACTAAAAATAAAGAGAAGCGGTTTTCTGTTTTTTAAGAAATAGCTATATCTTTGCCTCTGACAACGTAATGCATAATGGCAGAAAAACACATCGCGCAGATAAACATAAAACAAATTCTACGGCAAAAAGCGCCGAAGATTTCGGGAAAGATTCCCGGTTTTATTATAAATTATCTGATACGGACAGTCCATCAGGATGAACTAAATGATATCTTAAGACGGTACCACGACAAGCAGGGTGCCGATTTTATGAAAGAGCTGATTTCGTATTTCGACCTTACTCTGGAGTTGGTAAATGAAAACGATTTTTCGAAAGAAGGTCGTTATATTTTTGCATCCAACCATCCATTGGGAGGATTGGACGGAATATGCCTTTCGGCAGTCATAGGCAATAAATTTGACGGGAAAATAAGATACCTGGTAAACGATCTTCTTCTTTACCTCGAGAATTTAAAATCTATTTTTGTTCCTATAAACAAGCACGGTGGGCAGGCTAAACATGCAGCCCGTCTGATAGAGGATGCTTACGCGTCGGAAAATCAGATTATTACTTTTCCTGCGGGAATGTGCTCCCGCAAAATAAATGGGAAAATTCAGGATCTTGAGTGGAAAAAGTCTTTTATCCAAAAAGCGGTTGAGTACAAAAGAGACGTTGTTCCTGTTTACTTTGAAGGGCGAAACTCAAATTTCTTTTACCGGTTTGCCAATATTCGCAAGGCTTTGGGTATTAAGATGAACTACGAGATGATATATCTGCCTGATGAGATGTTTTCGAGCAAACACAAGACGTTTCGGATTTACTTCGGTAAACCGATTCCCTGGCAAACATTCGACACAAGCAGGAAACCTGCCGAATGGGCCGATTATGTAAAAGAAATTGTTTATAAACTTGCCGCAAAATAAGACATGATTATGCAAGAAATTTGTCAGCCTGTAGATAAGGCTATTATTAAAGCTGAATTAACGAAAGAAAAGAAGTTACGAAGCACTAATAAATCGAATAACGAGATCTATATAATTACGCATCACGACTCACCTAATGTTATGCAGGAAATTGGCCGCCTACGGGAAATTGCCTTCAGATATTATGGTGGAGGCACGGGTCTGCCTGTGGATATCGACGAGTACGACACTATGGAAGATGCTTATCGCCAGCTCATTGTATGGGATCCGGTGGAAGAACAGATTTTAGGAGGCTATCGTTTTTTATGCGGATCGGATGTTAAATTCGATGAAAACGGAAAGCCTATGCTGGCGACCTCCCATTTGTTTAATTTCTCCGACAAGTTTGTAAAAGACTACCTTCCCTATACAGTGGAACTGGGCAGGTCTTTCGTAACCCTCGAATATCAATCCACCCGTTCAGGCTGTTCCAAAGGCTTATTCGTCTTAGACAATCTATGGGATGGTTTAGGTGCACTTTCGGTTGTAGATCCTACGTTAAAATATTACTTCGGCAAGGTAACGATGTATAACACATACAATCCCGAGGCCCGTAATATGATTCTTTATTTTCTAAATCTCCATTTTAACGATCACGAAGATCTGGTGACTCCTGTGCATCCGCTTGAAACCGGGACGGACATAGATAAAATGAAGTCATTATTTAAATACGATTGTTTTAAGGAAAACTACAAGGTGCTAAACCAGGAGGTTAGAAAATTCGGAATTAATGTACCGCCGCTGGTTAATGCCTACATGAGTCTTTCGCCGAAAATGCGCGTGTTCGGCACAGCGATTAATCATGAGTTCGGAAATGTAGAAGAGACTGGTATCCTGATTGACATCAACGAAATTCTGGTGGAGAAAAAGAAAAGGCACATCGAAACCTTTCTCAAGGAAGAGTGTCAGGGAGCTGAATTAATTCGCAAAACTGAATAATAACAAATGACAGATGAGAGATACTTTGCATCTGTCACAAGGTATCTCTCATCGTCAAACGCCACTCTGGCAAAGGGATCTGGCATCTAAAATGACAGATGACAGATGTTTTCAGTATTTTTCGCTACCAGACTGTTTATCCAATTCGACAGCACACGTATCCAAAGCCTGATACCAGCTTTCGCCGAATTTACGAATTAAAGGCTCTTTCAGAAATTTATATATACGTAATTCTTCTTTCCTTCCCAACAGAATGGCCGGTTTGCAAACACTCCACCGGTGGTAGTTTACAGCTTTAAAATCTCTGTATTGTGTAACTCTGATGGGATAAAGGTGGCATGAAACAGGCTTGTAGAAATCAATCTTTCCTTCACGATATGCTTTTTCGACGGCACATTTGCATGTCCCGGTCTGATCGTAGTAGGTAAAAACACAATCTTTGCCGTTCACAATCGAAGTAACTATGTCGCCCTCTGTATCTATATAGGCAACACCCTGACGGTCGATCACCTCACGTGCTTTAGGTGAAAGATCATCCCAAACATGGGGCAATGCCGCTTCAAGCTTGGCTATCTCCTCTTTCTCGAGCGGAGCTCCCGAATCTCCCTCCACACAACAGGCTCCTTTACAACGGGCAAGGTCGCAAAGGAAATAATCCTGCACAATATCCAGACTTACAATCGTATCGTCTATTTCAATCATATTCTATGGTAAAAAAACGGGAGAAAACCCTTTAGAAGGCCTTCTCCCGTAAAGGTAAAATTAGTTTTATTAATCAATCAGCGCCTTACCGGTCATTTCTGCCGGCTGAGGAAGGCCCATGATTTTAAGGATAGAAGGAGCCACATCGGCAAGAATACCGTCCGACACCTTTGCATTCTTATTTTCGCTTATGTAAACGAAAGGAACCGGATTCAGCGAGTGAGCTGTATTAACAGATCCGTCTTCGTTCAACGCATTATCCGCATTACCGTGATCGGCAATGATAATCACTTCGTATCCGTTAGCCTTGGCAGCTTCTACTGTTTCCGCCAGGCAGGCATCCACCGTCTTCACCGCTTTTTGGATTGCTTCGTAAATACCTGTATGTCCAACCATATCGCCGTTTGCAAAGTTAACAACGATAAAGTCGTGCTGCTGTTTGTTCAACGCATCTACCAATGCATCCTTAATTTCGAAAGCACTCATCTCAGGCTTAAGGTCGTAGGTTGCCACCTTGGGAGAAGGAACAAGGATACGGTCTTCACCTTCAAACGGAGCTTCGCGTCCACCGTTAAAGAAGAAGGTTACGTGTGCATACTTTTCTGTTTCGGCCATGTGAAGCTGTGTCTTGCCATTTTCAGCCAGATATTCACCCAGGGTATTGCTTACATTGTCCTTATCGTATAAGATGTGAAGTCCCTTGAAGGTTGCATCGTAAGGAGTCATTGTAAAGTACTGAAGATTTGGAATGGTCTTCATTCCGGCTTCCGGCATATCCTGCTGTGTAAGTACAATGGTAAGTTCCTTAGCACGGTCGTTACGGTAGTTGAAGAAGATAACCACGTCTCCCTCTTCAATAACACCGACCGGCTTGCCGTTTTCTACGTGTACGATGGGATTTACAAATTCGTCGGTCACACCCGCTTCATAAGATTCGCCCATTGCAGTAACCATACATTCGGCCTGCTTGCCTGTACCGTTCACCAACAAGTCGTAAGCAATCTTAACACGTTCCCAGCGTTTGTCGCGGTCCATAGCATAATAACGACCTACAATCGATGCGATTTTACCACCGGTTGTTGCCAGGTGAGCTTCCAGCTGTTCGATAAAGCCTTTTCCGCTTTTGGGGTCGGTATCACGTCCATCCATGAAACAATGAACAAAAGACTTGCTGATTCCGTATTCCTTGGCTATGTCTGTTAATTTAAACAGATGCTCCAGTGAACTGTGTACACCGCCATCGGATACCAATCCCAGGAAGTGAATATTCTTATTGTTATCTTTTGCGTAGCTATAGGCCTTGATGATTTCAGGATTTTGTTGAATCTTATTTTCGCGGCAAGCGATATTGATCTTAACCAAATCCTGGTAAACAACCCGTCCGGCTCCGATATTGAGGTGACCAACTTCCGAATTTCCCATCTGTCCATCGGGCAAACCAACGTTTTCGCCGGATGCCAGCAATTGAGAAACAGGATAATTCTTAAGAAGAGAATCCCAATAAGGAGTAGGTGTATTGTAAATAACATCGGATTTTGAATGGTTGCCAATTCCCCAACCGTCGCAAATGACTAAAAGTGCTTTCTTGCTCATCTTTGTTTATTTATATTATATTTATATTTGTTTCTTTCTGATCTGCAAAGATAACTATTTCCAAGCTAATATTGTTTGCTCTAATCTATTACTTTTGCAATCATTATGGAAAGGAAGATTGATGATAAGCAATTAGGCAAAATTACAATTCGTGAAAGTGCACGTGCCACCCGATACACCCTGAAAATATCCAGGGGAGAAATTGTGGGGGTAATTCCTATAGGAGGATCTGAAAAACGAATGCTTCACTTTATCGAAGAAAACCGCGCCAAGCTACTTGCGTCGCTAAAAAGACACCCGGCCAGGGAAATACTATCCGACAAATTAGAACTGCAAACCTTTTCATTTTCTTTGCATATATTCCGGACCGATCGATCCGGCTTCTATATGTCGTTGCAGGGAGGAGTATTACACATTGCTTGTCCGGAGAAGACTAATTTTGAAGATGAACGGGTACAAAAGGTCCTGCTGCAACTCTTTAAGAAAGCATTGAGACATGAAGCATGCAGGTTGTTGCCCGACCGGTTAAAACAACTTGCCAATCTGCATGGGTTTAATTTCAGCGATATCAAGATTACAGGAAGCCGGACCTCCTGGGGTAGTTGTACGGGTAGAAAAAGCATTAATCTCTCCTATAACCTGATGCTTTTACCTGCACATCTGATCGACTATGTGTTGCTTCATGAGCTTTGCCACACCAAAGAGATGAACCACAGTGCGCGTTTCTGGAAAATACTGGATGAAGTAACCGGAAACAAAGCCTTAGCTTTACGTAAAGAGTTGAAAAATCATCACCCCTGGTGATCAGAGATAATAGGAGACGTTAAATATATCTGCAGATTCTGACCAACGGTTTGGTATAGGTAACCTGCGGTGTAGACACAAGGCCATCCTGTGTTATTTTATCCAGTCGTACCGACCCCGAAGCATGTATTACCATATTATCATCCAACAATATACCAACATGGGAAATACCTTTACCCTCAGCCGCAAAGAATACAAGATCGCCCGCTTGTCCCTCCTGTAAAGAAGTAATTACGGTTCCACACATTGCCTGATCTTTGGCATCTCGGGGAATAGATACGCCGTGCAGGCTATACACAATCTGTGTGAATCCGGAACAGTCGATCCCAAAAATTCCTTTACCGCCCCACAAATAAGGCGTATGAAGAAATTGCATGGCTGTTTCTGTTATTCCTTCCAAACCTGGTTCTCCGGGAGCTTTAGGCTGGCAGGAGGTAAGCGACCAGACTCTCTCTCCGAACCCAAACATCCGGGTTTCCTGATTGTATCCCGGCAGGATACTTCCACAGCTGAGCCGGATTACATGCTGGTCGCAGAGCGAGACAGCTTCCGTTACCGGTAAAGAGGAGAGCCACTTTGGTGCTGCGGCCAATTGCTGCCAGGTTGACTGATCTATAAAATCGATCATCCGGCTGTCCACCCATCCGGTATATCCATCCGCCAGATTGGAGATGGCTACAAAACCTTCTTTCTGGTCGCCGGTAAGAAACTGCTCTCCAAAAAGGAGTTGCGTTACCTGTTCACTACGTTCGGAAGCCTCTGCTCTTACAGGCAATATCGGGTGTAAATTAATCGCGTGCATGATGGTATTACTTAAAACGTTTATCCAGTTCGTCGTCTGTAAGCTTCGACAGAATCACCTTCCCATCCGGAGTATAGCTGGATGAGGAGGAAGAAAACAGAGAAGCAATCAGATTATCCATCTCTTCGGAAGACAGGGATTGTCCGGGGCGAATAGCCGCGGCCTTTGCCAGCGAGAGGGCCAGAGCATCGCAAATTTCTTCGTGAACCTGACAACCGGTGTCTATTGCCCGGCTTACCGCATCTTTAACCAAAGCTACCGGATCCAGGTTTTCCACACCCGACGGCAGACCATTTATAGCGTAACTGTTGTTTCCTAAATTACTTAAATCGAAGCCGATGTAGCGCAAATCTTCCAGCAAGCTGGGAACAAGTATTGCTTCGGCCGGAGTAAATGTGACAATCTCCGGGAACAATAACTGCTGCGATACACCTTGCTGATTCCGTATGTTTGTAAGATACTGGTCAAACAAAACCCTTACATGGGCCCGATGCTGGTCAATAATCAGCAGGCCCGACTTTAAGGATGTTATGATATAGCGCCCTTTATATTGGTAACAAAGGCTGGATACTTCAGGAAAAAGTGTATCCGGTGCCGGATCAGAAATAAGTCCGGAGGATAACTCCTGATTTTCGGGATATATAGCCTCTATGGATTCGTCGGCAAAGGCTGCTGCCCGATCTTCTTCAAAACCCTTATAGAGTTTGGACCAGTCGAACGATGGTTGTTGATAGCTGGTATCCGGTTTAAACGGATTATAATCCGAATTTACCTGAACCGATGGAGCCTTGAAGGTAGAAGATGGAGCATTAAAGACCGGAATGTCTATAGAGCCATCCACATCAAAGTCGATTGTGGGGATGGAACTTGATTTAGCAATGGCCTCTCTTACAGCGGCACAAAGAATTTGCCAGACCGGTTGTTCATTTTCAAATTTAATCTCCGTCTTGGTTGGATGAATATTTACATCGATGGTTGCAGGATCAAGCGTGAAATAGATAAAGTAGTCGGGCATCTCACCTGCAGGAATCAATTGATCGTAGGCCTGCATCACCGCTTTATGAAAATAACTGTGCTTCATAAAGCGTCCGTTTACAAAAAAGAATTGTAAAGCACCTCTTTTCCTTACAGAATCGGGGCGACCCACAAACCCGGAAATAGTCACCAGGCTGCTTTGCGCTTCCAGCGTAAGCAATTTTTGGTTCAAAGCCTTTCCGTAAATATTGATAATACGTTGACGTAATCCCGATTCAGGAAGATTTAGTATTTCGGTATCATTGTGATGCAACGACATGGAAATGTGCTGGTTGACCAATGCGATACGTTCGAATTCATTAATGATATTTCTGAATTCGGTCTCGTTGGATTTTAAGAATTTACGTCTGGCCGGGACATTAAAGAACAGATTTTTCACAGAAAAAATACTTCCTTCAGGACAGGCATCCGGTTCGGAAGATTCCACTTCCGATCCAGCAATTGCAATTTTGGATCCAAGATCGGACCCTCTCTGACGGGTACGTAGTTCTACATGTGCTACAGCAGCTATGGAAGCGAGCGCTTCCCCTCTGAACCCCATTGTCTGCAGGGCAAAAAGATCGTTGGCTGTAGAGATCTTGGAGGTTGCATGTCTTTCGAAAGCCATTCGTGCATCGGTTTCGGACATTCCCTTGCCATTATCTATTACCTGAACCAGCGTCTTTCCGGCATCTTTTATATGGACCTGTATCTGTTGAGCTCCGGCATCAACAGCATTTTCTACCAGCTCCTTCACTACTGAAGCCGGCCGTTGAATAACTTCTCCCGCAGCGATCTGGTTTGCTATACTGTCCGGGAGTAAATGAATTACATCGCTCATTTAAAAAATAAATACCAGCCAAGTATGACTAAAACTACTACTGCTACAATAAGTAAAATACTTTTACTTGAACGGCTGGAAGAAGTCTCTCCTTTTGCCCTTCTTTTTTTAAGGTGTGAAGTCCCTTCAACAAAAGATCCTTTTATTGAAGTCTTGTAATCTTCATCCTCCTCTATCAGACCCATCTCTTTCTTGATCCGTCTTACACGTTCTTCCATAGCTTCCTTATGCGGATCAAAATATATTGGTTTGTGGTCAAACTGACGAGGACGTCTGTTATTGTAAAAAGAGAACATTCCCATAACTTTAGTTATTTACGGATGAAACAATGTGCTAATGTACAAATTTATTACTTCTTTTGGGCACATCCTGTGCCTTTCTTTCCACAACCTTAAATATATCTTCTTTATTTTGAGGCCGTAGATAATCAAACCAATAGAAGTCTTTCAGTGTCTTTTTAGACGGATCTATATCCGGAATAGGCGTTATACTCCCTACCGGATTGGTAAGCAGCAACAGTTTATCTAATTTATTATCTTTAATCCACATCGTAAGGAAACCACTCTTTGTTTCATTTAGCCCGACTTTTGATCCGTCTTCTTCCAATGGATAAAAGATTGATTCCGCACTGCCGCTCACCTCAATCTGGCGTAGCTCCTTACCTTCGAACCGGGCTTTGAGATCGTTTCCCTTCAACTGGTTATAGTACATAGAATCGACATGCTGTACGGCAAAAGCAAACTGCTTAACATGCGCGTGATCTATGGTACTGTCGTTCATGTATACTTCAATCGTATCTCCGTAGAGCTGATATTGTTCATTCCAGAGAACCGGATTTTTATACATATTCAATACAGAATCTTTCGTATTGAATTGCATCGAATCGCAAACTCCCTGCAAATCTACCCTATAAAAACGGACTCCATAATAGGCCTTGATTTCACGCGCTGTAGAATCTATTGTGATCATACGCAGTGTATCGGCATGTAGAAATAGCGAATCTTTCTGAGAAAATTCAATAAATTGGGCGCTGTCCGTTGCCAGAGCAGATCCATCTTTTTCATTGTAATAGGCGTAATTGCCCAACAGCATCACTTTCTGGGTTGTATCCTGCAGGAATACATTCCCGAATGCTTCGCCGTAACTCAAGCCTCTGTTGTATGAAATGGAATCACCAATAAGTATTTTACTTCCGGACACTACCTTGGATCGGTCCAGCAATAAAGAGGTATTTTCTACTGTGTTATACCATCCTCTGGAGGTGTAAACAGTCCCGGAGTCTGAAACAATAGTAGAAGGCCCCAATATAGTAGCTATTTTTGATTCCGTATTATACTGGAGTGTGTCTGAATACAAGGTGAACTTAGGATTTACCAAACGTACACTGTCGTTGAAGACCGTCATTTTAGTGGAAGGGGCATATTGGCCGTAGAAGGAAGAAAGCTCATTCTCCATGTCCACAATAAGTCCCCCGTTAAAATAATAGCCGATGTTTGCCACCCGGTCGTAATTGAGGCTGTCTGTAAAAAGCGTTACGCTGTCGGGACGGTTCTCCATACGAACATTTTCCCTCAATCGAGCCATCTGTGTGTTTCCATCGTAGTGCAGGTAATTCCCATAAACGAAAAGGGTATCTCCCTGCTCCATCCGGACGTTACTGAATGCCTCGAGTGAATTTGTCTGTTCATAGAAATAGGCACTATCACAGTACATGTACGAGCTATCGTGGCGAAAACAAACATCACCATTCAGCACCTGCACGTCTGGCATAAACGCCTTGTCGAACGACAATGTATTGGCATGCTCCAGATATACCTTTGTTTTTTTTGCGGGAACGTTGTCTTTCGACTGAGCCGAGAGTCCGATGACCGATACACACAAAAGAACAAAGAAAATTACTTTTTCTGCTTTATTCATTCTTTAATCCAACCCGGATACTTAAAATCACAATTCTTCCAACCGTCACTGATACGAACATAGGTATCTTTCTGTTTTTTGGCAATCCAGTTGTTTAACAGTTCTTCTCTCTTTTTTGTTTCCACAATGGACTTCAACGCCTGGAAATCATCTGCCATATTTGCTTTATGGCCTTCTATTCTTGCCTTAAGCTTTACAATAGCGACTACTTCTTTCTGCTTATCTGTTATCATTGTAAATGGCTTCGAGATATCACCCGGTTTCATGTTGTAGACAATCTTACTTATCTCCTGAGGTAACTCCTGAAGTTCAAACTTGGGTGTACCGGAATGTGCACTTTCCATATTCTTATTCACCATCAAACCTTTATTGTTACGCGTATCTTTGTCGTACGAAACAAAGGTTGCGGCATCTTCGAAGGTAAATTTATTTGCCTGAAGGTCTTTGTACAATGAATCAAGACGCTGGGTGGCATCCGTCAGTTCCTTGCTTGACACTTTAGGTTTCAACAAAATATGACGGCAATTTATACGGTCTCCTCTCTTTTCAACCAACTGGATTATATGAAATCCATATTCCGTTTCAACAATTTTAGAAACTCGCTTAGGGTCGTTCAGATTAAATGCCACATTGGCAAACTCCGGTAAAAGCTGTCCTTTCCCCATAAAGCCAAGTTCACCGCCTCTTTTAGCCGACTCCGGATCTTCCGAATAAAGACGGGCTAACGTTGAAAATTCTATTTTCCCGGAGGTAACCTGATCAGTATAATCTCTCAGACGTGCCTTGATGGCATCCGTTACATCAAAAGGAATCTTAGGCTCCATAGTTACAATCTGCACTTCGACAGTCGTAGGGATGTAAGGAAGACTGTCTTGCGGAAGTTTACTATAGTACTTACGTACTTCCGAAGGAGTAAGCTTAATCTCGCCGACCAGCTTTCTCTGCATCTGCTGCACAATCTGCTGCTCTTTGATCATCTCCTTACGTTCTTCCTTTATCTGAGAACTTTTCTTGTTGAAGTATTCTTCCATCTTCTCTTTCGAGCCGATCTGATTGGTAGCCCAGTTCATCCATTGCTCCACTTGTTGGATTACCTGATTTTCGTTTACTTCAATACTGTCAATCTTTGCCTGATGCAAATAAAGCTTCTGAATAGCTATCTGCTCCGGGATTACACAATAGGGATCGCCATCTAACTTCTGCCCTTCAACTTGAAGTGAAAGCCTTTGCGCCTCGACATCCGAACGCAAAATAGCATCATCTCCAACCACCCACACAATTTCATCAATAACGTTGTTCTGCGCATGACCTGCATAAGAACAACAGGCAAGAAAAAATAAAATTAAAATCTTTTTCATTATGTCTACCCTTTAATATTGCTTATGGCTTGTTGTAAAATATTACATCTCCGCCATCCAGCGCATCGTTATATAATTCTTCTTCAAATTCTTTTATAAAATCCAATTTACGCTGATTAATCAAAATCTCCCGGATTCGCGGTTCGGCATACTCGAAAGGCTCTACCTGTCCTTTTAACAGTACCTGGCGAATATTCAGTAAATAACAGAAAGAGCTGTCAGTCACTTCCAAGGTTTTGTTTGTGCGCAAAAAAGATTCCGGATTTGAGATCTGATTTGGAATATTATTCCGTATCTCATCAAAATCGACCCATTTATCAAAAAAATATTCATATATGGCGGCATTTTGAATGCTATATTTTTCAATTTTCTCGAGAGAGGCCACGTTACCCGACTTATACCATGTTTTTACTTCGGATAAATTGGGAGCATCGGCCGGAACTTTAAGAAAAAGGCCTTTTATGAGATTTTTGTCCAGTACAAATTTTTCTTTATTTGTATCGTAATAGGTTAATACATCCGATTCCTGTATTTCGTCCGAAAGTTTTTCCTGGATCAGTTTCTCCTGATACCGGTAACGAAGTAACGAACGCCGGTAAGCATCAACCAATTTATCAATTGTCTCCTTGTCGCTACCCAGATTACGTTGGGCAATCTTAAGGACCAATTCATCCTTAATCCACTTTTTTATATAGCTTTCAGCCAAAAGAAGACTGTCGGCGCTTGTTGTTCCTTTTGGAATTAACGATTCCACTTCATTTCGTGTCAGAATGCGGTCGTTCACTTTGACTAACGCATCCGGCTCGTCGGTCTGTATTGCCTTTTTACAAGCAAACAAACTGACTGACAATGTCAATAAAATGAAGTAAACTCTTACCATAGAATCATTTTGTTAGTTTCTTTAATACCTCCCAATACACCTTAATGGGGTATTTATCAGCCAGGCGCTTCGTCCACTGGTTATCCAACCAGCTTTGATAATCTGCGATCACTTCGCCGCGAACAGCATCCAGGTTGTCTGATGAATACTTCTGTTTAGTCTGCTCAAAAAAAGTCTCAAGACCGGCAGCATCAGATGAGGCTCTGCTCCAGACTTCACGATCGCTAACCTCAAAAAGAAGGATTCCATCCCTGTATTCCTGCATTAGATGTTTGTATTCAGGATAATTCTGCTCAATGTATCTGATTTTATCCGGGGAGAGAACTTCTCCTGAATCTTTTGAATAGCTTTTCAACAGCTGTTCATGATATCCTTTCAGTTCGTTTACAAAGCTCTGTGTGGTATCCATACCCAAAGACTCTGCCTCGGCTACTTTTAATTTAAACTTTTTGAAAAGCTCCAAATATGTGCCTAACGATGCTGAATCAGCCAGATTAACCTCACTGTTTTTGCCGGCTATATAAACAAACTCAGATAAAGGCACATCTTTCCCTGCAACATTCATCACCGTGGGGTCGACTGATGTCTGTGCCTTCACTACAACACTTGCAGCAACTAAGAGTGAAACAAGTAATTTTCTAAAATGAAACCTTTTTTCCATACCTTGTATCAGATTACAAAAATAACACTAATCTAACGAATTAAGAACAACTTAAGTGTGCCAATGCGTTAAATTAGTGTTTTTTATAGAACAGGAGCCATAATTATTGATTCGCTGCAGCTATAAATTTGTATTTTAGTTTGCCATTTCAGATAAAAATTTGATACGAACCAACCGAATCTCTTCTTCGGTATAATCCGAACCCAGTTCATCTATGGCATCCGCCAGCTTATCTGTTTCCGAATCCTTAAAATATTCATATATATCCTTTATATGATCTTCGTCCATCACATCATTCAGGAAATAATCAATATTTATTTTCGTTCCAGAATAAACGATTGCCTCAATTTCATCAAGTAGTTCCGTAAATTCAAGTCCTTTCGTCATGGCAATATCATCCAAGGCCACCTTACGGTCAATGCTTTGCACAATCCACACTTTTAATTTGGACTTGTTAGCCACGGTACGTACCCGAAGATCTTCCGGACGTTCAATTTCATTTTCCTCCACATGTTTTTTGATAAGCGTAACAAACTCCTGTCCGTAACGCTTGGCCTTACCGGCACCCACACCTGGGATATTCTGCAACTCATCCAATGTTACCGGATAAGTGGTAGCCATGGCTTCGAGGGAAGGATCTTGAAATATAACAAAAGGAGGGACTTCCAGTTTCTTAGAAAGCTTCTTTCGAAGATCTTTCATCATGGAATACAAAACCGGGTCAACGGCACACGAAGCACCGCCTCTAACCGGCACCTCTTCATCCTCTTCGTCAAACTCGTTATCTTCAGTAATTTTAAATGAAACAGGTTTATCCATGAAATCCTTCCCTTTTTTGGAGATCTTCAGTAACCCGTAATTTTCAATATCCTTTGTCAGATAACCAGCAATCAAAGCTTGTCTGATTACGGCATTCCATGTCTTCTCATCTTCATCCTGTCCAGAGCCAAATATCTCCAGTTCGTGATGTTTATATGATTGAATTTCGGAGGTTTCCTTACCTACCAGCATATTCACAACATAGTCTACCTTGAATTTTTCTTTTAAAGTACTCACAACTTCGAGTACGGCTGTCAACAACTCTTTCGCTTCCACTTGTTTTTTCGGATTCAAACAGTTATCGCAACAAGCACAATTATCTTCGAGATATTCTTCACCGAAATAATGCAGTAAAACCTTTCTGCGGCAAACGGAAGTCTCTGCATAAGCAGCTGTTTCAAGCAACAGCTGTTTACCTATTTCCTGTTCCGCCACAGGTTTTCCCTGCATAAATTTTTCTAGTTTCTGCAAGTCTTTATAGGCATAGAAAGCAATGCATTGCCCTTCTCCGCCATCACGACCTGCACGACCAGTCTCCTGATAGTAGCCTTCCAGACTTTTTGGAATATCGTAATGAATCACATAACGAACATCCGGTTTATCGATCCCCATCCCAAAAGCAATGGTGGCTACAATCACATCTACCTTTTCCATCAGAAATGCATCCTGGTTTTCAGTCCTTTGCTGAGAATCCATTCCTGCGTGGTAAGCCAGCGCATTAATTCCGTTAGCTTTTAAAATATCTGTGAATTCTTCAACCTTCTTACGGCTTAAACAATAAATAATCCCCGATTTGCCTTCCTGCGATTTAATATACTTAATTATCTCTCTATCTACATTCGCGTTTTTGGGTCTTATTTCATAATACAGATTAGTTCGGTTGAACGATGATTTAAACACCGTAGCATCAATCATCCCTAAATTCTTCTGAATATCATGCTGTACTTTTGGGGTTGCTGTGGCTGTAAGAGCTATAAGCGGCCTTTTACCGATCTCATTGATAATAGGCCTGATCCGACGGTACTCCGGACGGAAATCATGTCCCCACTCAGAAATACAATGCGCTTCGTCTACAGCATAAAATGAAATATTACACTGACGGAGAAAGTCTACATTCTCTTCCTTAGTTAGCGATTCCGGAGCTACATACAATAACTTAGTTCGTCCGGAAGTGATATCCTCCTTAACCTGATCAATAGCCGTCTTATTAAGTGAAGAATTTATAAAGTGAGCCACTCCATCTTCTTCACTGAAGTTACGCATGGCATCCACCTGGTTCTTCATCAATGCAATAAGAGGAGAAATTACAATTGCAGTTCCCTCCATCAATAATGAAGGTAGCTGATAACATAAAGATTTCCCCCCTCCGGTTGGCATAAGCACAAATGTATCATTTCCAGACAATACATTTTCTATTATAGCTTTTTGATTCCCTTTAAAAGTATCGAAACCAAAATGCTTTTTTAGCTCCTCAGTCAAGCTGTCTTTCTTTGCCATACAACATTTATATTATTAAATCACTTACTTTAAGCAATCTTCAAACGATTTACATCAGATTTTTCAAACTTTTCAACCGCATAATCCAAGGTAACATGGAGCTCTTTCTCCTCTTTTGATGGCATGGTATACATTGCATCCATCATTACAGCTTCTACAATCGATCTCAATCCACGGGCACCCAGTTTAAATTCGAGGGCCTTATCCACAATATATTCGTACACGTTCTCATCGAAGGACAAGTCGACGCCGTCCATTTTGAAAAGCTTGATATATTGTTTCACAATCGAATTTTTGGGCTCTGTAAGGATATTGCGAAGCGTTTCCCGATCCAACGGATTCAAATACGTAAGAATGGGCAAACGACCTATTATTTCAGGAATCAAACCAAAGGATTTAAGATCTGTGGGCGTGATATACTTCAACAAATTATGTTTGTCTACCAGATCCACCTCTTTGCTTGCTGCATATCCTACAACGCGGGTATTAAGACGTTGGGCGATTTTTTTCTCGATCCCGTCAAAAGCTCCACCGCAAATAAAAAGAATATTCTTGGTATCAACCGCAATCATCTTTTGGTCAGGATGCTTACGACCACCTTGAGGCGGCACGTTTACAATTGATCCTTCAAGCAGCTTAAGCAATCCTTGCTGAACTCCCTCACCACTAACATCTCTGGTTATGGAAGGATTATCTCCTTTTCGGGCAATCTTGTCGATTTCATCAATAAAAACAATCCCGCGCTGAGCTGCTTCAACATTATAATCGGCAGCCTGCAATAAACGGGTAAGGATACTTTCAATATCTTCACCCACGTAACCAGCCTCGGTCAACACAGTCGCATCCACAATCGCGAATGGGACATGGAGTAGTTTAGCAATAGTCCTGGCCAGTAAAGTCTTACCGGTACCTGTTGCTCCGACCATTATGATATTCGATTTTTCGATTTCCACATCATCCGAAGTCACCTTCTGAAGCAATCGTTTGTAATGATTGTAAACGGAAACGGACAAATATCTTTTGGCGTCCTGCTGACCTATTATATATTGATCAAGGAAAGCCTTAATATCCTGAGGTTTGGGAAGATCTTTCTGAGAAAGTCCGAATGTGGACTTCCCGGCAGTACGGCTCTCTTCCGTAACTATTTCGTAAGCCTGTTTTGCACAGTCATCGCAAATAGCCCCGGAAATACCTGTGATTAATAAATTAGCATCTTTTCTGCTCTTCCCACAAAAAGTACATATGTCGCCTGATTTGGCCATAAAATCTTTCTTCAAATTAATTATTTACGTACCAGCACGTCGTCAATCATACCGTATGCCTTAGCCTCTTCGGAAGTCATCCAGTAATCACGGTCGCTGTCTTTTTCAACCTCTTCAAAAGGCTTACCAGAATGGTTGGAAATAATGGTGTATAATTCTTTTTTCACCTTGATAATTTCGCGCGCAGCAATTTCGATATCTGATGCCTGGCCCTGAGTCCCTCCCAACGGCTGGTGAATCATCACCCTGGAGTGCTTTAAGGCAAAACGCTTTCCCTTTGTTCCTGCCACCAATAATACGGATGCCATGGAAGCTGCGATTCCTGTACAAATTGTAGAAACATTGCTACTGATAAATTGCATAGTATCGTAAATACCGTAACCGGCGTATACCGAACCTCCGGGAGAATTAATATAAATAGATATATCTTTTCCAGGATCGCTTGAGTCAAGATACAGCAGCTGCGCCTGAATTACATTGGCAGTGTAATCATCAATCTGCGTACCAAGAAAAATAATGCGATCCATCATTAATCTTGAAAACACATCCATCTGGGCTACGTTTAGCTGACGTTCCTCAATGATTGTTGGTGAAATGTAACTACTGCTGATGTTCATATAGCTATCCAGCGCTGATCCATTCATCCGCAAATGTTTCGTTGCATACTTTCTAAAATCTTCCATATTGTATATTATGTTATTACGCAGTTAAGGCACAAGAAAGGGATTCCTCTCTTTCCTTTACAGATAAACAAAGTTATAAATAAATTTCTGAATGAAACAACTTATTTTGTACCCGTAAAGATATTTTTTCAGAGAGAAACCCCTTCTCGCTAGCTAACAGCATGTTAGCCGTATATTAAAAGCGAGTATTACTCAACAATCTTACCAAATTCTTCGGCAGAGACCTCTTTCACGTCTAATGTCACCTGCTCTTTTAACCATGAAGACAGCTTTTCTTCAACAGCACGGTCAACTACATTACGTAATGTTTCCTTGTTTTTCAACATATCCTTTGCATAGTTTTCCAATACATCTTCTGGAACAGAAATCATTCCATACTGAGCAAACTGAGCTTTTGCAACACGTTTTCCAAATGCAGTGATATCAGCTTCTTCTACCTTCAGATTATTTTCCTTAACCAACTTCTCTTTAATAAGGTGGAATTTAAGATCTTCAATTACTTTAGGAAAATCTTCATCGATAGACTCTGCTGTTCTTTTCTCATCCTGAGCAAGCATAAAGCGTTTCAGTATACCTTCGGCAAAAGGAAGGTCGCCAGCTTTTGCTACTAAAAGATCTTTTGCATCCGACAAGAATTTAAAATCGCTTTCAGGAGCGAATTGTTCTGCCAACGATTCTTTGATCTTTGCAGTGAATTCTTCAGCTGTAGAAACAACACCTTCACCAAATACGCGCGTAAACAGTTCTTCGTTCAGCTCGGCTTCTTTATGACGGGTAATTTCATTAATTTCAAAGCTGAAATCTCCGGTAAAGGTAGCAACCTGATCTTTTTCTACTTTCAGGAATGCAGCAATTTCGGCTTCGGCACCTTCGTAAGCTTTAGAAGGATTAAATACTACAACCGAATTAACCTTGGCTCCCATAAATTTTGCCTTTTCTTCAGCATCCTTTACGTACAAAGGCATGATAACCGCGTTCTCAACAACCAGGCCACCAGCTTTTATCTCGCCATTTTCCAGTTCTGCAACGGTTCCTTTAATCATATCCTTTTCTTCAACCTCTTCAACCTGGTCGTAATTACCAAAGTTTGCACGGTATGAAGCGATCTGCTTTTCAACCATATCGTCGCTTACTGCAATAGAGAAATAGGGAAGAGTATCTTCCTTACCTAACGAAACATTGATTTCAGGAGCGATAGCAACATCAAAACAGAATTCGAAATCTTCCTGTGTATCAAAATTGATCTCTTTTTGTTCTGATTCGTTTGGAAGAGGTTCGCCTAAAATATTTAGCTCATTCTCGCGGATATATCCAAAAAGACCTTCTGAAACCAATTTGTTCACCTCTTCAGCCAACACCGATTTACCATACATTTTTTTTACCATACCCATTGGTACCATACCCTTACGGAATCCCGGCACATTTGCTTTTTGGCGGAAGTTACGCAGCCCTTTCTCTACCTTTTCGGCATAGTCGGCTTTCACAATCTCTACTTTAACAATACCGCTTACGGCATCAATGTTTTTAAGCGAAACGTTCATTCTGAATGATTTATTTAATTAATATTCGTATCGGATTTTAGGGTGCAAAATTAATCCTATTCTTTTAATCTCGCAAATTGTAGCTTTAAATTGTTCGTAACCAATCAAAAATAGCAGTCAATACTATCTAATACATTCTGCTTTTGCCCGTTATGCTTCCGAAATGACTCAGGAAGGGCAAAACCAACCGATTAGCAGCCTATCTAAATTTATGACTAAAAGATTTGCTAATCTCAAATAATTGGCTTCCTTTGCATTGTGAAAGGGGATAAACCTTGAACCTACATAACATTGTTTTTATTTCTTCATTTCTTGTGGATTTATCTACCATTGTTGTTACAGAATTCCGGTTCCGACTTTCATAAAACAAATTATTTCTTATTTAATTATTTCTATTTTTATGAACATTTACATTGGTAACCTGAACTATCGTGTTCGGGAAGAAGATTTAAAACAAGTAATGGAAGAATACGGTGTTGTTGATTCTGTAAAGATCATCATTGACCGTGAAACAGGTAAATCCAAAGGTTTCGCATTTGTAGAAATGCCGAATGATGCTGAGGGAAAAAGAGCTATTGAAGAATTGAATGAAGCTGAATATGAAGGTCGCCAGATGGTAGTTAAAGAAGCCAGACCAAAAATGTAATTAGAATCTTCTGAAGAATTAAAAAACTTCTGTCTATCTTTGGCAGAAGTTTTTTTTATTTACAAACCGATGGTTATGCGAGGAGTATTTGCCGGAAAACCGGCTTTTTTTCAGTTACTGCTACTTTTATTTCTGATCTTGTTGGGCGGACTTCTGTCATCCTTCCTTGGATTAGGCATGCTTTCGATGCTGAAGGGTAATGCAGTCAACCCAATGGAGAATCCGGAAATGCTTCGGATTATCCAGTTTATCTCCGCATTGGGAACATTCCTTCTGCCCGCCTTATTGATGGCCTTCTTCTGCAGCAACAGAATGAGCAGCTATTTATTCATAACCAGGCTTCCCGGATTAAAAGCCATACTCTTAACAGTTGGAAGTATGTTCCTTATTTCTCCCTTCATCAGCCTAACGGGGGTATTAAATAAAATGATACAGCTGCCGGAAATTCTGGCACCCATTGAATCATGGATGTTACAAAAGGAAGGGGAAGCCGAAAAACTTACCACCCTCATGCTCTCGGGCGATGGAATTTCGACATTGATACAAAACCTTTTTGTTGTAGCCGTAGTAGCTGCCATCACCGAAGAATTTCTGTTCAGAGGAGCTCTTCGCCGTATTTTGGAGAAGTCGACCGTCAATCAGCATCTTATCATCTGGCTCACCGCCATAATATTCAGTTTGTTCCATTTACAATTCTACGGATTCATTCCAAGGATGTTGCTTGGGGCCTATTTCGGTTATATGCTGCTTTGGGGAAACAATATCTGGATACCGGTAATCGCACACTTCACCAATAATTTTCTTGGAGTAGTAAGCCTGACGAATCCCCGACTTTCTGAAAACGAATATATAACCGGAAATGTTTCTCCAGAGAATTTACTTCCGTTCGCAGCAATGGCATTGGGATTCCTTCTACTGTTTTTCTTCTGCAGCACCTCCCTGAAAAAGACTTTGACGGAGGGAGATAATCAGAGGTTTTTCTTGCGAAGCTGAAAATCTTTCCCTAAATATTTTTCTCTCACGATTTCATTTTCCGCAAGCTGTTCGGCGGTTCCCTGAAACAATACTTTACCTTCAAAAAGCAGGTAAGCACGGTCAGTTATGCTGAGGGTCTCGTAAACATTGTGATCCGTAATCAGAATCCCGATATTCTTGTGCTTCAACTTGGCAACAATACTCTGGATATCCTGAACGGCAATAGGATCGACTCCGGCAAAGGGTTCATCCAGCATTATAAATTTGGGATTGATGGCCAGGCAGCGTGCAATTTCGGCTCTGCGCCTTTCGCCCCCGGAGAGTTGATCGCCCAGGTTTTTACGAACTTTATGAAGACCGAATTCGGTAAGCAGGCTTTCCAGCTTTTCTTTCTGATATGCAGCATCAGTATCCGTCATCTCCAATACCGCACGGATATTATCCTCCACAGTCATCTTCCTGAATATGGAAGCCTCCTGGGCCAGATAGCCTATTCCATGGCGGGCACGCATGTAAACCGGGAAGTTTGTAATCTCCTTATCGTTCAGAAATATTTTGCCTTCATTGGGTGTTACAAGGCCTACAGTCATATAGAATGTAGTCGTCTTGCCGGCACCGTTAGGTCCAAGCAATCCTACAATCTCACCCTGCTTCACGTTGATTGAAACATGATTAACAACCGTTCTCGTTCTGTATTTCTTTACCAGATCCTCTGTTCTGAGAACCATCTGCTGCTCGTCTGCCATAACCTTAGATTTGATGCAAAGTAACGGAAATAATTAAATTATTACAAGCCTTCTGAGATTTTCCGCTATCTTTGCATCATAATAATAGTATTATATCGAATGAATAAAGCATTACACAGACTAGGGGAATATACGCTGCTGATGACTAAAGCTATTTCTTTACCTGACAGATGGAATATGTTTTTCAAACAATTAATAAAGGAGATATACAAATTAGGTGTAGATTCCATTTGGATTGTTATTATCATTTCCATATTTATCGGTACCGTTATAGCGATTCAGATCTCTTTGAACATCAGCTCGCCGTTGATTCCTAAGTTCACCATCGGATACACCACCCGTGAAATTATATTACTTGAATTTTCTTCGTCAATTATGTGTTTGATCCTGGCCGGGAAAATCGGAAGTAACATTGCTTCAGAGATAGGCACCATGAGGGTAACCGAGCAGATTGATGCAATGGAGATAATGGGTGTGAACTCTGCCAACTTTCTGATCTTGCCTAAAATGGTAGGATTAATGATATTTATTCCGGTACTTGTAATTTTCAGTATGTTTACGGGTATTGTAGGTGGATATCTGGCCAGTATGGTTACCCCGTCGCTGCCCACCAGCGCCTTCGAATACGGTTTGCAGTATTGGTTTAACTCGTACTATGTTACCTACTCCATCATTAAATCGGTTGTGTATGCATTCATTATATCGTCCATCGCTGCTTATTTTGGCTATAATGTAAAAGGAGGAGCTCTTGATGTGGGTAAAGCCAGTACCAATGCGGTGGTTATGAGCAGCATCATGATCCTGATGGCAGACGTTATTATGACACAACTAATGCTTACGTAGTTATGATTGAAGTAAAAAACATTATAAAGTCATTTGAAGGAAGAACTGTACTGAACAACATCAGTGCCGTTTTTGAAACCGGTAAAACCAATCTGATTATTGGCCGAAGCGGATCGGGTAAGACGGTGATGATAAAAAGTATCATCGGACTGATAAAGCCGGATTCCGGACAAATATTATACGACAACCGGGATTTCACATGCATGAATAAAAAGGAACTCCACGAGGTGCGTCGTGAAATGGGAATGCTTTTCCAGGGTTCTGCACTGTTCGACAGTATGACTGTATTGGAAAATGTAATGTTCCCCCTCGAAATGTTCTCAAAAGAATCCAAGAAAGAGAAGCTTGCAAGAGCTCAATTCTGTCTGGATCGTGTAAACCTTACAGAAGCAGGAAACCTCTTTCCTTCCGAGATTAGTGGGGGGATGATGAAGCGGGCCGCCATCGCACGCGCCATTGCATTGAAACCCAAATATCTTTTTTGTGATGAGCCTAACTCGGGTCTTGACCCTAAGACCTCGTTGCTTATAGACGACCTGATCCACAGCATCACGATCGAATATAAGATGACTACGGTTATCAACACCCACGATATGAACTCCGTAATGAATATTGGCGACAATATAATTTTTATCAAAGAGGGTGTAAAAGAATGGGAAGGCAATAAGGATCAGGTTATAAACTCTACCAACAAAGCACTAAATGACTTTGTATTTGCTTCAGACCTGTTCAAGAAGGTTAAAGAAAACGAGATGTTCAACAACGAAGGATAACAAACAACAAACTAGATACAAAAAAGGAAGGGCGCTCCATTACTGGCAGCGCCCTTCCTTTTTATATATAAACAACCGGTACATACCGTGTTGTGTTCTTATTTCTCGCGGATAAAAATATTGATAGGTGTTCCCGTAAAATTAAAGTTCTCGCGGATCTTATTCTCAAGGAAACGCTTGTAAGGTTCTTTTACCCATTGAGGCAGGTTTGCAAAGAAAACAAACGAGGGAGTATGTACATTAGGTAACTGAGTAACATACTTGATCTTGATATATTTACCCTTCCATGCAGGAGGAGGATAATTTTCGATCAGAGGAAGCATCAGCTCATTCAGTTTTGCTGTAGAGATACGTGTATGTCGATTGTCGTACACCTCTTTTGCCGTTTCCAACACCTTTAAAATACGTTGCTTGGTCTGCGCCGAGATAAACAGGATTGGGAAGTCGGTAAACGGAGCTAACCGGTTACGGATAGCCTGCAGATAGGTATCAATGGCCTTCTGACTTTTATCTTCAACCAAGTCCCACTTGTTAACACATACCACCAACCCTTTACTGTTTTTCTGTACAAGGGAGAAAATATTGAGATCCTGACTTTCAATCCCCCGGGTTGCATCCAGCATAAGAATACATACATCCGAATTTTCAATCGCCTTGATGGAACGAATCACCGAATAATATTCAAGATCTTCGTTCACTTTACCCTTCTTACGTATACCGGCGGTATCCACAAGGTAAAAGTTCAATCCAAACTTATTGTATTTGGTAAAAATTGAATCGCGCGTAGTACCCGCAATATCCGTTACAATGTGACGGTCTTCGCCGATAAAAGCGTTGATTAAAGAAGATTTACCGGCATTAGGACGACCAATTACAGCAATACGCGGCAATTCCTCCAACACCTCTTCTTCTTTCTCCTCCTTGAACTTGGCAATAATGGCATCCAGCAAATCACCGCTACCCGAGCCGTTTATCGCTGAAACACAAAAAGGATCGCCTAATCCGAAAGCATAAAACTCGGCTGCCGAATAATGCAGATCGAAGTTGTCGGCCTTGTTTGCCACTAAAACCAACGGTTTCTTAGAGCGACGAAGAATTTGAGCCACTTGTGTATCCAAATCTGTGATGCCGTTTAGCACGTCTACCACAAATAGAATCACATCCGCCTCTTCAATCGCTATATGAACCTGTTTATTTATCTCTTCCTCAAAAATATCATCCGAATTAACTACCCATCCGCCGGTATCAATCAGCGAAAACTTCTTTCCTGTCCACTCTACCTTACCGTAATTACGGTCGCGGGTAGTTCCGGCCTCGTCGTCTACAATAGCCTGACGGGTCTGCGTCAGACGATTAAACAAGGTGGACTTTCCTACGTTGGGTCTCCCAACAATTGCTACTATATTTCCCATAAATTTTTCCTTTCTGTGTGCTGTTATTAATCCAGCTGATAACCAAAGTTTCGCAACAAGTTATCACGGTTTCTCCAATCCTTTTCCACTTTAACGAACATTTCCAGAAAAACCTTCTTACCAAAAAAGCGTTCGATGTCTTTTCTGGCCATCGCACCCACCTTCTTTAGAGCCTGGCCCTGATGACCAATGATAATTCCCTTCTGCGAATCGCGTTCTACGATAATCAACGACTTGATATGAATCAGCTCCGCCTCTTCTTTAAAGAGCTCCACCACCACTTCGCAGGCATAGGGAATCTCTTTTTGATAGTAGAGAAGGATCTTTTCCCGTATGATTTCCGTTACAAAGAAACGCGCAGGCTTATCTGTAAGCGCATCTTTTTCAAAATAAGGAGGAGATTCAGGCATCAAATCCTCGATACGGCGTTTGATATAGTCAACGTTAAACTTTGACTGAGCCGATACAGGAATTATTTCTGCCTTTGGAAGAAGTTCTTTCCAGAGAGCAACCATCTTTTCCAGGTCGGCCTGGTTGCTAAGATCAATCTTATTAATAATCAACAGAACCGGACAGTCTATATTCTGAACCTTCTGAAGGAACGCTTCATTTTTGTCTACCGTCTCAACGACGTCCGTTACATACAATAATACATCGGCATCCCCAAGGGCTGAATTTGAAAAGTTAAGCATAGATTCCTGCAGCTTGTAATTGGGAGTTAGCACGCCGGGCGTGTCCGAATATACAATCTGCATATCGTCGGTATTAACGATTCCCAGGATACGGTGACGTGTAGTCTGCGCTTTAGACGTAATGATAGACACACGCTCGCCCACCAGAATATTCATTAATGTGGACTTACCCACATTTGGGTTACCAACGATATTTACGAAACCAGATTTATGCTTTTTTTCCATCATATCCCCATTTGAGGTAGATCGAGCCCCAGGTGAAGCCTGCACCGAAAGCAGCAAGGATTATGTTATCCCCCTTCTTCAGCTTGTCTTCCCATTCCCATAAACAAATTGGAATGGTACCGGCACTCGTATTACCATATTTTTCTATATTAATCATTACCTTTTCGATCGGCAGCTCCATTCGCTTGGCTGCGGCATCAATGATGCGCAGGTTCGCCTGATGAGGTACAAACCAATCCACATCTTCATTTGTAAGACTGTTTCTCTCCATAATTTCGGCCGAAGCATCCGCCATGTAAGAAACAGCATATTTAAACACAACTTTACCTTCCTGGTAAACGTAGTGCTGGTGATTGTCTATTGTCTCATGCGTGGCTGGATAGGCAGAACCACCGGCCTTCATCTGCAAGTGCGGTAATCCAACACCATCGGTCTTCAGGATTGTATCGATCACACCGAAATCTTCCGTTGTAGGTTCAAGCAGCACTGCTCCGCAGGCATCACCAAACAAAGGACAGGTGGTACGATCTGTATAATCCGTAATGGATGTCATGTTATCACCAGCAACAATCAATACCTTTTTATACCTTCCCGAACGAATGTAATTCGATCCGGTTTCCAGGGCATATAAAAATCCGGCGCATGCTCCTTGTACATCAAATGTAAAGGCATTGTTACAACCGGTATTGTAAGCAATGATTGAAGCAGAAGTTGGAAAATGATAATCAGGAGTAGTGGTAGCGCAAAGCAACACCTCGATCTCTTCCGGTTTTACGCCGGTTTTTTTAAACAGTTGATTAACTGCCTGTATTCCCATATAGGAAGTACCTAAACCTTCGCCACGGAGAATTCGGCGTTCTTTAATCCCGACACGGGTCATTATCCACTCTTCACTTGTGTCGACCATCTTTGAAATATCGCTGTTAGTCAACACATCTTCTGGTACAAATCCCCCGATTCCTGTTATTACCGCATTGATTTTATCCATAACTAAATAATATGCAGAGACAAATGTCTCAAAATTAAAAAAAAGCCCTAAAAGTATTTTTAGGGCTATTTCTTTTGGTCATCCAAATCTCTCGGATTTGACGAACCTTATACTGCAGCTTCTTTTTCGATAGCTAATTTACCTCTGTAGTATCCGCATTCGCCGCATACAGTATGGTAAATATGCCATGCGCCACAGTTAGGGCAAATAGCCATTGTAGGAGTAACAGCCTTGTCGTGAGTTCTTCTCTTGGCTGTTCTTGTTTTCGATTGTCTTCTTTTAGGATGTGCCATTTTTAGTTTATTTAATTGTTATCATTCTCTACCAATCCTTTCAGTGCATCCCAGCGCGGATCCGAAGGCATATCGGCTGCATCGTCGTCAACAACGATATCATCTGCCGCTTCTTCGTCAAACTCGTCTTCATCATCAGCTCTTCTGGCTGTGTGTTTTTTAAGTTTAGAAGACATCGCCTTATTACATTTTCCGGGAGCATGTATATGTTTCATCGGAATTGCCAGGGCAATGAATTCATAAATAAACCATGCCAGGTTGATTTCGCCTTCCTCTTCAGGAATAATTACGATCTCTTCGCTTTCTTCGGCATATTCTTTTCCAAACTTAACGACAAGCTTGTTCTGAGTGCTAACGGGGAGTTCCATGTCGTCCAGACATCTGTCGCACGGAACATAAACAATACCCTCCAGCTGAAAGTTCATATCAAACACCATCGACGTACGTTTCACCGTGAGGTTTACCTTCACTTTGCCCTTCTGGACTTCGTCTCCGTCAATGTCCACAAAAAACTTATTCTCCAGAAAGTACTCGTATTCATGTACTCCCGGGGAGAGGTTCTTTAATTCTACTTTATATAAATCAAATTTTCCCAAAGCCTTTTAGTGTAAAAACCTTGCAAAGGTACGAAAAAACTAAACATATATGCAACACCTATTCTTATTATTTTTTATATAGGTCTTATTTAAGCTTTGAACTTCCTTAATTCTATGCGGAAAGTGGTGCCTTTACCTGGTTCGGAACTTTTTACATAAATCTTTCCACCGTGGTAAGATTCAACAATTCTTTTAACCAACGACAGGCCCAGACCCCATCCCCTCTGTTTGGTTGTGTAGCCGGGATTGAAGACGGTTTTGAATTTGGACTTTGGAATCCCTTTTCCTGTATCGGAGATATCTATCCTTACGTTTGTTTTACGGTCTTCCACCCTGAAAACGATCTCGCCCTGCCCTTCCATGGCGTCCACAGCATTCTTGGTAAGGTTTTCGACCACCCAGGCAAACAGCGATTCGTTCATAAGAACCAGAACAGGAGATGCCGGAAATTGGGTTTCAATTTTCACTTTTTGGGAGATGCGTGTATTCATATAGTCCAACGCCTGCTGTAAGGACAGGCAGATATCAACAGCTTCCGGTTTAGGATCGGAGCCTATTTTTGAAAAGCGGTCGGCAATGGTCTCGAGCCGCTTTACATCTTTTTCCATCTCATTTAAATAGGATGCATCGATTTCTTTCGACTTAAGGTATTCTATCCAGGCAATAAGCGACGAGATAGGTGTACCCAGTTGATGGGCCGTTTCCTTCGACAATCCCACCCACACCTTGTTCTGTTCGGCTTTCTTCGTGCTGGCCAATGCCAGGAAGGCAATCAGGATAAATATAAACACAACGGTAAGCTGGGCATACGGATAGATAAGCAGTCTTTTCAGGATAATGGAGTCGTCGTAATAGATATACTGATAGGTTCCGTCTTCCATATCAACCACAATGGGGTCGTTCTTATGTTTTAACTTTTTTACCACCTCTTTCAGGTAAGTTTCCGGCTCATTTTCCGGAACCTGTATATTATTGTAGGATAAAACCCGGTCTTGTTCGTCGCACAGCACAACCGGAATGGAGGTATTTCCCTGGATAATTTTCAAAATCAGGTTCATATCCAGACTCGGATTCTCGTTGGTCATAACCCGCGTTGCCTCTGCCCAGACCTCAATTTTCTGGCGTTCTTCGTTGGCAAGATTCTTAATAAGAGAATCGGATACCACCACCGAAGCGATGGCAATCAGTACGGCTGTAACGATAAAAATATATTTAAGACGCTGACGGGAATCGTAAATGCTGCTCATGGTATTTCTTTTCAATACTTAACAAACGACGGAACGGCCACAATATTATACAAAAAAGCGTGAACCTGTGTACCTGAAGCGCAAATTAATTAGTGCAGGTCGCAGCATGGCAGGTCTGTTTATCAAAAAGACAAAATAACAAAATGGCAAAACAACTCTTTATGGATAAGCTGCAGCTGGCACCAGCTACAGGAAGCAGTACCGGGGGCACTCTCGGCAAGTTGGAGATAATCAGTTTATTGTTTATCTCTCCCTAATGGGAACAATTTGTTTTTGCAAAACCAATTTAGTGCTTACCTCTCAATTTCCGCGTTTGCCTTTCCGTTGTTTTATCAACCTTTTGTAAATAAAAAAACGATCATTTAAAAAGTATACTGGGAGAATAAATGAGAAGAAAGCATATTTATAGCAAGCAAACAAGGGACTTCTGATACAAAACCAGCTTATTCTGCATCTCAAAGATATATCTTTCAACTTCAAACCTGGTATATTTGCTCCTCAAAAGTACCGAGCCTTGTCTACCAAAGTAGTATGAATGCAAAAAAAGGGCTCTTTCACGAGTGAAAGTGCCCTTTTTCTTGTGTTTAATTCCGCTCATATGCCTTAGCGGAGAAACGGTCTTGTAAGCAATATTCTTCAATTACTCTCCATACAGCGGTAATCCAGGCTGGGTGCTGACTTATTGTTTTTTGTGTTGTTGAACAATCAACGCTGTGGCCAGATTATTTAATTAACAGGAGTTTATGCATAAGATCGGCAAAAACAGCTGCCATACGCTGTTGGACCGGCTGATGTCTTCCGCGCAAAGGATGCCATCCGTAGGTAACACCGTCTATCACCTGTTTATCTGTAGAATAGATAAGACTGGTCTGCGCTCCGGTAACCGGATGAAGCTGATGCTTCGAAAAACCCGCATACTTATCAAATTCCACCAAAGGGAATCCCCATTTGGCAGCCAGTTTGCGTACAGATTCGTTGTACAGGGTACGGGCATCGTGCCAGTCGGTACACAATACAACCAACGCAGGCTTACCGGTTAGCGATCCGTAATAACTCGAATTCTTGTCGAATTTAAGATTATAGCAATCAGACAGGTAACGCTTTATTACATAATCGTAGGCTGCCGCATAGTTGGAACGATCGATAGGCATCTGATAATCGGTATAGGCCGGTTTTATTTGCGAATCTTCGTACACATCTCTGTTATGCACCTGCATAATCACAAAAGCGTCTATCTCCTCCAGTTCTTCTTTTGTATACAAAACACCCTCGTACATTCTGTTGGCGGTATTAGCAATGGCCTCTCCCCCTTTTGCCCGGTTCAACGGGATAGCGCCTAATTGTTCGCATCCCATTTCAAACCAGGTATTGCCTTTATCAGCAAAAGAAGCGCCGGTAAGTAATATTTTAATCGAGGTTGAATCAGGTTTTACCTCGGCACGGGTGACTAATGAAAAAAGAAGCGTAAAGAGTAATAAAATAACATTTTTATTCATTTCAATTCCATTTAAATAAATTAAAGAAGGCTCTGCATTGCTTTAACACCTAAACCCATGCCAAATCTATAAAAAAAGATCGTTCGGGAAAAACACACACACTTTTACGGAACCCGGTCAGATGTAAAACAAATGCAGAAACCTTCTAATAATCTCACACTTAAATTATCTGTTTTTTTGAATTTTTTTCCACATCTTATCTGCTTTTTTCTGTCTTTTAATTATGATTTCAGACAGATTCCGGTATAACGGGATAATATTAAGATCGTTGGAGATAGCTATCTTATTCCAATATCCTCCCCCTTCGTAGTAAGCAACCGGCACATTGTCGAAAACACCGTTCTTAGTGAAGTGGTCTACATAGTGCTTAAACTTTGTTTGATACAAGGTATCTTTCAGCATATTCCCATCAAATTCGAACTCCATGGCCAGTCCGTTGGTGCGTGCAAAGTTGCAAGCTTCGTCAATTCTGGTAGGAGGAACACCTCTTTTGGTCGATTTAACAAAGAAGTAATTGGGTTGGTAATAAGCCATATCGAAACCCCACTCTTTCCATTCTTTGGCACCCTTTGACCAGAAGTAAGGTATCCAGTAAAAATAATAATCCTTACTGTCGAGGTAGGTAGACACAACCGGCATTACATTGCCGGCATCTATGTTCTTTTCGAACACCCAATAAAAACCAGCCAATTCAATATGTTTGTAATTCTTTTCTTTGAATCGTTTTTCGGCCTCGTTAATGTACCATTTGGCAGCCTTGATACGATGATCGTCGTTATTCATAACCAACTTCTCTCCATTTACCTCTCCCCATACATTGTCGCTGTAATAGGGCATCGGAATAGAGATAACTACTTTCCGTTTACGTTCGGGTTTGATATTTTCTTTTGAAAGGTCTTCCAATATTTCGTTGATGGCCGAAATTCCGTAACCCTCTTCAAACTGACGGTTCATCAACCATTGCCATTCCTTTTGGTTGGCATTCTTTTCGCTGTTTTCGAAAGAAGAGCCGTTGGAAGATACAATCTCCAGAATTAGAAATCCATCGTACAAAAATTCTTTCTTCCCTTTTTTATCGGTATAGTACACATACGATTTCATACATTCCTTATCGTAGGTTACAGCCGCATTGTAGCGACCGTGATAAAGAAGGCACATATCGGTTATATAACCGTTCTGCTCCGAAAACATAGGAGGAAATCCTTTTTCCTTTTCCTGGGCCTGCAAAGCCGTACAGGATAGAAGTGCAAGCACAAACAGTGCAAAAAATTGTTTCATAGAATTATGATCTAAATTGTTACTAATAAAACAAGTTACACGGGCTTAGGGTGTAACTTGTTTTTGCAATACATACCCATCCGGAAAATATCCCGGATGGGTGAATAATTAGTTGGAAGCAGAGAGTTTATCAGCTCTTCTCTGACGTTCGGCAATCAAATCGGCCAGTCTTTTGTGTAGCTTCACCAGCACCGGATCAGTCGATGTGGCAATTTTGTTCCAATAACCGCCTCCTTCATAATAGGCAATCGGTGCCTCATCAAAAACTTTATTGGCTTTAAAGTAATCGATATACTCTGTATACTTTCTCTGATAAAGAGTATCAGTAAGCATATTACCATCAAATTCGAACTCAAGTCCCATGTTGTTTCTTGAAGCGAACTGACATGCATCGTTCAGACGCGTTGCCGGAACTTTGGCTACGGTCGACTTAACAAAGAAGTAGTTCGGCTGCTGATAAGCTACATCAAAACCATATTGCTTCCAGTCTTTTCCTCCATCGGCTCCAAAGTAGGGAATCCAATAGAAATAATGTCCTGTCTGCTTAATATAAGATTTAACATCCAACAGCAGCGTTCTGCTGTCTGTAAGCTTTTCGGCGATCCAATAGAATCCTGCAAGTTCAATATTCTTGAAGTTACTGGATTTCCATCTTTTCTGAACTTCGTCGATGTACCACTTTACAACTTTCAACCGGTGGGCATCGTTATTCATCATCATCTGTTCGCCATCTAATGTACCCCATACGTTTTTACCGGGATAAGGCATTGGAATAGCCACCACCACTTTACGTTTACGTACGGGTGTCATTCCCTCGGCCGATAAATCATCCATGATTTCATCTATGGCAGACATGCCATAGCCATCCTCAAACTGGCGATCCATGATCCATTGCCATTTATCCTGTTTCACATTCGCCGCATTACCTTCAAACCAGGTATTGTCTGCAGCTTTGATTTCGAGGAACAGAAATGCATCATACAGGAACTGTTTCTTGCCCGTGCTGTCTGTGTAATAAACATAAGGCTTCATACTTTCCTTGTCATAACTTACCGGGGCGTCGTATCGTCCGTGGTAAATAAGACACATATCAGATATATAATTATTGGTAGCCGAATACATTTCCGGGTAATTATACACCCCGCTTATTTCTTCCATGTGATCTTTAAATTCATCACCTGAGCAAGACGTAAGGGCGAATAACAGCAAAGCCGGAAGCGTTACTAATTTTTTTAAAATATTCATAGGATATTTATTTTACATCATTTATTAATGAATTCAAATCTTCGCTATTATTCCGAAGCTTCCGGGCTATCCGGCCAACCAGGGTTTTGAACCAGGTTTTTATTGGCAAACAACTGATTTTCCGGAATAGGCATTCGATACATTTTGGGTTCCATTACGCGGCTTTCAGTCTTTTTAACTACATAACGAACCTTACGTACACCTTTGTCCATATACCACTCAGGAATCTGAGCATAGATCTCTGTTACTTCACTGGTTGGCAGCTTCCATCTGCGGATATCCCAGAAACGATGTTCTTCATACATGAATTCTACGCGTCTTTCTTTTCTGAGCTTTAAGCGGAAGTCGTCTTTCGACAATCCGGAAGGTAGCGGTGGCATACCCACAGTTCCATCTGCCGGCGGAAGATATTCAGGATAAGCCTTAAGATTGGTAGGATATTTGGCGCGTGCGCGAATTTGGTTCACGGCATCGAGAGCTGTCATTCCAATACCTAAAGCATCCGATTCCGGACCATAGGCTTCGTTCATAGCCTCAGCATAGTCCATCAACACTTGTGCATAGCGGATGTAAGGATAATTTGCATCAACAGACGGACCGCCATATTGTCTTGCCGGATTCCAGGTAATGTTAAGGTGCGTGTCTGCAAACTTAACCGCATAAACGTATGTAGCTTCCGGACCACCATAAGGATCATTATGTGCACCCTTGGCTGCTACACCGTCTCCCGAAACTCCGAAATCGGCAGTCTTGCCCAATATCTTGCATCCGTTATACAAACAATCCCGGTAAAAACGAGGGTCGCGTGCTATATACGGGTTCTGAGGATCGTAACCCGATGCCGGGTCTTCAATACTATAAGCTTTACCATCCTTCAGAATATCGTATTCTTTCAGCAGGTTATACGTAACATGATTGAATCCGCCATTACCGTAACCTCCACCCGAAGGGTAAAGTTTGTTGGGTACCATAGATCCTGTAAGGTAACTTACCGTTCTGTTTACACGGGTAAAGATAAATTCGGGATTCACGCGTGTCAGGAATACTTTGGTAATATCCGGGATAAGCGAATATTGATTCATCTTGATTACTTCACCATACGCTTTGGCAGCCTTCACCCATTTCTGCGGATCGTACTTTCCGCGGAAAGGAGAATCCTGAGGTTTATCCGGATTATTCCAAAGCGGACTGGCGGCATAAAACAACGTACGTGCCTTTACAGCCAATGCAGCACCTTTGGTTCCGCGACCAAATTCAGCTCCTGTCTGCTCCAAAGGCAGAACAGCTGCAGCTTCATCACACAAACGACAGATGAAATCGACACATTCGTCGTAGGTATTACGTGGAAGCATCATATCATCGTCCGTAATTCCGTATACTTTATCAATAATAGGTACACCACCAAACTCTTTTACAAGCTCAGCATAGTTCCAGGCAAGCAAAAGTTTTGCTTCAGCCTTTCTTTTGGCCTTACGGTCTTCGTCGAACGAATAATTCGCATTTAAAGGAACCTCATCAATATGTGTAAGGTAATTATTGATTGCACGGATCGAATTCCAGTACATGTTCCAGTCCGTATGAGAGAAGCTATTGGTGGATGCACTCCAGTCACCCACATTCATGTTCTTGAAAATACCCCAGAAAGCTTCACCATGGCCGTTATCGGAAGCTACTTCCAGAAAGGTATCCGGGGTACGCCAGCGGCTACCGGCTGCCGGTCCGATAGGAAGTACAGGTATCAGCTGATCGTAAATATCATACAGATAGCGTTCGGCATATTGTACGTCCGCAAACAGGTCTTTGTCCGTTACACCCGAAATTACATCCGGATCCAGCAGATCTGAGCTATCCTTACAAGATGAAAACAATGCAAGTGCTAAACTTACTATATAAATTGTTTTTTTCATATTACTTAAAAATTAAGATTCAACCCAACTGAATAGAATTTTGTCTGAGGGAAATACGGACCACGTGAACCAGAGGTGTATTCGGGGTCTATGTATTTATAGTCGGTAAATGTAAACAGATTGGATCCGTTGAGATACACTTTCATAGCAGAGATACCAAACGGTTTTGTAAGTCTTGCCGGTAAATTATATCCCAGTTCGACCGACTTAACACGCAGATAAGCTGAATTAATCTGATGGAAGGTAGACGTTGCTTTTGTTGCTGTAGAACCTCCGTCCAGACGCAATGCCGGATATGTGGCCGTAGCTCTGGTATCCAGACCTTTTTCTTCATCATACACCCATCTGCCCAGATGCTTTGCCTGAACGTTGTTTTTAAATTCATGGGTAAGCTCGGCTCCATAATAAGAGCTTACGTTAGCAGCTCCCTGGAAGAAAACTGTTCCGTACACGTTCTTATAGTTCAATCCGACATTAAAACCGTATACAATTTCGGGAACGGTTGGCTTACCTATTGCTCCAGAATCGTAATCATCGATGATTCCGTCGCCATTCAAGTCTTCAAACATCAGGTCACCGGGATATACCGGATAGGTTGGTTTAGGAACATCCGGATTCTCAAGGTCGGCGAAATCATAGAATTTACCCGTCCAGGTATATCCGAAAGTCTGGCCAATTGAATGTCCGCGTTGCATCTGCCATGGATACTTCTTCTCAACTTCGGCAATGTAGTCGATTGTATTTCTTGCAAAAGTATAGTTGAAACCCAGGTTATACCCCAGTTCTCCGATCTTATCATTCCAGCTTGCCGAAATTTCAAAACCTTTGTTGGTTACCTTTCCGGCATTCTGTGCAGGAAGAATGGACGTTGACAAACCAGTCTGAGTAGGAATATCCTGACGGATCAAAAGGATGTCGTTACGTTTTTCGAGGAATAGGTCTGTTGTAAAGTTCAACTTGTTCCCGAAAGCGTAGAAATCGAGACCCACATTATACTTATGAGCAATTTCCCAGGTTACATTATCATTGCCAAGAGCTCCTTCGCGCAAGCCTTTACCGGCCGTCTGAGCAGTTTCACCAAAATAGTAAATAGCACTATCCCAACCTGAATCCCAGCGGGTACCACTCGAGTTAAACTGATACAGGTATAGATACTTATAGCTACCAATCTTATCGTTACCGGCTGTACCGTACGATCCTCTCACCTTCAGGAAGTCAACCCATGATACATTGTTCTTAAAGAACGGCTCGTTGGATATAACCCAACCCAATGACATAGAGGGTAGTAATGCGTAGCGTTTCCCTTTGGCAAATTTATCAGATCCATTGTATCCGACATTAAATTCGGCCAGATAGGTATCTCTGTATCCATAAGTCGCTCTACCGGAAACTCCGCGGTAACTTGTAGGCAGTGCATATCCGTTGTTATATTGGGTCTGAATATAGATACCCATTAAAGAAACCTTGTGTACTTTATTGAACGTACGGTCGTAGTTTAAAGCAGTCTCCCAATGTATACTGTTATACGGAGTAAAATCGGTTGCCGAATAAGATGGCTTCGACTCTCTTGAACGTAACGTATAAGCGTCTCTGCTTACATCGTAACTCCAAAGTGCCGGTGCATGTGTATAGGTCAATTCAGAACCTGATTTATATACATTACCGTACATCGCCCTGAAAGACAATCCTTTTGTGATAAAATCAAGTTTCTGGTTCAATGTAACATTGGATTGAAACTGATTTAAGGATCTTTGGTAATATCCTCCATCCACAACATTGGCATATACGTTCTTTACAGCTTCGGTAAGACCGTATGCCAACGATCCATCCGGGTTATATACAGGGAATTCGTGTACAGGAAGTTGAATGATATCCCACCAGTACGATCCTTTGTAACGTGCACCTGAACTATCATTGTAGTTCGGATCGTTCTTAAGGTCGGTCATGGCATTCAGCTTCACGTTCAATGTAGTTGACTTTGTTACTGTAAAGTCGAAATTGGTACGTAGATTATAACGTTTGTAATACGACTCTGTAGTATATTCACCTAAATCGGTTCCTTTAAACGGACCACCTGCATACAGGTAATCTCCCGAAACATAGTAACGTACCCTGTCGGTACCGCCATTCAGGTTAAATGAATATTGTTGCTCGGTAAAGCTGCCATCCACCAACCAATCGCGCCAATTTACGTCGGGATGACCGTATGGATCGTCGCCTGTACGCCAATGTTCCAGATCTTCGTTTGTATATTTAGGTGAAGTTCCTGCATTTTTCAATGCTTCGTTATACAACGTTGCATAATCGTATGCGCCTAAGAACTCAGGGAATGCCAACGATTCGTGTCTTCTCAATTCCGCTTTGAACGAAACTTTAGGTTTTCCAAGCTGACCGTCTTTGGTTGTGATCAAGATTACACCGTTTGCTCCACGAACACCATATACAGCTGTAGCAGAAGCATCTTTCAACACACTGAATTGTGCAATATCTTCCGGATTAATATTTGCAAAAGAAGATTCAATACCATCCACAAGAATCAGGGGCTCTGCCGCATTTGTCGTAGCACGACCGCGGATAAAGATTTGCGCATTGGCCAATTCGCCGTTGGAACTATAACGGTCGGTACCCCCACCGATATTACCATCTCCCAGTCTCACAATTGCACCGGTAATACGACCGGCAATTGCATTGGTAAGGTTTGCGGGAGCCGCTGTTTTGATCTCTTCATTTTTAATATTGGATACAGCACCCACAATACTGGCTTTCTTTTGTGAACCATAACCAACAACCACAAATTCGTCCAACACCAATGACTCACTCACCATGGTTACATTTAAAACCGTCTGATTTGGTTTGAGTTTGAGTTGTTGTTTCTGGAATCCGATAAATGTAAATTCCAATGTAGATTTATTGGATGGTAAGCTAATTGAATACTTTCCATCAAAATCCGTAACTACACCCTGACCCGATCCTGTCACCACAATATTCACTCCCGGAAGAGGCGAATTTGTATCATCCACAACTGTTCCTGTCACCTTTACGGATTGCGCAAACAAGCCAACGGAACAAATGATCATGAATAAAAAGATAATTATTTTTTTCATAGACATTTTCATAATTTAAATTACCATCCCTTGTTCTGAACCAATGCCGGATTACGTTTCAGCTCAGTATTTGGGAACGGATAGTAATACATTTTTTCTGTAAAGACACGATTCTCAGCTACATACTTACTGTAAGTATAGCTTCCGTCTGCGTTCTTGATAATCTGTAGTCCATGTACAGGCTGGTTTAATATTGTTTCAGCCAATTTCCATCTTCTTAAATCCCAGTAACGATGTTCTTCGAAAGCCAATTCAATGCGTCTTTCATTTTGAACGTCTCTCCTGAAAGCCTCTTTATTTCCTGCCGGAGCAGAAATTGAAAAATCTGCATTCTGAAGTGTCGCTACACGGTCACGTATTAATTTCACAGCTTGTCTGGCTGTCATTCCATAGCCTTTCGGATCACTGTCTGCTCCGTAAGCTTCATTCATCGCCTCAGCATAGTTCAACAAAATTTCGGCATAACGAAACACATTCCAGGGATGATAGCTGTTAACAGCAGTACTCCACCAGTTTACATTCGGATTCATCAGTTTCATCAAATAAAAACCTGTACGGGTTGAATTGGGATTGGATGGATTATTATCGGCTCCCCCTACATAGGTTTGAACTGTATAGGTATTATATTTTGCATCATTTCTTACAATGCTATAATTTATACGTCTATCACGTTCTGTCCAGATATTTGCTATATGATCCGGATTTTCAAAATTGAACGGCATACCCGTTAATCTGAAACCATAGGCCTCCACTAAATCGGCAGTAGGACAGTTTCCTCCTCCTCCGCTATTATATCCAATCGGAGCATTCGCTTTTTCCATGGAATTGCTCATGGGTGATAATTTATACAGGATGGTTTCCTTATTGGTAAGATTAGCAACATTCGCCCCTACAAATATGGAATTGGATGCTAAAGTTGAATGCAATGCATATACTTTTGAACCATTCTCAGTTAAATTGATAACGGCTGCGGCTGCAGCAGCAGCTTTCTCCCACTTAGAAGGATCGTAAGCTCCATGATAAACGTTGTTTTCCGGTTCGGCTGGATTGTTATACAACGGACTGGCTGCATATAACAACAAGCGGCTCTTTAGGGCTAAAGCAGCACCTTTGGTTACTCTACCCAAATTGGCGGCATTAACACTTAAAGGCAGGTACATGGCTGCACTATCACATAAGGTAGATATATAACTTACACACTCGTCGAAATTACTTCTTGGAATTGAAATTGGTTTACCGGCATCAAGCACCCCAGTAACAAGTGGATAACCGCCAAAACGTTTCAGAATCTCAAAATTCAGTAATGCCCTGATAAATTGGGCCTGAGCTTTATAATGATTCCGGGTTTCCTGAGTCAGAATCTTAGCGGGGATGTACGGATCAATATCATTTTGATAGACATACGTCAAGCGTATTCCTTCATAGCTGGAAGGAAGAGGATTATCCGGCAAAAAGTTTGAATCCCACGATCCGGTAGCCCATTTCTGTACTGTAGTTCCGGTAGGAGAATAAACCGCTTCATCCGTTATGGCTGCAAGCATAGCACCTCCAAAACGACCAAAGCCGGTTGGAATGTAGGCATAGAGATTATTTACATAAGCATCTATGTTAATAGAGTCATTATAAATAAAGTCGGCATCGGCATAGTCTAAAGGAACAGAGTTAATATTCTGGTCTTCACATGCAACAAAAGGCATAACCAGAAAAATTAATATATATATTCTTAGATATTTCATATACTTTTTATTTTAAGATTAGAAACTAAGATTGGCTCCTAAACTAAATGATCTTACATTAGGATATCTGTTATCGTAAGATTCCGGATCTTTATTATCCAAAGAATCCCAAGTTATCAGATTATTGCCACTTAAGAATACCCTGGCTCTGGAAAGCTTTACGCGCTTGGTCCATGTTGCCGGTAGCGTATATCCTATTTCCATATTTTTAAGTCGCAGGAAGGAAGCATCTTTCATCCAATATGAACTTGTAGCCGTATTGTTGGTAGATGTGAGCGTTAATCTTGGATAGGTTGCATTCTGACCAGAACCCGGCTGCCATCTTCCCAGATGTTGGGCTGTAACATTTCCGGTTTTATTATAAAAAGCCCATTCTCCGTCTCCAGACAGGTAAGTGTCAACATTGGCAACTCCCTGGAATAAAATAGCCAGATCAAATCCTTTGTATTGCATTCCCATCGATAGTCCGTAATTAATTTCAGGATATGTATTGCCAATTTTTGCAATATCCTTATCGTTGATTACACCATCGTTGTTTAAATCTTTGTATTTCAGATCGCCTGCCTGATATTTTGCGCTGATTAGTGATTGATCTGGAAGAGTTGAAAGGTCATCGTCTTCAGTAAAATAACGATCAAACACATAGCCGAAAGTAGATCCGTAAGGATTACCCGTTCTGTACATCCAGGGATACTCTCTGTCGATTTCCATTTGATTGAGTATCTTGTTTTTTGTAAATCCGTAGTTCAGTCCGATGTTGTAACTAAGTTCATCAATCCGGTCGTTCCAGACAAGTTGAACTTCGTATCCTTTGTTGTTCATTTCTCCCACCGGCGAATATAGATCAGCTCCGAACATAGATGAAACAGCTCCGGCAATAATAATATGTTTAATATCTTCGTTAAACACATCTACCGATCCGGTTAATCTGTTGTTGAAAACAGAAAAATCCAATCCTACATTTTGCTTTGTATTCTCTTCCCACGTGATTCCTTTGCTACCCAGTTTTGTTTGGGTTAGAGTAGACATGCCTACAGCAGTGGTACCGAAGTAAACTGTATTTCCGGTTCCAAAAGCCGACAAGTAATCGAAATAGTTGGAAACCGTATTTCCGTTTGTTCCAATCGATGCTCTGAGCTTTAAGAAATTCACCATTTCATTGTCTTTCAAAAAGTTTTCTTCAGACACAATCCATCCGACAGATGCAGCGGGGAAAAATCCAAATCTATCAGCTTTAGGGAATCGGTTGCTTCCTTCTCTGGCGAAAGCCAGGTCAACCAGATAGCGGTCTGCAAATCTGTAAGCCAGTTTTCCTTTAATCCCTTGATAAGTATCCGTGATTCCTCCTCCAACAAATTCGTTTGTCTGGTGTCTGTTCACCATGAAAGAGGCATCTACATAATGCTTACCGAAATATCTTGCATAATTTAATCCAGCCATATGATCGAAGAATCGGTAGCCTGTGCTGTAAGATCCACCTAATGTGAATTGAGAATCAGTACCTGTCTGAATCCAGTTTCCACTTGAGTTCTGGGAATAATAAGAGAATGACTTTACCCGGTTCGTAACGATATCTGCATAACTTTGAAAGCCAAAATTTCCAAACAAGGAAAGTCCCGGTACAAAATCTCCCAGATTGTATTTAAAATCTACTGTCGAAGATATGTAGTTGGTTTCCATTATGCCATAACCGGACTTATTTAGTAATCCATAAGGATTGGAAGGATAGGTTGACGAGCCAGCAACCATTCCATTGTATGTAATAGGTTGGTAGGCATTGTTGGGCATATGGTACAACTGATTCAGAATAGATTGATCAAAAGATGCGCTGTAATATCCCTGAGCATTTCGTTTGTCCTTTTTTGCTTTAATATCTACAAACACAGAAAGATTTTTTGAAATGCTTAAATCCACATTCCCGTGCAGATTCAATACATCTACAGCCGAATTGGTATTATAGGTGTTTAGTCCTTCATCAATATTGAAAATTCCACCGTTATGAACATAACTGGCGGCAACGTAATATTTTGCCGTCTCGGATCCACCCGAAATATCCAAATTATATCGTTGCATGAGTGTTTGATCTTTCAGGAAAAGATCTACCCAATCTACATTTGGGTGCGAATAAGGACTTTTACCCGATTTATACAAGGCGATATCTTCTTCTCTATAAAGTGGAGTTGCATTCGGATCGTCATTTAATAGTGCCTCATTATATAATGTGGCATATTGGTGAGAATCTAGGAACTTAAATAACTTCAGAGGAGTCTGCATTGTCATTTCCGTATTGAAGTTAACTTTCAAAGATCCTTTTTTTCCTTTTTTTGTATTAATTAGAATTACACCATTCGAAGATTTAAGACCATATAATACAGTGGCCGCAGCATCTTTTAAAATTGTGACTTCTTCAATATCGTATGGATCGAGCATGCGGATATCTGCAGCAACGTGACCATCCACAAGATACGTTACATTTTGCATACTTCCGAAAGTATGAATACCTCTGATTCTAACACTGCTTGCTTCCGAACCTGGTAATCCATTAAGCTGGCGTACATCAAGGCCGGCCATTCTTCCTGAAAGAGAATTCAGCCGATTTGTTCCGGCTACATTTTCAACTTCTCCTCCCTTTATGGATGAAACAGCTCCTGTAACATATTTCCGATCACGCGTTTCATATAATAATTGCGTTTTTTCGGCAAAATAATCAGGTGTTAAATAATAAATCGAGTTCTTTACATTTTCTTTTTCTTTTAGATCTACATGAATAGGTAGATATCCAATAGCCGACACACTTACAATTTCTGCTTGCGAATTATCAGCTACAAATATTCCGTTTATATCTGTTTGGGTAACTATGTCTGCCTTATTTTTTACTTCAGCATTAGAAACCGGTTTCTTTGTGCGAGCATCCAGTATTCTTACTGACACATCTTTTGCCGATAAAGTTGCAGAAAATAAAAACAGCATACATAGCGTGATATATTTAGGAATAGAAATATCAGGCATTAATACTTTCATTTTGATTTCGTTATAATTTAATAAATATAAACAATGAATTGTCAATCTATAGGTTAACATAAAACTTCTTAACTAATGTTTACTGAAGAAATATGTATTAAACAACTTAAGAAAAGTGATTTGGAATTCAAGCTTTTCTTATCAAGAATACATTAAAAAGTTTTTTTCAAGTCTTTCATACTACTTAGATTCAATTGTATAAAAACCTATTTTGGGTAACTGGGTACGATTTCACCTCCTTTCTATGTAATTTAATTAAATTAAGTTAATCTCTTCAGGAAGCAAAAATAAAGGTTAGGAAACGTTCCGTTTACCCAATATGCGTATATCAATCTTCAATTTGCGACAATAAAATTAAAGATTGATATTAATTATCAGATGTATTATCTAAAAGTAGCAACTCGACAAATAGATTTATCAATTAACAAAAGGTACATCGTATATATCCATACCCTCAAAACAACTTCTATCAAAATAATAGATTCACACCTAAAATATGTTGAATAACCTGTAAAGATGGATTAAAACAAAAAGCAGATGGAGCATTTGCAAGTCAAATTAATTTTGGTAGTCAACATAGGCTGTAATAAATTTAACTTCAAAAGTCTTTCAATTAATAATAAAAAGAAATCGTCCAGATTAAAAAACCGGACGATTTCTTGAAAAATAATATTATAAATAAATATCTGCCGAAGGAGATCCTTTGATTTCATTCTCCTGACTATAAATCTTAATAATATATAACTACTATGAAAACATGCCAAAATAATATTATGTCAATTCGAAGACTTACCTGTCAACAATGATTGCATCACATTTGGAAATATGATGGATAAAGCTCCATCTTTTGTTGGATGCACTCCGTCATATACTATCTTTTTAAAAGCACTTATCCCTTTTTCATCCAATAAACTCTTAAAGATTGCCGTTTCATCTATTAATGTAATGTCGTACTTTAATGCGAGATCTTTATACACCGCATTGTATAATGCCATGCGGGGACGAGGTGTTGCGTTCAGTTCCGGGTGTTGAGGTGCAAGACATGGGGTATGCAATATAATCTCGCATCCGGGAACGGCGGTTCTGATTTGCTTAATAATCCGTTCTGTATTTAGCCGGCATTGCTCTGGAGTAATTGAAAAACGCTCAACAGCATCATTGGCGGTAAATTCCAGAATTACCGTATTCGGTCTATGTTTTAAAACTCTTTCTTCAAGATGTTCGAGTGCCCATTGCGAATGTTGACCGCTTTGCCCCACATTAAAAACATTTATACTGTCCCCATAATTACTTTTTATTTTTTCCTCCAATGCTTTTACCCAGACTTTCCCAATTTCATTAGAAGAAATACTTGTTCCATAGATAACAAGCGTTTGTTTCTCTCCATTCTTGAGGTTCTGAATTAATTTTGAACCTTTTGCTGGTTCAAGCATCCAACGTGAAAGTTCAAAAGATTTTTTTAGATCCATCGCCTGTGTAATATTCCAATAACTTTGGTTTTTCTCCACCAAAGCTTGCGTTCCAACAATCCACGATTGAATCCATCCACTCAAAGTACACCAGGCACCCCATCCTGCATCGGCATTAGAAGCCCAATAGTCCCAACGATTGTAGTCGAATGCCCGAAACCAAGCGCCATCCAAGTCCGGATGAGAATCACTTTTCACTTGAATTCTAACTAAGAAATCAGCAAGTTTTGACACTGCATCCTGATATCGTTTATTACCAGTAGCCTGAGCAGCTTCATTCAATGCAAAAAAAGCGAAGTTACTTGTATACAACATGTCTGCAACAGGATCTCCGTTTCTAAAAATAAGAGGAGCTTCGTGCTTTCCATAAGCCTGATTCGTTTTAGTTGGGCCATATTGCCCCTTTCCACTACCTAACTCTTCGCGGATAGCTCCGTTGGATTGCTGACTTTCCAACAATTTATCGACTACCTGCGACAGCCATTTACGATGCTCTTCGGTATCGTCGACTCTGACAAGCCAGGCTAAAGGCAAAATCATACGTGCTCTTTCCTGTTGAATACCGTTTGTCCATTTCCATTTATCAGGATATGCATTCATTGTTATTCGTATGGCATCGCGAGCTTTAGTCAGCAACGGTTCGTAACCGGTCTTATCATACAACCATAGATAGCAAGCCCACATCCATGACTCAAAATGAGGATGAGGGTTTTCAAAATCACGATTAAAATAATATTCCCATCCATTGGATTCAATATTTTTTTCTTCGAGTCGGCTGCCCTGAAAGCCTTGCTTACTCGATGTCCTGAAATTTGCTAATATATTTTCTACTATATATGTATTCCATCGCTCTTCATTCATTAAGGCAGAAGCTCCTATCACACCAAGAATAGCACGGGCGTTATCATCATTGTAAAAAACGTGTTGATGAGTATTAGCCCAACCTAATAATCCATAGGTAGCACTGTTTTTGTTATTTCGTGAATCTCCTCTGTCTTTCGAGGTATAAAAAATATAATCTATCAGATTTTCAGAAACTTCAGAGTATTTCCTTTCTTTAAGCAGATTTCCTGATGCAGCCAGAGCAAATGCAACTTCTCCCTGCACATCCGTACGATCCCAATATCTATATTGTTGTGTTCCGTCCGAATAAATGGTTGATGCATGCCCTTCCAGAATTCCAAAATTTCCATTTCCAATTCGTTTATCGAATCCAATTGGCGGGCCAAAAGGACTTGTCCCATCCCCTTGGTAGGTTAACCAATGCTCCTTCCAGGACGGATGAATTAAAAGCCGGGCATTAAAGAACCATTCACTGCCTTTCTCTACTGCCTTTGTTCGAGCTGTCGAGGGAAGTTCCTGACCTTGCATATACATAGGACGTGGGTCCGAGCTCCAACAAGTAAGTTGATTGACTTTATCTGAAGTCACCCATTTCAAAACAGACTCCCAAACAATACGCCATGATTTATTCGGCGCATATCTTGCTGTATAGAAATTAGATAAACAAGTAGTCGCAATCATCACATTGTCTCTTCTATAAAGCAACGGATAAACATCTGTATCAGCTAAGCCATATTCAGCTTTATCAAAGCCGGCAACCTTTGCCAGCACCAAAAGTGTTTTATCAACCTTTACAGGAAAAACCGTACAATCATTTATACCTAAAACACTCATTTCAGGCAATTGCGTTCCAAAAGAGGGAGATGTTACCACTGCTCTCTCCAGTTTACCTTTAATGGGCTTCGGCATTGATGGCTGATCCGGAATAAAAGAAGGATACTCCACATACATCCGTACACCTTTCTTTTTTATCATATCATAATCCGATGCACTAATCTTTAATTGCATATCCGGGTATTTATCAGCCACGGCAAGAATACCTATTTTTTTAGAGGCTTTCTTTATTGCCTCATCCATACTGCTAACATAAATCAACTCCACCCCCTCTTTCTCCAGCAAACGGCTTAAATCATTGTTTTTATCTCCATAGAAAACAATCTGAGAACGGATAACATTTGATAACAAAATCAATACACAGAGAATCAACAACCTATTTTTTTTATATTTCATGCTATAAATTGTTTATTTACTAATTTAAATATAATCTATTTTATTAATCTATTAAATTCTCCATTAATAGATACGGGATATAAATCGAATGGATTTACCACCTTATCTAATAAAACGGCAAACTCCTTACGAGTTATATATTCTTGTTGAACATCGGTGATTATTCTTTCGTTCTTCCAATAAGATATAAAATCATCTAACATTTTATTTATTGGCGAAACATTCTGTATTTTGAGGTGCTTAGCTAAACTATATACCAAAGTAACAGCTTCGTCAATTGTTATTGTCCCATCGTTTACAGGTAAAATAAAATCTGGTGCAAATTCTTTTAATCCTGGCTGAATCATCTGTGTTGTAAGAATTGAATCAGTATCAAACCAGGTCTGATTCTCCCACCCAACGTTTATTCCTCTCCCTCTTAGTATTCCAGTAGACCCAATACGCTGAACAGCTTTAAAATGGATATCGGTTTTCGATAAATCCAAATAAGGTTGCAAGTATCCTCCAGCTTCTAAAATTGCATGTTGTACCCTGCGAACAGGGACTTTTGATGGTGGAACATTATCTTTAATTGACAGAGCAGCTAAAGCTCCAGCTGCCTGTCCGATTTGTAAGACTACGGGCTGCAGTCGGGTAGTTCCATTAATAAGATTTGATACTGATATAGATTTTTCTGCTACAATTAAGTTATCTTTATTGTTTGGGATCATGGTTCCTAAAGGTAATCCATAGGATGGTATTGGATAAAAATGAAGGTTTGGCAATTCACTTTCACCCTGATATCTTGCATGATGATGATCTACGGGATAATCTCCAACAGCAATATTAGTACGGTATAATTTCTCTGATTGATCAAATGGAGCTACTACATGATTAAGATTGAACCGGACCATACCGTGAATACGCCTTGACTCTCTGTGATAAGGAATAATAGGAAGTTTATCAGGAGTTGGATATTCGTCATCAGCTAATCCAAAACTTTTAAAACCTAAATCACTATGAATGTAATACACAAAATTCAGAGTAAACTGCTTTGCTTTTTTTAAAGCTTCCTCCCTTTCAACGGGTTTCATTTCAATCAGATTTAAGTAATAGTCATTTCCTTGGATAGGCCAATTAATCATATATTTATTATTTGGCAATTTTCCATAGGTTATCATCTGGTTACAATCCCATAACCTGATCCCTTCCTTTGGATTGGTACATCGAGTACTTTTACATGAGCAGAAAAAATGAGAAGGGTCATACCCTTTTGGCTTTTCCATTACTATATCATGTCCGTAATCTTTGAGAATTGCAACATAAGAAAGATCTTGAATTATATCATTACTGTTAGTGCCTGCGATAGATTCTCCGGAATTCGTTCTAGCATCCATACCTACATCATAGGTAGCACCACATTCTTTTGCTATATCTCCTAGCTCTGTTCCATCTATTAATACAGAAGCTTTAATTATTTGCTTCTTATTTCCTGATGATAGATTTATCAGCCAATAACCTTTTTTGTTTTTAATTCCTGTTACAGAGGTATTGTACTTCACTTCTAAATTGGGTTCGGCTGCTACCATATCTGCAAGTATCTTTTTTCCAACTGAGGGTTCAAAAAGGACTTTGCTGACCCAACCTGTTGATAGTTTATTTGCTCCTCCATAGTGATGTTCGAGCTTATCTCTAAATTCTCCCCAAAGTCCTCCGGGCAATTTATGATTCCCGTCAATAGCACTTACACCTGCTGACGTAAGCATTCCGCCTAACCAAGGGCCCTCTTCGACAATTAAACTTTGTGCACCCATCCTGGCAGACTGTATTCCTGCAGTAGTACCGCTGGTTCCTCCACCAACAATTAGAACATCAACTTTATGATACACATCACAAGAGATGAAAATATATATAAATATTACAAATAGTATTTTATTCATTCTAAGGTATATCTAAATAAATCGCTGTATAAACCAGACATTGAATAACGAATTAACAACAAATAAAATTCATTTATACACAACTATACAAGCAATAAAGCCGAGTTCCAGTATATCCTACTGATAAACTCGGCTTCATATTTTATTTTAAATTAGATCAATAACCCTCATTTTGAGTCAGATTTGGATTTCTATCTCTTTCAACCGTTGGAATTGGGTACAGATTAAACTTCTCATTCCAAAAACGATTTGCATCTCTAACTTTTAATTTTGATTTATATGCATCGTAATTAGCAATGTCATTTAAATCATGTCGAGGTGTTTTCTTGAAATTAGGGACCATATCAGGCGTTGCATCAGCATATCCTCCAGATGTAATATACCCTTGAGCATCTTTTGTTAAAGCTACCGGATAACCATAACTTGGACTATCATTCTCAATATCACCAATTTTCCATCTGCGCATATCAACAAAATGGAGTCCTTCAAGCATTAATTCCACTTTGCGTTCTCGGCGAACCAGCTGACGCATTTTATCCTGATTTCCAATCCTATCAGCAGAGACATTCGGCATTCCGGACCGGTTACGAACCATATTTATTGCCTCGTATACAGTATTATCCAATTCATTTAACTCTATTTTAGCTTCTGCATAAGTAAGTAAAACTTCAGCATAACGCATTAATGGCACATTGCATGTTGTTGAGCTTATTGATTCATTTGCCTCATCACTAAATTTACGCCACATATAACCAACACCTGCATTTGCAAAACTTGTCCAGGCTGCACCGCTATTTATGTCTGCATTAATTTTGGATTCCCAAGTAGATGTACCAAAATTATAAAACATTGTTGTAGGATTGAACACGTCAAGGACAAACTTAACTCGGCCAGCATCTGTTCCCTTTGTGTTACCTTGTACTGTATCACCATGCATCCAGAGCGTTGATTTAAATCTAGGATCCCGATTTGCTCCGGGATTTTTAGGATCATACAATGGAGATTCATCTATGCGTTTGCCATCAATACATTCATATGTATCGGCCAGAAGAGCAGAAGGATGACGACCCGTTTGTCCATAATTTCTTGAAACCTGACCAAAGCCAATTACATGGAATTTTTTTACTCCTTGATCAGAATACATTAATTCAAAAAGCATTTCATTACGAACATCCGCTTTTGTCTGACCTGTTTTAGTAAATAAATCATCGAAATCAACCGCCAATGACCGCTGACCAATCACCATCTTTGCAGCTGCAGCTGCAGTAGCAAAATAAGACTTAGATTTACCTCCATAGTCAAGGCTGCCACCTAAAAGAGCGGCTCTTGCCTTCAATCCGTACGCAACAGCTTTATCAACTCTTCCTCTATCCTGAGCAATCCAAGGTAAATCTGCAGCGGCTTCATCCATCTGAGAAAGAATAAAATCCAAAACAGTAACCTTAGATGTACGTTCATCTTTATACTGATCTACTGTAACAGGCTCAGAGAAAAAAGGAACATCACCATATGTGGAAATTAAATTATAATAGGCAAAAGCTCTTAATACCTTGGCTTCAGCCAGATATTGTTTAGATGCACCGCTTAACTTATCTAAATAAGGAGCAGATCCTGCAATTACAGAATTGGCTCTTGCAATGATAACATAGTTGCGGGTCCACCATGTTTGAACAGCTGAGTTATCCGGATTAAGAGCTCCTCCTGCTCCAATCGTATTATTTTCTGCACGTTCCATAGCCATTCCGGTATAATGCTCCATGTAAACATTAAATGGGCACAGATATCCCATGTCAATATACAGAGAATTATAAACACCAGACACTCCTGTTTGGATCGCAGCTTCTGACTGATAAAATCCTACAGAAGAATATTCAGTGGGTGTTTTATCCAAAAAGTCAGAACATGAAGTAGCTAAAATATGAATAGCTGCCAGTAATGAAATATTTAATAATGTCTTTTTCATATTGTTTTGATTTTTAGAAACGAATATCCATACCAAATGTAAATGTCTGCATCAAAGGATAGAAGCTTCCACCACTTACAGATGCTTCCGGATCGTATCCTTTATAGGCATCTGATAAAGTAAGGAGGTTCTGGGCATTCACATAAAATCTTACATTCTCTATATTCATCTTTTTCAACATATTTTTTGGTAAAGAGTAACCTACAACCACATTTTTCAATCGCAAATAGGCTCCGCTTTTTACCCAAAAGTCTGATATTATATTATTCACATTGCTTCCTGAACCATCAATTAATAGCAATGGGAACTCAGCATTTGGATTTTCTGGAGTCCAGTTATCCAACTGATTGCGCATTATGGTTCTACCAATATAAAATGGGCGAGCTCCATTTCCGGAATAAAAGATCTCTTTTTTCCCAACTCCCTGGAAGAAAACTGAAACATCAAAACCTTTCCATTCCGCACCTAAATTCAAACTAAATTCATACCGTGGTGAAGGATTTCCTAAAATTGTTCGATCAAAATCATTTACAACACCATCTGGAGTTCCGTCAGGACCGCTAATATCCTTATACTTAATGTAACCTGGCTTTATATTGGTACGCGTTCCATAGACTGGCGAATTATCTATTTCAGACTGAGTCTGAAAATATCCATCCGACAGATAACCGTACCAAGAACCTAAAGCATCACCTTCACGCGTAATTTGGGTTCCGATATATTCCTTTCCATATAGATTCGTAACGGTATTTTTCACATCAGACAAGCTACCTGTTATATTGTAGTCTACTTCTCCAATTTTATCTCTCCAGACTAAAGAGAGATCCCATCCGTTATTACGCATTGATCCTGCGTTCTCCCAAGAAGAAGATAGACCTACATATAATGGTATTGGAAATTGCTGCAACATGTCATTTATATTTCTAACATAATAATCAAAGGTACCGGTTAACTTTGAGTTAAATAAGTCAAAATCGACTCCAACATTAAACTGAGTTGATTTTTCCCAAGAAATCTTTTCGTTCGCAACCTGAGTTTGTGTTGTTCCAGTTCCAAGAACTTCATTAAACCAATACCCATAACCTGAAGCTATTGATGAAGCAAACGGATAATAACTATTTACCTCTTGATTACCCAAGGTACCATAAGATCCCCTAAATTTAAGATTATTTACAACAGACTTTATTGACTCAAAGAATGGTTCCTCAGAAGCCCTCCAACCTAAAGATGCGGAAGGGAAGAAACCCCAACGCTGATCTGCCATAAACCGAGAAGATGCATCCCATCTTCCATTAAGTTCCAATAGATACCGATCTTTAAAATTATAATTAATACGAGAGTAATAAGATAACATGGTCCAATTCCAATGAGACCCTGCGTTAGATGCTGTGGAAACATCTCCATTATTCAGGTCTTCAAATCCTGTAAAATTAAAGCCTGTACGCGTTGCTGAAAATGCACGACCACTTTTTTCTGAGGTTTGAACACCAGCCAACACCTTAAAGTAGTTCCTCTTTATTGTTTTCTCGTACGATGCTTGAGCATTAAATTCATTAGACATTTCCTGACTCCATCCTTCATATTTTGATGTTCCTGCAGGAGGATATGACGTTTTAAATACACCATATTCATATGTATCATAGGGCTTTACAAACGAATCACCTTTAGTTTCCAATCTGCTTGAGCTGTAGCTTGTAGTAAAATCAAAACCACTGAACGGATTGAATGTGGCGAAACCTTTTAATGCCAATTCCGGAGTCCTGGAAGTACTTATTCCTCCAACTTCTGCAGAAGCAATAGGATTATCTCCATTCTGCCCGTAACCCCAGGTGCCGTCATTATTAATGCCAGAAAAAATAGGAACAAATGTAGTAGCCTTATTTATAATTGATTCTGGAGAATCTAGCGCCGGACTTACAGATTTTGATTGACGAATGTTCACATTAACACCTACTTTCAACCAGTTTGTAACCTTCGCATCGGTATTTAAGCGCAATGTCATTCGATCGTAATAATTATTGACAATATTACCATCCTGATAATAATATGCTGCATTTGCAAACACACTAATATCCTTTGACCCTCCTGTTAAACTAACTGAATGATTGTGGGTGAGAGCCATATTCTTAATAATCTCTTCTCTCCAATTTGTTTCGTAACGATTCAAATTATCAGCCCCCATCGTTTTATATTGATTTATCAAATCATCCGAATAGGTTTGATTAGCTCCGGCATTAGCATTAGCCAGATTTATTGCCTCCATATATTCAATCGCATTAACTGGATCTGGAAGATCTGTAGGAGTATTATAGCCTACGTAACCATTATAAGTCACTTTAAGAGGTTGTTCTTTGGCTCTTTTTGTTGTCACAAGGATTACTCCATTAGATGCACGTGAACCATATATTGAGGCTGATGCAGCATCTTTCAGAACTGAAATGGATTCAATAGTATTCATATCAAGAAAGTTCATATAACCTTCTACCCCATCAATTAAGATCAAGGGATTCGAAGATGAATTTAATGACCCGGTACCTCTGATCTTAATTCCAGCGCCATCGTAGCCAGGTCTTCCGGATGTTGTAACAACCGATACACCAGGAGCCAATCCCTGTAAAGCCACTGAAGTATTTGAAGCACTTCTTTTTACTAGATCTTTACTACTAACATTCAGAACGGATCCCGTCAGATTCACTTTCTTCTGCGTACCGTAACCAACCACAACAACTTCATCTAAACTCTCCATTGAAGACGCTAAAACAATATCAACAGTCAACCGATTACCAACTGTAATTTCTTGTGGTACAAATCCGATATAAGAAACGACAAGAACCGTTTTAGGTGATGAAATTTTAATACTGAAACGACCATCTAGATCTGTAATTACCCCAGAATTGGACCCCTTAATTAAAATATTTGCACCAACGATTGGCTCACCGGTATTATCCTTAACCGTACCTCTTATTTCATTTACCTGTTGCTGCAATGGTAATCGTTGATTATCTGATGAAACTTTTTTAATAATGACCTGACGATTGTTAATCGTGTAAGTCACATCGGTCCCCTTAAACAGTTTATTCAACACAGATGTTATTGGCTGATTTTGGACATTTACATCCACTACCCGTTTGGTGTCAATAACAAAATCATAATATACAAAAATGAATTCACTATTCCGTTCAATGTAATCAAATACATCTTTAACAGTCGTATTATTCATCTTGATGGTCAATGTGGTTGTCTGAGAATAACTTTTGCTCTCAGCAATAGAGAAATGATTTACACTAAATAAAAAACCAATTAAAAGTATCCATCTAGATACTTTAACGATTTTATCAAGTTTTTTTAATACTTTTTCCATACATTTGTGATGTTTTTCTTAAACATAAATTAGTTGAAAGCTAACGTTTACTTAAAACTTCCGTCGGATAATATTAGCCGTATTTTCCGACGGTTTTTAAATCATTCAATTTTTTATCATAAGCTTCTTCTTTAAGGTTAACTATTAAACAATATTTGTAATTATTTTTTTTTCACTATAATTGTATCATCAGTATTGGTTATTATAATTGGTGCTGTTTCAGCCAATATATTAATTACATCCTCCAGATTATCCCGCAAGTCAAGTTTTCCTGAAATCGGGATAGAAGCTAACGTGTTATCAAAAAGAATCTTCCTCCCATAGTAATTTGATAATTTATATAACACTTTATGCAACGGTTCTGCATTTAGTTTCAACAAATTATCTTTCCAGCTAATATAATCATAGACATCTACTATCTTCTTATTCATCTCTCCACCTGATAAAAGAACCATTTCATTAGGAGAGACTTTTATTTTCTGTTTATTGATTAATTCAACTTCGACTTTCCCTTCAACAAGCACAACAGAGGATTCAGTCTGATTTTTATATGCTGAAATATTAAAAGTTGTACCTAACACGCGTACATTCATCTTCTCAGTTCTCACGATAAAGGGCCGTGATTCGTCTCTAAATACTTCGAGATAAATCTCTCCCTCAACATAGATCTCACGAGAGTCATCTGAAAAAACTTCGGGATAAACAACACGGGTTCCAGCATTTACACAAATCTTGGTACCATCTGCAAAAACGACGTTTGTCCGTTTACCCGGAGGTACGATTATCTGGTTAAACAATTTCCCTTTAGCCTCTTTTTTATGATCAATATGGGCTATTGTTTTGGACTTTACCAAAACAGATCCCTCTTTATTATAAGTTATACTTGAATGGTCTTCAACTTTCAAAAAATTATCAGGAGATGTATATAGCATGATTGAATCGCTCGCAATATCTGGTATAGGAACATCAGCCAAACGAATTTCTTTATCAATTAAGCTGGCAAATGGAATCAAATGATTTGCTATACCAAGCAGGAACAATAGACATGCAGCACTTGATATCACCAAATAAACAAGCCGTTTTACCTTAGCTCTTTTTTGGGTAATAATACCTTCTTGAATTTTTTTCCAAACCTCATCTTCCCCTTCACTATATTTATTTCTTTCGTATAGTTTAAATGAAGAGAGTCTCTTTTCAAGCTGTTGGAAAAACAACTCATTTTTGCTTTTTCTATTTGAATTTTGCCTACGCATATTAAATTTATTGTAAGATAAACGACTAAAATTAGAACTAGTACTCAACTTTTGTTGACAATTAAAATATTTTTATTCTCAAAATTATAGATTAAAGTAAATTTCCCTTAATTTAATAAGTGTACGGGATACTAAATTCTTCGCTGACTGATAATTAATTTCTAAAATTGAAGCTACTTCTTCATAATCCAATTCCTGGACATAGCGTAAATAAATCGATTCTCGTTGTCGGTGAGATAATAAATCCAAGGCTTTTTGAAGTTTTTGTTTCTGTAATAAATCGTCGTCAGAATCTTCAAACAAGTAGATGAAATCATCATCAGCCCTTAAATCAAAAGGGAGATTTTCAATATCTTGCATGGGAGTGTATGAAGATATTGAATCAAATAATTTATTTTTTAGTGCACGGATCAGGTATGTGTTTAAATTTACGGTCTCTCTAAGCTGCTTTCTGTTACAATGTATTTTAATAAACAAATCCTGAATGCAATCCTTTACAAGCTCATCATCGGATATAAACTTTGTTCCATAAGCATAAAGATTTCTATACTGTCGTTTGTATATTTCAGCTAAGGAATCTTCATCTCCTCCAAGGAAATGAAACCATAAATCATTATCTTTTTCTGAGTTTTTATTCATATCCAAATATCTTAAGGATAACATCTATTTATGAAAACTGATTCTAAGCATCAAAAAATAACTCTTGAATATATATTGAATAAGCAATCATACACAATGACAAAGTTAAAAAATTAAAATTAATAAATGCAATCAGCAATTATTTTAACATAAAAAAATTAATTTAGAGAACCTTTACTAATAAATATAATCTAAAGGTTTGTATATCTTTTTTCAACCATAATTTGCGAAGAAAATCGAAACTATTATCTTTGTAAATGAGTTACTCTTAATCTAAATTTCACGACGATGGCAAAGATTCTACTCCTTACAGACTTTTCAAGCGGATACAGCCGAAACCTGTTAAAGGGAATCGTAAGATATTCAAAAGAGGTCGGCAACTGGTCATTCCAACGAATGCCATTGTACTATCGCATGCTATACGGTGAAAACGGGGTTGTAGAATGGGCTAAGAAATGGCAGGCCGATGCAATCATCGCCCAACTTTCGGACGTGAACATTGAGCTTTTAAATGATCTGAATATTCCTATCATTGTTCAGAATTACAGAGATAGGAACAAGGCTGTCTCCAATCTTACAGGCGATTATTTCAATACAGGGGTAATGGCGGCTAAGTTTTTTCTTAACAGAGGATACCGGAACTTTGCTTTTTATGGATTTAAGGGAGCGATTTGGTCAAGAGAAAGGGCCGATGGTTATAGCCACGAAATTGAAAAACAGGGATATAAGCTTGCAGTACTGGAAAACGACAACAAAGACAAAGAAGAGTGGAGCTACAATCATACAGTTTTGGGAAACTGGCTTCAATCTTTACCTAAGCCTGTTGCCCTCTTTGCCTGCGACGACCATTTTGCATTACAAATATCCGAAACATGCAATGTCTATAATATTAATGTACCAGATGACATAGCTATACTTGGCGTTGATAATGACGATCTTCTATGTAATATTTCTGATCCACCCCTATCTTCAATTGTTTTAGATGTTGAAAACGGAGGATACAATGCAGGCAAACTTTTGCATCAATTGATAACAAAAGAAATAACCGAACCATTTAATATCGTAGTCAATCCTCTAATCATTGAGCGCCGCAAATCTACGGAGAAGTATGCTGTTTCGGATAAAAATATCCGAACAATTCTAAATTATATTGAAAAAAACTATGCCAATCACCTTTCGGTTGAAGAATTGGTAAAACAGGTCCCGCTATCAAGAAGGGTTCTAGAGAAAAAGTTCAAGGAAGAGACCGGCGAATCCTTATATCAATATATACAGAACTATAGGATAGATCAGTTCACCAGATTACTTATAACAACCGACTATTCCCTTTTTGAGGCTGCCCTTCAATCCGGATTTGAAAATTACAAAAACGTGTCACGCGTTTTTAGAAAATACAAATCACTATCTCCTGCCGAATACAGAAAACGTTACAAATGCAACTCATTAGTTGAGGAAATTGAATATTGACGTTTTTTGAGGATATCGATACGTATTTTGAGATTCTAAATAGTAGATTAAGGGATATTTTTGTAAAAAATGCAACCTTATGATTATTTACTATAGAATTCAGACTCAATGTATCATTCACGTAAATTAAAATGCAGAATTTTAGATACTCTTGATCAACATTGGATCATGGGAATTAAAATAGCGCAAAATAACACGCTGGATGATATAACGCAAATCAACTCTCTCTTATGGAAATTCGTAGGCCGGGCTTTGTATCCGGCCTACAATTCCGGAGCTGATCAACGAAACTTAGCTGTTGCCTGAGAATTTATAATGCCTGGATAAAGTGACAATCGACAAATAAAAACAACTTAAATAACTAGTATTATGACATCAAGACGAAATTTTATTAAAAAAGCAGCCATGGGTACCGCAGCGCTAACTGTCGGTGGAGTACTTCCTGGTTTCAGCGCGAAGAGTTACAGTAACATTGTTGGAGCAAATGATAAGATAAGAGTTGGCGCCATCGGCGTAAACTCAAGAGGGATGGCACTTGCAACCAATTTTGCCAAACAACAAGGTTGCGAAATTACAAGAATTTGCGATGTTGATTCAAGAGCCATTGCAAAATGTATCACATCTATTGAAAAGGCTGCATCTTACAAGCCCAAAGGGGAAAAGGATTTACGCAAGATGGTCGAATCCAAAGATGTAGATGCGGTGATCGTTGCAACTCCCGATCATTGGCATGCACCGGCAGCTCTCTATGCCCTAAAAGCGGGTAAAGAGGTATATCTTGAAAAGCCCTGTAGTTACGCCCCTGCCGAAGGAGAAATACTTATTCAGGCAGCAGCTAAATATGGCAGAGTATTGCAGATGGGAAACCAGCGCCGTTCGTGGCCGAATGTTCAGGAAGGAATCAAGGCACTTAAGGAAGGTATAATTGGAAATGTTCACTTTGGTAAAGCCTGGTATACTAACAACAGACCATCTATCGGTATTGGTAAAGAGGTAGCAGTTCCTGAATGGCTGGATTGGGATTTGTGGCAGGGACCTGCACCCAGAGTAGCATTTAAGGATAACTTTGTACATTATAACTGGCATTGGTTCTGGAGATGGGGTACAGGGGAAGCTTTGAACAACGGAACCCACATGATCGACATCCTTCGTTGGGGTATGGATGTAGACTATCCTACAATGGTTAATTCAGCAGGAGGACGTTATTTTCATAAAGATGATTGGGAGACTCCTGATACACAGGTTATAAATATTGAATTTGGCAAAAGTAAATCCATGACTTGGGAAGGTAGAAGCTGTAATGGACGTTCTATTGAAGGTAGTACTGTTGGATGTATGTTTTACGGAGATAAAGGCAGCATGTTGATAACAGGAAGCGATGGATATAAAATATTCGGATTAGATGACAAAGTTATTAAGGAGCAAACCAGTAAGATTGCGATTGATCCCAGAAATCTGATGAATCCGGCAGAAAGGCTGGATGCTTACCATATTCAAAACTTCTTCGACGGCATTCGTAAAAGTGCTGCACTCAATTCGGATATTACTTCGGGTCATAAAAGCACACTGCTTATGCAATTAGGTAATATCTCCCAGCGAGTAGGAAGATCGCTCGATATTGATCCGCTGAATGGTCGCATTCAACAAGATAGTATCGCCATGAAGCTTTGGAACAGAGACTACGAACAAGGTTGGGAAATGAAACTTTAATATACATTTTATAAAATAGATATGTCGAACGAAACCGTAAGCAGTAATACCCTCGATAAAAGATCAACAGTCATAGCTGTAATTATAATTGGAGCTATGTTCTTTATATTCGGTCTGGTATCGTGGGTAAATGCGATACTTATTCCTTATTTTAAAATTGCCTGTGAATTAACTCATTTCGAATCTTATTTTGTTGCATTTGCTTTTTACATTGCCTACCTTGTTATGTCTGTCCCTTCTGCCTTTCTTTTAAAGAGAGTCGGATATAAAAAAGGGATGATGGTCGGATTCTTCTTTATGGCTGCGGGAGCATTGATATTTGTCCCTGCTGCCCTTACCCGTACATATGGCATATTTCTTACAGGCTTATTTACAATCGGCACAGGATTAGCCATTCTTCAATCAGCTGCAAATCCGTACATTACGATTGTAGGACCTATAGAAAGTGCGGCCAAGCGGATGAGTATTATGGGGGTATGTAACAAATTTGCCGGGATTGTATCTCCGTTGATTTTTGCAGCAGTTGTACTTAAAGTTTCAGATAGTGATATGTTTACTCTGTTGGAATCCGGCACATTAGATGAAGTGGCAAAGAACAACATGCTGGACGAACTGATCAGGCGTGTGATTCTTCCCTATAGCGTATTGTCGGCTTTACTCTTTGCATTCGGATTGTTTATTCGTTTTTCAGTATTACCGGAAATTAATCCTGAGCACGAAACTAAAGAAGAAGCTGCTTCAAATAATGGAAAGAAATCTATACTGGATTTTCCGTATCTTATTCTGGGAGCATTTGCATTGTTTCTGCATGTTGGGACTCAGGTGGTAGCCATTGATACGATTATCGGATACGCCGGAACGATGGGTATGGATTTATTGGAAGCAAAAGCATTCCCCTCCTACACGTTAACAGCTACTATTGCGGGTTATTTACTTGGAATAATTCTTATTCCGAAGTACATTTCACAGACCAATGCACTGCGTTTTTGCTGCACATTAGGACTTTTTCTATCTCTTGGGGTAATTTTGGCCGATTACGACGTTACAATTCTGGGACACCAAAGTAATCTGTCAATCTGGTTTTTAGCATCACTTGGATTTCCAAACTCTCTTATTTATGCAGGAATATGGCCATTGTCAATTAAGGGATTAGGCCGATTTACAAAAATCGGATCATCACTCTTGATTATGGGATTATGTGGAAATGCTATAATGCCAGTCCTTTATGGATATTTGGCAGATGTATGGGACGTGCAGGCAGCTTACTGGTTATTGGTTCCCTGTTATCTGTACCTGATATTTTTTGCAGTCCACGGGCACAAGATTAAAAGCTGGTCGCCCGCTAAATAAATAAAAAAATGAAGCATAGACTAGTTATAAACGACGCAATTATCATTCTTCCGGGCCGAATTTCGGAAAAGGGATATGTTGTTTGCGAAGGCGGAATCATTACTCAGATCGGGCAGGGATATTTTCCTGCTACTGAAAGTGATGAGATTATAAATGCTGGTGGACTTTATGTATCACCTGGGTTTATTGATATGCACACACATGGAGCCGGAGGATATGACTTTATGGATGGAACTGTTGAAGCCTATCTGGGCGCTGCCAAAATGCATGCAAAACATGGAACTACTTCCCTATTGCCAACAACGCTTACAAGTACAAATGAAGAATTACTCAAAACATTCAGTATATACAAAGAAGCAAAGGCAAAAAATACGGAAGGCGCCTCCTTTTTAGGTTTACATCTGGAAGGTCCCTATTTTGCATACGGGCAAAAAGGAGCACAAGACCCCAAGTACCTTCGGAATCCCGAACCCGAAGAATACAATGCCATCCTGGAAGCCTCCGATGATATAATGCGTTGGAGTCTGGCCCCCGAATTAAAGGGGGCGATTGAGTTTGGCAAAGTACTTCGATCTAAAAATATCTTGCCATCCATTGCCCATACAGATGCCATATGCGAAGAGGTGGAAGAGGCTTTTGACGCAGGTTTTACTCATGTAACGCATCTGTATTCCTGTATGTCTACCATCACACGCCGCAACGCATACAGATATGCCGGAGCGTTGGAAGCTACCTATCTGATAGATGATATGACAGTCGAGATTATTGCGGATGGAGTCCATCTCCCCAAATCGTTGTTGCGGTATGTATATAAGTTCAAAGGGCCTGATAAAATAGCTTTATGCACTGACTCAATGCGGGGGGCAGGTATGCCGGATGGAGAGTCAATCCTGGGCAGTCTGCAAGGAGGACAAAAAGTAATAATTGAGGATGGCGTTGCCAAACTACCCGACCGCACAGCCTTTGCGGGAAGCGTTGCTACAGCCGACCGACTTATCCGTACCATGATCGGATTGGCGGATGTACCCCTGGAAGAGGCAATCAGAATGATTACACTTACTCCGGCTCGTATATTAAAGATAGATAAAACAAAAGGTTCAATAGAAATAGGAAAAGAAGCCGACCTTGTTCTTTTCGATAAAGATATCAATATCAATACTACCATAATAAATGGTAAGGTTGTGTATAAAAAAACTCACTAAAATACGTAGAAAAAAATGATTTTCACAAAAGATAAAATAACAGTAAAGCTTTATGATTCCCGTAAAGAGATGGGAGAAATAGCAGCAAGCGACACAGCAGCTAAAATTCAAGAGTTGCTACTCGTAAAAGATGAAATAAACATAATATTCGCAGCAGCTCCTTCTCAAAATGAATTTTTGGCTTCATTAGTCAAAGAAAACCGGATCGACTGGAGCAGAATAAATGCCTTTCACATGGACGAATACATAGGGTTGGAAGAGGATGCTCCTCAAAGGTTCGGACATTTCTTAAAAGAGAGCATTTTCGGGAAAGTTCCCTTCAAACAGGTTAATTATATCAACGGGAAAGCTCTTCCCTCCGAAGAATGTGCCCGATACGAAGCGCTTTTAAAACAATATCCTGCAGACATTGTTTGCTTAGGAATAGGAGAAAATGGTCATATTGCATTCAATGATCCGCACGTGGCTGATTTCAAAGACCCTCAGGCTGTTAAAGTTGTTGATCTGGATCAGGCCTGCAGGCAGCAACAAGTCAACGACGGATGCTTTCAATCCATCAATGAAGTACCAACTCACGCCTATACTTTAACCATACCGGCACTGCTTTCGGCCGACTATATGTATTGTATTGTTCCTGGCGAAAGCAAGGCAAATGCTGTATACCATACATTGTACGGTGAAATTAGTATTACTTGTCCAGCCTCTGTTTTACGAACAAAAGATAATGTAACTTTGTATCTCGATGCAAATAGTGCGTCATTAATAGAGACAAAAACCTTTTAAATTTACATATCATGAAATTAAAAATCATTGCATTGTTATGTTTGCTGATTACATCCGCTGGTTTGCTACATGCACAGGAAGTAATCAAAATAGGTATAATTGGTCTGGACACATCACATGCTCCAGCATTTATTAAATTGTTAAACAGCAATGATCCTCTACCGGAACATAAGGGTTTTAAGATTGTTGCTGCCTATCCCTATGGATCGAAAACAATCGAAAGCAGCTACAAACGTATCCCAGGATATACGGAAGAGGCTCAGAAGCATGGAGTTGAAATAGTAGGGTCTATTGCTGAACTTTTGGAGAAAGTGGATTGTGTTATGCTTGAGACCAATGACGGTAATCTGCATCTTGATCAGGCTGTTGAAGTCTTGAAAACCGGCAAACCCATGTTTATTGATAAACCGGTAGCCGCCACTCTAACCGATGCGATTGCTATTTTCTCGTTGGCTAAAAAATACAACTCTCCTATGTTTTCTTCATCTACCTTACGATTTACGCCAAGAAATCAAGAGCTTAAAAGAGGAGAACACGGTAAGGTTTTGGGTGCCGACTGTTTTTCACCGGCAACAAACGAACCTTCTCATGCCGATTTCTCATGGTACGGGATCCATGGCGTTGAAACCTTGTTCACCGTTATGGGTGGTGGCTGCAAGCAGGTAACCCGTGTATCTGCCGAAGGTACAGATGTTGTAGTGGGATTATGGAACGACGGACGTATCGGAACATTCAGAGGACTCCGTACAGGTAAAGCTGACTTTGGTGGTACCGCTTTCTGCGAATCAAAAACGGTTGCAGCAGGTGGATACATTGGATTTAAAGATCTGCTAACGGAAATTCTTACATTCTTCAAGACAAAAAAGGTTCCGGTAACTGAGCAGGAGACCATAGAAATATTTACTTTTATGGAAGCTTCCAACCAAAGCAAGCGCTTAGGAGGGAAACCCGTATCAATGCAGGAGACACTTGAACGTTGTACAAAAGCCGCTCAA
>WARQ01000083.1_pt1 | contig 198835 bp, 167 predicted proteins | sample 4769161 | NCBI WGS metagenome assembly WARQ01 (sample SAMN08893024, study PRJNA449175) | gut metagenome | isolation source: rumen sample fed with dry roughage | host: buffalo | place: India: Nagpur | collected 2016 | reverse complement strand
TAAAACAGATCCTATATCTTTGAAAAACAGATCCTATATCTTTGAGAAACAATTCATATATCTTTGAACTGCAAAAGTCATAATAAACAACACAAAAAGTATATACATTTTGAACAAAAAGTACCTGCAAATGAGAATACAAGTACCGAAAAAACTTCCCTTAAGGGAAAAATATTTTTTACTTAAGGGAAGTTTTTTTTATACTTAAGGGAAAATTTTCGTAGATGGGGTATTTGTTTTTAGCTAATACAGTGTAACTTATAAAAAATTGAGTAGACACTTTTTTAAGCGTTAAACTGAAAACATAGTCACCTGCCGGGTTGTATTATTGGTCTTTCTTTAGCCATCTCTTACCGGCAGGAGTATATAAAAATATCAAAAATATTAAAGCGGGAATCCCGATCATTAATAGTACACCAGTAGCAGCATCCATATTTCTTTTTTTATCAATTATTGGTATTCGTAAATGCCAAAAGTATTAATATTTCTGCATATTAAAACAAAAAACTCCTGCAATCATTGTGACTGCAGGAGTTTTTGTATCGTAATTATTCTAATTACTTGTTCATAGCTTGTTCGATGGCTACGGCAACAGCAACGGTAGCACCTACCATTGGGTTGTTACCCATACCAAGGAATCCCATCATTTCTACGTGAGCAGGAACTGATGAAGATCCAGCGAACTGAGCGTCGCCGTGCATACGACCCATAGTGTCTGTCATACCGTAAGAAGCAGGACCGGCAGCCATGTTGTCCGGGTGAAGTGTACGACCTGTACCACCACCAGAAGCAACAGAGAAATACTTATGTCCGTTTTCCATACATTCTTTCTTGTATGTTCCTGCAACCGGGTGCTGGAAGCGGGTAGGGTTGGTTGAGTTACCTGTGATAGATACATCAACACCTTCTGCACGCATGATGGCAACACCTTCACGTACATCGTCTGCACCGTAGCATTTTACTTTTGCACGAAGACCTGTAGAATAAGGAGTTTCCTTAACTACGTTCAGGTCGCCTGTGTTATAGTCGAACTGAGTCTGTACATAGGTAAAACCATTGATACGAGAGATAATCATAGCAGCGTCTTTTCCTAAACCGTTCAGGATAACGCGCAATGGTTCTTTACGTACCTTATTTGCCATTTCGGCAATTTTGATTGCACCTTCGGCAGCTGCGAATGATTCGTGACCGGCAAGGAATGCAAAACATTTTGTTTCTTCGCGAAGCAAACGTGCACCCAGGTTACCGTGACCGATACCTACTTTGCGGTCGTCGGCAACAGAACCTTTGATACAGAATGACTGCAGACCGATACCGATAGCTTCTGCTGCGTCGGCTGCATTTTTACAACCTTTCTTGATTGCGATTGCTGCACCTACAACGTAAGCCCATGCTGCATTTTCAAAACAGATTGGTTGTGTTTCCTTACACATGGTATAAGGATCGATACCGGCAGCATCGCAGATAGCTTTTGCTTCGTCGATGTCTTTGATATCGTATTGGTTTAATACCGCGTTGATGTTATCGATACGACGGTCATAACTTTCAAATAAAGCCATAATGATATTGTCTTTAAATTTTTTTACCTTGTTGTTGTTTAGCTATTTGTAAGCTACTTTTTAAAGTTTTTGCTTACAAAGAATAAGGATAGAAGAAGGTTGATAATAATCACGCCTCCACAGCACGCCAGATAAAATGCTTTCCAGGGTGGTAACACCATGTAGCAGATTACAGAAGCAATCACAATGATTACAATAAGCCCGATGAGGACACGCTGTATTATCTTCTTATTCATTACGAGGATCGATGTATTTTACAGCTTCTTTAAAACGACCGTAAGAGCCTTTCGCTTTTTCTAGCGCTTCATTGGCTTCAACACCTTTCTTCACCATTTCCATAAACTTGCCAAGGTGAACAAATTCGTAACCGATAACTTCGTCATTTGCATCAAGAGCCATGCGGGTGCAATAACCTTCTGCCATTTCAAGGTAACGGGTTCCTTTCGCCAAAGTTCCGTACATAGTACCAACCTGGCTACGCAGACCTTTACCTAAGTCTTCAAGACCTGCTCCGATAGGAAGACCGTCTTCAGAGAAAGCCGACTGTGTACGACCGTAAACGATCTGCAGGAACAATTCGCGCATGGCGGTATTGATCGCATCGCAAACTAAGTCTGTGTTCAGGGCTTCAAGGATTGTTTTACCCGGAAGAATTTCAGATGCCATAGCAGCAGAGTGAGTCATACCCGAACAACCGATCGTTTCGATCAGGGCTTCTTGGATGATTCCTTCTTTTACATTCAGCGTAAGCTTACAGCTACCCTGTTGAGGTGCACACCAGCCAACACCGTGTGTTAAACCTGAAATGTCACTGATTTCTTTGGATCTAACCCATTTTCCTTCTTCAGGAATTGGAGCAGACGGATGGTTAGCTCCCTTTTTTACAACACACATGTGTTGTACTTCATGTGAATAAATCATAATCGCTAATTTATTATAATATAAGATAATTATAAATACCTTACGTAAGTGTTTTTAAGTTAGACGTTGCAAAAGTAGTTGTTTTTTCGACATCATGCAATAAAAAAGGGAGGCTGCCCTCCCTTTTTTTAATTACTTTATCAGCTCTGCCAATTTAGTGTTAAGTTCTTCGCCATGCAAGTTCTTTGCGAGTATAGTTCCGTCTTTATCAACCAATACGGTATGTGGAATACTGTTTACGCCATAAAGGGCGGCTCCTTCTGATTCCCAGAATTTAAGATCGGATAATTGCTTCCATTCCATATGCATGTTTTTTACTCCTTCCACCCAGGCGTCTTTATCTTTATCCAATGAAACACCTACAATTTCGAAGCCTTTTTTGTTATACTTTTTGTAAAGTTCAACCAATGCAGGCATCTCTTTGCGGCAGGGAGGGCACCACGATGCCCAGAAGTCGATCAACACGATTTTACCCTGACCAACATACTCGGACAGCTTGTGCATGTTGCCTTCCATATCGGCCATTTCGAAGTCGGTGAACTTCTGGCCTACGGCAACCTTGCCTAATACCTCAAGTCTGGCTATTACGCGGTCGATACCCGGTACGGCCTTAAAGGTGGAATCGGCTTTAGCTATAATTTCCTGTTGTACGGCTTCGTCCAGATAAGAGCTGAACGAACGGAATACGTATGCTCCGGATAGCTTGGTTGGGTTCTCACTGGCATATTTTCCGGCAAAATCAAGTCGGCGATTGAAAAGGGCTTCCGATTTCTTTTCTACTTCAGCTTTGGCTTCAGCAGTAAGGCTGTCGAAGTTACCGATGCTGCTGGCGAAAGCAACCTCTTCAGCATTTATTTTTTCCATTTTAGTTGTAAATGCCTGAATGGCTTCGTTTTCAATAGTTCCGGCAACCACAGATACGGTGTCGAGAGTAACAAGAATAGGAGCATTCTCAAGAACAATGGTTGCAGAATAAGGACGGTTTTGTCCCGGTCCGGTCTGACGTGGAGAGATGCTTTCCATATCGGCCTGACTGAAACGGATCACACGAAGGGCAGGAGAGGCCTGATCACCTTTAAAAAGAAATGCACCCTCTTGAACAAGAGCACTATCCAATGGTGCGGCATCACGTACTCCAAACTCATACATATACACATACTTTCCGTTAAAGTCGGCGCCGGCTACCTTACCGGTAAGCTGATAAGAGGGTTTGGTACTGCAGCTGATCAGTGCAATTGCAGAAGCTGCCAGGAAAAGGAATTTTTTCATATACTGTGTTTTTTTAATAAATAAAGCGAATCCATATACATAAGATGCGAAGATAATGGATTTGCCGGTTACTTCCCTTTGTTTTACCTTAAAAAGATTTAAGAACTGAATAATTGTGCAGTATGGATTGGCATGTGCTTTCGTATTTCAATAAATAATGCGATATTTGCATCGTATTACTACTTAGGCAGTGTAAAATGAAAAATGCTGCCTTATGAGCGACTCAAATGATAAGTTTCTATATAAATCAGATTAAGAAATGACAAAAAGTGCATTACAAATTGCAAGAGCAGCTTACCAGCCAAAGGTGCCTGCTGCTTTGAAAGGTGCTGTTAAGGCCGTAGAAGGTGCTTACACACAATCAGTTGCCGATCAGGATGAGGTGAAAAAATTATTCCCCAATACCTATGGTATGCCTGTGGTTACTTTCGAAAAGACAAGTAGTCCAAAAGCGATGCCTGCCATCAACGCAGGTGTAATTCTTTCTGGTGGTCAGGCTCCGGGCGGACACAACGTAATAGCTGGTATCTTCGACGGATTGAAGTCGTTGAACAAGGATTCACGTTTGTTCGGTTTCATTTTGGGTCCCGGTGGATTGGTTGACCACAATTACATGGAACTTACTGCCGATATCATTGACGAATACCGTAACACCGGTGGTTTTGATATGATCGGTTCTGGTCGTACCAAACTGGAAGCAAAAGAGCAGTTTGATAAAGGTCTTGAAATTCTGAAGGAGCTTGACATCAAAGCGCTGGTAATTATTGGTGGCGACGATTCTAATACAAATGCTTGTGTATTGGCCGAATATTATAAGGCTATCGGTGCAGGTGTACAGGTAATCGGTTGTCCTAAAACGATCGACGGCGACCTTAAGAACGAGCAGATCGAGACCTCTTTTGGTTTTGATACAGCTTGTAAAGTATATTCTGAGGTAATCGGTAATATTCAACGCGACTGTAATTCAGCACGTAAATACTGGCACTTCATTAAATTGATGGGTCGTTCGGCTTCACACATTGCTCTTGAATGTGCTTTGCAGACACAGCCTAACGTATGTATCGTTTCTGAAGAGGTTGAAGCAAAGAATATGTCATTGGACGATGTAATCACACAGGTTGCCGAAGTGGTTGCCAAACGTGCTGCCAACGGAGACAACTTCGGTACAGTGCTTATTCCTGAAGGTTTGGTAGAATTCATTCCTGCCATGAAGCGCCTGATTGCCGAACTGAGTGACTTCCTTGCTCACCACGAAGATGAGTTCAAATTGATCAAACGTTCTGAGCAACGTAACTATATCATCAGCAAGCTGACAAAAGAAAATTCTGAAATCTATGCAAGTCTGCCCGAAGGTGTTGCCCGTCAGCTTACTTTGGATCGCGACCCGCACGGAAACGTACAGGTTTCATTGATCGAAACAGAAAAATTGCTGGCCGAAATGGTTGGTACACGTCTTGCTGAATGGAAGAAAGAAGGTAAATATGTTGGTAAGTTTGCTGCACAGGTACACTTCTTCGGTTACGAAGGTCGTTGTGCTGCTCCTTCTAACTACGATGCCGACTACTGCTATTCTTTGGGTTATACCGCTTCTTGTCTGATCGCTTCGGGTAAGACTGGTTACATGTCGTCTGTACGTAACACAACAGCTCCGGCCGACCAATGGATTGCCGGTGGTGTGCCCATCACAATGATGATGAACATGGAAAAACGTCACGGAGAAATGAAGCCTGTTATCCAGAAGGCTCTTGTAAAACTTGACGGTGCTCCTTTCAAGACTTTTGCTGCAAAACGCGAAGGTTGGGCGCTTACAACCGACTATGTATATCCGGGTCCTATCCAGTACTTTGGTCCAACTGAAGTATGCGACGAGCCTACAAAAACATTGCAATTGGAATTGGCAAAGTAATTTGTATACGGTGCAAATAAAATAGAAAGGGCTTCCTGTAAAGGAGTCCCTTTTTTGATTCTACCTATTTAATAATGAACTTCTTTGTTGTTTGATTACCCCATCGGTCCAGAGCCGATAGGATATAAGCTCCTTTTGGATAATCTGCAATGGAAAAGGTGTGGTTGCCTGGTTCATCTATATTTTGTGAGGCTAAACAGTTCCCTTGCATAGAGAGTATTCGCAGCAAGACGGGTTTTTTGCTCTGCACATATAATACGTCATTTGCCGGATTAGGGAAAATATGGAAATCGGAATCAGAGTTAGAATCAATATTAATCCCAGTCTTTAATGCACCTTCAAGTACAAGCGTGTTTACGGAAAGAGGGAGAAGTGACAGGATGTACTCACCCTCTTGTGCGGTTGCGGCAGATTCTTTAACCGCATTCATTTCCCTCGACACGAAGGTCTCGGTCAGCCGGGGCAGATTGCTTAACGTATAAAGCGGTTGTGAACTTCCGGAAGGGATGAAGCTGCCGAATCGTACCCTAACTTTAAGGGTCTCTGTTTCGGAACGGTTTACCAGCTGAACGGAGAGAGAATCGCCTCCGGAATTAATGGTGGCATAGGCCGATACCAATTCTTCCCGGCTTGATTCGGCCGGGATGGATAGTTTTTTATTGTACCGGGTGTTCAAATGTAGTACCTCATACATACCTGGCTTCCAGTCCCACGGGGTAAACAGCGTAACACCGTGTTTCATAAATTCGCCTAAATGGGAAGCATACCAGACTGCGGTAACGTTGGCATTGGATGACTGGATGCCTGTTTCGCATAAACCCAGACCGATTCCATGATTTTCTCCAAAATAGGTGGTAAGCCACTGGTTGCAACGGGCAAAGATATATTCTCGTGTAAGGCTGTTGTCCCATCCTCCTTTCAAGGTTTTAATACCGTTGGCTCCGGGATAAACATAGGTTTCGTCAAAGAAGATACGATGCAGCTGCAGAATCTGCCCGACCTCTGTTTCGGAGGGATAAAAGTGAATGCTAAGAACATCAAGCAACCGGAGCCCTGTCTTCTTCTCTTCTTCAGCACATCTTTTGATGAAATATTCAAGCCAACAATAATGTACTCCGTCAATTTTTGTATCCTGAGCATACTTGAACCATTGCCATTCGTTGGCCGTTACCGGACCAACCAACCGGATATCCGGGTCGGCGAGCCGGGCTTTCTTGGCAACTTCAAAATAACGCTGCATAAACTCGTCGGCACTACATTGAACCGGCATGATATCGTCGTGGGTACCATTCCAGATTTCGGGTTCGTTGTCCATGCTCCAGAAGCGGGTCTGTTCCTTGTTGATTCCTTTGGTTTTGTACCAGTAATCCAGTATGGCAACCGTAGAATCGGCGTTCCACTGCTGAAGATATAGATCGGGATTACCCTCTTTGGCGGCTTTATTACCTCCTCCGGCATCAGGTATTCCTCCTCCGGCAAGGTTCTGACTTACTCCGCTCCACCAGGCAGAGCGGTTATAATCCCAGTCGTTAAAATTAGAGGTGGAGGCAGAGGCCGATTTGCCGATGAGTTGAAAGCCCCACATACTTTGCACCTGTGGTAACCGCCGGGTGAGCGACTCCATTGCATAATCCCAGTCGGCTGTATATACATTGTTATACCAGTCCGGGTGACTGGTTATCTTCTTACGCCAGTTGTACTTGGTAAGATTATTGCCTCCGCATGAGCGGATTAGTGTGACTCCCGCATCTTCCGTCTGTTTCCAAACAGCCTCGCTAACGGGTTGGGAGGGGTTTGTAGACAGCACATTGTTCATGCCATAGATATAAGGGGAAACAGGCGTGGGTGGTGCACCGGCACGGATATTGATAAGCACCTCTTCTTGTGCCCACGCGAACGAAAAGGGCAATAACAACATTGCCCAAATGGATTTTCTCATTTGATAATACAAATCTGGTTTTTACTCATTTTACTCGCAACAAATGTAGGATTATTCTTCAAATAATTCCGTATCTTTGACTCGATAAACAAAATAAAACCATTGCTATGTTTTCAGGAATTATTGAAGAAGCAGCACAGGTTGTTGCCTTGCAAACAGACAAAGGAAACCTGCACCTTACATTGAAGTGCTCGTTTGTGAACGAATTGAAAATTGACCAGAGTGTGGCGCACAACGGCGTTTGCCTTACAGTGGTGAGCCTTACGGACGACACCTATACGGTTACTGCTATAAAAGAGACGCTTGAACGCTCCAACCTGGGAAAACTTGCCGTTGGAGATAAGGTGAACCTGGAACGCAGTATGATTATGAACGGCCGGTTGGATGGTCATATCGTTCAGGGACATGTGGATCAGACGGCTGTGTGTACCGATGTGAAGGAGGCAGATGGAAGCTGGTACTATACCTTCGAATATGCTTTCGACAAGGAGATGGCACAACAGGGATATATGACGGTTGAGAAAGGATCGGTTTGTGTGAATGGTGTAAGCCTTACGGTTTGCAATTCGCAGGCTAACAGTTTTCAGGTGGCTATCATTCCTTATACACACGACTTTACAAACTTCGGTCAGATCGAGAAGGGGACGGTTGTGAATCTGGAATTCGATATCGTTGGCAAGTACATCAGTAAGATGATGCAATTTAAATAAAGACGGGCTGATGAGAGACTTTCTTTCTTTGGCTTTGCAACGTCAGAGCGACCGGGCTTTCGATGCCACACGTCCTGTGGAAAAAGAAAAGCTGGAACGCATACTGGAAGCTGCCCGTATGGCACCTTCTGCATGCAATGCCCAGCCCTGGCATTTTATCGTGGTAGATGATCCGGAACTAAAAAACCAGGTGGCCGATGCTACTTCAAGTAAGTTGATCGGTATCAACCATTTTACCAAGCAGGCTCCGGTACATATTGTAGTGGTAGAGGAAAGTGTAAATCTTTCATCGGGTTTCGGCAGTCTGGTCAAGGATAAGAAGTTTGCCCATGTGGATATTGGTATCACAGCTGCCCACCTTTGCCTGGCGGCCGAAGATGAAGGATTAGGAACCTGCATAATCGGTTGGTTTAACGAATCCAAGGTACGTAAACTGCTGAATATTCCTTCGGGTAAACGTGTTTTGCTTGATATCGTGGTAGGATATTCGCTACAGCCCGACAGACCGAAAAAACGCAAAGAGAAGGATAAAGTAATCTCATTCAACTCATACGAATAAGAAGGGCGGGCGGATTTATACTCCGCCCTTTCTTTTTATCAGTTAAATGTTACATCGCCCTTTTAATAAAGAAATAAAAAGAGTAATTTTGATCCCCCAAAAGATTTAGAAATGGCAGATAGCAATAAGAATACAGGAAGAGGAAGACAAAAAGCAGCCCCGATACCCGATATGGGACGTTTACAACCCCAGGCAAAAGAGCTTGAAGAGGCTGTTTTGGGTGCGTTGATGCTGGAAAAGGATGCCTATTCCATCATCAGTGAAATATTGAAACCCGAGTGCTTTTATGAAAAGTCGCACGAGATGATTTTTTCAGCGATAGTAGACTTAGTTGCCAGTCAGCGGCCGGTCGACATGCTTACAGTAACGGAACAGCTTAAAAAACGGGGAGAGCTGGATCTTGTAGGCGGACCTTTTTATATTTCGCAGCTTACCAGCAAAGTGGCAAGTAGTGCACATATCGAATATCACGCACGTATCATTGCACAGAAATACCTGGCTCGCGAACTGATCAGCTTTACGGCACAGGTGCAAGGCAAAGCCTTTGATGAGACGATAGACGTCGAAGATCTGATGCAGGAGGCCGAAGGAAAGCTTTTCGAAATATCTCAGCGTAACGTAAAGAAGGATGTTACCCAAATCAATCCCGTGATAAAGGATGCGTTGGACATGCTTCAGAAAGCAGCCAACCAGAAAGAGGGTCTGAGTGGTCTGCGTACCGGATTCAATGCCTTGGATAAGATTACTTCCGGTTGGCAGAATTCCGACCTTGTTATTATCGCCGCCCGTCCTGCGATGGGTAAAACAGCCTTTGTCCTTTCTATGGCAAAGAATATGGCTGTAAACTTCAATATTCCTGTTGCCTTGTTTTCGCTTGAAATGAGCAACGTTCAGCTGGTGAATCGTATGATTGTGAACGTTTGTGAGATACCGGGTGAAAAGATCAAAAGCGGACGCCTGGAAAGTTACGAGTGGGAGCAGCTCGACTTTAAAATCAAGGAATTGTATGATGCTCCGGTGTATGTGGATGATACGCCCAGTTTATCGGTCTTCGAACTCCGTACCAAAGCCCGTCGCCTGGTTCGCGAACATGGAATAAAGATTCTGATTATTGACTACCTTCAGCTGATGAATGCAAGCGGTATGAACTTTGGAAGCCGCGAGCAGGAGGTGAGTATGATCTCGCGTTCGCTTAAAGGATTGGCCAAGGAGTTGAATATCCCCATCATTGCCCTTTCTCAGTTGAACCGTGGTGTGGAAAACCGTCAGGGTGCAGAAGGTAAACGTCCGCAGTTGGCCGACTTACGTGAGTCCGGTGCCATCGAGCAGGATGCGGATATGGTTTGCTTTATTCACCGTCCCGAATATTATAAAATTACAGAAGACGAGCGGGGTAACTCTCTGATCGGTCTGGCCGAGATTATTGTGGCCAAGCATCGTAACGGTGCCACAGGAGATGTTCGCCTGCGTTTCAAAAGCGAGTTTGCCAAGTTTATGAATGTGGATGAAGACGTGTCGATCCGCGAATTCAGCTCCGGTATGAATGGCGATATGAACGGAATTCCTCCTATTCCTCCTGCCGGAAACGATTTCTTATCAGCCGGAGTAAACAACGAAATGCCTTTCTAAAGGTATTTCGTTCCTACAAAACGGGAGAGGCTATTCGCAATTTCTCAATTTGTTTTTATCCAGAATGGTTATGGTCCGGGCACTTGCAGTAAGGATGCCCTCATCCTCCAGTTCCGAAATGGAGCGGGCCAGCGATTGTCTGCTTACGCCAAACTTCTCCGACAATTCCTGACGCGATTCCTTTATGCGTACTTTCAGCGTATTGTCTTGTGCCATAGAGGCGGAAAGCAGATAGGCGGCTATCTTGCCGCGTAAGGTTTTCAGCGACAGGAACCGTATCTTTTCACTTAAAAAGCGGTTGATGTCTGATATGGAGCGGATAAAGTTCAATAAAAGCTTCTCGTTGCTTTGCATGGCTTTTAGAAAGGTGGAACGGCTGACGGAGAATAGTACAACCTCTTTTTCAATAAGAACGTTTACCGGATACACGTTGTGCGTAGCAAACAGGATAGCCGGAGCAACCACCCGCCCGGGACCAATTTTATCGATCTGAACAAATTTGCCGGATGATGCAACCATACGGGCAATCAGGTTACCGCTGATCACCACCATCAGATCTTTACATCGGTCGCCGCTGAGAGCCAGAATGTCATCCTTGTTATACCGGTTTATCTTGTAATAAAGATTGTCCAGCAGTCCGGTCAGCTCTTGAGTTGTAAAGCCTGCAAAAAGATCTGACTGCAATAATGTGTTTATTTCTTTCTCGTCCATTTTGTTGATTCCTGTTAAAAACCAAAATAATTTCATCAATGTAACATATGTTACTGTTTCAGGGTTCATAATAATCGAACTTTGTATCAACAAAATAGAATTCGTACCCATAAAATTCAGACATATGAAAGAGTATAAAAGCATGTCGGTAGGACAGATCGTGGCAGATCGTTTCGATAACGCCACTGTGTTTAAAAAATATGGAATTGATTTTTGCTGCGGAGGCGAGATCTCATTCGCCAAAGCCTGCGAAAAGGCGGGTGTAAGCATGGATGTTTTAATTCAGGAGATGGAACAACCAGGAGCTTCGACATCCGAAAGCATCGATTTTAAGAGCTGGCCCCTGGATTTGTTGGTCGACTATGTATTGAAAATCCATCACCGTGGAATTCGCGAGAAAGGTCCCCGGATATTCGAGTTACTCAATAAGGTAGCCAATGTACACGGCGACAATCATCCCGAACTGTTGGAAGTGAAGCATCATTTCTACGAATCGCTGGTTGATTTAAACCAACACCTCGAAAAAGAAGAACAGGTATTGTTCCCTTATATTTATGAGATGGCCGAGGCTAAATTAAACAACCAGCCTCAGGTTGATTTTCATTGTGGCAGTGTGGAATATCCTATATCAGCCATGATGGGAGAGCACGATGCAGAGGGAGAGAGATACCGTCTGATCGCCTCGCTTACCAACAACTATACAGCTCCTGCCGATGCATGCGGCAGTTACCGTCTGCTATTGCAGATGCTGCAACAATTTGAAACAGATTTACATACGCATATACACGTGGAAAACAATATTATTTTTCCACGGGCAATTGAACTTGAGAAGGGTTTTTGATTTTGGTTTTTTGAGTATTAAAGGGTGGTTAGAAGACAGATAATGAAATTCATTATCTGGGGTATCTGTAGTCAGACCGGTTAAACGGTTCACTACAGATACTTTATTTTATGCAGGTTTATACATTGGTTTTATCCCTTTCGTCGCTTTCGGCACCTAAAAGTAACTTCTTATAGCTTACATCTACGCCAAAAGCTCCCAGAGGTGCGGTAATAAGGATGGCAAGCACTGCCACAGTGAGCACAATCTTCCCGCATGATAGTCCCAAGGCAAGCGGAATGGAACCAATCGCCGCCTGTACAGTGGCCTTTGGCATATAGGCAATCATACAGAAGATACGTTCTTTGGTGGTGAGAGGCGTTTTCAATAAACTTACATACACTCCGGCAAGGCGGAAAATCAGCACACCAAAGATAAGCAGTACGGCTGCAAAGCCTGCCGCAACTGCATATTTAATATCTACTGTGGCACCTACAAGTACGAAAAGTAAAATCTCCGCACCTACCCATAATTTATTGAACTTGGCCGATAAACGCTGGGCTAAGATTCGATAGGTCTTTAACAATGTGGCACTCATGCCCATAACGGCCAACAATCCCGACAGGGGTACAATTCCTTTTAGCTGTTTTTCGAGGGCAACAAACAGAAAGGATATACTTAACAGAATAAGAACTTTGATAGAGTCTCTTAAATGAAACCGTTTGAAATAGACACTCAGCAACAGCCCGAACAATACACCTGTTGCCAGACCGGTACTAATGGCGACGGGAATTTCGATGAAGCTGGTTGCAGATACTTCTCCTCCCGATAGCAAACCGGTAAAGGCTGTGAATAAAACAATTACAAAGACATCATCCACCGAAGCGCCTGCCATGATAAGTTGCGGTATGCTTTTCTTCGTGCCTATTTTGTTTTCCATCAGGAACAACATTTTGGGTACGATAACAGCCGGAGATACGGCTGCAATAACCGTTCCCAGCAATGCCGCTTCCAATACGGATATTCCCAGAAGGGTAGGAGCCAGCAATATCATTCCGGCAATCTCGAAACAGGCAGGAACAAAACACATCAGGAATGCCGGTCGGCCTACCTTTTTCAAATCATCCAGATCCAATGCCAGTCCGGCGCGGGTAAGAATAATAACAAGTGCAAGCTGGCGTAAATCGGTTGAGATGGAAAGAATAGACGGACTTAGTAAATTAAGTACGTACGGTCCGAGTATAATTCCGGTAAACAACATACCCAGTAAAGCCGGAAGTTTTAATTTGGAAAAAATGTAGCCCAGAGACAGGCCCAATAAAAAGATGTAAGCTAAACTTGTCAACATAGCAAATGCTCTCTATTTAGAGTTAGGTAGGTATCATCAGCCTTTTGGGCGGTTTCGGGCAGATTCCATTGCCAAATTTTCTGCAAAAGTAGTCGTATTTTTTAATGTAGCCAACAGGTTCGGAAAATTAAAACACTATCTTTGCAAAATAACGTTGCAATTGAAATTATACAATGATGAAGATTGATGTGTGTTTTACACCCGCCTTGTATCCCTTCTACCATACTGCTGACGCGGTTGTGGTGGTGGTCGATATTTTCAGGGCAACAACCACCATGTGTGCCGCCTTCGAGAATGGCGTGCAAAGCATGCGTCCGGTGGCAACACTTGGCGAAGCACGTGCCTATAAATGGCAAGGCTGGCTGGTAGGTGCGGAACGTAATGTAAAGCGTTGCGAGTTTGCCGATTTTGGAAATTCTCCTTTCGATTACCCTACCGATAAGGTCCTGAATAAAAAAATTATATTTACAACCACCAACGGTACCCGAGCCATAACAACAGCCTCCGAAGCCTACCGGGTGGCTGTTGGCGCATTTAGCAACCTGGCTGCGGTAACAAAATATTGTCTGCACCATAAACACAATGTGATTGTACTCTGTGCGGGATACAATGATCGGTTTAACATCGAAGACTCTTTGTTTGGAGGAGCCCTGGTTTCGTCGCTGTTGGAAACGGGCGAATTTGAAACCGGATCGGATGCTGCCGTGGTTGCATACGAAATGTGGCAGAGTCAGAAAGACGATATGATCGGATTTATCAACCGTTCGGAGCATATCTGGCGATTGAGGGCAAACGGACTGGAAGATTCGGTTCCCTTCTGCCTTACTCTTAACACGACTCAGAAAGTTCCCGAGTTGGTGATGCTGGGTGGTGTCCTGGAGCTTTTTCCAGCCTCCTTTTAATGCTGGTTTTCTTTTTTACTATAATACTAACATACTAAATTCTTTATAAGGATGAACACAACTACAGATAAAATTCGTTTTGGAGTAGTCGGTACCAATTTTATTACTGACTGGGTGATTGCCGGAGCACGACAAGACAGTCGGTTCGAGCTGGTGGCCATATGTTCCCGTAAAGAAGAAACCGGACTTGCTTTTGCAAAAAAACATGGGATTCCCTATACATTTACTTCCCTCGAAGAGATGGTGACGGGGTCGTTGGTGGATGCAGTCTATATTGCATCGCCCAATTACAAACATGCGGAACAGGCCATGTTGTGTATGCGTCATGGTAAACATGTACTCTGCGAGAAAGCATTTGCTTCCAATGCTCAGGAGGTGAGACAGATGATTGCGGCTGCAAAAAGTAACCATGTCGTATTGATGGAGGCCATGAAGCCCACGCTTACACCTAATTTTCTGGCAGTAAAGAACAATCTTGAAAAGATTGGGAAGGTAAGGCGCTATTTTTCATGCTATTGCCAGTATTCGTCAAGATACGATAAATTTAAAGAGGGTATTGTGCTGAATGCCTTCAAACCCGATATGTCTAATGGAGCCCTGGTGGATATTGGTGTATATACGATTTATCCCATGGTTGTATTGTTTGGCAGACCTAAATCAATTACGGCAAACGGGATAAAGTTGTCGTCGGGTGTGGACGGACAAGGAGTGGTTTCCTTCAAATACGATGGTATGAATGCCACGGTGCTCTATTCCAAAATAGCTAATTCGTCTCTACCTACCGAAATTCAGGGAGAAGAGGGGAATATTACCCTGGATAGGATAAACATTATAGGAGATGTAACGTTATCGTATCGTTCCGGTAATAAGGAGGTACTTACCCAACCCGATCTGAAAGACGATTATTACTATGAAATATGCGAATTTATCAATGTTATCTGTTCCGGGAAGATGGAATCGGACGTAAATAGCCATTCGCATTCGCTTATCACCATGGAGATTATGGACGAAATCCGTCGTCAGCTTGGGGTGGTTTATCCGGCCGACCGGATTAAGTAGCCGTTGCACCTGTAATGTAATCGTCATATTTGTTGCATGGAATGTGACAACTTGTACACATAATTGAAATATCGGGCCTCTACTTTTGCATCGTAATCAAATTGGATGATGTTAAAAGTATGAAGACGATACGTAACAGGCTACTATTACTCCTTGCCGGAGTGTTTCTTTCTCTCACAATCAATGCGCAGACGGGTGTTATTTGCGGAAATGTTTCGGATGCAAAATTAAACGAACCTCTTATTGGTGCTTCTGTTGTTATCAGCGGAACAACAACGGGGGTGGTTACGGATTTGGATGGAAATTTCCGTATCGAAAATGTTACTCCCGGAACGTATGCTGTTTCTGTTTCTTATGTGTCGTACCAGACACAGGTTATTCCTTCCGTGAAAGTGGTTGCCCGTCAGGAGGCGGTTGTGAATGTAAAATTGTCGGATGCCGACTTACAATTACAAAATGTGGTGGTGGTTGCCCAACGTAAGCTGGGGACTGAAATGGCAGTGCTTAATACGGTGCGGAACAGTCTGCCGGTTATGAACGGAATCTCCTCGCAGCAGATTGCAAAGACACAAGACAGCGATGCAGCCGAGGTATTGAGACGTATACCGGGTATCACCATTATTGACGACCGGTTTATTGTTGTAAGGGGTTTGGCCCAAAGGTATAACAGCGTATGGCTGAACAATGCGACCACTCCTTCCAGTGAAACAGACAGCAGGGCCTTTTCTTTTGATGTGCTGCCCTCGTCGCTTATTGATAACATGATGGTGTATAAATCGCCTTCTCCCGAATTACCGGCCGATTTTGCCGGTGGATTTGTGAGGGTGATGACCAAAAATATTCCGGATGGAAACAGTTACTCGTTTCAATATCAGGCCGGATTCAATACCAATGCTTCTTTTAAAACGTTTAAGCTGACCAACCGGTTGGGCGCCGATTACTTTGGGTTCGGTGCAGGAGGACGTATGCTTCCCGGAAATGCTCCGGCGCATCTTAATGATGTCTCTCCGGAAACGGCTGCGGCTTTCACCAAACAAATCAACCAACGTTGGGGGGTGAAGACTTTCACCGCACTGCCCGAACAGAAGCTGTCGTTTACCATGAACCGTAGTTTCAATATGGGCGATATGCGTATCGGGAATGTTACCTCCGTAAACTACAGTACGGGATACGATTACTATGAGATGGAGAATAATCGTTATCAGTCGTACGACATGGTTAATAACACTTCTCGTTACGATAACCATTACTTCGACGAAGCATATAAAAATACAACCAAGCTGGGAGCCTTGTTCAACTGGTCGCTGCTGGCGGGTAATTCAAAATATGAATTCAGGAATTTCTTTAACCAACGAGGAACCTCTTCTTTAATTCAGCGCGAGGGTACCGATTATTATTCTGATTTGGATGTTCGCTACTGGGAGTCGTTGTATACGGGCAGAACTACCTACAGCGGTCAGCTTAGCGGCGAACACCGGTTTGCCGAGGATGTAAATAAACTGGACTGGACAGTCGGTTACAGTTACGCCAATTACAATGAACCCGACAGAAAGGATGTGTATTCGAAACGTAACCCGGAAGGAAGCGCGATGCCTTATCGGGTGGACGAGGCCAAGCGTTATTACCAGGAGCTGAACGACAACGGTTTTTCTGCCGGTACGAATTACGAACATAAACTGAAGGTGAACGATCTGTTCTCGCCGGTTATTTACGGTGGACTGTACGGCGAATACAAAACACGTGATTTTAAGGCTCGCCGGTTTGGATACAATATGTTGGGTAACGGATACGACCGGAACGCCGACTGGGAGTACAGTCATCTGTTTACAAGTGCCAACATGGGGGCAGATAAGATTTATCTGATTGAGAATACCAATAAGAGTGACTCTTATACTTCTGATAATTTTCTTGGCGCAGGTTATGTGTCAGCCCGACTTAACTATGGAGAGAAGCTGAATGCCAATGTGGGTGTGCGGGTGGAATATTATAACCTGAAACTGGATGGCTACGAGCCCGACGGAGTTAAGCCGGTAAATCTGGATCAGAGTACAACCGACCTTTTTCCTTCGGTAAACGTGAGCTATAACTTTAACGAAAAGCATCAATTGCGTCTGGCTTACGGACGTTCGGTAAACCGTGCCGAATTTCGCGAGATCGTTCCCTATGTTTATTACGATTTTGAACGTTTTGCCAATATCTCGGGAAATGCCCAACTGAAAAATGCCTATGCAAACAATGTGGATATCCGTTACGAGTTTTATCCTTCGGCCGGCGAAACGGTCAGTCTGGGTGGTTTCTATAAAGGGTTTAATGATCCTATCGAGCAGACTTATCACGAGGCTGGATCGGGTGTGCAGTATACATTCATGAACGCCGACCGCTCCGAGGCACTGGGACTGGAGCTGGATGTAAAGAAGCAGCTTGATTTTATCGGGTTGAAAGACCTTAGCTTTGTCTTCAACGGTGCTATCATCCATAGCAAGGTCTATTTCAAGGAGGGCTCTTTCGAGCGCAACCGACCCATGCAGGGACAGTCTCCTTACCTTATCAACACCGGTCTTTTCTATCAGAACGACAACAACGGACTATCGGCATCGGTATTGTTCAACCGTATCGGTAAACGAATCGAAACGGTGGGTATACCTAAGCAAAATCCTAACGACGATATTCCGGATGTTTATGAGATGCCCCGCAACTCACTGGACCTTAGCTTTTCAAAGAAGATTGGCAAGATGGTTGAGATTAAAGGAGGAGTAAAGGATCTGCTTAATGCAAAGATCACCTATAATCAATTTTTAGATATAACCGACCCTGCAGGAAATACGCAGACTGTTAATCAGCTTATTCGCTCATACAGACCGGGTGTTTCACTGAATGTGGGTGTTTCTGTAAAATTTTAAAATGAATTTCCTATACAAATTTAATTAGTTTATGAGTATGAACAGATTGTTATTAAAAGGAATGGCTTCAATATTTATGATGGCCACTTTATTTGGGAATGTTTCGTGTAGTGATTCGGATGAAGAACCAATCGCTGTTGCCGTAACGGGCGTTAAGGTAGATAAGGAATCGGTTGCTATTAAACCGGATGCCGAAGTAACCCTGGTTGCTACGATCACTCCGTCGGATGCTGCCAATAAAGAGGTTAGCTGGACATCTTCAAATACCGGTGTGGTATTGGTCGATAATACAGGTAAAGTGAAAGGTGTGGCCGAGGGTGAAGCTACGGTAACCGTAAAAACGGCTGATGGCTCTTTCGCAGCTTCAACAAAGGTTACAGTTGATATAAATGCAGGTGAAACCGGTAAGGCTGTGGTTCTTAGCGGCGAAATTAAGGAAAATATTACCCTCCGCAGTATAGACCAGAACTTATTGAGAGGTTTTGTATACGTTACCAGCGGTGCTACGCTTACCATACAGCCGGGTACGGTGGTGAAGGGTGAAAAGAGCAGCAAGGGTACCTTGATTGTAGAGCCAGGTGGAAAGATTATTGCCGAAGGGAAAGCCAATGCTCCGATTGTATTTACTTCAGACCAGCCTAAAGGTTCTCGTAACTATGGTGACTGGGGTGGTATTGTTCTGGCTGGTAAAGCTCCGGTAAACACAGGTACCAATCCGCAGATTGAAGGTGGTCCGCGTACTACTTACGGGGGTACAGTGGCCGACGATAATTCGGGTATTCTTAAGTATGTGCGTATTGAGTTCCCTGGTTTTCCATTGGAACCTAACAAAGAGTTGAACGGTCTTACCATGGGTGGTGTAGGTAGTGGTACTACCATCGAATATGTACAGGTATCTTATTGTGGCGACGATTCATTCGAATGGTTTGGTGGTAAGGTGAATGCCAAGCACCTGATTGCCTATAAGGGTTGGGATGATGAGTTTGATACGGATTATGGTTACCAGGGCAAGCTTCAGTTCCTGCTGGGTGTTCGCGACCGCGATCGCGCCGATACTTCTAAGTCCAACGGTTTCGAATCTGATAACGATGCTTCCGGTTCCGGTAACTCTCCACTTACAACTCCTGTGTTCTCTAACGTAACCTTGATTGGTCCGTTGTATGGCAACTCGGTTGGTAAAGCTGATGCCGAAATTCTATACAATACAACCGATGCAGCTAACGGAGCAAAGGGTGGCCAGTTTCAATGTGCGATGCATATCCGCCGTAATTCGGCTCTGCAGGTTCACAATTCCGTATTTACCGGATGGCCTTATGGCTTGTTCCTTGATAAAGCCAACAGTGCGGCTGCAGTTAAAAACGTAGTATTTGCCGGTATGTGGAAAGAGGCTAAGGATGATGCCAGTGCTTCTTATTTCTTAACTGCAGGCTTGGGTAACAGCTCATTTGCTTCTACAAATGATGTGATTAAGACAAACGGTCTTTATTCGTCGGTAGATGCAGCCAAAGTTGCAGGAGCAAGCTTTACGGATGCTGCCATCAGTGATTCATTCTTCACCAAAGTTAATTACAAAGGTGCGTTCGACGGCACAAACGATTGGACTGCAGGTTGGGCCAACTGGGATCCACAGAATACAGATTATTAATTGAGATACAGAAGAAGGCAGTTGGTTGCAGTGTCTTTTATACGAGACCTGAGGCCTGCTGCCTTTTCCCGCAGATAAAAATAAAGGTTCGTTTTACCTTATGCATACAGATATGATAAAGAATTTAATGATAACATCGGCTTTATTGATGGGAGGGAGTACCTATGCTTTTGCACAGGACTTGTTTCTAAATGAAGGTCAGTATTATACCGACGAAACGCAGACTACTTTGTACACTGGAAGATATACCGAGTTTTACGAAGATGGCATGCTTAAGATGGAGCTGCAGCTGGAAGACGGTCGCCCGCAAGGTACATACGTAGTTTACTATCCTGATGGTAAGATTGCCGAAGTGCGGGCATATTACAAGGGGCAGTTTCATGGAACATGGCGTACCTATAATGAGGCTGGCGATTTGGTGGCCGAGGCTAATTACCGCGACGGACTAAAAGACGGTCCCTGGAAGGTATGGAATGATCACGGAGTGTTGCGCTTTGAAATGTTTTACGACAAAGGTCGAAAGTCAGGTATCTGGCGTACCTGGGATGATGATGGTAAGTTGCTGACCGAACAAAAGCAGGATTAAGGAATTGTTCTTTAATCTTTAGCCGTAACCCGGTTATGAATAAAGATTAAAGATACCAGATACATAGCTTGCGCCCATGGGGCCGATAAATTAGGCCCATGGGCGCATTTTATCGCCTCCATGGGTGCAATATTTTAACCAAGGTACTTTTCAGCTTAATATCCCCAACTTTCAGGCTTAATAGTGGATACTTCCGGATTTAAAAAAAGGTATCTCATTTGTTGAGACACCTTCTGTATGTTTATTTGTTATGGTAATTTTACGGATAATCCTATTCATTGTCGGTATCGAAGTCGAAATCGAAATCAAAATCGTCCATTGCATCGGGTCCGGCAAACTGTTCCAGCTCCCTGCGGTCCTTTTTGGTCGGGCGACCCATGCCTTTAGCACGGTCTACAAACCCAGAAATTCTGTTCAGTTCCAGAATCTCGTACTGATCGGCGGTGGTTACATTTTCCAGATACTGGGGAACCATTTTGGCACCCATCCGTCTTTCTGTTACCTCAAGCACTTTAAACGAGTAGGTGATAGGGGGCTTGCGTACCTGAATTACATCTCCCACTTTAATCATTCGGGAAGCCTTTACATTTACTCCCTGAATCATTACTCTGTTCTTTTTACATGCTTCTGCAGCGATGGTACGTGTTTTGAAGATACGGGTGGCCCACATCCATTTATCAATCCTTACCTCTGCCATATCCTCTGTTTATTTATTGTTGTACTGATTCATTGTTGTCTGCACACCAGCCAAACAAAAACTTTTGATAATCTCGACCGCCCTCTTCATCTTTTCAGGCATTTCTGCCAGTTCATTAGGAGGAAACTGTCCCAGAACGTAATCGATCTGTCTGCCCCGGTGGAAGTCGCTTCCGATACCAAACCGCAGTCGGCAGTACTCTTGGGTACCTAACAACTCCTGAATGTTTTTTAATCCGTTGTGTCCGGCATCGCTTCCTTTGGGTTTCAGGCGAAGTGTGCCGAAGGGTAAAGCCAGATCGTCTACCACAACAAGCAGGTTCTCAACCGGAATATTCTCTTTCTGTAACCAGTAACGCACGGCGTTACCACTCAGGTTCATAAAGGTGTTGGGCTTCAGAACTACCAATTCACTGTTTTTAATCCTGAACTGGGCAGTTGCTCCGTACCTGTTTTCGGTAAAAGATACACCGGCATCTTCGGCCAGGGCATTAACGACCCTGAATCCAACGTTGTGGCGCGTACCTAAATACTCCGAACCAATGTTTCCCAATCCTACAATTAAATATTTCATGCGTATACTTTTTTAAAAGGAAAAAGGGAAGAATATCTCTTGTTCAGAAACACCCTTCCCTTTGTATTGTAAAAACTTTTCCGAATTAGTTACCCTTAGCTGCGGCACCTCTTGCGGCACGAGTCAGCTTAACAGCACATACAACGGCGTTCTTTGCGTTCATGATTTCAAGACCTTCGAAGTGAAGAGCACCTACCTGCATTGTCTTACCTAAACCAAGCTTATCAATGTTGATGTTAAGTTTTTCAGGAATTGCACTGTAAACAGCTTTTACCTTCAATTTTCTCATTTCAAGGCTCAATTTACCCCCTGCCTTAACACCTTCTGCAAAACCATCTAGAACAACAGGTACTTCCATTACGATAGGCTTGTTGTCAAATACTTCAAGGAAGTCGATGTGCAGAACAGCATCAGTTACCGGGTGGAACTGAAGGTCTTTGATGATTGCTTTTGTCTTTTTATCTCCGATAGTCAAATCAACAATGAAAATCTCTGGAGTGTAAATCAATTTACGAACAGCATCTTTAGTTACATTGAAGTGAATAGTGCTTTCTCCACCATAGAGAACAGCAGGAATCATTTCTTCTTTACGAATAGCTTTAGCAGCCTTTTTTCCGATTTCAGTTCTCGGAGTTCCTTCTAATTGGAATGTTTTCATTTTACAATTTGTTTTTTTTGTGTTACTCAAAATTAGCTTTCTTCCTAATTTCCCATTACACGAGAGGTAAAAAGCGGTGCAAAGATACAAAATAAAATTGATTTACAATAGTTTTACGGCTTGCTATATTGTTTTTTCAATGTTCCAGGTAAATGCGCGTAAGCCTAAAGCCTCGGTTTCTTCGTCCATCTTATGAAGCAAAGCAAGGAAGTTATCTACTTTATCGTCTTCCACCATGGTTAATATAGCCGAATTCATTGTCGGCCAGGCGTGACTGCCGTAATGAGGTTCGCCGGTTTTTGAGCCTCTTCCCCTTACTTCGTCCCAGTAAGTGAACCCTCGCAGGTTATTCCGGTCCATGGTGGTAATTATCATGTCGTAATAAGCCTGATTGAATGATATGAATATTGCTTTCATTTTTTCTTTATTATGATTTTGATAAACCTGAGGCAGACCTTTGTTCTACCTCAGGTTTCAATATGTTATTTTATTGCGTTGACTTTAGCCAGTTTCTTACGTCTGCGTTTCACTCCGTTTGCAGCAAACACGGTATATACAACCGGTACAATAATTAGAGTGATAAGAGTGGATATCGAAAGTCCCCATGCCACAGTCATACCCATAGGTCTCCACATTTCAGCACCTTCGCCTGTTCCGGTAGCCATAGGAATCATACCCAGAACAGTCGTTAAACTTGTCATAATAACCGGACGTAAACGCGATTTACCGGCGGTTACCGCTGCGTTAAGTATACTCTGACCTCTTTCACGGCAAAGGATGGTATAGTCGATAAGTACAATCCCGTTCTTTACAACAATACCCATCAACATCAATACCCCGATTAAGGCCATTACACCCAGAGGTGTTCCGGTTACGGCAAGTCCGATAAACACACCGGTAAAGGCAAATGGGATGGAGAACATGATAACGAAGGGGTCTACCAACGATTCAAACTGAGATGCCATCACAATGAAAATGAGGATTACGATCAGGGCCATCAACATTCCCAGATCGGCAAAGGTTTCTTGCTGATCTTCATATGCACCACCAATAACCAGGGAGATATCACTCGGAATGGTCATATCCTTTAATTCGGCTCTGGTGGCTCCCACCAATTCGCTTAGTGCCGAACCTTTGGCCACATAACCCGAAACCGTAACGATACGTTCGCGGTCTTTTCGTTCGATGGTTGGGGGAGTCATTCGCTCAACCACTTTACCCAACTCGCGAAGTCTGATACCTTTACCCTGAGGGTTGTATATAAGGATGTTTTCAAGATCCTCAATAGATTCGCGGAATTCAGGCGCGTAACGTACCCGGATATCGTACTCTTCTCCCTCTTCACGATAGAAGGAGGCCGTTGTTCCGTTGATGCGACTCCTCAAAGCCTGTGACGCTGTAGCTACATTGAGCCCGTTGATCGCCAATTTCTCACGATCGAAATCTATCTGATATTCCGGAATATAGTCGTCCCTGCTTATACTTACCTGGCTACATCCCTTTAAGCTACGCATGCGGCGTGCTATTTCGTTTGCAACCGAGTCGGACGAAGCAAAATTATATCCGTATATCTCTACATCCACGGTACTTTCACCTCCCATTGATCCGTTATTACCACCGGCCAATACATTGTAAGTCTTGATTTCGGTGTATTTCTTCAGATCTTCACGCATCAGATCACAAATCTCTTCCAGTCGGCGCTCTCTTTTTCCAACACTGGTCAGTCCAATATTGAAACTCATGATATGAGACCCGTTGTCACTCATAGAAGCCCAGGCATTGTCTGTGTCTGCCTGACCCGAACTAAAGTTACAAGTAACGATTTCGGGGTATTTCTTCATGAACTCGTCGTTGATCCGTAGTCCCAGATCTCTTGTAATTTCCTGTCTTGTACCGATTGGTAGTTCGATGGTGATACCGATACGACCGTTATCCTGCGTAGGGAAAAATTCCGTTTTAATTACAGAAATAAGAAGCATGCTTGCGCCGAATATTCCTATAGCACCAACGATGACAGTCTTTCTGTGTCTTACAGCCCAATTAAGGAATTTAGCATACCCATCATCCAATGCATCCAACGCTTTCAAAATAGGTGAATACAATAGGTTGAATAATTTTCCTTTCTTGTTATCACTGCTCATCATCTGCGATGCGAGCATCGGTGTAAGTGTAAGTGCGGCCAGAATAGACAGAATCATTATGATGCTCACAATCCAACCCAACTGTTTGAATAGCACACCTGCCATACCGGTAACCATGGTAAGTGGCAAGAACACGGCAAGGATAGTAAGTGTGGAGGCAATAACAGAAAGACCCACTTCATTAGTACCATGTATAGCCGCCTGTTTGGGCGAACTTCCTCTTTCTATGTGTGTGGTGATATTTTCAAGTACCACGATAGCATCATCCACAACCATCCCGATAGCAATGGACAGCGAACTGAGCGAAATGATATTGAGTGAGTTGCCCGATGCCAAAAGATAGATAAAAGCTCCAACCAACGATATGGGGATGGTTAGCATGATAATGAAAGTGGCGCGCCATCTGCCAAGGAACACGAATACAACCAGCAACACAAGAATAAATGTGTCCATAATGGTCTGACTCAAACTGTTGATTGTATTGCGGATGTTTTGGGAAGTATCCACAATAACGCCCAATTTAACGTCCGAAGGTAAACCTTTTTGAATTTCCGGAAGTTTTTCCAATACTGCATTTGAAATAGCAACCGAGTTGGCTCCGGATTGTTTCTGAATAATGATCATACCCCCCTTGCCACCATTGTTATATACCTCCTGCGAGCGTTCGGCGATGGTATCTTCAATGCGGGCTACATCCCTTAGATATACGCTTTTTCCATTCGAGCTGCCAACAACTGTATTAAGAAGTTGCTTAGCATCCGTAAATTCGCCTTGAACACGAAGGGAGTAGGTGTTTGATCCGATATCGATGCTACCACCCGGTGTGTTAACATTTTCTTGTCTGATGATAGCTGAAATATTTTCGATTGATAAACCATAAGCTTCCAGTTTAAAGGGATCACAATATACCTGGATTTCACGTTCGGGAGCTCCTGCGATGGAAACAGATCCTACGCCTCCGATACGGTTCAGTGGATTTACTAATTTCTCATCCAGAATCTTATATAGGGCGTTGGTACTTTCTTCGGCAGTAACCTGAAGCAACAAGATGGGTATATCATCCATACCAAACTTGAAGATGGTTGGATTGTTTACATTTTCGGGAAGTGCAGACTCTACAATGTCGAGCTTATCCCTCACATCGTTGGTTGCCACATCTATATCTACCCCATATTCGAACTCCAGCGTGATTACAGAAATGTTTTCTTTGGATTGCGAAGTAAGGTGTTTCAGGTCGCTCACGCTATTTAACACGTTTTCAAGCGGCCTTGTAACATTTGTTTCAATGTCGGCCGCACTTGCTCCGTTGTAGGCCGTCATTACCATAATGGCGGTTTCATCCATCTTTGGAAGCAAGTCGATGGAAAGTTTACTTAGGGAAAAAAGACCGAGGATCACTATAGCAACAAAAACAAGTGCTGTAGAGATTGGTTTTTTTACCGCTGTTCCATATATACTCATAGTAATAAATTTCTTTTAGGTTTATTTTACGATTTCAACTTCCATGCCATCGTTTAGTCGGCTCTGTCCGGTAACAACAACCTGGTCTCCGTTTTCTACACCCGAAATAAGTTCGTATTTGTCTCCCATACGGCGACCTAACTCAACTTTGTTGTAAGATACTTTTCCATCTTTGTACACGTAAATGTAACGATCTCCCGAACCGGACTGCTTAACAATGGCTAAGTCGGGAACAACAACGTTTTGCTTCACTCCGAAGTTGATTGTGATCCGGGCAAACATTCCCGGACGAACACGCTCGTCATTATTTGCTACCGTTATTTCAACCGGAAAAGTCCGGGTTTGAGAATCTATCGATGGGTAGACAAGACTTACTTTTCCAGCAAATGTTTCGTCGCCGTATACATCTAGTTTTACATCTACGGGCATTCCTTTCTTCACTTGGGTAAACAGCGTTTCCGAAATATTTACCAGAAGTTTAACCGGACGGATTTCCTCAACTACAAAAATGGGAGTACCCATAGAAAACATATCCCCGCTATCATAGTTGCGTGCAGTTACAACTCCGTTAATCGGACTTATTAACTGTGTATTCTCCGACAGATTGCGGTAGCTTGTCTTCGCAATCTCAAGAGAAGTCTTTTGAGCTTCCCATTGCGATTTTGACACACCTCCTATTTTATATAATTCATCCAGACGTTTGAATTCGGCTTCGATGTTTTCCATCTGAACTTTCGACTGCATCAGGTTGGACTGATCCATTTGGGCCAGTTTCTGACCTTTTCTGACTTTATCGCCCACCTCTGCAAACACCTTATCTATTCGAACGGCCATTTGAGGAGCTATCTTATTTGTAACACTCGCTTCAACGGTAGCGGTAAATTCGCTTGTCTGTTCCACGTCTTGCGAAGTAACTGTTTCAACTTTTACCTGTACTTTTTGATCTTGTGTGGTGGTTTGATCCTTTTTTTCGCTGTTGCAAGACACTAATAATAGTGCAGCCATGGTTATGACGGGTATTCTGTACAACATTTTACTTGTCTTCATTGTATTTATCCTATTGAATTTGTTGTTTGTATTCATTTTATTTTTGTTCTCCCAGAGTTTTCTCCAAGTCTGATTTAGCTATCATATAATCATAAATAGCCTGATTGTAATTTAATCTCGATTGAGTAAGAGCTAATTCTGCATCATTTAATTCAAGCAACGTGCCTGATCCGGTTTCGTATCTCTTTTGAGCGATCTGATATCCTTTCTCCGACTGACTAACACCTTTCTGCGCTGCATTGAATTTCTTGATACAGGTATTCATATTGTCCAGATACTGCTTAAGAGCCAATTGGAGGTTTCGCTTGGCATCTTCACGTTGTAAACTGAGTTGTTCGAGAGTTACCTGCGATTGTTTGATTTTGTGGTATTTGCCTCCTCCGGAAAATATTGGAATCGATAGCGACACTCCTACAACCGAATAGGGATTCCATCTGTATTCGCTGAATTTAAAATTATTGTTCATAGCCGACCATTGATACATTCCAGACAAGGATAGGGTAGGCAGGTATTCAAATTTTTGCATTTTGATGGTTTCTTTGAGCTGATTGCTTTGAATATCAAGCTGTTTAAGATCCGAATTGTTGACCAACGAAGTGTCGGTGCTTAGGTAATCTGCGTATAACTCGTTTTCAAATTCTGTAAGTTTGCCTTCGCAATCTATGGCAAGATCCAGGTCCATACCTAAAAGGGCTTTAAGCTGCCATTTGGCAAGTGTCAGCGCGTTTTCGGCTTGAAGCATATTTGGAATGGCATTCTTTACACTTACATCTGCTCTAATCAAATCATATTCGGCAACCAGTCCCTGATCAAACTTCTTTTTAATATCCTGGTAGTTTTCCATGGAATTGTCGTAACTGCTTTTAAAAACCCGGTAAGAGTCGTTTGCCAGCAGCACTCCATAGAAGCTTTTCTTTACCTGATTTACCATGGCTATTTTTGATGAACGGGCCTTTTCAACTGCAAGTTCCACATCAATGGCCGATATAGTAAGGCTTTTCCAAAGTGTTGGTGCAACAAGTGGCATGGAAGCATTAAAACCATAGCTCCAGTTATTATCACGACCTACTTCAATTCCTTTACTTATATCCATAGTTTCTGTTCCTTCGGTGGGTGTTGTTGTTTCAGATCCTCCTCCCATGGCTCCGAATCCATCAAGATACATAACCTGCTTTTTCAAAGTCCGGTTATAATCGGCCGAAAAATTAATTTGTGGAAACAGTGGGGCATAGGCACCTTTTTGGGCATACTTTTTCTTTTCAATTTCTTTATTCGCAACCTTTACGGTGGGATTTTCACTCAAGGCGATCTCTAAGGCTTTACTCAGATCCAGTTTCAATGTATCCTGGGCGCTCAAAGTAAAATCCGTTGAGGGCAATAGTATAAGTATTGCCAGCAGCATCTTCTTACTTATCGATAATTTTTTCATTTACAGATTATTTTGATTGTTACTTTATTTTATGTTTATGAATGGAATACTTTGGATGTCAAAGCATAATGTCTTATAATTTCTTGTCCTTTATCAGTACTGATACCTCTCAAAAAGAGATAAACAACAGTACTATATATCTCTACCAGAGAGTGACTGGAAAAAGCTTTCGATGGTTCCAGCATATTGATGTGCTTGTTGGCTATCAATGTTACCAATTCAAAGTTTATCTCAGACATAAAAACGCCCTCTTTAACTCCTCTGTCGAATAACCTCCTGCATGTTTCAGAGAACTCACTTTTGTAAAGTGATTCTATTTCCATTGCCCTTGGATAGCGCTTCAAATCCGCATAAAACTTTTTGTTGTAGCATTTGGGATGTTTAATCAGCTCGTGATAAAATCCGAGAATAGCTTCAATTACAGTTTCAGATTCTGATTCATATGTGCTCAATAGCTTTTTAAACCGGTTGTAAGTATATACAATCCCTCTACACAATAAATCTTCTTTATCAGTGTAAAATTCGTAAATGGTTCTTTTTGAAATCCCCATCGACCGTGCTATATCATCCATGCTAACACTCTTTATGCCATTTTGAGCGAAGAGGTCGTAAGCTGTTATCATTATCTGATCCTTTATCATTCTTACTGAGTCTGAAATTTGAATTTAGTTGAATATGCAAATTTCTTTTATATTAAGAAAACTGGAAAGGTTTATTCCGTTACAGAGTTAGTCAAAATCGAATTTCTTTATGTTTTATATCTTAATTATATGTCAAAATTAAAGCAGCTTTGGTGAAAAATGAAACATGATAAAATGGATGTTGTATTTTATTATTGTTTATATTTGCAAATATATAATTAACTTTTATGATACATTTGCCATCTTTTGAAATCATAGAATTAAATAAAGAAATTCTAAGCAGTGATAATTTCAATAACGATGTAATTGTTGCAAGTGCTGAAGGATCTCATTTCCCGTCGGAGAATCCGGACGATCTTTATACATCTCCTTTGCGAATCAATGCTGTAATGTTTATCCTGGTACTTCAGGGTACGGCGAAAGTTGGGATTGACTTTACATTGCATACTCTGATGAATCCTAGTTTATTGATGATAATGCCGACACATACAATTCAGGTATATTCGAGAAGCGAAGATTTTAAAGCAAAACTTCTTATTCTGTCGCAGAATTTTCTGGATGAATGCAGTTCTATTAAAACCCCTCCTTCGGCAACCTTGTATATGCAGCTTCGAAAAAATCCGTATGTATTGCTTGAACCTGAAGAAGCCGTCTTGTTAAATGATTATATGAAGCTGTTCATAAATAAGATCAGATTAAAAAATCATCACTTTCAGCTCGAAGTGCTACGTAATACATTTATTGGGTTTACATTGGAATTGGGTAATATATTTGTAGATAAGGAGAGTATTCACAAACAACCTGTCTTAACCAGAAAAGAAGAGATGTTTCAACATTTTCTGGAGTTACTGTTAACGCACAGTAAAAGCGAGCATGGCGTAAATTTTTATGCCGAAAAATTGTGCATCACTCCACAATATCTATCTCTTATACTTAAAGAACTTACCGGAAAATCTGCCAGTAAGTGGATTGACGAAGCGCTTTTGATGGAGGCTAAAGTCCTGCTTAAAACCCCCAACTCCACCATTCAGCAGGTTGCCGATATGTTAAATTTTTCGGATCAGTCTACTTTTGGTAAATTCTTTAAGAAATATATGGGAATATCGCCAATGGAGTACAGGAAGTCCTGATTTACCTTTTTCTGAATCTGAGCCAGCTAATAGCTTCACATAGTCCGTAAAAGATTGAGGTCGCACCAAATAGAATGAAGGTGTTTGTTATTACCGCAAACGGATAAACAATGATTATAATTCCGATTGCTAAGGTGATTGTAGGCATAATGTAAAATGGCCACGGGATAATATTCCATTTCCGAGCTAAAATCAGGGTTATCAGCTGATGGATACCTGCGATTAGAAGCAATCCCCCAAATATGTACATCAGAATGTTAACAAAGAATTCAGGCATAATAAGTAGCCAGGCTCCAAACAGTATACTTCCGGCACTTTCAATCGGGAATATTGCTTTACTTGCAGATTGCTGCTTTCTTTGTGTAAAATAGGATAGTAGCGATATGATCCCGGGGAATATAAATAATACACCGATTGTCATTACTAAATAAAGAATGGCCAGCTCTGTCCACAGGATCAACATTAATCCTAATAATATGGCAAAAATGCTTCTTAAAAGCGTGTTGTTAATCTGTTTCATTTTAGTACTTGTTTTTTTAGTTTATTATAAGTCAGTTGGAAGTGTTTTTGGTTGAGTCGGCTGGGATAAGCTGGTATCTTCTGCGCTTACGGAAAATATCACCCAGGCGATCAAAGTCCTTTTTAAACATGATGCCAACTCCTTGAGTTGTGAGAGCTGATTTAAGATATTTGTACATGTCATTGGAGTGGTTGTAGGCTTTTAACCTGATTTCTCCACTTTTGTTTAGTTTATATTCCAAATCGAATTCTCCGACAAATGTTCTGGGTTGTGTTGGGTTATTCTTATACCCGAAATTCCCGTTAAATAGGAGTCTGTTATCCAAAAGCTGACTCGAAAGCATCATTTCAACTTCTGTATCCGTAAAGGATGACTCACTGGCCCGTATGTTTGTTCCAATCTGCACTTTGTCTGTTATGCTGCTTAGAATGTTGGATAGTTGCGATGATATGGCCGAAGAAGCTACCGATGCAAAGCCTGATGTAGTGGAGCTGACCATGGCATAATCGGGCGTATAGAATTTGTTTAAAACCAATAGGTAGACAACCTGGCGGGTCATCATTTCCTCGGTGTCGACCAAGCTACGCATTTTTCTTTCAAGCTCTTCATTCGAATTGGGGAGTTCCAAATCAAAAGAAATAGTCGGACTCCTTAATACTCCATTTAAATTCAATACACAGTTTACAGGCACATTGGTCCGGGCACTTTCCTGTGCCAAAGATTCATCCAAATCCCCTAAATTGGCAGTCAAACTATAAATTGCATTGATATCCAGATTGGCATCAAACGGATCGCCTCGGAAAGATACTGTACTTCCTTCCCTTAATTTAAAGTCTTTCTGGATAACCTGCTGGAGACTGAAATTATAACTTCCGCTTTCTATGCTGTATGCTCCATACATTCGTAAATCAGTTTTTGTACCGTACTGGATTTGCATATTGCCATTCCCATACCCCTTAATCTTATCTCCGGATACAGGATCCATTACAAGTTCAATTTGTGCATCGGGTGTTAGATCCAGTAAAAAGTTCATTCGGTATTCTGCACCTCCAGATGAATTTTGTTTCTTTTCTGAGGAAAGACTACTTCCTTTACTATCAGTGGCAATTGTGTCTTTTTCAACAAAGTTGATAAAGTCGTATTCCATGGCTTTAGAACCCTCCATAAAATTCAATGCAATGGAAGTGCCGGGATTACTTCTCATATTTATATCAAAGTTAATGAGTTGTTCGTTCCCTTGTATCGTAGCCGAACCACTTCCGTAGGCTGTTCCCGAAATCTGGGGATTCTGACGTGGAGTGGCATTGTATAATAGCATATTGTCTGCCTGTACAGTCGCTTTGAAATTGAAGTCTCTGAAAAATTGATGATTTACCTCTCCGTTTACCTTCCCTTTATTTCCGTCTTTATCGTACAGAGTAAGATCTTTTACACGGATTTTTTCCGGCGTAAGATGTATTGAATCTGTAAAAGTATAATAGGTATTCAGATAATCGATACCGAGACCTCCGTCTTTAATCAATGCTTCGCCTTCTACTGTAAGCTTACTGAACGGACCGAACAAATGAACATTACCAAATCCACTTCCTTTGATGTTCTTCGCAATGTTCTGCATAAAAGGTTGCAAAAAAGAAATATCAATATCATTCGCATCAAAGTAAAGCGATAGTCCGGATTTTTCACCAACCGGGTAAATAAACCCATTAATATCAGTCCATGTACTGTCATTTTTATAAATGCTGCCAAGCATCATGATTCCTTGCTGCTGATCGTCCCACTCACTGTATAGATTTAATTTACCAAAGGGAACTTTGTTGAATGAAAAGTTTTCTATTTCCAGATCCGTATTTAATACACGGCTACCATAAAGATCATTCAGATTAAAGGTCCCTGTCGCCTTTCCGCCGAATTGTAGTACCGGAATATTTACTATGTCGAAAATATAGCTGAGTTCTACATCTTTTAAGTCAAGCTTGAGCGTGTCTGTGGGTGTTTTGGATACATCTCCATCCAATCGAATAAACTGATCATCGTGATAAGCGTAAAAATTATCAATCATAATTCTCCCGTTTTCAATGAAGATATTGGATGGCTCTATTTGCCAAAGAGAATCATTAACAATAATCGGACTATGATTCAGTTCTATTTCAGTCCTTAATTTGGCAGGTCCAATTTCTTGTTCCTGCATTACAAAGTGGGTAGACGAAGATAAATCTGCTTTGAAAGTTTTTGATTTATTGTTTGCCCAACTAATAAGAGAATTAATTCTATCGTTTTTTGCATTTAAAGAAAGATCAAGGTAGTTTTTAAGTCCCTTGTTGTTAAAGTTAGTTGCTTTAACATGAAGAACGATTTCATCAGTGGGATTATCGCATACCATATATCCCGATTCGAAGGCCGAAGCACCAACTTTAAATCCCGGAAGAAATGCTTCAACTCTGAATTTATTGTATTTGTTATTGTAGTGTCCCACAATACGAGATTGGTTTACAATCGTTACAGGAAGTTTAAGCGTTTTGGAAATACTATCGGTATTTTCTATCGTAAGCAGTAATGAGAAGTTATTTTCTTTGGTTTTCTTTTCTTTCTGAGTTGCCTTGATTAATGCCGGAAGATATCCTTTAAAGGTATTCATCAGGCTGGGAATTATAGTTTCAAATGAATATGATCCGTTAATTTCTCCGTTAATAACGTCGGATGTGATGGTTAGCCTTCTGTCTAAAGAATGCCCTGAAGCAGCGATTTGAAATTTATTGATGAAAAATTCGCTGGGAGCTGTTTTGAATAACAGGCTGTCAATGCGGATATTACCCTCAACATTATCAATCGTATTCCCTGTAAAATCGGCTTTTAACGTACCTGATATCTCAGGAGAATCATATGCATTGGTAAGATGAAGCTTATCAGGCCGAAAGCTCTTTAAGTCTGCAACAAAATTAAAAACAGAATTTTTACCACGGTGTTCAAATAGGCCCTCGGCATATAATGTTCCATTCGGATCATCAACTTTAATCATCCCATTAAAACCGTTCTTCTTGAAATTCCCGGTAAGATTTACATTCTTATAAGTGTAGCCTTTAAAATCGACTTCGGTTACGAGCGCTTTCACATTTCCTGAAAAATTACCGTTTACCGGACGTTGGGAGTCAAGTGTTATATCAAAGGCAACATTTCCATAAGGATTTCCGGCATCAAAAAGTTCATTAATTTTAAGACCGGAAGTCGCCATATGCCCCTTTAGATAAGTGTCAATTCCCTTTGATTTATTTCTTCCAAAAATTAAGTCGGTTTGAATTGCACCGATAGCAGATGATAATCTGCCGAATGCTACCAGATTATCAAAAAAACCAGATATTTCTCCTGTAAAGTTGATTGTTCCCAATTTGACAATCTCCCGTGGTAAAACCACAGGTTTACTGCTGAAGTTATTCGCCAGGCCTTGAATACCTCCGGTAGTCAGGTACATTTTGTTAACCTGACCAAACACATAGGCTTCTTCCGGATGGGTGATACCTTTCAGTTCCATCTTGCCTAAGAATAACATTTTGTCGCTGTACTTTACAGTAAGTCTTTTCAGATCAATATTGTCAACACTACCTGAAACTTCGGCCGACATTTCGATTATGTCGGCAAAATTCTGAAAAGCAGGAACAAATGAGGCAAGATCTTTCAAGCATACTTCCGATGGAGCTATCCGTAAGGTTAACTTGGCATTGTCAACCAGCTGTCCTATACTGTCTACTTGTGTCAGGTCCACATTTGCCCTATCGATCTTTAAAGCGGTTTGAGGTAATTTAACCTCAAAATTTTGAATAGAAGCACTATCTTTATTTGCAGTAAGATTGAGCGTTAGCTTGTTTAATTCGAATCCAGATTTCTCAGTAAAGCTAAGTTTCTTGATAGAGGCATTAATACTGTCCTTATTGAAAGCCTTAATGGATATCTTGGCGCTTATATTCTTTATAGCTACATGTTTTCCGTTAAATTTACCAGGAGTTTCGGGGGTACTGCTCACATCGAATGACACATTCCCTTTACGAACGAGTACTGAGTTAAACTTTAAATCAACGTTGGTCTCTTTTTTTACGGAATCCTTGCTTGCAAAGGCATCAATAATAAATTGAAGATTTAACTTTTCCTGGGGAGTTGCTTTTTTTAGATGCAAATCGAATCCAAACAATCTTACAGTTGTGAAAACAAATTTACCCTTCAATGCTGGTAGTAACTCAAATCCCGCAGAAACATGATTCGCTTTAAAAAGCACTGATTTATGCTGATCCTCCAAATACAAATCTTCAAGCACAATACTGTGAAACCATTCAAAATCAACTTTTCCAACTTTTACGGGTACACGCAAGTACTCGGATAATTCTTTAGACGCTGTATGTGCGATTTTCTGTTGCACATAGGGTATATGTAACAGAATTACCGGTACGGCATAGAATATCCAGAATATAAAAAGAAGAAAAATTATTATGTATTTAAGACCTCTGATACCTTTACTATATTTTAAGTACAAAACTACAACAATATCGCGATAGATTTTGTTAATTTGCAGAAAAAAAGAATATAGTATGTCTATAACAATCCTTGGAATCGAATCATCTTGTGATGACACTTCGGCATCTGTAATCAGAGATGGCGTATTGTTGTCCAACATCATAGCCGGCCAGGCTGTACATCAGTCCTACGGAGGCGTTGTCCCCGAGCTTGCATCGCGTGCTCACCAGCAAAATATTATTCCTGTGGTAGCAGAAGCTATTAAACGTGCAGGAATTGATAAATCAGAATTAAGTGCTGTTGCTTTTACCCGAGGTCCCGGATTAATGGGCTCATTGCTTGTAGGAACATCTTTTGCCAAAGGTTTCTCAGCATCGCTAGGGATACCAATGATAGAAATCAATCACCTGCAAGCGCATGTGTTGGCTCATTTTATAAAAGAAACTCCCGATGATACAGATCAGCCAACTTATCCATTTCTTTGCCTACTGGTATCTGGGGGAAATTCTCAGATAATAAAGGTGAACGCCTATAATGACATGGAAGTAATAGGACAGACGATTGATGATGCCGCAGGCGAAGCTTTTGATAAGTGTGCAAAAGTTATGGGGTTAGGTTATCCTGGCGGACCTGTTGTGAATCGTTTGGCTAATGAAGGTAATCCGAAAGCTTTTGAGTTTAATAAACCACACATTCAGGGGTATGACTATAGTTTCAGTGGATTGAAGACCTCTTTCCTTTATACTTTACGTGACCGATTGAAGGAGGATCCGGATTTTATTGAAAATAATAAAGCAGATTTATGTGCTTCGCTTCAGTCTACCGTGATTGATATTCTGATGACAAAGTTGCGTAAAGCAGCAAAAGATTTAAATATCAAAGAGGTTGCTGTGGCTGGAGGGGTTTCTGCCAATACAGGACTTAGGGATGCGTTTCATGATCATGCCGCCCGTTACGGATGGAAAATTCATATCCCTAAATTCGCATTTACTACTGATAATGCAGCAATGGTAGCCATTACCGGGTACTATAAATACATGGATAAAGATTTTTGCGCAATGGATGCGGCACCATTCTCAAGAGTGGTTTTATAAATTATCGTGTTATGAATGTAGAGATTATCACCATTGGAGACGAGCTTTTGATTGGTCAGGTTGTAGATACCAATTCTGCCTGGATTGGTCAGGCGCTCGGAAATGAAGGATTTCGTGTCGTGTGGCGTACTACGGTGGGCGACAACGAACAGGATATGCTTGATGCGTTTGATGCCGCAATGAACCGGGCTCAGATCGTATTGGTTACCGGAGGTATCGGGCCGACAAAAGACGATATTACAAAGCAGACACTGTGTAAATATTTTCATACCCGCTTACGTTTTTCTCAAGAAGTTTATGAAAATATAGAAACAATCTTCTCTCGTGGTGGTAGAGTTATGAATGAACTTACCCGCAATCAGGCTTTGGTGCCTGAAGATTGCACCGTTATTCAGAATACCGCCGGAACAGCTCCTGTAACCTGGTTTGAAAGAAATGGTAAGATTCTGGTTTCCATGCCCGGAGTCCCGTACGAAATGAAATGGATAATGAGCAACGAGATAATTCCACGACTCAAAAAAAAGTTTCTTCAGGACGTATACATTAAACATCATACTTGTTGGGTAAAGGGCCACACTGAATCTTTGTTGGCTATTAAGCTAACGGAATTTGAAGAAGCCCTGCCCGAATACATTAAATTAGCTTATCTGCCTCAGCCTGGGATTATTCGATTACGATTATCTGCCTATTGTGATACAGAATCGGAAGCATTACGAATTATAACCGAGCAAGCGTTAAAGTTGCGTGAAATCTTAGGTGAAAATATTATAGTTGAGGAAGATAAACCCGTACATGAGATGATTGGCGAGCTGCTGATAAAAATGAATCTCACTCTTGGTACAGCCGAAAGTTGTACAGGGGGCCGTATTGCAGCCCAACTAACTTCCATCCCCGGAAGCTCAGCTTATTTTGTTGGCAGTATAGTCTGTTATGCCAATCGTGTAAAGGAGCAACTGTTGGGTGTGTCACCACTTGACCTTTCAGAAAAGGGGGCAGTCAGCAAAGAAGTAGTAGAACAAATGGCCAAGGGCACCTTGCTTACGCTTGGTTGCGATTGCTCTGTGGCTACATCCGGCATTGCCGGTCCTAGTGGAGGAACCCCCGAGAAACCTGTAGGAACTGTCTGGATTGCTGCAGCCTGCCGCGATAAGGTAAGGTCTGAATTATTCCACTTCGGTACCAACCGTGAACAGAATATGCTACGTGCAAGTAATATGGCTTTATTAATGTTGCTGGATATGCTTCAATCATAATTAATAATGAATCAATACCCTGTTTCTTCTATTTTGGAAGAAATACGGGTAATTGCTTCATTCAACTTTTCTTCCGGTAGAATAACATTAAAACCTTCCCAGAAGTCTTCATCGTAAGTAAAATTGGTTTCAGCAAAAACAGTTCTTGTCGGGAGCATTTCATTTCTGGTGAAACGGGTTACATCAGCAGTGTCTATTTTACATGTAACCATTTCAAACCAAGTATGCAGTGTTGAATTTCCAAAAAATGCTTTCTTCCTTTTTACCTTAAAATCCAGATCTCCACGAATGTGATTTATGTAGTATTTGCTGTTAAGTTGTTTGTAGGAAACGGTGTAACGAACCGCCTGGGGCTCTAGATCATAAAGCTTACTTTTTTTCACAATTAACATGTCAGTTGCTTTGCGGATGTAGGAGGGATTGATCTCGAAATTAACCCGGAGTAAGGCTTTATTGGCGGCATCAATGTAGAGTTCTCCTTTGTAAAGCGGACTATTTTCATTCTTGTTTTGCACGAAAGAGATAACATGTGCCAATTTGTCGTCAATAACAGTCAGGTCCGACTGACTGAAATTATACCTGTCCAATCCTTCCAGAGATAGAAAATCAGGAATGTTCTTAATCAGATCCAGCATCAGAGACGCATTGATTCCCGATTTCATTTTTAATATAATGGTATCTTTTACTGCTTCATTGGTGATTTTCCTCATCTTAAGCAGTTTTACCTGATCGGCAGACAACGAATGATAGCTGGCTTTATACACTTTGAAAACAGCCTCAGACAAGCTGACGAATTTTTTCTTATACTCTATTCCTTCGCGGTAAAAAGAGGTGAGGTAAGAGGGTTTATCCGGATAATTCTCCCTAATACCTGCCAGCATATCATTAATAATTTTGATCGGATTATCCAGGCTCACAATAATCTCCTGGATGGAAACTACACGTGGATCCAGATAAATCTGACTGTTGCTGTTGCTCAACAAATCAATGTTCAGGTCAACCGGTTGATATCCCACATGCGAGATATGGATTGTCTTATTTGGTATTGAATCTGGAACCTTCAATCTAAAGGCTCCGTTTTGATTGGTGATAGTGCCGATCGAAGAATGAAGCACATTAACAGATGCAAAAGGAATTATCTCTTCATTCAACCGGTCGTGAACAGACCCTTCTATCAAGGTGTAACTTACAGAATCGGATTGGATTGGTTTTACTCTAGGAACTTTAATAGTATCAGTGGGAATGTAAAGCAGGATATGCCTGCCTATTACGCGCATTCCCAATTTGCTGTTTCCTGTAATTTTGTGAATAGCTTCCCTCACCGTGTAAGTCCCTTTTGCAATTTTTCCTTTCTGTTCGTTATTTACTACCTTGCTATCGTAAATAAACAGGTGGTCGGAGCGGTCGGTCACTAAATTAAGCAGCTGATAAATAGATCCTTTACTTTTGGGTAGCCGGATGCGCTTATCCAACACATTGCTTTCCTGTGCAAGGAGGGGTAATACTATAAAGCATAGTATCAATCCATGCAACATACGAAGACAAAGGTTGGCTTTAGTTTTCATTCCATTATTTGTTTAAGGAGCCGATATAACCAACGTATCTTCCTTTTGTTCACTTGTCAGTCCCAGTGCAAGACAAATAAGCTCAGTCATAGCAGCCGGGGAATTGTCGTAAAAGCTAACTGTAAGCCGTCTGTTTTCGAGTTCGGAAGAAGATAGCTGTACGGGCTGCGAAGACATTCGGTTGATAACCCTTACAATATTAGCGAGGGTCTCATCCTTAAACTGAATCCGTTCCGTGTACCGGGCAAACTGATCCATATCGCTTGTCGGACTTTTCAAAAATAAGTTCTTGTTCAATATTACGGTTTCTCCGGCCTTAACAAACGAACTTTCACCGTTATCAAGACGGGTTACTTTAACCAATCCACGCTGAACCGATAATTCAAAATCATTTTTACCGTTGTTTTTTACATTGAAAGCTGTACCAACCACCTCAATAGTGGTATATTTCGTTTCAATAAGGAAAGGTCTCTGTTTATTGCCACTTACATCAAACAATGCATTACCGTCCAGCTTAACCAACCGCTTGTCGGCTTCAAAATGTTCTGGGTAGCTTAAAGTCGCATCCTGAGCTAAATAGATGATTGATCCATCTTCAAGAGTCGTTACCAGCGTATTGTCTTCGGGACCGTTTTTAAGAGAGAGAAGACGCTCATCTGTTCCCCAGTCGTTTAACAACCAGATCCCCAGTGTACCGCAAAGGCAAAGCACCGCAATAGCAGCAGCCATACCCGCAAATACGGGACGCATCAAACGCTTTTGTCCACGAGCCGGAATCAAATTATCTTGTTCCAGCCGCGAATACAATTCATTCCATGCCTGATCTGTATGTACTGTCTGATCTGTATGTAAATTTCTATCTTTCATTTTTTTACCTTGTATGTATGTATAAATCGATCTCCTTTCTCAATGTCTGGAGAGCTTTGGTCATTTCAGCCTCAATTGTTTTAACCGAGAGTGCAAGCTCGGCCGAAATCTCCGTATATTTTTTTCCTTCAAAACGGTGCATGCGAAAAATCCGTTGTCTGCGTTCAGGGAAGTTCTGTATTGTCTTCTCAACCCGTTCCTGAAGCTCTTTATATTCCAAAGACTCAAGGGGTGTTTGAAAATCGTTGTCCGTATCTTCGTTCAACCGCTCTTCACGGTATTTGTCTTGTACCAGCAAATGTTCGATGTGTTGCAACGACCGATTGCGTACCGCACCGTAAAGATACGCTTTTACAGATTGAAATACAGGTAGTTTACTTCTTTCTTTCCAGAAAATATAGAACAGGTCCTGTACAATCTCTTCAGCAATTTCCATCCGGTTCACGTAGGTAACGGCATAGCGGCATAAAGGCTCGTAATAGAGCCTGAACAGCCCCTCGTACGCCTTTATGTCGCCCTCCTTTATTTTCCCAATCAGTATCAGATCATTCAGCATGCCGCGATATTATTTGAAATGAATTTCAAATATAGGAAAAGTTAGCAATCACTCCTGTTGTTTTCTCAATTTATTTGCTGCTTTTTCCAAAGATTCGGTCGGCTCGATAATGTTATAGGATCCCCAGAAGTTTTCGTCTCTGAAGTCGCTAACCTTATCAGATAAAGACTGGCTTGATTTGAATGACATTTTGTATGGAATAGCATTTACAGCCTGATCTTTGCTATCGGTAACCACCATTTCGGAAACCATGGCATAGTTGGTAGAGAATAACCTGCGTTTCCAGTCACATTTAAATCGTACCTCATTGCGTATGTAATTCAGATAGCTTTTACCATTCACCTGCTTGTAAGTAACCAGGAAGGAAACTTCGACAGGGCGAAAGCGAAGTCCGGCTGGTTTTTTCTTTAAGATGGCACTGGTAGCTTTATCCCGGTCTTCCATATTGAGGTTAAACTCAGCTCTTGTAAAGGCCAGACTTTCTTTATCGATATACAATTTTCCATAGTGCAGTGCGTAGGGTAGGATAGCCTGCGGCTGGAAGCTGATTACATACTGCGGGCGGTTGTCCATCACTACAGACTCTTCCATACGGAAGCTAAAGTAGCCAAGAGTTGTCTTATCCAGTAAAATATCCGGATTCTTTACTATATCCACGTAAAGTGAAAGATTCGGGCCACCCAAAAGTTTTACAATCAGGGTATCACTGGCTTTCTGACTTAACAAAGCACGTCCTTTAAAAATCTGAACACGGTCTCGGGAAGCATCCTCATCGTACGGAGTTTTATAAACATCGATAATTGCTTCTGAGATATTGATGTAACGTTTGCCTTTCTGAGCCGTTTCACGGTAGAAACCAGTTAGCAATGTAGGCTTTTCACTGTAGTTCTTGCCAATCCTGTTCATAGCCTCCTCAACAAGCATTCTCGGATCGTGGGCTCTTACAACCACCTCTTCCAGCACATTCGCATTCTGAGTAAGCATTACGTTTTCATCTACCATATCATTACCTGTCAACGCGATCCGGTAATTGTAGTAACCTATATGGGAAATTTCTACCACCTTGGCCTGCAGGGAGTCCTGCACTTTGATGGTGAATTCACCGTCGGAGTTGGTAATGGTACCAACGTTGGTTCCCGGAACAGAGATATTTACATACTCAAGTTTTTTCTTTGTCTGTTTGTCTTTAACTGTTCCGCTTACAATAAAATAGTTGCCCTCTTCCTGAGCCTGCAACGGGTAACTGCTGAGAAGCAAAAGTGCCGTCATCAGATAACCAAATAAAAAATACATCCTGGTTTTCATATTTGTACGTTTTTAGTGTGGATACTTCCAATTCTTGTTTGTACTTCTAAGATCGCCCACCCATCAAATACCCTATGAAAAAATACAAAAAAATAAAGCGGAGATGCATTTTTTTGCATCCCCGCCCTATATAGTCTAAAAAGTGTCTCGTTATTCTGCTAAATATCTATAGTAATACACAAACTGTAGCCCTAACCTCTCTTATAAGATCAGAGGGAGAAAGTCTGATTTGTAGTCCCCGTTGTCCCGCACTCACATAAATCTGCTGGTAATTCAGACAAGTTTCATGAATAAAAGTGGGAAACTGTTTTTTCATGCCAACGGGAGAACAAGCCCCCCGGATGTATCCGGTAGTAGGAAGCAACTCCTTCATGGGAATCATATCACAATTCTTGTTGCCCGAAACTTTGGCGGCTAACTTAAGATCCACCTCCTCCTGTCCCGGAATCACACATACAAAGAAACCCGTTTTATCGCCTTTCAGTACCAGCGTTTTAAAAACCTGATTCACATCTTCTCCCAATTGCTCAGCTACGTGTATGGCACTCAGATCACTTTCGTCCACCTCATAAGGAATCAGTTCGTAGGCCACTTTGGCCTTATCCAACAATCTGGCTACATTCGTCTTATTTACTTTCATTTGCTAACCCTTTCATCGATAGTTGAACGCGCTTACGTACTAAATCAACGCTTTGAACCCGCACTTGCACATGCTGGTGCATGACCACCACCTGGGTGGGATCGGTGATAAACCTGTCGGCCATCTCCGAAATATGGACCAATCCGTTTTCCTTGATACCCACATCCACAAAACAGCCGAAGGCCGTGATGTTGGTAACAATACCCGGTAAAACCATCCCCTCTTTCAGGTCTTCCAGTTTCTTTACGTTCGGATCAAACTCGAACACCTTGATGGTCTGGCGCGGATCCCTGCCGGGTTTATCCAACTCTTCCATGATATCTGTAAGCGTAGGCATCCCGATTGTAGCACTTACGTACTTCTGCAGATTCAATTTCTTTTTTAGCTCCTTGTTGGCGATCAGTTCCGAAACAGTACAATTCAGATCCTTAGCCATCTGTTCCACAATGGAGTAACTTTCGGGATGCACTGCCGAATTATCCAACGGATTTTTGCCGCTGGTGATGCGAAGGAAGCCTGCCGACTGCTCGAAAGCTTTTTCTCCCATCCGAGGAACCTTCAGAAGCTCTCTTCGTGAAACAAACGGGCCATGTTCTGCACGGTAGTTAACGATGTTCTGTGCAAGCGTCGGCCCAAGTCCCGAAATATACGTAAGCAGGTGTTTGCTGGCTGTATTTACATCCACACCCACCAGATTCACACAACTCTCCACAGTCTGATCCAGACTTTTCTTCAGTGCTCCCTGTTCCACATCGTGCTGGTATTGTCCCACACCAATGCTTTTGGGATCAATCTTTACCAGTTCGGCCAACGGATCCATCAACCTTCTGCCTATGCTCACGGCACCACGTACAGTTACGTCGTATTCAGGAAACTCCTCGCGGGCAATTTTAGAGGCCGAATAGACTGACGCACCGTTCTCACTCACCACAAATACCTGTACCTTGCGATCGTATCGGATACCGGTGATAAACTGCTCCGTTTCCCTGCTGGCCGTTCCGTTTCCTATGGCAATGGCATCAATGGCATAGGTGCTAACCAGCTGTGCTACTTTTGAAGCAGCCTTTCCCTTCTCGTTCTGGGGTGGGTGAGGGTAGATGGCTTCGTTATGGACCAGATTACCCTGGGCATCCAGACACACCACCTTACATCCCGTGCGATAACCCGGATCCACGCCCAATACCCTTTTCTGACCAAGGGGAGGCGACAGTAACAGCTGGCGAAGGTTTTCGGAGAATACCCGGATTGCCTCCTCATCAGCCTTCATTTTGCTGAGGTTGGCAAATTCGGTTTCGATAGACGGTTTCAATAACCTTTTGAAGGAATCACCAACCGCCTCTTCCACCTGTGCAGACGCATCAGAACGCCCCTTAACGAACCGTCGGTTCAGTCTCTCGATACACCCTTCGGCATCCGGCGAGATAGACACCCTCAAAAAACCTTCAGCCTCACCACGGCGCAGAGCAAGCAACCGGTGAGACGAACAGCGGTTCAACGGTTCGCTGAAGTCGAAATAGTCGCGATACTTGCTACCTTCCTCTTCCTTGCCCTTAACCACTTTGGATGAAATAACAGCCGTCCGCGAAAACGAATTACGTACTGTATTACGAGCCTGTTCGTCTTCGTTCACCCATTCGGCAATAATATCCCGGGCACCCTGGAGCGCCTCGCGTACATCCTTAACCTCACCTTTCACGTAAGGCGATGCCGCTTTGGTACTATCCTGAGCTGTTTGAAGCATAAGTAAGGTAGCCAGAGGCTCCAACCCCTTTTTGCGGGCAATCTCCGCTTTGGTCTGCCGTTTCGGCTTGTAAGGCAGGTAAATATCTTCCAGCTCCGTGCTATCCCACGAGGTCTCAATGCGTTTTTTAAGTTCGGGAGTAAGCTTACCCTGTTCATCAATAGAAGCCAGTATCGTCTCCTTACGCTTACTTACCTCCTTTAATTTGCCGTAATGATCGTTAATATCCCCAATCTGCACCTCATCCAGGCCACCGGTCACCTCTTTGCGGTACCGGCTAATAAAAGGAATGGTAGCCCCTTCGTCCAGCAGCCCCATTGTTTTTTCAACCTGACGCGCTGGAATGCCCAACGCCTTGGAGATAAGTGAATAAAATATTTCAGTCATTTGTTATAGTTTTATTGTTTCGTCTGCCAGCAAGGACAACGAGTCCGGCTGATGCGATACAAAGATAATAGTCTGTTTATTGATTTTGTGCAATGTTTTGATCTGATTGATGATCCGAGCGGTAAGAGCATCGTCGAGCCCTTTGAACGGTTCGTCCATCAGCAGTAAAGGCGAAGGGAAAGCCAGTGCCCTGGCAATGGCCACACGTTGTTGCTGACCGTAACTTAATGCCTCCGGCCGATGTTCTGCCACCTCATCCAGCTCCATGAGCGAACAAAAATGTCTGGCAAGTTGCATACCCTTTTCTTTTGTATAGAAAGAGGCGAGGGGAAGAGCAATGTTATCGGTAGCCGATAGATGATTCAGCAGGGCAGGTTCCTGAAACACAGCTGCAATAGCCTGTATATTTCCTTTTCCTATTTTCCCCGAAGCCGGCTTCAGCGAACCGTCAATCAAACGGAGCAAGGTAGTCTTTCCTCGGCCAGACGGAGCCGACAGTCCGTATACCCGTCCTCCCTCAAACCGGAGGGTGAGATTGTCTAATACCATACGATGCCCATAACCAACGGAAACCTGCTCGAGTATCACCTCCGGTCCACCGCAAGTAGCCGGAGCGCAATCGGTTTTCCTGTAACGCACCGGAATATCCAACCTGCTCGACCTATCCAACCCCCTGTCGAATGCAAAGCTTAAAGCCACCGCTATGACAGTCCACGCCAACAATTCGGGGACCTCTATGAAAGTCTGCGCCCTTTTCATTTCACTGCCAATTCCAAAAGCACATTGCGAAAGAACCTCTCCCATGATAATGGCCCGCCATCCAAAGCCAGCCGCCGATGCCAAACCACTGAAAAGAAAAGGCTTAATCTGCGGATATACAATCTGCGTGAACCGGTTGGTACGGTTCATATGGAACACCATACCCATCACCGACAGCGGAGCACGCAAGTGCAGCAATCCCTTGGTAAGATTCTCGCTCAGCAACGGAAACATGGTAAGGAAGGCAATCATAAAAGGAATCTGCTCCGGCTGCAGAAACAGCAAGGCAAGCAAAATAAAAGAGATAACAGGAACCGACCGCATCAGGGTGAGCAACGGTTTAAATAACCCGTATACCTGTTCATGCCGGGCAAACAACAACGCAAACAACAGGGCAAGTACCCCCGAAACCAGTAATCCTGCAACACCTCTGCCCAAGGTAGCCAGTACAGACAGGTAAAACTCCGGAGTTACCCACAGCTTACCCAAGGCAACAAACAACTCCGGCAACCCCGGCACCAAAGCCGGATTGTTGGCCGTTATCGCCAGCACCTCCCATACCAGACATAAAATGCCGATGGAAAGCAAGGTACGTATGCTCTTCTTCAGTGTTCGCATAAAAAGAATGTATCATCGGGCAGCTTGCCGCCCAAAGCCTTCGGTTCGTAAGCCAATATAATTGTAAGCAGATTCTGTACCGCCTCTTTGGCCCGGCAGGCAGGCACATAGTCGATGCGGCAACGGTGAATACTGCTTTCGGTAAGCATACCCTTGGCGAAAATACCCTTCTCCTCAAGGATACGTATCGCCCGATCGGGTTGTTCTACGGCAAAGCGACACGAAGCACGAAGCAACGAATCAAGCGCCGGTTGCATTTGCATACCCCTTTCGCTAAGCACGATAGCTGTTTGTGCAAATCCCTGTGCATCCGGATCCGGACGGTTCAGGTCGGCCACAAGCCGTACAGTGCTGTCCTTCTTTAATGCCATGCTCACAAACGGCTCGCTAAGCACCGCCGTCTGGACCGTTCCGGACAGTAAACCCGTAAAAAGGTCTCTTGCAGAGCCGAAGGTATAATTGAGCTCCGGTTTCCATTCCGGGTGATTGTTCAGGTAATAGCGTGTCAGAATATCGGGAGAGGTCCCACTCCCGAAGAGGTGAAGCACTCCGGAGGTGGAATCTCTGCCCACCACATACAATGTACCCCACAGCGGACAACCAAGTAATGGATAGTTCACCCCTTTGTTGTACAGATTTACTGCGCTTAACATGGGCAGCACAGCCAGCTCCGCTTCTCCTTTGATAAGATGTGCCTGAATCAGTTCGGGCGAGTCGACCACCTCGATCTGCAGCAACTTGCCGTTAACCGTTACCGATGTATCCATCAGTTGGGCGAAAGCAATGGCCGATGGACCCCTTAATAGTTTAACGCGTACTATATTATCCTCTTTTCGTGCAGGATTACAGGCGCACAGAAGGCAAAGTAAAAGACATACCGGAATCTTCATAACTGCAGAAGTTTACTGCAAATGTATAAATAATTGTTGTATGCTCAGAATTATCTCCTAAATTTGCCCACCTAACAGATGGCAAAGATGACCGATTTATTTAATGAAACGCGGTATGCCGACGAGGTATACGATAAGCTTCTCTTTACCGACAGCCGCCTGAGTGGAAAGGAGTTTCAGGATTGTACCTTTCTGGCGTGCGACTTCAGCAACTCCAGTCTGCTGGACTGCAATTTTATTGATTGCCGCTTTGAGGCGTGCAACCTAAGCAACATTAAGCTGGGTAACACCGCCCTGAAGGGAGTGTGCTTCGAAAATAGTAAATTGCTGGGAACCGACTTTACCGACTGCTCCGACTTTCTCTTTGCTGTCCGCTTCGGGCAGTGTGTACTTGATTATGCCTTCTTTATACGTAAAAACCTCAAGAAAACGGTGTTCGACCAATGCTCCGTTCGCGAAGCCAACTTTAGCGAATCAAACCTTGCCGAGGTCAGCTTCCTGCAATGCGACCTGCACCAGACCGTTTTCGAACGGACCGATCTGCGTGGGGCCGACTTCCGTACGGCGTTCAATTATTCCATCAATCCCACGGTAAACAACCTCCGTAAAGCCGGTTTCAGCTATCCTTCCGTATTGGGACTACTGGATAGCTTTGGTGTAAAAGTAAGCTAACGAAGTGCTTGAGTTACTTCTCCGTCTGTTGTTTCTTCCAGTATTCATTAACAGACTGCTTCACCTCTTTATGAAGCAACAAAATACCCAGTAAGTTGGGTAACGTCATCAAGGCGATGGTTACTCCGGAGAATATCCAGATAAGGGTGGTGTCTGTAAACGAGGCTAAAAAGAAACCTAGCACATAAATAACGTGGTATACAGGCACGTACCGGCTTCCCCACAAAAAAGTGACCGCCCTGTCGCCATAATAAGACCAGGCAATGGCTGTGGAAAAGGCAAACATAAGCAATGAAAAAGGAATGATAAACTGTCCCCATTCTCCAAAGAACCCCCGCTTAAAGGCTTCAGTAGAAAGCGGGGCAGAGTGCAGAAGCGACTTTCCGTACACCGTGATAGGGTAGCTTTTCAGGACCGGAAGTTCAATCTTGCCTTTCTTTACAGTAAGTTCGCCGGTAAAGAGTGCCTTTCCCTGCATAAAACGAACCCCTTCGGCAAACGAACGTGCATGTATCAGAGTGGCAGGTGTGGTAAGCTTTCCCTCCTTTACTACAATCTTACCATCGTACAAAGGCAACAGCTTTTCGCCTTTGATGTGTTGCCCTACAGCTAATTTCTGGGCAGGATCAGCCTCGTTGTAGGTACCGGCAAGCAACACCATGTCGGCCTGCTGAAACTTATTCTCGTACTTCTCCATCCACGTGCCGGAAGTAAGCAATACCATTCCTGTGAGCATACAAATAATAATGGTGTCGATAAAAGGTTCGAGTAAAGCAACCATTCCTTCGGAAACCGGCTCTTTGGTCTTCGCCGCTGCGTGTGCGATAGCAGCCGATCCTTGTCCCGCTTCATTGGAAAAAAGTCCCCGGTTTACACCCCGGTTGAAGGCAAGCGCCACTCCGGCACCTAAAAAACCACCGGCAGCCGCAGAGCCGTTCAACACGTTATCGAACAACATCACCAGCGATGGAATAATATTTTCATAATTGTATAAAATCACACTAAGCGCTCCCAGAAAATAAAAGACAGCCATAAAGGGGACCAGCTTCTCCGTAACTTTGGCAATGCGGGTGATACCTCCAATGATAATCAGTCCCAGCAACACAGAAAGCAAAGCCCCTGTAACGTACAGCGGAATATCAAAAGAGGCGAACATGGCATTGGAGATACTGTTAATCTGAGGCAGACTGCCCGTGCCGAAAGACGAACAAATGGTGGCCAGTGCAAAAATGGCTGCCAACCAGCGCATGTGCAAACGGTTTTTCATGTAGTACATAGGTCCCCCGGAAATGTACCCCCTCTCGGTCGTTTCGCGATATTTATGCGAAAGCGTAACCTCCACCATCTTGGTAGTCATCCCCAGAAAGGCCGAAACAAACATCCAGAACAAAGCAGCCGGTCCCCCTAAATGAATAGCCAGTGCCACCCCGGCTATATTGCCGGTACCCACCGTACCGGATAAGGCTGTGGCCAACGATTGAAAATGCGACGTATCCCCTTTGTCCAGGTGATGGTCATACTTGCCCGACACCACTTTGATGGCATGACCAAAAAACCGCACCTGCGGAAACTTAAGATACAAAGTAAAGAAAAAACCGGTTCCCAGCAACAACAAAACGAACCATTGCGAACCCCCGATGTAAGAATCTATAAGAGATAGAAAGCTGCCTATTTCTTGCATAAGTCAATCGTTTTTATTTAAAAACTTTCGCAATATACAAAAAAATGTGGAAATTGTGTTAATTAGTAAAAAGTTCCGCAATTTGTCTGCATACAAGCCTCTTCCTCCGTTTCGAACTCAACGGTGGCATGGTCAATTCCATGCGAAGCGCAGACCGATTTAATCTGTGTTTTGATCGTATATTGTTCATCCAGTGTAGTTTCCGGAGCAATAACGGCATGCAGAGACATAATATTCTCCTCGCCGTCCAACGTCCACAGATGCACATCATGAATAGACAACACCCGGTCGGTACTCCTTATTTCCTCCTCCAGGCGCTCTATGTCCACGTCGGAAGGAACCTTTTGAAGCAAAATACGGAAGGTAGCCTTCAGGTTTCGGTACACATTAGTAAGAATCCAGATACTTATTCCGATAGAAAGCAACGGATCCAGAATAGGCCATTCCACAAAATGCATCACGACACTTACGATAAGCACGGCAACCCAGCCCAGCACATCCTCCATCATGTGGAGTGAAACCGCCCGTTCGTTAAGCGACGATCCCCTCTTTAACCGAATCACAGCCGCACCGTTTACAATAATTCCCAGAATGGCCAGCACAAACATACCAGCAGCATCGGGCATCTGAGGTTCAATAATACGACCAATACACTCTTTGATCACTACTACGGAACCAGCCAGCAGAACAACCGATATAAAAATAGCCCCAATCAGCGAGAACCTTTTATAGCCGTAAGAATAAAACCTGTCGCTGCGCCGTGCAGACACCTTCTGCAGATACCAGGCAACCCCCAGCGAAATGGAATCGCCAAAGTCGTGCAACGCATCAGACAGAATAGAAACACTGTTGGTGTAAATACCCCCAATAAGTTCGATAATCGCAAAAATGAAATTCAAGAAAAAGGCAACCCGTATATTTCCGGTCGATGTATCGTGTGTATGATGATGATCGTGTCCCATGATCGTTATATTCTTTAGTCTATAAAACACCCTTCCCCAACATTTTGTTACGATGGGAGAGGGATAAGCTTCGTTATTTTTCTTAAACAACCTGCTTGCAAAGATGGAATATTTAATCGGTTTAGCCTATATTCTGATATAAATAATGTTTCTAAATGTAGACTGTAGAGTTTTTATTACTACTATAGCTTGATCTAGACGAGCCCTAGCTGCACTAACACAGTTGTTTGTTGCCACAGTGGATCAAGACTCGTCTGGCAATCCCTACATGTAGGTAATTTCATCCTTATATTACCTACATGATGGGATTGTTTCACTATGGACAGGCTTCTAACTTTGCACCAAAATTATTATCAAACATGAACACATTATTAAAGCTCATTGTAGCTGGAAATTTATTGCTTTCTGCTTCATTAAATGTTGCTGCTCAGCAAAATGAATCAACGGTATTAAAGATGGAGCAGGAGCGTGAAAACAAGTTTAGTTTCGGAGGATATGGACAGCTGGATTATAACCAACGCGTTTCTTCTTCAACATCCTACGCCGGAAAACTTGATCCGCATCGTTTCGTTCTTTTTATGGGTTATCAGTTCGCTCCTAAGATTCATTTAATCAGCGAATTGGAAGTTGAACATGGAGACGAGCTCTATCTTGAACAAGCTTACTTGAATGTGAGATTAAACAAAGAAATTCAATTTCGTGGAGGGGTAATGCTAATTCCGATGGGTCTTACTAACGAGTTTCACGAACCTACAACCTTTAATGGGGTTGAACGTCCTTCAATTGCAAACATATTAATACCGACTACTTGGAGGGAAATGGGGGTTGGTGTTCACGGACGTTTCGATGCAATGGCCTTAAGCTATAAGGCTTATGTGTTTACGGGTTTCAATGGATACGATACTCAAGCCAGGCTAACCGGTAAAGATGCTTTTCGTAAAGGGCGGCAGAAAGCTCTTAACAGCTACATAACTTCTCCTAATTTTTCAACAAAAGTGAATTATTATGGAATCAATAATCTGAATATCGGATTGGCTGGTTATTTTGGAAAAAGTCAATCCAAAATGTTCGATAAACTGGACAAAGATTCTCAAGTAGCTCAAATAAGTGCCGACTCTTCAGTGATTGACATTGCAATGATAGGCCTTGATGCACAATACAAACTTCAGGGATTTGAGTTGCGTGGTGAGTATATTCATACGTTTATAGGCAATACAGAACAGTATAATTCTTTTAAAAATCAACGTAATGATTTAGGGAGTCAGATGCAAGGATGGTATCTCGAGGCATCTTACGATCTCTTCCATTCAAAATACAAAGGAGAAAAACGTCTGATTCCTTTTGTTAGATACGAAAACTATAACACGCATCAGAAAGTTTCCGGAATAGAAAAGAATCCCAACTATCATTTTACAGAATTGTTTTTTGGTCTTGGGTATGCTCCGGCAAATGGTGTTATGTTAAAAGCTGACTATCAGTTGAAAAGAAATCCTCATAATTCTGATCTGAATGAAAATTGGATAAACTGCGGAATTGCTTTTACCTTATGATATTTAAATAATATTTTAATGAAACTATTCTTTAAACTTTTAGCTGTTGTTTTGTTGGTATGTTCTTTTACTCCGGATAAAAAAGAACTAGACACAGCTGTTAAAATGCTGGCAAAAACACTTAATTCCAAAGAGATAGTGTTGCAAAAAGATGGGGATTATTTTATTATTAACAACAAGGGTAAATCGGTTGGGAAACTTTTCTTCAGAAAACTTACTCCCAAAGCTGAAACTTTTACCTACTTTTTAGCAATTGATAATGAAGGTAAAATTATTAAACTCCAGATTACGGATTATCCTTCGCAACATGGTGTACGAATCACAAGCAGAAATTGGCTGGATCAATTTACTAATAAGGCTCCTGAATCAGAGAATTTTGAAAGTAGCATTGATGGAGTTTCGGGGGCTACCCTCAGTGTAAAGGCTCTTGTAAAAGATATTAAAGAGGTAACTCGTCCTTAATATTGAAAAAGTGGATGTTGCTATATAATGCAACACCCACTTTGTTTTTTGTGAGGTATCTTTTACGTATTGTTTTTTTGTTATTCCCACTTTACGGGGGTATTTAGAATAACTCCGTCCAATGTGTCTTGGGTGGAGAATGAATCGGCAAGGTATTGTACGCAAAGCATGATTAATGGTGTGTCGCCGTTGTTGCGTACGGCACGTATCCCCTCGGGGGCAACGCGTACCACAGTGCCTTCCTTTACTAGAATTATCTCTCCGTCTACCTGAAACTCGCCATTACCTGCAAGAAAGAAATAAAGTTCTTCGTGTTTTTTGTGTGAGTGCAGAAATCCGGTTTCGGTGCCCGGCTGAAAAAGCTGGAAGGAGAATTCGCCTCCTGTGGTGTGTAAGGCAGTTCCTCCAAATATTTTGCCCGGAATCTTGATTTCGGGACCAAATTGCAGTACATATTCGCCCAATTCGCTCAAGTTGCCAATATTCACCGCGGTGAAATTTTCGGCTGTTGCAATCTTTTCAATCTGTTTCATAATTCTGTTCATTAAATGATTCTGAAAACTCAAATCAGTAGAAAGTCACCTCCCGTGACAGGTTTTTCCGTATATGCAAATGTATTGTTTGAGAATCTAAAAAACAAGAACTTCAGGCTATTAAAGAGATAAAAAAATGCCCCATTCTCACGAGTGGGGCATCTTGTTTTCTAACCACCGCTAAATGCGGATTTAAAAATTAATCAAAATTATTACTTAACAAAACCGTTTTTATACAATAGCATTCATCCTAATAGATTATCAAAGTTTTGTAATCAAAAAATACTATATTTCAATTACCACATTAATCATAAAATATATTCTACAAACTACACATTGTTTATTAAACCCTACATTTAACAAACTTTTGCAAAGGTATGATAAATTCTTTTACCCGCAAGTTATCCGTTCATGTTGTGAAACATATTTCGTATATTAATAATTATCTTAAGGCTTGACGGGCTAAAGTCTTGCATGTACAGGACGCTCTGCTCTGCCTTTGGTTCGTTTGTTGAAATGAATCCAAAGAAGGATGCCTAACAGTGAGAGGCTTATGGGGAATCCGCTCCAAACTCCCAAGGCTCCGAAGCCGAGTACAAATCCACAGAAGTACCCCAGAGGCAGCGAGATGCACACATGGCAAATAAAGGCCATCCACGCCATATATTTTACATCTGCAATTCCACGCAAGGCGTTGGCAAATAAAATTTGAAGTCCGTCGCCCAGCTGATAGAGGATAACCGGATACATTAAAAGGGCGGTAAGTTGTGCAACCTCTGCTTCTGGAGTAAAGAGGTAGCCTATCACATTGCGTACGGCGTAAAGGAATATCACGACCAACAGGGCGGTAAAGAGTATCAGATGCAGACCGGCAAACGAGGCCAGCCGCACGCTTTTCCAGTCGTCTTGTCCCCTGAAGTTACTTACCCGTATCGTTACGGCAGCGCCTATACCGTAATAGATCATAAAGCCAAGTGTGGTTACCACGCCCACCACCTGATGGGCTGCCAGGGCAGTCTTACCCAACCAACCCATCATGATTACACTGAGGCTGAAGGAGGCAGCTTCCACGCCCAGTTGCAGGGCCACGGGAAATCCGAGGTGATACAGCCGGCTGATGCTTGTCTTGTTTATTATCCCGGATTTAAATCCATTCCTGAATTTGGCAAAACGCGGATGTTTGGCAAAAATGTATACAAAAACAAGAATAGCTACGATACGGCTTATCAAGGTAGAAAGACCGGCTCCGGTTAGTCCCAATTCGGGTGCTCCGAAGTGTCCGTATATCAGGATGTAGTTTCCTATTATATTGAGCACGTTGCTGCCCAGCATAATCCACATGGGGGTCATCGTATCGGTTACTCCGTCGCAAAACTGTTTAAAAGAATTGAACAGCATCACGAACAGAACGGATACAAGCTGCAATATATAATAGGGAATGATGTAGGGCATCAGCTCTTCCGGCTGACCCAGCAGGTCGATGTTTAGGAGCAACACCAACATACAGAGACCTATCAGTAATCCAACAACGAGGTTTACAAGGAGGCTGTTCTTGAATGTTTCGGCAGCCTTGTCGTGTGCCCCTTTCGAAAACAGTTCGCCTATGATGGGTGTAAGTCCGTAGGCAAATCCCATGCCGAAGATAAAGGCCAGGTTAAAGAAGTTGTTCACAAAGGAGGCCGCTGCAAGCTCGTCGGCACTGTGCTGCCCAACCATGATGTTATCGGCAAAGCCTACAAGAATAATCCCCAACTGACCAAGCATGATGGGGATTCCTAATTTAATGGTATGTAAGTAATGCTGCCTGTAGTTAGCAGGCAGCCTGTTTGTAATGTTCAAGATTGTCTGTTTTATATGATTTGCATAGATTCGATTACGATATTCTCCAGGGGACGGTCCGACGAATTTGTCTTCACTTTCTGAATTTTATCCACAATTTCAATTCCTTCGGTCACCTCACCGTATACAGTATATTCGTTGTCCAGAAAGGGCACGCCGCCAACGGAGGTATAGGCCTCACGCTGCTGGGCGGTAAGCTTGGTCTCCTCTTTGCGCTTCTCTGTCTCAATCTCAGTTTTACCGATCAGTGTATCGCGCATGATGGCCAGACTGTCTTTGTCGCCCGACTTATAATACTGCATGATTGTAGTTTTATTTTCGTTCTGCAGGCGGTTGAAAATAGCCTGTTTCAGGCGGCTTTCCTTTTGCTTTTCCAGCTGTTTGATCTCACCTTCCGAATATACCTTTCCGGTAACGATGTAGAACTGCGATGCCGAAGAGGCCTTCTCCGGATTGCTGTCGTCGCCGGTACGGGCAGCGCATAATGCTCCACGTTTATGGAAATAGCGGGGATATACAAATTCGGCCGGAACGGTATAGCCCAAATCTCCGGCACCCAGCTGTTTGCTTAACGGTGCGTTTTTAGAGGTAACATCACCTCCCTGAATCATAAATTCGTTGATTACCCGGTGAAAAAGCAGCCCTTCATACTGTCTGTCTTTTACCAGTTTGATGAAATTATCGCGGTGAAGAGGCGTTTCGTTGTATAATTTGATTGTAATCGTACCCAGATTCGTTTGCATCCGAACCTGTGTCTCGGTTGTTTTTTGTTCCATTGTCTGTTCGTATATTTATTTAGTTACAACTTTCATTGATTTGATTTTGATATTTTTCAACGGACGATCTTTATCGTTGGTGGCAACCAGGTGCATCTTGTCCACCACATCCTGTCCCTTCACCACCTCGCCAAAGACCGTGTATTTGTTATCCAGATGAGGCGCACCTCCCTGTATTTTATAGGCTTCACGCTGTTCGGGGGTGTATTTTATTCCCTCTTCGGCCTCTTTTTTGTCCAGTTCCATGTCTGTAAAGAATTTTCCGGTCACGATATAGAACTGGGTAGCCGACGAGGCACGTTCCGGATTGGTATCGTCGCCGGTACGTGCGGCACATAAAGCACCTCTTTTATGGAAATATTTAGGATAAACGATTTCTGCCGGAACGGTATAACCCAGGTCGCCATCACCCAGAGGTTTGTCGATAGGAGCGTCTTTCGAGGTTACATCACCTCCCTGAACCATGAATTGTTTGATGATACGGTGAAATATAAGTCCGTCGTAACGTCCTTCATTTATCAGTTTAACGAAATTATCCCGATGCTGAGGTGTTTCATTATACAGTTTCACTTTTATTTTACCCATATCGGTATCAATCAGCACCAAGGTCTCTTTTTCTTGTCCCCAAAGCGTGTAAACACTTAAGAAAGAAAAACATAAAAACATAGCAGCTACTATCCTATTCATCGTTTTGCGTATTTTTGCTAACAAAGATAATTATTTGTATTCGATTACACCGAATGAATAAAATATATTAACTATGTTTGTGACAGAAACCACTTAAAAAGGAATTATTTGTTTTATGAGAAAACTATTTACCGCGTTGTTTATAGCAGCAACGCTCCCTTTGATGGCTCAACACCAATCGGCCATCCGTATTTATCCCGCACAGGGAAAACAAACCATCAGTAAACATATTTACGGCCAGTTTGCCGAACATCTGGGTTCATGCATCTACGGAGGTTTGTGGGTTGGCAAGAACTCGGATATACCTAATACCGACGGATACCGTACCGATGTGCTCAACGTACTGAAGCGGCTCCAGATTCCTAACCTGCGCTGGCCCGGCGGATGCTTTGCCGACGAGTATCACTGGATGGATGGAATCGGTCCGCAGCAAAACAGGCCCAAGATGGTCAATAACAATTGGGGCGGAACAGTGGAAGACAACAGCTTCGGGACACACGAATTCCTCAATCTGTGCGAATTACTGGGATGCGAACCCTATGTGAGTGCCAATGTAGGTAGCGGAAGCGTTGAGGAGATGGCCAAGTGGGTGGAATATATCACTTCGGAAGGCGACAGCCCCATGGCCAACCTGCGCAGGAAGAACGGTAGGGACAAGGCCTGGAAAGTGAAGTTCTGGGGAGTAGGGAACGAAAGCTGGGGATGCGGCGGCAGCATGCGTCCGGAATATTACTCCGATCTGTACCGCCGTTATGCAACCTATTGCCGCAATTACGACGGAAACCAGCTGTTCAAGATTGCCAGCGGAGCCAGTGATTACGATTATAACTGGACGGAAACATTGATGAAACAGGTGGGAGGCCGTATGGATGGTCTGTCGCTTCATTATTATACGGTAACCGGATGGGACGGAAGCAAAGGTTCTGCCACAGGTTTCGATACCGACGATTTTTACTGGACCATGGGCAAATGCCTCGAGATAGAAGAGGTGATGCGTAAACATATCTCCATCATGGATAAATACGATCCACAGAAGAAGGTGGCGCTGATGGTGGATGAGTGGGGCACCTGGTGGGACGAAGAGCCGGGAACTACCAGAGGACATCTTTTCCAGCAGAACACCCTGCGTGATGCCATGGTTGCAGCACTTACGCTGAATGTGTTCCATAAATATACCGATCGGGTGAAGATGACCAACATTGCACAGATTGTGAATGTTTTACAGTCCATGATCCTTACCAAAGGAAAACAGATGGTGCTTACGCCAACCTACTACGTGTTTGAAATGTACCGGGTGCACCAGGAATCTACTTTCCTGCCTATGGATCTGATGTGCGAGAAGATGCCTGTGCGCGACAACCGCGAGGTGCCTTTATTAAGTGCAACGGCATCGAGGGATAAGTCGGGAAAGATCCATATCTCCATCGCCAACATAGATGCGGCGCAGTCGCATCAGGTGAGCGTAAATCTGCAGAACACGCCGCTCAAGGCAGTGAGCGGCCGTATTCTTTCTGCAAGCAGCATCACCGCCTGCAATACATTTGAACAGCCGGACAATGTGCAGCTGAAGGATTTTAACGGAGCCAAAATACAGAACGGCGCGCTGAACGTGGTAATTCCGGCTGCTTCCATAATAACACTGGAAGTTAAGTAGACACACGGGTTTTGTAAGGATACGGCAGAGGTTTCTAATAAAAAGCATGTTAAAAGGTATAAAAACTAATTTTTGTTTACCTTTGTAGCGGGAATCTTAAACGTAACATTATTTAAAAATATTTCAATGAAACCTACTTTATTTGTACTTGCTGCCGGAATGGGTAGCCGCTACGGCGGATTAAAACAGTTGGACGGACTGGGTCCTAATGGTGAAACAATCATGGATTACTCAATTTATGATGCAATTCGCGGAGGATTCGGAAAATTGGTGTTCGTAATCCGTAAAACATTTGAAAAGGATTTTCGTGAGAAAATTATTTCAAAATACGAAAATCATATTCCTGTTGAAGTGGTATTTCAGGAACTGGATAACCTGCCTGCAGGTTTTACTTGTCCCGAAGGCCGAGAAAAACCATGGGGTACCAATCATGCCGTACTGATGGGTAAGGATGTGATTAAAGAACCTTTTGCTGTAATCAATGCCGACGATTTCTACGGTCGCGACAGTTTTGCCGTGCTTGGAAAAGAGCTTACCGCTATGTGCGGAAAACAGAACGAGTATTGCATGGTGGGTTACCGTGTTGGTAATACCTTAAGCGAGAGTGGATCTGTGGCACGCGGTGTTTGCGGAACCAATGCCGAAGGTTTCCTTACCACTGTGGTAGAACGTACAGCCATCGAACGTATCGATGGTAAGGTTCAGTTTAAGGATGAGAACAATCAGGTGGTGACTATCGATGATAACACGCCGGTGTCCATGAATATGTGGGGCTTCACACCCGATTATTTTAAATATTCTGAAGATTACTTTGCAGAATTCCTTACTAAAAACATGAGCAACCTCAAGAGTGAGTACTTTATTCCATTGATGGTTAATGAGCTTGTTAACAATGGTACTGCTACAGTAAAGGTACTTGATACTACATCAAAGTGGTTTGGTGTAACTTACGCGGAGGACCGTCAGAGTGTGGTCGATAAAATCGCAGCTTTGGTAGAAGCCGGCGAATATCCAGCCAAGTTATTCTGATAAGGAGGATGACATACAAGGTCCTGCTGCTTTCTTTTTGGAAAGAGCAGGACCTTTTTTATCTGTTTCTATTGCAACTATCCATAAAATCTTACGAACAAAATGAAAAAAATGATTGCTTTTTCTCTGATCGCAGGACTGGTGGCTTCTACAGGGTGTACAACCAAGCCAGTCCAGGATGCTTCTAAAACTCCGGCCATTAACCTGGCCAACCTGGATACTACGGTATCTCCGGGGAGTGATTTTTACCAATATGCTTGCGGAGGATGGATCAAACAAAACCCGCTTAAACCAGAGTATGCCCGCTACGGCTCTTTCGACAAGTTGCGGGAAGATAACCAAAAACAGTTGAAAGATCTGATTGAATCGCTGCAAGCCAATAAATCGGAAGCTGGCAGCGTTGCCTGGAAGATCGGTACGTTCTATGCCATGGGACTTGACAGTGCCAAATTGAATGCCGATGGCATCAATCCGGTAAAGGATCAGTTGGCAGCCATCGAAGCCGTTGCAGGTAAAAAAGAGGTTTCGGCCATGATCGCTACGATGCACAAAGAGGGAATGTCTCCCTATTTTCAGTTGTACGTGGGTGCCGACGAGAAAAACAGTTCAATGAATATCGTTCAGCTATATCAGTCGGGTTTGTCCATGGGCGATCGCGATTATTACCTGCTTGAAGAGACAAAAACCATCCGCGAAGCTTTCAAAAGTTATGTAACCCAACTCTTTACATTGGCTGGATATTCTGCCGATCAGAGTAAGCTTGCTACAGAGGCGGTAATGAAAATTGAGACAGGCATTGCCAATGTATCTTTCACCCGCGAAGATTTACGTGATTCACAGAAAAACTATAACAAGATGAGTCTGGCCGCATTTAAGTCGGCTTACGATGTCCTTGACTGGGATACTTACTTCGGTGGATTAGGTTTAAAAGACATTCCTGAAATTGATGCCAAGCAGGCCTCTTTTTACAAAGGCTTGAGCGACCTGATGAAGAAAACATCGGTGGATGAACAAAAGTATTACCTGGCATTCAACCTGCTTAACGAAGCCGCCTCTTACCTGAACGACGACTTCTATGCAGCCAAGTTCAACTTCTACGGTAAAACCATGTCCGGAAAGCAAGAGCAGCAGCCACGTTGGAAACGTGCACTTGAAACAACCAACAGCGCTCTGTCTGAAGCCGTGGGACAGCTTTATGTAGAGAAATATTTCCCTCCTGTAGCTAAAGAAAAAATGCTTACACTGGTGGGTAACCTGCAAAAGGCATTGGGTCAAAGAATCAATGGCCTGCAATGGATGAGTGATGCTACCAAGGTGAAGGCTCAGGAAAAACTGGCTGCCTTTACCGTAAAGATTGGTTATCCCGACAAATGGCGTGATTACAGTAAGCTGGAAATTAAGGAAGATTCCTATTGGGCCAATGTAGTACGTTCCAACATTTTCGATACGGAATATTACCTTGCCGATGCAGGTAAACCGGTCGATAAGGCACGCTGGCATATGAGTCCGCAGACCGTTAACGCTTACTACAACCCTACAACCAACGAAATCTGTTTCCCGGCAGCAATCCTGCAGCCTCCTTTCTTCAACCTTGATGCAGATGATGCCGTTAACTACGGAGCCATCGGAGTGGTGATCGGTCACGAGATGACCCACGGATTCGACGACCAGGGACGTAACTACGACAAAGACGGAAACTTGCAGGACTGGTGGACAGCCGAAGATTCAAAACGTTTTACCGAGCGGGCGGATGTGCTTGTAAAGCAATACGACAACATCCTGGTACTCGATTCGGTACATGCCAACGGTCGTTTCACATTGGGTGAAAACATAGCCGACCAGGGAGGATTACTTGTTTCGTACGAAGCATTGAAAAGCAGTTTTCAGGGAAAAGAGCCTGCTGCTATCGACGGTTTTACTGCCACGCAGCGTTTCTACCTTGGTTATGCCGCATTATGGGGACAAAATATACGTAATGAAGAGATTTTACGTTTAACAAAAATAGATCCGCATAGTTTGGGTAAATGGAGGGTTAATGCAGCATTGCGTAACGTGGATGATTTTTACAAAGCATTCAACATTACAGAAAACGATGCGATGTTCATGAAACCTGAAGAACGTGTAGTAATCTGGTAAACACCAGCTTCTTCATTAAAACCTCCACTTGTGTTACTAAATAATCACAAATGGAGGTTTTTTAATTTATAGAGTGGTTATTCGTTCATTATCTTCAGTTTTTTACTTTGAAGTATAAGAATGATTTGTATTTTTGTAATATTATTAGGTAATACAATGATAGAGGAAATTAAAAAGACCTGCGAGGTATTGCAGGCAGGTGGCATTATCCTGTATCCCACCGATACGGTGTGGGGTATTGGTTGCGATGCGACCAACGAAGAGGCAGTAAAAAAAGTGTATGAACTGAAGCGGCGTGTCGACAACAAAGCCATGCTTGTGCTTACCGACAATCCCGCCAAGCTTAATATGTATGTGAGCCGGATACCCGATATCGCCTGGGATCTGATAGAGGTGGCTGATAAGCCGCTTACCATTATATATCCGAAAGCAAAGAACCTGGCAGCGAATCTGTTGGCAGACGATCAGAGTGTAGGTATCCGTATTACGAACGAAACCTTCTCGAAAACATTATGCGAGCGTTTCCGGAAACCGATTGTATCTACATCAGCCAACATAAGCGGTCAGCCTTCTCCCTCTAATTTCAATGAAATTTCGGAAGAGATCAAGGCGGGTGTCGACTATGTAGTTAACTTCAGGCAAGAAGAGATAATAAAAGCCAAGCCTTCGGGTATTATCAAACTTGGAGAGGGCGGCGTTGTGCAGGTAATCAGGTAACCCAGACATGAACAAAGGCCGGCAGACACTAAAATACATCGTTTCGGACTTTCTGTCTGCTTTGCTGGCGTGGTTTTTATTTAATCTGCTGCGATACGATGAGGTTGGAATCTATCAGGGATATACTTCTCTCGAAAGGTTTTTGCTGGATCCGCATGTGTTGCAGGGGTGGTTGCTTATCCCATTTGGTTGGATTGCCCTTTTTTATTTGTCGGGCTACTATAACAAGCCTTTCGGTAAATCGAGGGTGACCGAGTTTTTTTCCACCCTGCTGTCGGTCATGATCGGTGCTGTCGTAGTTTTCTTTCTGGTTTTATTGAACGACCTGCCTCATTCTTTTAGCATATATTATCAGCTGTTCTTCGGATTGCTGGGTATTCAGTTTATATGTACCTATATACCCCGCTTGCTGATTACGCTTTCCGGAATCCGGAAAATCAATAAAAGAGAGTGGGCGCAGCGGGTGTTGATTATCGGTGCCGGATCCAAGGCAAAGAAGGTGGCCAACAGCTTGTATTCGTTGGGATACGATATCGTAGAGATGGTGGACGAAGACGAGCTTGCACATGTGCAGTCTGTAATGGAGACCGAAACAGTAGACGAGTTGGTGGTGGCTATCGAGTCGCACAACAATGAAAAGAGAATGCATGTGCTCTATTCATTGTATCAATACAACCGGCCAATCAAAGTACTGGTGGATAAAGCATCCATGGTTTCGGGGGTAAAAGTAAAAACGTTACTGGGTATTCCGCTGGTAAACATTACCGACAATAACTTCTCGGAGGCTGAAAAGAATATTAAGAAGGTACTTGATTATGTAGTGGCTTCATTGGCCGTTGTGCTGCTTGCTCCGGTGTATTTGTATGTTGCCTGCAGGGTGAGGCGGGATTCGCCGGGACCTATCATTTTTAGTCAGGAACGTATCGGATACATGGGTAAGCCTTTTCGGATTTATAAGTTCAGAACCATGTACGAAGGAGCCGAAACCAACGGTCCGCTACTGTCTACCGACGATGATCCGCGTATTACTCCTTTCGGAAAGATTATGCGTAAATATCGTTTGGACGAGCTTCCCCAGTTCTGGAATGTGCTGAAAGGGGATATGTCTATTGTTGGGCCGCGTCCGGAACGGAAGTATTACATAGACAAGATTGTAAAAAAAGCACCCTTTTACTATCTGCTTCACAACGTGAAACCCGGAATTACCTCCTGGGGAATGGTGAAGTACGGATATGCAAGTGATGTCGACAAGATGATTGAGCGTTTGCAATACGACATATTGTATTACGAGAATATGTCGCTGGTTTTAGATTTAACAATATTAATTTATACAATAAGGACGGTTTTTACCGGCAAAGGAATTTAACATGGCTGAAGATGGTTTTTTTTACAAGATTTTATTGTGGCGCGAAAGACGAATTAAAGAGAAGAATTTTATACTGATTGTAAGTTTTCTTGTGGGTATTTGTACGGCTGCGTCTGCAATAATACTTAAACAACTTATTCATTTTATTCAACAATTACTTACCGGCGGCAACCATGCCGGCGAGGTAAACTATATGTTGCTTATCTATCCGGTGGTGGGTATCCTGCTGGCCGGTCTATTTGTTAAGTATATTGTAAGAGACGATATAAGTCACGGGGTAACCAAAATACTTTACGCCATATCGCAGCGTAAGAGTCGTATAAAACCTCATAATTCGTGGACCTCCCTGGTGGCGAGTTCCGTTACCATCGGCTTCGGAGGATCGGTAGGGGCCGAGGCACCTATTGTACTTACCGGTGCTGCCATCGGATCAAATCTGGGCAGACTGTTCAGACTGGAGCAGAAAACGCTGATGTTGCTGGTGGGTTGCGGTGCTGCCGGAGCTATTGCCGGTATTTTCAAGGCGCCGATAGCCGGATTGGTCTTTGTGATCGAAGTATTGATGCTGGATCTTACGATGACTTCCGTATTGCCGCTGCTTATCTCGTCTGTTACCGCAGCCACGGTGTCGTATGTGGTAACCGGACCCGAAGCGATGTTTAAGTTCTCTCAGACCGAAGTGTTTGAGATCGGACGTATACCGTATGTATTGCTGTTGGGTATTTTCTGCGGACTGGTTTCATTGTACGTTACGCGGGTGATGAACAATATTGAGGGTAAATACCGTAAATTGGGTACCTTCTGGAAGAAGTTCCTTTTGGGAGCAATGATGTTAAGTATCCTTATCTTCCTTTTTCCGCCTCTCTACGGCGAAGGATACGAAACAATCGGGATGTTGCTGAACGGTCAGTTTCTAACGATGATGGATAATACGCTGTTTTCCGGACTGTCGGATTCCTATTGGGGCATCATCATCTTTCTCTCCCTGATTCTTTTGTTTAAAGTTTTTGCCTCCAGTGCAACCAACGGGGGAGGAGGCACAGGGGGACTCTTTGCTCCCAGTTTGTATATGGGATGTATCGCCGGATTTATATTTTCGCATACATCCAACTACCTGCCGTTTACGATGTATCTGTCCGAAAAGAACTTTGCTTTGCTGGGTATGGCCGGCGTAATGTCTGCCATTATGCATGCTCCGCTTACCGGAGTGTTCCTTATTGCCGAGCTAACCGGAGGCTACGATCTGTTTTTGCCGCTGATGATTGTTTCCATCAGTGCCTATTTAACTATTCTGATGTTCGAACCCCATAGTATTTATTCCATGCGTTTGGCTCAGAAGGGCGAATTGATGACACACCACAAAGACAAGGCGGTACTTACCCTTCTGAAGATGGATGATGTGATCGAGAAAGATTTTGAAGTGGTAAATCCGCACATGAGCCTGGGCGACCTGGTGAAGGTCATTGCCCGAAGCAGCCGCAACGCCTTCCCGGTGGTAGACGATAAAGGCGTGTTGTTGGGTATCGTACAGTTGGATAATATCCGTAATATCATGTTCCGTCCAGAACTTTATGAGCGTTTTCATGTTTCTAAATTTATGGTGTCGGCCGCTTCAAAGATTGAAATCAACAAGTCAATGGAGCAGATAATGCGAACTTTTGACGACACAAAGGCATGGAACCTGCCCGTGGTAGATATGCAGGGGCGGTATATTGGGTTTGTATCTAAATCGAAAATTTTTAATTCTTACCGCGAAGTGCTGGTAGAAAACTTTTCAGGAGATTAAAAGAATGAATAAAGAGTCATTACGTATTGTATATATGGGCACTCCGGATTTTGCCGTAGAGAGCCTCAGGTTACTGGTTGAAGGCGGATATAATGTAGTTGGCGTGATTACCATGCCCGATAAACCCATAGGTCGCCATGGCAGCACCTTACAACCGAGTCCGGTCAAGCAATATGCTGTATCGAAGGGACTGCCTGTTTTACAGCCCGAAAAACTGAAAGATGAAACCTTTATACAGGAGCTCAGGGCTTTGGAAGCCGATCTGCAGATTGTAGTAGCCTTCCGTATGCTTCCCGAGATAGTTTGGGATATGCCCCGTCTGGGTACCTTCAACCTGCATGCTTCACTGCTACCACAATACCGTGGCGCAGCACCCATCAACTGGGCGGTGATAAATGGCGATACAGAAACCGGAGCAACCACCTTTTTTCTTACGCACGAGATAGATACCGGAAAGATCATTCTGCAGGAACATCTGCCTATTGCCGATACCGACGATGTGGAAAAGGTACACGATTCATTGATGGTAATGGGAGCAAAGCTGGTTTTGCGTACCGTGGATCTTATTCTGGAAGGTAAGGCCGATGCAACACCGCAGGAGGCATTCTACTCTGATGTAAAAGAGCTCCGTGCAGCCCCTAAAATTTTTAAGGAAACCTGCCGGATCAGCTGGGAAAGCTCTGTAAAGCGTGTGTATGATTTTGTGCGGGGATTATCGCCCTATCCCGGTTCGTGGACAGAACTGGTGGCACCTGCCGGCGAAAGAATGGTGTTAAAAGTCTTTTCAACTCAAAAAATAGAAGAGACGCATGATCTACCTGTAGGGAATATCCGTACAGATGGCAAATCGCACGTGGATATAGCTGTTCCCGATGGCTTTGTTCGTCTGCTCAATGTGCAGCTGGCAGGCAAGAAACGCATGGCGGTAACTGATTTCCTGAACGGCTTTAAGCTAACAGAATATTTTATTGTTGAGTGAGTCCGGAAAAACTAAAAAAGACAATTTACATAGCAGCAGGAACACTATGCCTTATTCTTGGTGGAATCGGCATAGTGCTTCCGCTATTGCCAACCACTCCCTTCTGGCTGCTTACCTGTTGGTTTTACCTTCGTAGTTCGCAAACGTTGTATAACCGGGTGATGCAGAATAAAAGATTCGGATCCTACGTAAGGGGATTTCTGGTGGATAAATCCATTTCATTAAGGGCTAAGGTGCTCTCAATTGGTACCATCTGGGTATCTGCCATCTTTACCTTTGCCCTGTTACAGGTGGCACTATGGCTTAAGATGTTGTTGTTTGTAATCTTCCTTTCGGTAAGCTGGTATATTCTTTCGTTCCCCACAAAAAAGAAAAACGGATAGATCTCTTGTTACAGAGATCCATCCATGCTATATCTTAGTTCGTCCAGCAACAGCGGAATATCCTGCTCTTCGATGCCGGCTGACAATAAGTCAGGTATATCCTGGGTAAACTGCTCCATGAATTTATGGAAATCGCCTCCATCAGCCTCTACAGCCATTTTGTAAAAGTTGATAGCCCCCTTCACATTCTGTAAAGCCCATTCGGTATGTCCGGCATTGAGCATATCCTGCAGAGAAGGCGCATTTCCCATAATCTTACCATAGTAGTTGCGGGCCTGTTCAAATTTGCCTGTAAGGAACGAGCACCATGCTATGGGGCGCCATGCCTTGTGACTTTCCGGGTCGAGGTATTCTACCTTGAAATAACACTTAAGCGCCTCGCTGAAGTTTTTAAGCTCAAGGTGGCAGTGACCGATACTGATTGTAACCGAAAGATTGTCAGGACTCAATGCTTCGTATCGCTGATAGTAACCCAATGCCTTTTCCGGTTGCTTCAAGGCGCGGTAACAGCCGGCAATCCGCCTGATAACCCATTTACTGTCGCCATTCAGCAGATCGGCATGCAGGTAAGCCTCCAGAGCCCCTTGCACATCCTCCTTCATCTGCTTGCAGTAGCCTATTTTCTGATACAGCTCTTCGTTATCCGGACTACTCAGCGCAAGGCGTTCGTACACCACAAGGGCATCATCGATGTACCCTTTACGCAGGTAATATTCGGCAATGATGGTGAGGCTTTCGTTGTCGGACAACAAAGCCTTGACCTGCGGCAGGTTGTGGAAGTCCAGCTTCAGTGCAAACAGATCCAGAAAATCCAGGTGTCGCGGATGTATTTTAAAGAAACGATACAAATCCTGCACATATTGTCCCACAATATATTCGAACCGCTTGTCTTCCGGCATAAACTCCTCTTTACGATCCTGAATCATTTCCATCGCCTGACTGTCAAACTGGGCCATCATCATCTTGCGGTGCTGTTCCGGCAATTGCATGATGCTGAAGTACAGCGAATACTTGTCGGAATTGCACATAAACGACGAAAGCGCCATTGTTTCGAGTACATTGTCAAACTCAGAACCTTTGCCGAAGGCCGAACCGAAAGCCGAATGATGGGGATTGAAAGGTAAAAACCAATTGCCCATTTCACTGAAGAACGGAAAGCTTTTCAGGTGAATGAACGACGAATGCATCACATCCGCCCCCTCCATCTGCAGTTCGGAAAACTCCTTCATTTTATTGCCGAACTCGCTGTTCTCAATCATATTCTGCCAATCGGGATTCATTTCGTCGCCCAACTGATCGATGGAAAAGTCCTGCATGTTTATCTTTTTATTCAGCTTGGGACTCATCTTCATCATTTCGGGAATAATCTCGTTCTGAATTTTCTGAGTGATCTTTTCGGTCTCCCTCGATAAGATAAAGCGCAGAATGATGGTGCGCAGTTCCTTAACAAAGCCACCCCGTTCGGCAAGAGCCTCCAAACGGTTGGATATGGCCGGATAAAATCCGATACGTTTATGATATAAATAGAGCGTGATCAGAATCGCAATAAGCGCTCTGGCACGTACTTCATCCTTTCCGGACATGGCCGCATCGCAAAGCAACAACACCTTCTCGTCATCAAAACAGGTCTGCAAACCCAATAAAAGGGCAGACACAATCTGGCAGCTGGCAGAAAAAGGAATCGTGTCGTCGGCAAAAATATCCCGTATATCACTTAACTCCTCTCTTGTTAGGCGCCCCGAAAGCCACACCTGGTTAAATAGATTCAGCTGCAGAGCATCCACCTGCTTATAGTCGCTCACTTCCACAGCCGTGGTAAGCTCGTCGTGCAGCACACGATACGATTGAAGCGGCTGATAGGCAGCAATCCGTTTGCGGTCGAAGTAGATAACAGACGAGATTCTTAGCAGGAGCCTCATCTTTAAATCGTCCGCCAACTCGTAGGTAGATGCCATCAGATCGTTGTAAATCTTACTCTGCATCGGGTCTCGCATTCCTTCCACCCGGTAGCGGAGCATGTATTTGTATGTATCGTGTAATTCGGTAAGTTTATCCTGCAGCGAATATTCTTTACTCTCGTAAATCAGCTTCTGCAAAAAATCAAAGGCATTTTTCAGTTCTTTACTGTTCAGAGAACCCTCAATGCGGTTGTAGGCTTTATTTATTTCTTGTACTGTCATAGATTGTGTTGTACAAATGGTATGCCAAATGTATGAAAATTTAGGTAATTTCTCTATCTTTGCAAACGTAAAAAATATTGGCAGATGAAAAATATCCGCAATTTCTGTATTATTGCTCATATAGACCATGGCAAGAGCACCTTGGCCGATCGTTTGCTTGAGTATACCAAGACCGTTGAAGGCAAAGACATGCAAGCCCAGGTTCTTGATAACATGGATTTGGAACGCGAGCGTGGCATTACTATCAAAAGTCATGCTATCCAGATGAAGTTCGTTTATAAGGAGGAAGAATATATTCTGAATCTGATTGACACCCCGGGACACGTGGACTTTTCTTACGAAGTATCACGCTCCATTGCTGCATGCGAAGGCGCTTTGCTTATTGTAGACGCGGCTCAGGGAATTCAGGCGCAGACAATCTCCAATTTATATATGGCCATTGAACACGACCTCGAAATAATTCCGGTTCTTAATAAGATTGACCTTCCCAGCGCGATGCCGGATGAGGTTGAAGATCAGATTATCGAATTATTGGGTTGTAAGAGAGACGACATTATCCGTGCCAGCGGTAAAACCGGCGAAGGTGTGTACACTATACTTGAACAAATAGTAGAACGGGTACCCTGTCCTAAAGGAGATCCGGAAGCTCCGTTGCAGTGTCTTATCTTCGACTCTGTATTTAATTCATTCCGTGGTATCATTGCCTACTTCAAGGTTGTAAACGGTGTAATCCGTAAAGGCGATCTTGTAAAGTTTATTGCTACGGAGAAGGAGTATAATGCAGACGAGATCGGTGTATTGAAGTTAACGCCATCACCCCGCGACGAAATCAGAACGGGCGATGTGGGTTATATTATATCGGGTATCAAAACATCCAAAGAGGTGAAGGTGGGAGATACCATCACCCATGTTAAACGTCCGGCCAAAGAAGGAATTGCCGGTTTCGAAGAGGTTAAACCAATGGTATTTGCCGGTGTTTATCCTATCGATAGTGAAGATTTTGAAAACCTGCGTGCTTCGTTGGAAAAGCTTCAGCTAAACGATGCCTCCTTAACCTTCCAGCCGGAAAGTTCGGCAGCATTGGGATTTGGTTTCCGTTGCGGATTCCTGGGACTTCTTCACATGGAAATTGTACAGGAGCGATTGGACCGCGAGTTCAATATGGACGTAATTACCACGGTTCCCAACGTATCTTACAAAGTTTACGATAAGAAAGGTAACTGCATGGAGGTGCATAACCCCGGCGGATTGCCCGATCCTACACAGATAGATCATATTGAAGAGCCCTATATCCGGGCTTCTGTAATTACCAATACGGCTTACATTGGTCCGATTATGACACTTTGTCTGGGTAAACGAGGTATCTTGCTGAGACAGGAATACATCTCCGGCGACCGTATCGAAATCCATTACGACCTGCCATTGGGCGAGATTGTGATCGACTTCTACGATAAATTGAAAAGTATCTCGAAAGGATATGCCTCTTTCGATTACCATATCCACGATTTCAGAGAGTCTAAGCTTGCCAAGTTGGATATTCTGTTGAACGGTGAGCCGGTGGATGCCTTATCAACGCTTACGCACGTGGACAACAGCGTTACCTTTGGACGCAGAATGTGCGAGAAGCTGAAAGAACTTATTCCCAGACAGCAGTTCGATATTGCTATTCAGGCAGCGGTGGGAGCAAAGATTATTGCCCGCGAAACCATCAAGGCTGTACGTAAAGACGTAACCGCCAAGTGTTACGGAGGTGATATCTCTCGTAAACGTAAACTGTTGGAAAAGCAGAAAGAGGGTAAGAAGCGAATGAAGCAGATCGGAACGGTGGAAGTTCCGCAAAAAGCATTCCTGGCCGTACTGAAGCTGGATTAATAATAAAAGAAAAGGATGTCATATGGCATCCTTTTCTTATTTCGAATAATTTCGAAAAACATCTGTCATCTGTCATTTTTTGTCTCCAAACCCTTTGCCGAAGCGGAGTTTGCCCAATGATAGATGCTGGTGACGGATCCATTTCATCTGTCATCTGTCATCCCCAACCGCCTCCAAAAGGTAACTTCCTCCGCGATATCATCTTGTAATTTCATGCGAGAGTCTTAATCATTATAAGGGCAGATCAGGTTTTTTCTCTTAAGTAATTAACGCTTTTCATAACGATGATTAGCCGTTAACTCAAAGTATATTCTTCGTCTCTCAACTGAGTGATCATTGTCCTCCATCTGTGTGACTAATGTCCCTCAATTGAGTGACAATGGTCCCTCAGTTGGAAGACGAGTAAATACAGGAATGAAAACAATTAATCTATCCTATGAACGGAGCTAATCATATAATAGAAGATCAGTAAAACCCCTAATACCTGTTTCTTCATTAAGTATTTATTATAACTATTGCCACATCCATGAGAAAAATATAAATTTGCAATGAGACAGGTGGATGAATCAAGTTTTAAACTTTAAACAAGTATATGAAAAGCATAATCCTGATTATTAATATAATGATATCCACTATTGGTTTTGCTCAAAGTCAAATATCGGGTTTTTATTCTTTAAGTGGATTTGATGGGAACGTTGATTGTAACATCTTTCTTTATAAAAATGGAAGTTATTTTCTTGAGCTTTCAGAGAATGTTACAGATGATATTGTAGAGTCGTTAGCTTTATCGTATGGTAAATTTTCATTAACCAACAATGAAGTAACGTTAATTGATAAAATTCACAATTATAAAATGCGATTAGTTTTAGAAAATAAAACCCTAAAAATTACAGAGCATTATGAAAAAGATAATAGTTATAGTGTTAGTAATAGTGTTGAGTGGCATTGCTGTCTATGAGGTATATAATTTATTTTTAAAACGAACTCCCGAAAAGTTGCTGAAACAACAATTTAATATCAGTTTGAAAGATTTTGATTATAGTATTGAAACTTTTGAAGAACAATGGTGTCCCAATGGAGATGGGGAATTACTTATTGTGATTAAATTCAATGAGTTGACCCAAAAGAATATTGAATACTTTAAAAGTCTTGATAATATTCAACTATTACCTGTATCAGAAATGGAATATCACCAAATGGGTGCTAATAAAATTCCTAAACAATTATTAAAGGCTAATACAGGTTATTATATATATCAAGTTGGCAGGATTGCAAATTGGGAAGAAGTGAAAGGAGTAAAAATGGCATTAGATTTTAAACTTTTTATAGTTGATACAGAAAACAATAAGGCAGTTTTATATTATCAATTTATGTGATTATAAGAATTTAGCAAGTTTGTGTTTTGGTATGCCCAAAACTAAAGTATAGGAAGAATCCCGTTGGTCTGAGTAAAAAGGGCCATCGGAATTTTTGAATTTTTACAGAGCGCTTATTTTAGCGGCTTTGATGAAATACATTGGTAAATGAAAATGTGAGTCTAATATAAAGCGATTTTATTTATGAGGGCCAAACAATCAGTTTTAGTCGAGATCTGTTAGAGTTGCATGCATACAGTTATCAAAATTCGCTTGGTGGTTCAAGATTAAACTCATTTTCTCCTGGTTTAGTAAAAGCCATGGCAAGCGAATGGAGTCGCTATTTCAATAAGCTTAGTTATCCATCTTATGGATGGACGTTAACAAGTAGTTTTAAATATTCTTTTTAGTTATGAAAAAATACATTATCTTTTTACTGGTAACTCTTTGGGGATTTGAAACCCATGGGCAACAATTATCAATAGAATTGTCTGTGGAATGGAAAAAAGAAGAAACAGAGATCTATCATAGGTTGAATAGTCCCAGCACTCCATTTCTGAAAATTGTGTTTAATAATTTATCTAATGATTCAATATATTTACCAAAGATTTATAAAAATAAATATTATATACCTCAGCTTTCAATTGGTGGTATACTAGGAATAAAAAGTTCTGGAGATAGAATAGTTAATTTAATAAGGTCCATTTCTCTTGATACAAAATGCAATGTCTTTATTGGGGGTACGGGTTTTAATACTGTAGAATTGGAGGTTTTGCCTGATTCCGTAGATTACTATTCAGAACATGAATATGATGTAATCAATGAAATATTAGCTGATGTTTACAATTATGTTTATCAACCGAAGGGAAATTTGACAGATATAAATGATTTAAGTCATATTATAACAGAACAAAATATTGTAAATGTATTGAAAGACAATTTTGTATTTTTACCTCCTAATTCTAAATATGTTGAATCTTATTCATTGGCAGGGTTTAAAATATTGGGGGGATGTTATACTTTTTTGTTAACTGGGAGTGAAATAAAAGACTTTGTACATTTCGGTCCAACTCGGGACCCTCAGTTACAAGATTGGGTATATTATGACGTTATATTTCCGGATAAGATTAATAATTATCGTTTGTATAGAGGTGAATTTTATACCAATAAGGTGGATGTAACATTTAAAAAATCCCCGGATCTGTAGTCGATAAATAAAGTTTTATGAGAAAAGTTCTTTTAATCAATTTGCTTTTGTGGTTGTTTATAACAATTCATTCGCAGACTAAAATTGAGTTATGGGGGAAGTTCCTTCAGAATGGATCGCAAACTGAAGATTGGGTGTATGATGATTATGCTTGTTTCTTTTTGCGTGATTCTGTTTTATATACTTCATTGCTTCAGAAAGGTTTTTTATCGCAGATTGATCTGGGGAAAAAACATATTCGAAACAAATTAGTACCCATGCCAGCTATAAAAAAAGAGGGTGTCAGCGTTTATCCAATTTCTTTTATTCCTTATAGGGATGGTTTCCTGACTGTATACTGTNNTTAATATGGTTTATTTTATTGATAGTAACGGAAAAAAACTGTTTTTTAGGACTGCAGATCAAGAGACGATTGAGCAAATATTACCTGCAAAGTCGGGTAACATAATACTGCATTGTTCCACTTTAAGTGGATCAAAGATGGTTCTTATAGAGGGCTCTGGAGCAATTTTATACCAGTTGCCACTTGATCTTTATTATATACCAGGTTTTAGTTGGTGGCCCGAAGGTGATACTCTAAAAACAGAATATTTTGACATAAAAATAGAAGAGAAGAGGTTGCTTAAACTAAAAGAAAAGGAACATGCTATTTTAGATAAATCCGGCGAACATGTAATAGGATACTATAATAATTTCTTTTTCCTCTTTTCTAAACACAGATCTAATAAATTGATTCTTAGAAACAGTGATACATTATCACAGATTAAGGAAATAACTCTTCCGGAAGAGGTGGTCCGCTTGATTAAAAGGACAAGATCCTATAAAGAAGATATGGAGTATACTCCAATGATGAGAATTATTTCTCTCAATAACAGCCGACACTTTATCGTTTTTTCGTGTGATGGCTTTTTGTATATGTATGCGTTAACTATAAATTGGTAATATCTCTGTTTTGTCATAATATAATTGAACGGCAATAGTTATTGTGTTAATAATTATTGCCGTTCCGCTTGAAGCATAGTTTCAACCAATTGTTATTTTGTCGAAGTATCTTCCGTCTCAATAAGTCGTATGCCTGCAGGCTCGATGGAGATAAGCTTCTTTTTGTACAATGCACCAATGGCTTGTTTGAAGCTCTTTTTGCTGCATCCAAACAGACTGTATATTTCTTCAGCAGGTGATTTATCGTGAACCGGCAGAAACCCGTTCTGAACTTTAAGTGCATCCAGAATAATACCGGCAATACCTTCCACCTTTTCGTATCCAAGACGGGTAAGACTCACATCGATCTTCTCGTCTTCGCGTACCTCTTTTATATATCCTTTAAGATGTTCGCCTCTTTCCAGACGGCGGTAGATTTCGTTATGATATACGAGTCCCCAGTGCAGATTATTGATAATTACCTTGTATCCAATCTCGGTCTCGTCGGCCACCAACAGATCCACCTCCTGATTAAATTCATAAACGGGAGGTACATTATCCAGAAATTTATCCACACGGGCAGAAGCAACGATACGCTTGGTAACATGATCCAGATGTACATACACCAAATACCATTTCCCTTCACGCATGGGCATTTTTTGTTCTCGGAAAGGAACCAGCAGATCCTTCATAAGTCCCCATTCCAAAAAGGCCCCCATATCATTTACCGATTTACATTCCATCCACTGGAACTCACCAACAATAGCAAGCGGCTTTGCCGTTGTGGCAATAATCCGGCCCTCGTTATCGTGATAAATAAAAACCTCTACCTCGTCGCCCGGCTTTACATTTCGCGGAACGTAACGAGCCGGAAGCAGAATTTCCAAATCGTCTCCGCCATCCAGATAAACTCCAAAATCGAGGTCTTTTACTATTTTCAGTGTGTTATATTTGCCTATTTCAACCATATACGAATTCTTTTGTACAAATGTACGTATTAATTCACGATTCCTCCTCTGGATTAGTGCTAAAATTAGTTTTAACTGCGGCAATATATCAAAAATTGCATCGTTATATAGGTTGTAAAACGGTTAACGATGTTTAAAAACCGTTTATAGAAATCAATATATCCGACTTAATTAAATGAACTGATATGAATTTGAAATTAGCACCGTTCGCTTTGTGCCTTTATCTGCTTTGTGCGTGTTCGACACCGAAAAACATTACCTATTTTCAGGATTTGAATAATCCGGATAAACAATCCATCACGCAACAAAACAATCAGTTTGTACCTCGAATTTGTGTAGGTGATTTACTTACGATAACCGTTTCTGCCCTCGATCCGGCAGCTGTAGCACCCTTCAACCTGCCTGTAGTATCCTATCCAAAGCAAACCGAACAGATGTTTAACGGAACTAAGGAGATAGGCACGTCGCAGGCCATGCAAACCTATACGGTAGATTCGGAAGGAAATATTAATTTCCCCGTAGTTGGAAAATTGAAGTTGGCCGACAAAACTAAACAGGAGGCTGTGGATTTGTTGGAAAATAAAATCTCCGAACTGGTAAAGGAGCCTATTGTTAATATCCAGATAATCAACTTTAAAGTAACTGTATTGGGCGAAGTTTTAAAGCCTGGTAGTTATCCGGTTAATTCGGACCGGGTTACAATCCTTGATGCTCTCGGATTGGCGAACGATTTGACGATTCACGGCAATCGTACCAATGTAAAGGTTATTCGCGATAATAATGGAAAACAGGAGGTGGTTACTTTCGATCTAACAAAATCTGATTTCTTTTCGTCTCCCTATTTTTACCTGCAACAGAATGATATCGTATATGTAGAACCTAATGATAAACGAAAATCACAGGCACGCTATAGCCAGACGGACCAGGTGGATCTTTCCGTAATAACGGCAATAACCTCTTCTATCTCTGTGATAGCCAGTGTGATTGTCTCCATTATCGCTGTTAATAAATAAAAGATATCAAATTTAAAATATATTAAAGATGGGAAATTTTTCCTCTGCCAAGATAGAACAGCTCTTCGCTTCACTTACGAAGAAGGATGTAAGAATGTACAAGTATGGCTTCTTTTTACTATTGGTTGTTATTTTTGCCTTGTCTGTAGTTTATATTATGATTACAACTCCGGTATACCAGATACAGGCCAATGTGCTTATTAAGGATGAAGCCGAGAAAAGCAGTGCGGGTATGTCGTCCATGCTTAAAGGCTTTTCGTTTGGCGGGTTTCTGAGTGCTGGTGGTGGCAGTGTGGATGATGAGTTGTTGCTGATGAATTCTTACTCGCTGGTTAAAGATGTGGTAAAAGAGTTGCAGTTGAACGTATCATACACTTCGACCGATTTTGTTAAGAAGACAGATTATTATGGAAAGACCCCTATCCAGCTTGTTTTTTCTGATAGCCTGGCATCTTCTTTTCTTAAAAACAAAATTTCCTTTAAACTGACGTCTGCAGGTACAGGTAAGATTAAAATTATTGCCAAACAGGGATGGACTAAGCTTCGCGAAGTTACCGTATCTCAATTCCCATATGAATTGAAGCTGGACGAGGGAACTTTCCGGTTCGAAACAACCCCTCATTTCTCGTTCAATACGTTTAAGAACCTGCGGATCAACTTTAGTGGATACGACTGGACCACCGAATCTTTTCTACAAAGCCTGGTTATTAAAATTGCAGAGAAAAAATCCAACGGTATCTACCTGGCTATTCAGGAAACCAATGTGCAACGAGGTAAGGATTTTCTGAATAAAATTATCGCATTGTATAATGACAGAGGTATCGATCAGAAGAATATATCGGCTCAGCGCACCGCCTCATTTCTTGAGGAACGTATTGCTTTGAATTCGAAAGAACTGTCGGATGTGGAACATTATATTGAAAAGTTTAAAAAAGAAAACAATATCACTGATATTGAGGTTGAGGCTAAAATCTTGATAGAAAAGAATGGTGATTTTAAGGAGAAGTTAATAGATTCAGAGATTCAATATGCTACAGTTCAGCTGATAGAAGACTTCCTTAAAGCTCCGGAAAACAGATATGCCATGGCTCCACTGAACCTTGGTATTACAGAGAAGACGGCTGCCGAAGGACTTCAACAGTATAATAACTTCTTGCTTGAAAGAGAAAAGTTGCTTCAAACAACCAAGGGAGACAACCCGGCTGTGTTGATGCTGAACAAGCAAATAGATTTGTTGCGCGAGAATGTGCTTGAAACATTTAAAAGCATCAAAGCGGGTTTCGATGTGGCTAGAAACGACCTTAAAAAACAGGAAAGGGAATTTATCTCTCGTATTGGCGATATGCCAACTCAGGAACGTTTGTATCTGGACATTAAACGTCAGCAGGTAATTAAATCGGAACTTTACCTGTTCTTATTGCAACAAAAAGAAGAAAACGCGATGACAATGGCACGGTCTATGCCACGGGCTCAGATTATTGATGCAGCTTACAGTCTGCTTGACCCGGTAAAGCCCAATCCTCTGTTTGTGTTTTCAATTGCCCTGATCATCGCCTTCTTTATTCCGGTAATAGTTATTGCCTATAAAGTGTTGGTGAAAGATTAAAGGTGAGGCTTTTCTTATTTTGTGTGAAAATTTTGAAGAGTGAAAAATCTTCTTAAGAAAGATAAAAATTGATGCAGAAGATACAAAAGGACATATTATGGTTGTTTGGAGTTAGAGGAGCTCTTGTCCTTTCCAATTTTATGATTATTTCTATCACCCTGGATATTTTGTCGACCAAAGTATATGGTGTGTGGATTGCCTTGTATACAACAATTACGTGGCTGTGCTTTTTTGACTTGGGATTAGGAAATGGAATGCGAAACTATTTTGCAGTCAATAAAGCAAAAGGAGATTCTATAAAGAATAAACAATTGGTGAGTTCATGTTATATTATTATTCTTGCCATATCTTTGATTTTGATCCTGGTTGGACTTCCGGTGGTTAATTCGATAGATGCGAATGCATTTTTTAATACAGAAGTAGACATTCCCAATTTGGAATTGGTTTTGTCTTTACTGATAGTAACAACCTCTTTGCAATTGGTAACCAAATTGATTAATTCCATTTTGTTGGCAGATCAAAGACCGGCTTTATCTTCTGTAATAGAATGTGTAGGCGTATTCTGTTCCCTTATTTTACTTTTAATATTTAAAAAACAACTTACGGGAAATTTGCTTTATATAGCTTGCATAGTTACTTTGCCCACATTAATTGTTTCTATTGCAATTTCGGTTTATGCATTCAATACAAAGTATAAACTCCTCAAGCCTTCTTTTAGGTTCTATAATAAGGCAGTAAGTGTCAAATTATTACATCTTGGTCTTAGGTTTTTTCTGATTCAGCTCTCTGCTTTAATTATACTTCAAGGGAATAATATTATTATTTTAAAGTTTATCGGGCCCGAAGAGGTTTCAGCTTTCAGTCTTGTATATAAATATTTTAATTTAACGGTAACAATCTTTACGATGATTTTAACCCCATATTGGAGTTTCTTTACAGACGCGTATGCAAAAGACAATTATAAGCAATTAAAAAAAGGGTTTAAACAACTCTTCGTTGCCTGGGCCGGTTTAGGTTTGCTAGGAATCTTAATGTGGCTATTATTACCTTTGAGTTTTAGAATTTGGCTAAATCAGGAGTTTCCAATTCCAGCTTATTTACCTCTTTCATTACTGCTATTTACTATGTTTAGTAACCTGGGATCAATTTTTATCTATTTTTTAAATGGGACAAGCCGTTATTTAACATTACAGGTTTGTGTTGTCTTAATTAGTGCAATTTTATTGTATCCGGTAAGTACACTTTTGATTCCGGTGTTTGGAGTCTTGGGCGTAGTTTATACAATGTTTATGGCCAACTCTTATGGTGTAATTTTTGGTCCGCTACTGAGTCTGAAAGTGATTAAAGAGTTGGAATCGTATAAAAAAACTGCACCTAATAAAATTTATCGCGTATGAAGAATGATAAATTTATATTATTGGTGCTCCTTTTTATTATAGCTGTATTTGGATATCAGGTACAGTTCCTCTCTTATGTGTTGTCTGTATTGGCAATAGGGTACTATATCATTGCTGGCGAACTTAAAATTAGTCAATACAAAGTATTGGTTCCTCTTGTATTACTTCTGGTTTTAGGGACACGTATCGGTACCGGATTTCAACTGATACACATTGTGAGGGATTATGTTTATTTTTCATCGCCCATATTTTCTTTCCTGCTTGGTACGGTCCTTTATAAGAAACTTTCTTTTTCAAAATTGAAAATATTGTTTGTTACCTACGGAACAGTATACTCTTTGTATTTTTTATTACAAACAACCTTGCAGTTTGGTTCAATGTTTATGTCGGATACCTACGATACAAGGTATTCAATAGGAACAGGAACCCCAATTCCAGTTTTGGCACTTTTCTTTTTAGTGTTTTCTTATAAAGAAATTTATAAAATCGTAAAGAATCATTATATCATGTTAAGTATAATGATTTTGAATGGAGTAGTCCTTTATTATTTTTCTTCCAGAGTATATTACTTTACTATTTTGATATTTATTCTTCTTTACCTGTTTTATTCATTTGTATCTAAGTATAAACAAATTGGGCTTATTCTTTTTTCGGGAGTACTGATAATTCTTGTTTTTTTGGTTTATCAGATGATTAATGGAGAGGGATTTGTTGCCGAAAAGATGAGAAACTCATTAAACGAAATGTTTATTCAGGAGTTTGACGGATATGAATCAATTATCAATAACTGGCGAGCCTACGAAGTGTTTGAAGTGTTTAATACTATGGTGCAAGCTCCTTTAATTAATCAGATTTTTGGTTATGGATTCGGAATGCTTGTTTATCTTGAAATGGGCTTGTTATTATCGAATATTGAGCTGAACTATATCCCTATTTTTCATAATGGTTTTGCATATGTTTTTGTTAAAACAGGCCTTGTAGGAGTTCTCATTTTCATCTTTTTTGGTGTGAATTTGCTTTTAAAAGCCAAAAAAAGATTGTCCGATTCAGGAATAAGTAAAGTTGCTTTTATATTGTTACTTGGGTGTGTACTTACTGTATATTTCACAACTCTTGTCGTTAATGGTTTCTTCAGTGGAGAATCCTTTTATTTTATTTTGTTTATTGGATATTTATACGAACTGATTTGCTCTAACAACTTACAATATGAAAATAAGCATAATAATTGCAACGTATAATGCGCAAAAGAGATTGGGAAGATGTTTAGATAGTATCCTTTCTCAGAAAACAGATGATGTGGAACTTATTATTATAGATGGTGGGTCGAAAGACCAAACCCGCTCAATAATTGAGGATTATAAATCAATTGTAGATTACTCAATAAGTGAAAAAGATGATGGTATTTATCATGCATGGAACAAAGGTGTCAAAATAGCCAAAGGAGACTGGATTATGTTCCTTGGAGCTGATGATTGTTTAACTCCCGGAGCGATAAGAAAAATAATGCAATATCTTTCATCAATTAATTACGACGAATGTGATTATGTATCTGCTAAAATCAATTATTTAGATGAACAGGGACAACTGATTAAAATAATAGGTAAAGCGTGGTGCTGGATTGAATTTCGTAATAAAATGACTGTGGCTCATGTTGGTTCATTGCATAGTCGCATGTTTTTTAATGAAATTGGATTGTTTGATACTAGTTATAAAATTTGTGCAGATTATGAACTTCTTATGAGGAAAAAAGAAAATCTACGTGCTTGTTTTATGAATGAAGTAATAGCCTCTATGGAATTTGGGGGAGTAAGTTTAAGTACAGCTGCTATTTATGAAACTCTTAAGATTTGTAATACGTATAGCAATAATAATTTAATCGTAAAACTCTATCTGCTTATTCGTAAATTAACCGAATTTTACTTTTTCCTTTTTAGGTATCGTATTAGCCGAATCTTTTCAATTAAACAATGAGTGTTAGAAGAAAATCAAGCCTTGGAGCCATTTGTTGATACGATTTTTTTACCTTTCAATTCAAATTTTATTAGTATGAAAAGAATAATCTTTTTTCACCTTTATAACGATATAAGTGGGAGTCCAAAGGTCCTGTCAATGGTTGTGAGAGGATTGGTTGCCAAAGGTTACGAAGTGGAATTGTTTACTTCAAATACTGATGGCTTCCTTTCTGGCATTGAAAATGTCGTTTATCATAAATTTCCTTATAAGTGGACGTCAAATAAATCTGTTACTTTATGCCGACTACTCTTTGCTCAGTTGTATATGTTCGTGATGGCTTTAAAATACAATAAGGATAATTCTCTTTTCTATATTAATACAATATGTCCGTTTGCTCCGGCACTAGCGGGAAAAATAAAAAAGATTCCGGTTGTTTATCACGTTCATGAAGTATACATAAAACCCAATCTGCTTCATCGGTTTTATGCTTGGATGTGGCGGAGGCTATCTTCTTTTTCTTTTTTTGTTTCCAGATATGTTCAGGAACATTATTTGGCGGATACCTCTAATACGGCTGTTGTTTATAATGCTCTTTCTGAATCGTTTATTAATCGGATTCCATTACAAGCAGAAAATAGAAATAAGAATTGTATTCTTATGATTTCATCTTTTAAAGTTTATAAGGGCGTTAATGAATTTGTCGATTTAGCCTTTAAATTGCCTCAATTCAAATTTTGCCTAGTATTAAATACTAAATTTAATGAGGTTCGGAACCTTATTCCTTCATATCCGGATAATCTTAAAATATTTACAGTTCAGAACGATATTCATCCATTTCTTCAAAAAGCAGATTTACTATTAAATTTAACTATACCTTCTTTATGTGTAGAAACTTTTGGGCTTACGCTCTTGGAGGCTATGGCGTATGGAGTTCCTGTAATTTGCCCACCAGTGGGAGGTCCCATAGAATTTGTAAAAGATAATTATAATGGATTTAAAGTAGATTCAAGAAATTTGGATGAGCTCTGTGATAAAATTAGTTTTATTTTGAATGGTGAAAACTATGATAGACTTTCTGTAAACGCAAAGCAAACAGCATTGAAATTTAATGAATCAGAAATGATTTGGGTTATTGATGAAAAATTAAAAGAATTCTAAATCTATGAAGATAGCTATTTTAGGAACACGGGGAATTCCCAACAATTACGGGGGATTTGAACAATTTGCAGAGTATTTATCTGTAGGACTAGTGAACAGAGGGCATGATGTAACCGTATACAACCCGCATTTTCATACTTATTCGAAAGAAACGTTTCAAGGGGTGAAAATTAGATATATTTATAGTCCGGAAAACTGGTTAGGTGCTGCAGCAAATTTTATTTATGATTTTCTGTGCTTGAGAGATGCTTTAAAGATGGACTACGATATTATTTTGGAATGTGGGTATCATAGTAATGCCCCCTCGTATTATTTGATGGGTAAACGTTCTCGCCCGGTGCTAATTACCAATATGGATGGCTTAGAATGGGCAAGGAGTAAATGGAACCTTCCAACACGAGCTTTAATAAAAAGGTTGGAAAAAATGGCTATACAACGCTCTCATTATCTTGTTTCGGACAATAAAGGAATTCAAAATTATTATCAATCGGTTTTTAATGCAGAATCAGCATTTATTCCGTATGGAGCCGAATTGGTTACAAAAATTGACTTACAATATTTGAACAATTATTCTCTGTCCAAGAATAGTTACTATTTACTGATAGCGCGGTTAGAGCCCGAAAACAATATCGAAATGATTCTAGATGGATATATTATTTCTGAATCTCAAAATTATCCGTTTATTGTAATAGGTAATTTTAATAATAAGTATGGTCGTTACTTAATACAGAAATATACAAACACATCCGTCCGCTTTATTGGCAGTATATACGACAAAAGTGCCTTAGATACGTTAAGGTATTATGCTCGTATCTATTTTCATGGACATTCAGTTGGTGGTACCAACCCATCTCTATTGGAAGCAATGGCCAGCCAGGCATTTATTGCTGCTCATGATAATGAGTTCAATCGGTCTGTATGCGAAGACAATGCCATCTATTTTTCATCTCCAAAAGAGGTAATGCTATTAATGCGAGATTATGAATCAGGACACGAAAATGAGATCCTGCTATTTAAAAAGAATAATCTTAATTTAATTGACTCAAAATACAGATGGGAATATATAATAGAGCAATATGAAAGTCTGTTTAACGCATGTGTTAAAAATTTAGAGAAATAATATTATTTGTTCATTTCAGGCTTATTCTTAATGCTGTTATATATTTCATCAAGAATTAACATTTTTCCGCTCCAGTCATATTCATTAGCTCTTTTATATGCGTTGATAGCTTTCTCTTGTCTTATGGATTCATGCTCAAAAAAGAAGTCAATAGCATTGGCTAAGTCTCCAATGATTTGTTTCTTTGTATTGGCCGGTATTTTTATTCCACAAGAGGAGTCAACAATATTTGAAAATCCAAAGAGATCAAATGTGATAACCGGAAGTCCTAGCGAGAGAGCTTCTAATAAGACTGTAGATGTGATGTCCTTCAAACTAGTTATGCAAAAGAGATCGCATTGACTAATAATTTTAACTGCATCCTTTTTCTGAATCCAACCGTGCCAGATTATTTTGCTATTGATGTTTAATTGATTGGCTATTTTTACGCATTTATTGGTGCAAACACCTTTTCCTATTATATGTATTTCTAAATTATCAATATTTCTTGATTTCGATATAGCTTCGATAAATAGATTGAGTGACTTCCCCGGGGTATGCTGTCCTGACCAGCAAACTTTCATTACCGATCCTCGCGCCTTAAACTCAGGTTTTTCAAATTCCTCCAATAAACCTACCTCAGGGATAACAATCGAATCTTTTCCCCATAAACGTTTAATTTTATCCTTGGTTTCCTGTGTGGCTGAAATTAAAACATGACTTTTGAGTGCACATTTTTTTACTCTTCTAAGGAAATGCATTTGATATAAATTAATAATATTTCTACACCCATAGAAACACATTCCATATAGACCCATACTCGGAAGAAGTTTCCATGGAGATATTTCTAATCCTCCGATAGGACCCCATACGAGTGGTTTGTTTAATTTCCATAAAAATCCTGGTTCACGAAACCCAACCATGTTTAGTTGGTGTATTATGTCAAAATTATATTCTAAGTCAAGCTTTTTAGCCAATTTATATACATCTTTTTGCCATGCCTTGTAATACCAATAATAGGAGGGGGGCCATATTTTTCTTATTTTATTGTTATGCACCCTTCGTATATAGTAAAAAGTTAGATTGTTAAATAATTCTGGAGATTCAATCTGTTTTTTTTCTATATCTTTTTTAAATTCATCTAATTCGGTTATTACGACTACTTTATTATTTTTACTAATAGCTTGTATGAAATTCCATCCCATTCCTGGTTCTGAGCCAAGGTACGGTGAACATGCATACGCGTTTACCAATATTTTCAACATGTAATTTATTTTATATATATACTAATTGAAAGAGTAATATTTATACCTAATAAATGATATAAGAAATCTTTTATGTAATAACGCAAAATACCATAATTTATGTTACTTTCGCATTGTTTTATTTTTTAATATCATTTTCTTAAATCAATTCCTTTGCAAATGAATACGTTATGAAAATTAATAGGTGTTTATTTTCAATTAAATTGAACTTCATTAAATTTGGATTCTAAATTAACTGTGATATGAAGATTGCGATTGTTGGTACCGGATATGTAGGCCTTGTTACTGGAACATGTTTTGCCGAAATGGGAACGGATGTTTATTGTGTTGATGTGGATACTCAAAAGATTGAGAATCTGAAAAAAGGTATCATTCCCATCTATGAACCCGGTCTGGAGGAGATGGTTAAACGCAACTATCAGGCCGACCGACTTCATTTTACAACCGAACTTAAAGATTGCTTGAATGAAGTGGAAGTCTTGTTTAGTGCAGTAGGTACTCCTCCGGATGAAGATGGAAGCGCGGATCTTAAATATGTGTTGGATGTAGCCCGTACCATCGGACGCTACATGACCAAATACTTACTGGTGGTTACGAAAAGTACGGTGCCTGTGGGAACAGCACAGATCATAAAGCAAACCATTCAGCATGAGCTTGATCTTCGTGAAATGGATATTCCGTTTGACATTGCCTCTAATCCAGAGTTCTTAAAGGAAGGAACTGCTATCAGCGACTTTATGAGTCCCGATCGTGTGGTTGTTGGAGTTGAGACAGAAAGGGCGGAAGCACTGATGACCAAATTGTACAGACCTTTTCTTCTGAATAATTTCCGTGTTATATATATGGATGTGCCCTCTGCCGAGATGACAAAGTATGCTGCCAATGCCATGCTTGCAACTCGTATCAGTTTTATGAATGATATTGCAAACCTTTGCGAAATCATTGGCGCGGATGTGAATATGGTTCGTAAAGGCATCGGTACGGATGCACGTATCGGCAGCCGATTCTTATATCCCGGATGTGGATATGGAGGGTCTTGTTTTCCTAAAGATGTTAAAGCTTTGGTGAAAACCGGGTTGGTAAACGGATACCCAATGCGAATTCTGCAGGCGGTTGAAGATGTAAATGAGTCGCAGAAAACAATTTTATTCGATAAATTGAATAAGCACTATAACGGAGATTTGAAAGGAAAGAAAATAGCTTTGTGGGGACTTGCATTTAAACCCGAAACCGATGATATGAGAGAGGCGCCTTCGTTGGTGCTGATAGATAAGATGGTAGATGCAGGATGCCAGGTTACTGCTTATGACCCGATAGCGATGACTGAGGCAAAGCGCAGAATTGGCGATAAGGTGGATTATGCTAAGGATATTTATGATTCTGTTGTTGATGCCGATGCGCTTGTATTGGTTACTGAATGGAAAGAGTTCAGAATGCCTTCATGGAATGCCATCAGGAAGTTAATGTCTGTTCCTCTCGTTATTGACGGACGAAATATCTACGACAAGACCGAACTTGCCGAAAATGGATTTATATATTATTGTATCGGCAGATAAATAGTACGGTATATTGAAATAAAAAAAGGTTTATAATACAATCATGTAATTATAAACCTTTTTTATTATAATGCTGAACTGCACTGGCTTTTTGTCTTTATCTGATTCTTCAGGGCGCATCCGCTACATCCTGAACAGGGATTTTCAGGATCCCGGGGCGTAGTTATTGTTTTATATAATTTCCATCCTACATATGCCACAGTAAGGATTCCTATGATTAATATGCCGATTTCTTGCCACATATCGTTTAATTTTTTAATATAACATCTTATAAATTCTCAATGTTGTCTGTTTTAACAATCTTGCTCTTTTTACAATGTCGCTTTGTTATAATAGGGAGATAGAATTTCTTCAATCAGCCGTGTTACCTCTGCGGCATCGTGTAAAGCTTCGGCAGTATACTGCCCTTTAAGAAGCTCATCACTTACTTTTTCAATCATCGGAGCTTCCACAATGACTGGTTTTCCAATGTCGTAGACTTGCTCTTCTGTTTCTGTTTTCACCACGATGGGGGTCATGTCAAAAATGGAAAACTTCAGCGTACCTTTTGTGCCGATAATTTCAATGCAATCTTCCGATGCCGGCGAAGGGGCGGCAAAGTACCAAATGGCTTGGGCTGTTACACCCGATTCAAATTGAAGTATGGCATTTACGTAATCTTCCGGATCATACAATCCTCCTTTATTAAGGACTATGGATTGGTGATTGCTTATCGGACCGAATAGAAACAGCAGTATGTCCAGCTGGTGCGATCCCATATCGGCAAAGTAGCCTCCTCCGGCTTTGTTTACATCTAATCTCCAGGGCTTTTCCTTGTTGTAATCATCTGGAAGTGGGGTTCTGATCAGACTGAGTGATACATGCTTTACCTGTCCGATTGTCTGGTTATGCAATAACTCCTTCACCTTTAGGAAGTAGGGTTGTTCCCTTCTGTAATAGGCTACATATAACGGTGTTTTGTATAGGGCAGAAGCTTCTATCATTTTTATACACTGGGCGTAATTTAACGCCATCGGTTTTTCAACGTATACGGGTTTACCCTTCTTAAGGGCTTCGATGGCTAGTTGAGCATGACTGTCGGGCGGGGTTGCAATATAAACAGCTTCCACTTCCGGATCATTAATCAGACTGGATGCATTATCGTACCATTTCTGAACATGGTGTCTCTTTGCATAATCGGCAGCCTTGACTCCGTCTCGTCTCATCACGGCGGTAAGTGCTGTGTTAGGTAATGTGTAAAAAGCCGGACCGCTTTTCTTTTCGGTAACATCGCCACATCCGATAATTCCCCAATGTATACGTTTATTTTCCATCTTTATTTAATTAATCAGGTTCAATAGGATTGAGCCAAGTTGATATACTGTAAAGGATACTACCCAAGCTAACGTACATGTATAGGCAATTACAAATGCGCCCCATTTCCATGATTTGGATTCGTTTACAATGGCAATTACCGTTGCAACGCAGGGGAAGTAAATGAGAACAAACAACATCATGCTGAGTGCTACAAGAGGGGTGAAGACTGGATTTCCCTCTTTGTCTTTATCCGCCTGAAGTCTCTCGGGAAGAGTCTGACTGTCTTCCGAATCGCCTGTATATAAAACACTTAATGTGCTTACCACCACCTCTTTGGCTGCCATGCCGGAAAGCAGACTCACGCTTATTTTCCAGTCGAAGCCCAAAGGGGCAAGAGCGGGTTGTATGGCTTGTCCGATACGTCCGATATAGGAGTTTTGCTGGTGTTCCATATTTTTGAGACGATTAAGCTCGGTAACAGTCTCCGTCTTTTCTTTTTCAGAAAGCGTATTGCTGCTGTTTACATGCTCAATCTGGGATTCATAGATCTTACCTTGTTCTGTTTCGCGTGGGAAATATCCCAGAAACCAGATTAAAATAGAGGCGATCAGAATAATTCCTCCCATCTTGTGAAGGTATTGTTTGGCCTTTTCCCACATGTGTATCAAAATTGACTTACTGGTGGGCATTCGATAGGGGGGGAGTTCCATTACAAAAGGAACATCCTCCTTGCTGAACAGGAATCGCTTGAATAACTTAGCCACAATAACCGCCAAAAGGATACCCGACGAATACATCAGAAGCAATACAGTGCTGGCATTTTCTGCAAAGAATGCTCCGGTAAGTAGTACATAAACTGGTAGGCGGGCACTGCAGCTCATCAGCGGGTTAATCAACATGGTTATCATCCGGCTGTTTCTGCTCTCGATGGTGCGGGTTGCCATAATTGCGGGCACATTGCACCCGAATCCCATAACAAGGGGGATAAAAGACTTTCCGTGGAGGCCCATCTTGTGCATAATCTTATCCATGATAAAGGCGGCTCGTGCCATATAGCCCGAATCTTCCATGAAGGATATAAACAGATACAGGATGAGGATGTTGGGCAGGAATACAATCACGCCACCTACACCTCCGATTATTCCATCTACCAGAAGGTCTTTCAATGGACCTTCGGGCATGAAATTGCGAACAAAATTTCCGATTTGCTCCACTCCCCATTCAATCCATTGCATGGGGTATTCGCCAAGCTTGAATGTAGCTTCAAACATGAACCACATGAAAAAGATAAATATGGGGAACCCTAGTACTTTATGGGTTACAAAAAGGTCGATAATTTGTGTACTGCTTACCTCTTTTATTTTGTTCGCTACGAATGTTTCGCGTAGTGCACCTGAAATAAAACCGTATCGGGCATTGGTAAGAGCCGTCTCCGTATCTTCCTTTAACATCTCTTCCAGCTGCTGGGAGTATTGGTTGCAGGTTTCCAGAATGGGTTTCGTTTCGGGTAATGATTGTACGTATTGTTTTACCTCCTTGTCGTTTTCAAGTAATTTGATGGCAAGGTAACGTTTGGAATAGGTTTTGTCGACCGTACCATTCCGCTTTAACATTTTACGCAGGGCATTGATATACTTTTCGAGGGTGTCACCGTAATTTACATGTACATGCCTTAAAATCGGATCCGTCTCTTCGTAAACAGAAATAACCCGGTTAAACAGAGCTTCGATACCAAAACCCGTTTTACTGATGGTTGGAATAATTGGCACGCCAATCATACCCGCCAGCGATTCGTGATCAAACTTATTGCCGCTTTTCTCCAGGTCGTCGTACATATTCAGAGCAATCACCATCCGCACATCCATGTCGATCAACTGGGTGGTGAGGTAAAGGTTTCGTTCCAGATTGGAAGCATCAACCACATTGATCACTACATCGGGTTGTTCCTGTACAAGATGTCTGCGTACATAGAGTTCTTCGGGCGTATAGGCCGATAAAGAGTAGGTTCCAGGAAGGTCTACAATCCGGAAGGTATATCCGTTTTGAGTGAAAACCCCTTCTTTGGCATCTACAGTCACACCGCTGTAATTCCCTACGTGTTCATGTGCACCTGATGCAAAATTAAAGAGGGATGTTTTTCCGCAGTTCGGATTTCCAATCAGGGCGACATTGATTATTTTGCCTTTGTTCAACGCAAGAGCTTCAAGTTCGTTATCCTGATAAAAGCCGGAGTCGGCATCCAGACTTTCCGTATATTGCTGTGCTGTATTTGTTAAATGTGCGAATTCTGTTTCACTAACCACTTCAATCAGGGCGGCATCGCTTCGTCTGAGTGATACGTCGTATCCCATCACCTTATAGTGAATCGGATCTTTAAGTGGGGCATTTTGTATTACATCCACCATTTTGCCGCGGATGAATCCCATTTCTATGATGCGTTTACGGAATGCTCCGCGTCCCATCACTTTTACAATAACCCCTTTTTCGCCTGTACGTAGTTCTGATAGTCTCATGTCTGTTATATCTTTCGCAAAGGTAAATGTAAATATAGTTCCTATCAATACCGATTAGTAGGTATTTTAACCGGTAATATCACTCAATTCGTTCTGCAAAGGGCGTCTGCGACTTGTTTTTGTGCAAATAAAATATAACTTTGCATAAGTTTGGTTTGTTTTCTAAATGAATACTAAATAGACAGGCGTATGAATGAGAAGGATGATATGTTTAAAAAGTTTCACGATTCTTTTAAGGGGATGCAAGGTCACTTTCATATTTTAGAGGAGCGTGTACCGGTTGAACGCCAGGTAGAATACTTTAAGTATTCAGACAGAATGAAACAGAATGCCCGCCCGATAGAAGAAGATGAATTTGAGTTACTTGACGGATGGCTTACTGAGCCCGACGTTACAGACGAGAATAGAAAGTTTGCTCTTACCAGACTGGCCATCTCCCATAACATTAAAGCTTACCGTGCTTTGGAGAAATATGTTCAGTCGCCCGACTCGAAACTTAAAGATTGGGCCCATCTGGCATTGATGGAGAGTCGAATTACCCTCGAATCTGAACTTTCTGAAGAAAAGCAGATATATATTTCGACCGGTTTGGGCGGAAAAAACGAAAAACTTCGTTTCTTTGTACTCTTGCAGGCAGCAGATAAAAAACCTTTTGAAGCTTACCAGCGCCAGGTTATTGAGCGGGAGTTTGCCTTTTATCTTGAAAAGGCGGATTGCGAGATAGAACAGCTGGATATAAAGGATAGATACGGAATTTTACTGTTTCTGTTACCCATCCGAACGGATATTAAAGCTTTGTTGGATGCAACTATTGCAGAGTGCAACCAGTTTGGTAATTTTTTATCTGAAGTGTATACGGTGACAAACGTAAAGGAGCTGTCTGAAGAAGAGATAATCGCTATTATAGATAGGAATGGAAACGTTAAAGCAAGCCATTAGATATGGAGTTGTGGGGTTGAGTAATACCCTGATTACTGCCGTAGTAATATGGGTAATGATGAAAATGGCAGGTTGTTCGGATGTAGTATCCAACATCATCGGGTACACTGCCGGTGTTTTGAATAGTTTTGTATGGAATAAACGGTGGACTTTTAAAAGTTCGGTGGGTTGGACTCAGGGCGCAATTAAGTTTGGCGTAGTATTTGGTGTATGCTACCTTATGCAGCTGGGTTTGTTGCTTTATCTGAATAAGCATCTTACCATCGATTCCTATTATAACCAGTTGCTGGCGATGGCGTTTTATACGGTGATAAATTTTATCATGAATAAATACTATACATTCAAAGCATAGCACGAATGAAGAAACTCTCGATTATTGTTCCTTGTTACAATGAAGAGGCTGTTCTGGCTGAATCTTACAGGCGCACCAAAGAGGTGCTTAAGCAACTTACATGTCCCACTGAAATCATTTATGTGAATGATGGAAGCAGGGATGCCACCCGATCCATTCTCGATGCTATTTCTGTGTCTGATCCGACTGTGAAAGTGATTCACTTCTCACGTAATTTTGGTCACCAACCTGCAGTTACTGCGGGTATACATCATTGTGATGCTGATCTGGCTGTTATTCTGGATGCAGATATGCAGGATCCTCCCGAGCTTATTCCGGATATCCTGGCCTTACAGGAAAAGGAAGAGGCCAATGTCGTTTTTTGTGTTCGTAAAAGTCGTGAAGGGGAAAGTAATTTTAAATTAATCACCTCCCGCCTTTTCTACCGTTTTATGAATCATATGAGCGAGGTTGCATTTCCTGTGGATACAGGCGACTTCCGGTTAATAGACCGTAAGGTGATGAATGAATTCAACCGGATGAAGGAACATGGAAAATATATCCGCGGATTAATCAGTTGGGTTGGATTTAAACAGATTCCTTTCTTTTATGAACGGGAGGCCCGGATTGCCGGAGAAACAAAATATCCTCTCAGCAAGATGTTGAAATTTGCCTCTAATGCGCTGCTCTATTTTTCCAAGAAGCCTTTGAAAATGGCTACGGGACTTGGATTTGCCGCCGTTTTAGTTGGTATAATCCTGGCTGTCTGGGTAACCGTAGGGAAAATAATAGGATATAGCAATGCCGAAACGGGGTGGACATCCATAATGACTGCCGTGGTGTTTTTTGGAGGCGTTCAACTACTTACCGTTGGAGTGCTGGGCCAATATATCGGCATATTATTTGACGAAATAAAGGCGCGTCCGGAATATATTGTAGATAATACAAAGAATTTCAATACCAATCCTTCCGTTTCATGTAAAGCCAGGTCAGAATCCCCGAAAGAAGCATAAGACCCCAGGCAATTAAATAACCGTATTGCCAGTTCAGCTCTGGCATCCATTTAAAATTCATTCCCCAAATTCCTGCCAGAAAGGTGAGGGGGATGAATATAGTGGAAACAACGGTGAGCCGCTTCATTATTGCATTCATACGCAGGTCGTTGTTGGAAATGTAAAGATCGACCAGTGAGGATATGATTTCCCTACAACCCTCCATACTTTGTGTAACATATTGCAGTTGATCGTTTGCATCCCTGAATAATGGCAACGTGTCTTTGTTGATAAGCGGATTGTTTATAATCAATAATTTCCCGAATTGTTCTTTCAGGGGCAAGACACTCTTTTTTATTGTCATATATTCCCGCCTTTTTCCCTGAATGATCTCTCCAAAGTTTAACTGGTTCTTTTTGATATCCAGTAATTGTTCTTCAAGATCTTCCAGCATATCTTCGATCCGCGAAGCCGAATCAACCAGACTTACCGTTACATGATTGAGCAGGAAGGCAAGCAAGGTATCAGCTTTTCTGTCGCATATGCCTAACAAGTTGTTTTGAAGTGCGCTTAATGTAGCGTCAAAAAGCGGACTGTTACTTTCGGTAAATGAGATTACGGCGTTCTTTGTAAGTATCAGGCTTAAATGTTCTTTGTGGAACTCACCGTTTGTATCGTAAAAGCAATCATTCAATATAATTAGCATATGATTGTCAAACACCTCTACCTTTACAATATGTTCGGGTGTAAGAATATCTTTGGCATCGAGATTATGCAATCCAAATTCCTTTACCATCGAGGTGATAAGTGAAGCCTCTGTTAAACCAGAAACGTGAATCCAACTCATGTATTTGCTATTTACCAAAGGAGCAAACAGGGTAAGGTCGGTGATATCCTTAACTTCAAGCATTTCAGAATTGTATTGAACAAGTCTGATTCCTGTTTTTGTCTCCAACTCACCTGTATACGTATAACTGTCAGACAACCGGCGGTTGCTTCCCTTCTTTTTGCTATGTACTCTGCCTCGGTTTTTCATACTTTGATTGATTTAATCCAATTCAACTACGGTGATTCCCGCTCCTCCAAACTGAACATGCTCGTCCTGAAAATGATGAACACCGGGAACCGTTTTAAGATAGTCCCTTATAATTTGTCGCAAGGCACCGGTCCCTGTTCCGTGTAAGATCCTTACTCTGCCGGCACCTACCTGAATGGCGTCGTCTATAAAATAGATTACGCTTTGTAATGCCTCGTCTCCGCGCATACCTCTGACATCAATCTCTTGTCTGAAATTCAATTTCTTCTCATGCATGTCATCGGCAGTCTGTGTACTTATGAAGGTGCTTTTCTGTATCTCTTTTTTTATCTGGTTCTTGCTTACCTTCTCAAGAAGTTCAATCTTTACCGTACTTTTAATCATTCCAAAGGCTACAGAGGCCTGTTTGCCGTTAATCTCCAGTACGGTTCCATGTGTAGTCTGACCTTTCAGTCGTACACTGTCGCCGGTTTCGATCACTTCCCTGTTAAATTGCGGTTTGGCAAGCGGCTGACCAGTTTGCTTCTGTTTTTTCTTTTCCTGACGCTCTTTCAGCTTGGCCATTTTGATGGCTATGCTATCGTTGGCATCTTCTTGCGATAAAACGGACTCTTTAAACTCATCAAGGGCCTTACGTGCCATCCGGGTACGTTCTTTTTCGGCCTGTGCCTCTTTGATTTCCCGAATGGTGTTCTCAATTTTGGCATTAGCCTCGGCCATTATACGTTGTGCCTCTGCTTTGGCTGTCCGCATAATTTCTTTACGCTGCTTATTTACCTCTTCAAGATCCTGCTGGTAACGGGCTGTAATTTCTTCCAGTTTTTTTTCCTGCTGACGGATATTCTGCCGTTTTCCTTCCCAATAACGTTTGTCTCGCACAATATCCTGCAGATATTTGTCCATATCAATGTATTCCGAACCAACTTTGGACGAGGCTTCGGCAATCACATCTTCCGGTAATCCTATCTTTCGGGCAATTTCAATGGCAAAGGAGCTTCCCGGATTGCCAATGGACAGTTTGAAAAGAGGCTGCATCAGATGCCGGTCGTACAGCATGGCTCCATTAACGATTCCCGGTGTATCTTCGGCAAAGTGCTTCAAATTTTGATAATGGGTGGTGATAACTCCGTAACTACCGTTGCGGTTAAAACGATCCAGCAATGCTTCTGCAATAGCTCCACCGATTTGAGGTTCGGTTCCACTTCCGAATTCATCAATCAGAATGATAGTCTTTTCATCGCAATTCCGTACGAAGTGTTTCATATTGGTTAGGTGCGAGCTGTAGGTACTAAGATCGTTCTCGATGGATTGCTCGTCGCCGATATCGATGAATATACTTTTAAATATTCCGGTACGCGAACTCTCGTGAATCGGAATAAGTAATCCGCATTGCAACATATATTGAAGAAGTCCCACTGTTTTCAGACAGACAGATTTCCCTCCTGCATTGGGTCCGGATATGATGAGTATTCTTTTATCAGGATTTAATTCGATGTCCAGAGGGATTACCTCTTTGTGTTGTTTTTGTAAAGACAGATATAACAATGGGTGAATGGCACGTGCCCAATCCACTTGTTGTTTGTCTTCAACGATAGGCCTGATACCTTTTATCTGATCTGCAAAAAGGGCTTTGGCTCGTATAAAATCGATTTCCGCCATAAATTCGTACGAATACAGAATATCCGGAACCATGGGTCTAACCAGATTGGTAAATTCAGTCAGTATACGGATGATTTCACGACGCTCGTCACCTTCTAGTTCGCGGATGCGGTTGTTGGCTTCCACCACTTCGGCAGGTTCAATAAATACGGTTCGGCCACTTGCGGACTCATCATGCACAATACCTCTGATCTTTCTTTTAAAGGCAGGAGCGACGGGAATAACCAATCGGCCGTCTCGCATGGTAGGAGTTACGTCTTTATCAACAACCCCTTCTGATTGTGCGGCGCGGAGAATGGACTGCAGACTTTTTGAAATACCGCTCATTGTGACGGTTATCTCTCTCCGGATCTGCATGAGAACAGGGGATGCATTGTCTTTCACCCGACCATATTTATCAAGGATACTATCAATTTTTCCTACTAACTGAGGAAACACCAGCACATCGCCAGCCAGCCGGGTGAGTGCGGGGTAAAGGATCTCGTCGGATTCGCTGTTTCCAGGATGGAAAAAACGGACAATATCATTGATGGTCTGTAATGATCGCTTTAAGTCGTATAACTCTTTTTCGTCCAGATAGGTTCCTTCCGGTCGGATCCGTTTGAGTGAATAACGTACATCAAAGAAATAACTGGATGGAAATTCTTTATCACCATGTAAGATTCTCACAAATTCTTCGGTTTGGGCAAGACGGTTACTTACAGTGTCCATTTCGGATTCAAATCCCATATCAATAACCCTTTCCTGTCCAAGAGGGCTCAGACACTTGTCACTAATAAGCTGACGAACTTTGTCGAAGCCTGTTTTCTGCTCAAAATTTTGAGGATATATCACCTTGTATACTAGTTATATTATGCTTAATCTTTTTTGCCGAAACAAAACAACTGATATTGATTTTGTAAAGTTTCGGGAACCTGCTTAGGTAGGGCAAAATTACATAAAATAATCGGATTCGTGATTAACATACTATTTATTGCTGCGGCGTGTTTTCTTTCCGTCCTGAATTAATATCTTTGCATACGCAGATTATTCTACAACAGTTTATGAATGGGCGTCTGACTTGATTCTATCTTATTAATTTTATGTTACATAACATACTTAACGAAATTTTACAATTAACGTATATAATTATTAAAAGACACGTTTATATTTGATTCAAATCTGAAACATTATTTCAAATATGGAAAGTGTCAATCCAAATATGGAAAAAGCAGAAGAAAATTACAAGGTGCCGAATCTCGAAAAGGGGATTGCGGTTATGGAGTATCTTTCGCTTCGCTCTCAGGGTGATACCCTGCAGGCTATTAAGGATACACTTGATATTTCGCAGACTACCGCTTATCGTATATTAAATACGCTTGTGCGGCTGGATTATCTTACCTACAACGAGGATACGAAGCGCTATAAGTTATCGCGTAAATTGCTTACACTTGGTTTTAGAGCGTTGAATGAGCACAATCTGCTCGAAACGGTTTTGCCCCGCTTAAGGGATTTACGTGATTTGGTAAGTGAAACAGCTTGTTTCGGTGTTTTAGGCAACGAAAAGGGAATTTTTATCGAACAGGCTCAAGGACATCATACATTCAGATTTATGTTATCGCCTGGTAAACCGTTCGAATTGCATTGTTCTGCCCCGGGCAAAGCCATTATGGCTTATTTGCCTAACACAGTGCGCGACCGTTATTTGACTTACATGGCTTTTGAACGTTATAATAACAGAACTATAATATCGAAAGATGAATACCTGGCAGAGCTTGATACAGTACGCAAAACAGGTATTGCTATGGATAATGAAGAGGAAATGACCGGCGTAATTTGTATTGGAGCTCCTATATTTAACTACACCGGATATCCTTGCGGAGCCATCTGGATATCGGGCCCCAAAGACAGACTGACGAAAGACGTTATACGTTCCTCTTCCGGCCATATAAAAAGAATTGCTCAACTTATTTCGTCCGAACTTGGCTATAGCCGATTGTTAACAGAAAAAAGATAAACATGAAATACACACACATATACAAGAGGATTATAGGATTGACAATGGTCTGCTTTGTTTCAATGATGGCAGCGGCTGGTAATCCTCCATTATTTTCAACCGGTATTGCTCAAACGGATAAAGGTGAATTGCTTTTTACGCAGAAGAATCTCAAACGATTGGATGTGTTTTCCCGGGACGGTTCCAGCTTATTACGTTCAATCAGTTTAGATGATGAGCCGACTGGGCTGACCGTTGATGATGCTAAAGCGTATGTAACTACATTTAAAAAGGCCGGTAAGCTTCAGATTGTTTCATTGGAATCAGCTAAAGTCGAAGCAACGGTTCCTGTAGGTTCAGGTGCATGTTATCCTTTACTTAGTGCCGATAAAAAGAAGTTGTATGTATGCAATCAATTCTCTAACACCGTTTCTGAAATTGACTTACTTACAAGAAAGGTTGTTCGTACAGCCAATGTGTTGCGAGAACCTAAATCGGCCGTAATAAGCAAGGATGGCAGGTATATGTTTGTTGCTAATTTCCTTCCCCAACAACGTGCCGACGTAGATATTGTAGCAGCTTGCGTGTCTGTAATCGATATGAAGAAATTCACTAAGATTAAAGATATAAAATTGGCAAGCGGAAGCAATGCCCTGCATTCCATATGCATAACTCCCGATGGAAAGTATGTGTATGTATCGCATAACCTGGGACGGTTTACTGTTCCGACATCGCAGCTTCAGCAGGGATGGATGAATACGAGTGCTTTCAGTGTAATCGATGTAGCCGCACTTTCTTATGTAGGTTCTGTTGTTGTAGACGAGCCCGAAAAAGGGGCCGGAGGTATCTGGAATCTTGCATGTACGGAAAAGAACTTATTTGTGATTCATTCAGGGACACATGAGGTGAGTGTGATTGACCATCCGGCTTTGCGAAAGAAGCTTGAAAGTTATCCACAAAAAGAAAACCTGAGTTACGACCTGCATTTTTTATATGGCATACGTAAACGTGTGCAGCTGGAAGGAAATGGTCCCCGACTTCTTTATTTAAGAGGAAATGAGTTGCTTGTTCCGACCTATTTTGCCGATGTTCTCAATAAAGTTGATATTAATACCTTGTCGGTGACTTCCGTAAATATGAATCCCGGCAGAGTGGAGTCCAAAGAGAATGCGGGAGAACGTTTTTTTAACGATGCAACCCAATGTTTCCAGGGTTGGCAATCTTGTAACGGATGTCATCCGGGAGATGCAAGAACCGATGGGATGAATTGGGATCTTATGAATGATGGAGTAGGGAATGCTAAGAATTGCAAAAGTATGCTGTATTCGCATGTAACGGCTCCAAGCATGATTTCAGGTATTCGGGAAACAGCCGAATGGGCTGTAAGGGCTGGTTTCAAGTTTATTCAGTTTTACGATGTTCAGGAAGAGAATGCACAATGTGTGGATGCGTACCTGAAGTCGCTCCGACCGGTTCCGAGTCCCCTGCTTGTCAATGGAGGATTAAGCGAGAAAGCCAAAGAAGGACTTAAAGTCTTTGAGAAACTTCAGTGCGGAGAATGCCACAGCGGTCCATACTTCACAGACCAGAAAATGCATCGTATTGGCGAAAATGTAGAATTTGAAAAAGGCTGGGATACCCCGACACTTATTGAAGTATGGCGTACAGCCCCCTATTTGTTTGATGGAAGAGCCGCAACAATGCAAGAAGTATTTGAGGTTCACAAACATGGTATTGATAAAAAAATATCCAAAAAGGAAATTGAAGCATTAACGGAGTATGTAAACTCCTTATAATCTGTTATGATGAATTATTGCGATAAAATACAATATAGAATACTTTCTGCCGAATGTGCCGGATTTGAAGAGATGGTAGATACCCTGTTATCCGGACTTCCTGCTGATGAGAAGATACTCCGGCTGGTGTTTATTGGTATGCCACAATCCAACGAAATATACGATCTGAGAAGAAAGATTATTTGTGAAAAAGTTAAAGCATATTTCGGCGAGCATTGTCCGTCTTTAAGTTATGTGGCTCAACCTCCTTTGCGTGGGGCGCTGCTGCTTGAGATTCATAGTTATAAAAGCGACGCTAAAGATGCTGTTTATTATAGGTCAGTTGATGGAATGCCTTATGTAATTGTAGATAATGAGGAGGGACGTTTTCTTTTTGGAGGTGGTTTTCAGGATGATTTTTTAAACAAGAGTATTGAAGCACAATCTGAAGCTGTATTCCACCAGATAGATCGTTTACTTATAAAGGAGGGTTTTCCGATAAACAGTATTGTACGTCAGTGGAATTACATTGAAAGAATAACCGAAAGTAAAGACGATTATCAGAACTACCAGGCATTTAACGATGCCAGAGCTGCTTTTTACGAAAAGACAATCTGGCCAGAGGGTTATCCGGCAGCAACAGGGATAGGGGCTCATTGTGGTGGAATTGTCGTAGACCTGGATGCTGTAATCTTAAAAAATAAAAATTGTTCGGTCTTGCCGATAGACAATAAATTGCAGGTCGCTGCCCATGCATATTCGGAGCGGGTGCTTGCAGTAAGCCACAAACAAAAGGCAACGCCGAAATTTGAAAGGGCGAAACTGCTCTCGATTGAAGATAAAGGGTTGATTTATATATCTGGCACGGCAGCGATCCGTGGAGAGGAGAGCCTGAAGGAGGTCGGATTATCCCGGCAACTGGAGATCACCATGGAAAATATAGCCGAATTAATTGGAAATAAAGGGATCGTGTCAATGTTGCGTGTCTACCTAAAAGATAAATCTTTTGTACAAGAAGCAGAACAGTTGATGGATGCGTACAAGTTATCAGTTCCTGTATCGTATATGTGGGCCGATGTGTGCCGCGACGAGCTATTGATTGAAATAGAAGGAATTGCCAAGTGTTGATTTTATTATTTACAAATACATTTATAAGAAAATGAGAACAGAATTTAAATTAAAAACACTTGCCATGGGACTTTTAGTCAGCTCCATGGTTGCTTGTACAGGTAAAACATCGGAAGACAACACGTCTTGTGCCGGAGATACTACATGTTGTAGTAAAGATTCAGTTTGTAATAAGAATAAAGAAATGACTTACACAAAAAAGTACACCAACGCCGATTTCTATAAAGACGGCAAGTTTGATCAGGAAGTTGCCATGAAGGCATTTAAAGACATGTTCGAGTTTTACGGAGTTCCATTCACCCCGCTGATGGAAAAAGATATGTGGGTGACCGACTTTGGTTTGGGCGATTTCGAGAATGTGGGTATGGGAGGTATATTCTGGGTGAATGATCAGGAACATGGCTATTTTGCTCACGAGATTTACCTGCTTCCAAGTCAGATGATTCCGGAACATGCACACATGAAAACCAAATTCCCTGCTAAATTTGAGTCATGGATGGTACAGAAGGGTATGTGCTATAACTTCTCTGCCGTTGGTGAAGAAACACCCAATCCTCCAGCTTTGCCAGAAAGCCAGAAGGGATTTATTACCAGCAAGAATTTCGTAGTTCAACAAGCTGGTGAAGTTGTTCACCTGAAGAAAATTGAAACGTTCCATTTCCTTATTGCCGGACCTGGCGGAGCTGTAGTTTCAGAATGGGCTTCTTACCACGACAATGCCGGATTACGTTTTACTAACACGAAGGCTTCATTATAATTCGGATATTCTAATACCATATTAATAAACGCATGGCTAACTTTAATAAATTAATAACACTTTTTCTGTCAGCATCATTTTTAGTATCGGCTGCTCCTAAAAAAACGGAGTCCGATAACTGGATAGACGCCGCAGTAAAACAAAAAGCAGCCATCCGATCGCAACTGAACAGTGCAAAAATGCCTGTTCAGTCGGTCTGGATGAAAGCAGATATGAAGTCCGCACCAATTACGGCTTCTCTTGCCGGTCAGGACAAGCTGGTTCTGGTAACCACTGCCGGTCCCGACGGAAACGACTGGGATTGGGGAGTATGGGCGAATGCTAGTCTTGTAAAGAAAGACGGTTCGCGGGTGTGGTTGGACGAACTGGATCCTTCGTATGCCGTATCAGGATCTGGTCCGGTTGTTAAGAACAAGAACCTTTATAATGCTCCTCTTTCGATAGGAGGAGAAAAGTACGAACACGGGGTTTTGTGTCATGCCAATGGTGTGATGGTGTTCGACCTAAATAAAGAATTTGTACGTTTTGAAGCCGAAGTTGGTATCGACGACCAATCTGCGGTAGGTAGTGTCTATTTTAGAGTACTCAACTTATTTCCGAAAGAAGAAGCCAGACAATTGATGTCTCGCTTTCCCAACGATCTTCAACCTTTTGCGTCCTACGTGGACGGAACCGAAAACTGGCTTTCGGCAACCGATGCCTCTTTCGAGAAAGATGTAGTATTAAAATTGGCCGGCGAGCTGAAGAATAGTGCTTATTTTCTGCAAAAGGCAAAGCAAATAGAATCAGGTAAGAGCGTGGATGTTCAGATTAAGGAATATCTCCTTTTGTATGAACAAATGCATAAGATTCTTAAAATTCAGGCGGAGTTATCCTGGTTGAATATGGAAGCGGTTCGTCTGGCTTTCAATGACATGAAGAAAAGAAAAGGTTTCGATACAGCTAAATATCAGCCAATGATGAATGAACTTGAATCTTTGACTAAAAAAGGATTCGGAGGAATTTACATGGGCAATGAGATGGCTGTGAACGAAGCAGAAAAAGCAATTTCTCTAAAAAGAGCTATTCTGCTTGGCAATCCGTTGCTGGATGCCGATAAAGTAATTGCTACCCGCTTCAAATTGGGATTAGGTGCACGTAAAGCCATGGCTCCCGACTTAGGTACGCAGGCTAATAACTGGAGTAACCAGCAGTCTACCAGAAGAATGGGCTTTGATGCCGAAATTGTCGAAATTAGTAACTTAAGAGGAGATCTGAAGTTCAGAACTGTATATAAGCCTAATACTACGGCTTCCATCGCCGACCTAAAATTACACTGGGATGGAAAAAGAGTGATGTTCACTTCAATCATGCCCGATAAACGATGGAATGTTTTCGAAGTAAAGCTGGATGGAACCGGTTGTAAGCCTTTGGTTGAGACTGTTGAACCTGATCTGGAATTTTACGACGGAACATATCTTCCCGACGGTAGGATTATTGCAAATTCAAATATCGGTTATCAGGGAGTTCCATGTGTAAGCGGTGCCGATCCGGTAGGTAATATGGTTTTGTACACACCTAAGGATAAAGGATTGCGTAGACTTACCTTTGATCAGGATGCGAACTGGAATCCAGTAATCATGCACAACGGACGTGTAATGTATACCCGATGGGAATATACGGATCTTACGCACTACTTCTCGCGTATCATTATGCATATGAATCCGGATGGTACCGAAAACAAGGCTTTGTTTGGCAGTGGAGCAATGTTCCCGAACAGTACATTCGATATTCAACCCCTGCCCGGACATTCATCCGCTTTTGTAGGAATTATTTCCGGTCACCATGGAGTAGCCCGCTCGGGCAGGATCATTTTGTTTGATCCTTCGAAAGCAAGAAAAGGTGTAGAAGGTATGCTGCAGGAGATACCTTTCCGGAACCGTCAGATTATACCTGAAATTAAAGACGAACTGGTAAATGGCGTATGGCCTCAGTTTGTTAAGCCGATGCCATTGGACGATTCTTATTATTTAGTGGCTGCAAAGTTGGATCCCAATGCCTTATGGGGAATTTACCTGGTCGACGTTTTCGATAATGTAACCTGTTTGGCACAATTTGAAGGTGAAGGTTTTATTAGTCCGATGTTGGTACGTGAAACCGTGACGCCTCCGGCTATTCCAGATAGAGTGAAATTGAATGAAAAGGAATCTACCGTATTTATTCAGGATATCTATGAAGGCGAAGGACTGCGTGGTGTGCCCAGAGGTACGGTTAAATCCTTGCGACTTCACGGATACGAATATGCTTACCTGCAAACACAATCAGACCACGTAGCTCAGGGAATCCAGAGCGGATGGGATATAAAGCGTTTGTTGGGTACGGTTCCTGTAGAAGAAGATGGGTCTGTAATGTTTAAAATTCCGGCAAATACACCGGTTTCAATTCAACCCCTGGATGCCGAAGGGCGTGCCGTTCAATGGATGCGCAGCTGGTTTACCGGAATGCCCGGTGAAGTTGTTTCGTGTGTAGGTTGTCACGAAGATCAGAATAAAATCCCGATGCCTAAAAAGGTGATGGCCTCTTCAAAAGCTCCGGCTAAGCTGAAGTTGCCCGAAGGCGGAGTACGTTCGTTCACATTTGATCTGGAAGTACAACCTGTGTTAGACAGAGCTTGTATCGCCTGTCATAACGGTGAGAAAAAGGCATTCGATTTACGCGGTGGTAAAAAAGATAAGCGTGGTTACGGTACATCGTATCTGAATTTACATCCCTACGTTCACCGTCAGGGTCCCGAGGCGGATATGATTGTTTTACAGCCTTACGAATATCATGCCAATACCAGCGAATTGATCCGTATCCTGAAAAAAGGACATTATAACGTTAAACTTACGGATGCGGAATGGAAATCACTGTATAACTGGATCGATTACAATGCTCCGGATAAAGGTTCGTTTGATGCTACCCGTCAGAATGGATTCGACCAGATTGCCCGTAGAATTGAGTTGGCCGACAAATATAATAACGCCGGTGTAGACTGGAAGTCAGAAATCGCCTCTTATGCTGAATACCTGAAAGGTAAAGGTGAAATCAAACCTGTAATGCCAGAGAAGGTTGCTCCGGCTAAAACAAAGGAGGTTAAGGTTAAAGGCTGGCCATTCGGTATGGATCAGATCAAAACGATGCTTGCTAACGAAAAGCAACTGAAGAAAGAGGTGGTATTGGCTCCGGGAATTAAAATGACCTTTGTCCGTATTCCGGCGGGTCAGTTTGTAATGGGAGGCAATAAAGGTACGGCGGACCATCGTCCGGCGTCTAAAGTGAATATCGGAAAATCGTTCTGGATGGCTGAGGTTGAAGTTACCAATGCGCAATACAACGTAATTTTCCCGGAACATGATAGCCGTTATGTGGATCAGTTCTGGAAAGACCATACTCGTCCCGGATATGACGCAAACTTGCCCTATCAACCTGTAATCAGGGTAAGCTACGAGGATGCGATGTCTTATTGCAAGCAATTGAGTGAAAAGACCGGTCTTGCCATCACTCTGCCGACAGAGGCTCAATGGGAATGGGCATGCCGTGCCGGAAGCGAAAGCGATTTCTGGTTTGGTAATCTGAATTCAGATTTCAGTAAAAAAGAAAATATGGCCGATGCACAGCTTAATAAAATGGCCGTGAGTGGAATTGATCCGCAGCCTATGAGCAAGGAGAATCCCTGGTATAAGTACTATAGCTTCTTGCCTAAGGAGGAAAGTGTGGATGATGGAAACATGATTCAGACAGATTCCAAAAATTACGAAGCCAATCCTTTTGGATTGTTCAGTATGCATGGTAATATTGCGGAATGGACCAGATCATCCTATGTTCCCTATCCTTACAAGGATAAATCAAAAGTTTCTTCCGAATACAAAGTAGTAAGAGGAGGTTCATACATCGATCGTCCAAAATTCTCAACTTCTTACGAACGTAAAGCCTATTATCCGTGGCAACGCGTTCATAACGTAGGTTTCAGAGTAATTATTGAAGATTAAATAAACAGCCGGGTGGCGGTATAACTGCTGCCACCCGGTTTTATATTCGCATAACAAATGAAAGTATCATTCAGTGGGTTTTTCAATTCTGCAGTCACAACGATTGTCTTAATGGTGATATATGCCGGAGGATTGGCTTTAGCCACATTTATTGAAAAGTATCATGGAACATTGGCAGCCAAAGCCATGATATATTATTCTCCATTGTTCTTTTTATTGCAATTTTTGCTTGTCGTAAATTTTATAGCGCTGGCAATAAAGAAAGGGTTGTATAAAAAGAAGAAATGGGCCGGACTGATCACCCATCTGGCATTTATTGTCATCCTGTTTGGTGCACTTGTTTCTCATTTGTTTGGCGAAGAGGGCATTGTCCACATTCGGGAGGGCGAAAGCACCAACGTAATGGCTGTCCGTACTACGCAATCTACCTCATTTCATACCCTTCCCTTTACGCTTGAACTAGTGAAGTTTAACTTACACCGCTATCCCGGTTCATCCAGTCCCTCGTCTTACGAGAGTGAGTTGCTTGTGCATGTGGATGGTAAAACCCGTCACGAACGTATTTATATGAATAATGTGTTGGACCTGAAGGGCTATCGCTTCTTTCAGGCCTCTTTTGATGCCGATGAACAGGGTACCGTTCTATCGGTAAACCGTGATGTTGCCGGCCGAAATATAACCTATACAGGTTACATCTTTTTGTTGATCGGCCTTGTTTTAAGCCTGGTTACCAGAAATTCCCGTTTTATGAAATTAAACCGCCGTTTAAGAGAATTGATTGATTCCAATAAAAAAGAACTCACGCTTTTAGTTTTACTATGCTTCTCCCTTACCACAAACGCCCAAAGTAAAGAGAATCCCATGATTGAAGCCGTTCAGAAGTTTGCAGTTAGTACGGAGCATGCAGACAAGTTCGGAGCTTTACCTGTTCAATCATCCAATGGAAGAATGATTCCTGTCAATACCTTCTCTTCAGAGATATTACGCAAATTACACAAGTCGGATAAGATAGGCTCTCTTAATTCCGATCAGTTTCTGCTTAGTTTGTTAGCCATGCCTGATATGTGGATGCGGGTTCCCCTGATAGCTGTATCAAATAGTGAATTAGCAGGATTCTATAATCTGACAGAAGGTCAGAGTGCCTATATTGAAATGTTTGATTCCAATGGAAATTACAAACTACAGGAAGGTGTAGAAGGAGCTTACAATAAAATGCCCAACGAACGATCCCGCTTTGATAAAGACTTACTAAAACTGGATGAACAGGTCAACATCATGCACCAGCTGATTAACGGGCAAATGTTGAATCTGTTTCCTAAGGAAGATGACCCCAACCATACATGGTATGCATCGGGAGACGATCTGTCGGTTTTTGCCGGTAAGGATTCCATGTTTGTGTCGCGTGTGATGGACTGGTATATAAGCGAAGTACAAACCGCGCTTAAGTCGGCCGACTGGACCAAAGCCAACGAAGTATTAGGTATGATTGCGACCTATCAGGATGCAAAATCGGGAACCCTGATTATTGATCATGAAAAGCTGGCATCCGAAATTAAATATAACAAGCAACAGGTTTTTCGCTTTACAAAAATATTCTACCTTATTTTAGGAGGATTACTCCTTGTCTTTTCTTTCGTAACACTGTTTAAACAGCGTAAATGGCTGCAATACACACTGAAAGGTTTGATGCTTCTGGTGCTTGCTGCCTTTGTCTACCATATGTACGGAATGGGGCTCAGATGGTATATCGGAGGATATGCGCCGTGGTCAAACTCCTACGAAACCATGGTGTATGTAGCCTGGGCTACGGTGCTGGCAGGAATTCTGTTCGGCAGACGAAGTTCACTCACGTTTGCATTGGCTACTCTTTTCGGTGGAATAATATTATTTGTGTCCAGCCTTAACTGGATGGATCCGGAGATTAATCCGCTTGTTCCTGTACTCAAATCACCCTGGCTTATGATTCATGTGGCTGTTATTGTGGCAGCATACGGATTCTTCGGCATCAGTTTCCTTATCGGGCTGACTAATCTGGTACTTATGAACTTTGGAAAAGGCAAACCTGCCAAAGTGATAAAGGCAAGAGTGGGGGAATTATCCCTTGTTAATGAAATGTCTCTTTGGATTGGTTTAACCTTAATGACTATAGGTACATTCCTGGGAGCTGTGTGGGCGAACGAATCGTGGGGCCGTTATTGGGGATGGGATCCTAAAGAAACCTGGGCATTAATTACAGTGGTGATCTATGCGATCGTCTTGCACATGCGGATGATAAAGGCATGCAAGAATGCATGGGCGCTTAACATGGGTTCCGTTATTGCCTTTGCATCTGTGATGATGACCTTTTTCGGGGTGAATTACCTGCTTAGCGGTATGCATTCTTATGGTCAGAATGATAATATTCATGGTATTTTCATTTACCTGTATATTATTTTGGCTGTAGTTGTTCTACTTGGGATACGATCCTATATTTGCTTCAGGAAGTATCGATTTTAATCTGGAAATAAGTACTACAAAAGTCCATATTGTATCCTGTCGAATATAAATTCTAATTATCATAATACGTATTTAAACCTTATTATCATGAGAACATTGCATCATTTTGGCGTTCCTGTAAATTACATCAGAGAAGACGCAACATTAAACGAAGGACTGAAGGTGTGGCTGACCGATATCAGCAACAGTGAGAACAAGATTGAGTTCCTGAAATTCGAAGAAGGTTCGTGCCTTCCCGAACTGGTACAGACAACGGCTCATATTGCCTATACGGTACCTTGCCTGACTACAGCATTGGAAGGACAAAAAGTAATATTTGGTCCGGCTGTATGCGACGAACACCTTACCATTGCTTTTATTGAAGAAGAGGGCGTTGCTATCGAATTAATGGAAATTAAATAAACAAGAAACAAAAAGGAGAATAGTAAAATGTCAGCAACTAAAATAAAATTCATAAATAATCCGGAACAGATTACCTCGGAATTGTTGGAAGGATATGTAATGGCTTATAAAGATAAAGTAGCTTTAGCCGGCGAGAACATTGTAGTACGCGCAACACCTAAAAGCGAAGATAAGGTGGCGATTGTAACCTTGGGAGGTTCCGGACACGAACCGGCTTTAAGCGGATTCGTAGGCGAAGGTATGTTAGATTGCTCTGTAGTAGGCGATATCTTTGCCGCTCCGGGTGCACAGCGACTTTTTCAGGCATTGCAGCTGTTTAAAAGAGAGGCCGGAATATTGTTGGTAGTGTTGAACCACTCCGGCGATGTGATGAGTGCCAACATGGCTTGCCAGCTGGCCGAACGGATGGGTATCAAAGTAAAGAAACTACTTACGCACGATGATATAAGTGCCGGTATCGGTGCTCCGGATGAAGATCGTCGCGGTCTGGCTGGTTGCGTCCCTTTGTTTAAGATTATAGGTGCTGCTGCCGAGGAAGGCAAATCATTGGATGAATTGCTTGAGATCGGTGAGCGTTTCTCTCAGAATGTAGCCACCCTTGCAGTTGCTATGCGCTCGTGTACGCACCCTCAAAACAATGGAATTATTACCGACCTGCCCGAAGGTATCATGGAAATCGGTATGGGTCAGCATGGCGAAGGCGGCGGCGGACGTCAGCCTTTGGTTTCGGCAGATGAAACTGCAGCACAGATGGTAGATCTTTTACTGCAACAGTTGAAACCTGTAGCAGGAGATAAGATGCTGCTTATTATAAACGGTGTAGGTGCTACCACCCACATGGAATTAAGCATCGTTTACCGCAAAGCTTGTATGGTTCTTGAAGAAAAGGGCTTTGAAGTATGCGAAGGTCGTATACAGGAAATCCTTACGGTACAGGAACAGGCAGGTTTCCAGATGATCATCGCCAGACTGGATGCAGATCATATCGACTACTTAAAAAACAAACGTGCAGATGCACCTTACTGGGTAACAATAGGCAAATAAACCATGGACGTATTATCAATAGATATTTTTAAAGCAATGATGCGCAATGCGCTAATGCATGTAAAGCTCAGGGAAGATGAGTTTTCAAAGCTCGATGCGGTTATTGGCGACGGCGATCATGGTACCGCAATTGTTACAGCTCTCTCTTGTGTGATGGAACCGCTTGAAAAGGGAACCGAATTTAAATCGATGCTGAACGATATGGGCTTTGCTGTGATGTTACAGACAAGCGGTTCAACCAGCACCCTGCTTGGCGCTTTCTTTCTGGGAATGAGCGATTATTCTGCCGGAACTTCTCTGGATGCCGACGCTATGAAAGCTATGTTTGCCGGAGGACTGGAAAATGTACGGAAGCAGACAAAAGCTCAGAAGGGTGACAAGACGATGATGGATGCATTGATCCCGGCGGTCGAAGCCATGCAGGCATCAACATCTCAGGATATAAAAGAATTGCTTGTTGCAGCAGCTGAGGCGGCTTTGCAAGGAGCCCAATCTACAGTTCAGATGAAGGCTAACTTTGGCAGGGCACGCAATTACGGCGAACAATCCATCGGGTATGCCGATTCGGGCGCAACTTCGTGGTCTTGTATGTTTGCTTCGTTTGCAGAAGTAGTGTGAGTTCAACTATTATTATAAAGAAAAGAAAATGGCAGATTTAGATGGCATCATTGCCAACAAAGACAAAGATTATGGAATTGGAATTCCTGTGCAAAAACAATCCTTCTTTTTAAAAGGATTGGATCATTGTGACTGGGGAATTAAAGACAGAATGAGCCGGATATTTAATCCCGAAACGGGCCGCACTGTGATGTTGGCTTTCGATCACGGATACATCATGGGCCCTACATCGGGACTCGAAAGACTTGATTTGTCGATCGTTCCGCTTATCGAATATGCCGATTCACTGATGTGTTCCAGAGGTGCATTGCGGTCGGTTGTTCCTCCTGTATGCAACAAACCGGTTTGTTTGCGCTATTCTGCAGGCACTTCCGTGCTTACCGAATTAAACAATGAATGTATACTCGATATCAAGGATGCAATCCGCCTGAATGCTTCGGCACTGGCAGTTATGGTCTCAATTGGCGATACCTACGAGGCTAAAACCATCGAAAACCTGGTTCGTACGGCCGACTATGGTTATACATACGGTATCCCTACCATGGGGGTTACGGCTGTTGGTAAGCAGATGACCCGCGATGCCCGCTATTTTGCGACTGCAGCGCGTATCTGTGCCGAAAACGGGGCGACTTTTGTAAAGACTTACTATACCGAGCAGGACTTTGCGAAGGTTATTAATGCCTGTCCGGTTCCCATCGTGATAGCCGGAGGAAAGAAGTTACCCGAAAAAGAGGCCCTGGATTTATGTTACCGGGCTATCAATGAAGGTGCTGCCGGGGTAGATATGGGTAGGAATGTTTTCCAAAGCGAAAAGCCGGTAGCCATGATTCGCGCGGTACGAGGCGTGGTTCATGAAGGACTTACTACCGAACAAGCTTTTGAAATGTTTAATGATCTTGCCGACTAATTAACTTTGGAGGGTGCCACCGTATGTTGGCACCCTTCTTATTTTATACCACTTGCTTACTTATTATTCTATACCATATTAATACCATTTAAAATGATGAACCGAATTTATATGCTGACCGTCCTGGCAGCCTTGTCCGTATTGTTTTTTTCATTCAAAAATAAGAGTTCCAAGTTGCTGATCGGTGGATCGGGTTGGAACAAAATCGCCATACTAGACAAAGAAACTAAAAAAATAGAGTGGGAGTATCCTTTGGAAAAGGGCTGGGAGTGTAATTCCGTTGCCGTAACAAAGCAAGGCGATGTGCTGTTTTCCTACAGTAAAGGAGCCAAGCTTATTACCCGCGATAAGAAAGAAATCTGGAATGTAACAGCTCCCGAAGGGGCCGAGATGCAGACTGCCAAGGTGTTGCCCAACGGGAATTATCTGTTGGCCTGGTGTGGCCGACCGGCTACGATTCTTGAGGTGGACAAGAAAGGAAAGATAATACGGAAGACCGAATATGAAACAGGTGTGGAACAGGTGCATGCCCAGTTCCGTCAGGTAAGCAAAAATAAAAAAGGGAATTACCTGATTCCGGTATTTGCTACATCCGACGTGCGTGAGGTATCACCCCAGGGTAAACTGATTAAAACAGTCAAGGTGCCCGGAAACCCTTTCTCGACGGTTACTCTTCGTAACGGAAATTTATTGGTTGCCTGTGGCGATGCACATCAGTACATCGAACTTGATTTCGAAAAAGAAAAGATTGTGCGTGTGGTTGAGGAGAAACAGATTGAAGGTGCACCGCTTTCGTTTGTAGCCGAACTCTTCCCGGTTGATGGAGGCGGACTATTTATCTGTAACTGGCAGGGACATAACCGCGAGCAGGCAGAAGGTACTCCCAAATTGATTGAGGTGGATAAGAATGGAAAGATGATCTGGTCGCTTACCGGTTATCAGGAGACTGGGATGATCTCTGCTATCTATCCTTTTAATTGATATTTTTTCTATCTTTGAACGTTTTTACGTTAACAAATTGAGTATACCATGAAATTACAGTTAGTGGACGTGCTTATCATCGCAGCTTATCTGGTGATTATGATTGTCATCGGACTTCTGCTGAAGAAGAAAGCTTCCAAAAATCTCGATTCTTACTTTCTGGGAGGTAAGACTCTTCCGTTTTATATGTTAGGTCTCTCCAATGCTTCCGGTATGTTTGACATCTCCGGAACCATGTGGATGGTGTATCTGGCCTTTGTGTATGGTCTTAAGAGCCTTTGGATTCCCTGGCTCTGGCCGGTGTTTAATCAGATATTTTTAATGATCTACCTGTCGGTTTGGCTTCGCCGTTCCAATGTGCTCACCGGAGCCGAGTGGATCCGTACGCGCTTTGGTTATGGAAGGGGCGCCAATCTCTCGCATACCATTGTAGTTCTTTATGCCGTAATAGGTGTTCTGGGCTTTTTAAGTTACGGGTTTATCGGGATAGGTAAGTTTATGGAGATATTCTTCCCGTGGGAAGTTGTGTCGCAGTATGTGCCGTTCGATGTGGCTCCGCAGTATGTGCCGCACGTTTACGGTATTTTCTTCACTACCATTGCTACACTTTATGTAATGTTGGGGGGGATGTTGAGTATTGTATGGACGGATGTGGTGCAGTTTGGTATAATGACGGTTGCCGGTGTGGTGATTGCTGTTATCGCAATGACGAACGTTACGCCCGAGATGCTTGCCGCCCATGTACCGGCTGGATGGGATTCTCCCTTCTTTGGCTGGACGCTGGATCTGGACTGGAGCAACCTGCTTCCTGTAGCAATGGACAAAATTGCTGCCGATCAATACAGCTTGTTTACAATATTTGTGATGATGATGCTTTTCAAAGGCGTCTTCCTAAGTATGGCTGGTCCTGCACCCAATTACGACATGCAAAAGATTCTGGCTTGTAAATCACCGAAAGAGGCGGCTCTTATGAGTGGTTCNNCCGGTAATCCTGTTGATTCCACGGTACCTGATGATTATGGGTTTTGCCGTGCTTGCCATTGTATTCTTTAGCGAAGACTTCAGGGCTATGGGATCGGCTGTCGATTTCGAGACGATTCTTCCACGTGCAATCGGACAATTTGTTCCGGTAGGCTTGGCCGGACTGTTGTTGGCTGGCTTGCTGGCTGCATTNNATGTCTACTTTCGCCTCTACGGTTAATGCGGCTCCGGCTTATCTGGTTAACGACGTATACCTTAAATATATCAATCCCAAGGCATCAGCCCAGACGCAGATACGCGCAAGTTACCTCATTTCGGCTCTGGTTGTTGTAATCAGCACCGTTATCGGTTTCTTTGTGCTGAATATAAATTCGGTACTTCAGTGGATTGTTTCGGCGTTATACGGTGGATATATCGCAGCCAATTTNNGCCGGTATTCTGGCAGCGATGGTTGTTCCTTTGTTTTTCCCAAATACGTTACCCTTGTATTATTTCCCGGTACTGATGGTTATTTCCTTTGTAGGGTGTATAATAGGTACGTTATTGTCGGCTCCAACCGACGAAAAGACGCTGATAAATTTCTATATCCGCGTACGTCCGTGGGGATTTTGGGGACCGGTTGCCCGTAAGGCTATGGAAAAATACCCGCAGGTTACCAGAAACCGGAACTTCAAACGGGATATGTTTAATGTGGCCGTTGGTATTATCTGGCAAAGTTGTCTTACCATTATACCGATGTATATTGTTATAAAAGAGGGATTCCCCTTGTTTACATCTATTGTGATACTTGTTATCACCACCCTGATTCTGAAAAAGAATTGGTATGATAAGATGGATCGTGAAGAAAAAGAATACAATGCGCTTATGAGCACGTTGGACTTAGATAAAGAGGACTCTGAATTAGTTAAATAAAAAGCAAAAAGAAGTATGAGCAAGTCAGATTTAATCATCAAAGGAGATTCGTTGCCCGGAATGCCCTGGGAGGATCGTCCCCAGGGATGCAAGGAGGTGATGTGGCGTTTTTCTAAAAACCCGGTGATCCCCCGCAATATCATACCTACCTCCAACAGCGTTTTCAATAGCGCCGTTGTTCCTTTTAAAGATGGATATGCCGGTGTGTTTCGTTGCGACGATACCAACCGCCGTATGCGTCTGCATGTAGGTTTCAGTAAAGATGCCATTCATTGGGATATCAAAGAGACCAAACTTGAATTTGTTTGCGACGACCAGGAGATCGGTAATTTTGTATATGCCTACGATCCACGTGTGTGTTTTATCGAAGACCGCTATTATGTTACCTGGTGTAACGGATATCATGGTCCCACGATTGGGGTGGCTTATACCTTCGATTTCGAAACCTTCCACCAGCTTGAAAACGCATACCTGCCTTTTAACCGCAACGGTGTAATGTTTCCCCGCAAGATAAACGGAAATTATGCCATGCTTAGCAGACCCAGCGATAACGGTCATACACCTTTCGGCGATATATTTTACAGTGAATCGCCGGATATGTGCTTCTGGGGTAAACACCGTCATGTAATGTCTCCTGCTCCATTCGAAGACAGTGCCTGGCAATGTACCAAGATTGGTGCGGGACCAATACCCATCGAGACATCCGAAGGGTGGTTGCTTATCTATCACGGAGTGTTGCATTCATGCAACGGCTTTGTTTATAGTTTCGGTTCTGCATTGTTGGATCTTGATCAGCCCTGGAAAGTGAAATTCCGTTCCGGACCTTACCTGTTGTCTCCGCAGAAGGATTACGAATGTATGGGTGATGTTCCTAACGTTGTATTCCCTTGTGCTGCTCTGCACGATCCCGAATCCAAACGTATTGCCGTATATTATGGCTGTGCGGATACTGTAACGGGACTGGCATTCGGTTATATAGACGAAATAATAGAATTTACAAAAAAACATTCCATAATATAGTTTTGTAATTTTTTATTAATATCGTTAATTTGGACCTGATTTAGTTAAACAAAAAGGATGAAGTGTTAAAATAATACAGGAGCTGTAAATAAATTAAGATTTTCTTAAAAATATGTTTTATAATATCCTTTTTTATTTGTTTAGTCTCTAATTATGCTTCATCTTTGTGTCCAGATAACCTAAACAATCTTTTTGCCTTAAAGACTAATACCTATTAAAAACCTATAGAGAGGGCCTTTGCGAAGAGGCCCTCTCTATGTATTAAGATTTCCTATCTCGCTTTTTAGTTCAAAAAACTTGTATATCCGTTTCTGCTACATTTCAGGGTTCACGCTGGCCCCCTTCCATGTAATGCGCTTTTATTGCGTATTTTCCTTATTATCATTCGTTTATATAAGTATTTCTCCCTTGTGATTTTTGCTGTTGCTTCGTGTGTGGCACAACCGACTCTGTAAACGTTTACACCAGCCGTGCCTCTTTGTAGAACCCTCCAACGATTCATTAGAACCTTTCAAACGGAGGCTAACAGATAAGAGTACGGTAATCTATTTTTTTCATAACGAACAACTAATCGTTGGACCATGGTCCAACGATATCTTAACCATGGTCCAACGATATGTTGACCTAGGTCCAACAATAAGTAGACCATGGTCCAACGATTAGTTTCTCGTATTGAAAATTGTTAGAGTATACGGGCAAAGATGTAGTTTGTGGGATGCTTAACTGTAATTCATAAGCATTAATTTGTACTTGTCAGTACCTGATAAAATTAAGTGGATTAATTCATGGGAAGTATCTATGGAGATTGCAAAAATCCTCAGCGAAGAGAAAACAAAAAAGGTAGTTGAACGGCTTTATTCGGAGGGCGATTGAACAGGGGGATTTGCCTTAAACTGAAGCACCAGGAACAGCAATCCGGGTAAAAAGATAATGGCCGCCGATGTAAGCAAGGCGATTTGAAGCGAGTACACATCATTCATCCATCCTATAAACGGGGCGATAGCCGCAAACATAAGTCGGATTACGAAGTTCCGTATGGAGAGAACCGTGGCACGCATTTCCGAAAGTGTCATCTGATTGATATAGCCTTTCAGGATCGGGGTGGCGAATCCGCGGAAGATATAAAAGATAAAAAGAACAAAAAGTCCGACGTAAGAAAGATTGAAGGCCAGCGCAATGTAGCCTCCGGCAATAAAGAATAAAATGATGATTCCCATTTTGCGCACGCCGAAGAACCGGTCAACTTTATCGGAATACAGTGCAGCAATGCCCACAGTGAGGTTTAAGACTGTCCAGATTATTCCATACAGCGAAGTGGGAGTCTTCAGGTGTATAAGCAATGGTTGTACAAACCAGGCCATGGTGAGGGTAGCCGCCCCGATGATGCCGGAGTACATAATGTTGTAGCAAAGCTGCTTGTTGGTGAACAGCGAGTATCTTATTATTTTGACTATTTCTTGAAGAGGGCTCTTAATCACGTTTCTTTGTTTGGCTTCCTTCAGAGCAATGGCGGCGGGAATACCGATGAAGGCGATGGCGGTCTGGAAGAAAAATGGTAAACGAAGGGAATACACTGCCAGCAGTCCACCTAAAATACCGGCAAAGGCTTCGGCAAAATTGCCAATCATCGTGATACGGCCTTCGTACCGGAGGTAGAGAGGTTCTTTGTTATGCTCTACCGTTGTATCGTATAATAGGGCCGAGTCTGCCCCGTTAACCAGTGTTTGTCCCACTCCGAGCAAGATCTCTGCAAATAAGAACGCAGTAAATGTGTCAGTAAAAGAGTAGCTCAGGTATCCGCCAAAGTAGAGAATACAACCCAGGATCAGACATTTACGCCGTCCCCATACGTCGGCCAGATAACCCGATGGAATCTCCAGAATAACTGCAGCCATGGAATAGACGCTTTTCAGAATAAAAACATCCTTCAGTCCCAGACCGTTCGATTCGTAAAAAAGAACGATGACGGGCATTACAAGGGTAAACCATTTGGAGACTTTTATGAGATAAAGCAGGCTTATGTTCTTCCGGAAAGACATTGGCAGAGAAGCGTTTGTTTTATTGTTTAATTTGAATACAAATATACGAATTTTTGCAAGGTAAAGGGAATTAATCAGTAACAGAATGGGATTAAAATAAAAAAAGTTGTTACTTTGCGTCGCTAATTTGTTTCTAATTATCAAAAACACTATACGATCATGATTTGGAATGAGACAATCGAATGCATGGGTAGGGAAGACATGCGTAAACTTCAGGGCATACGTTTAAAGCGTGTCGTTGAACATGCTTACCATAACACTCCCTTCTATCGCAAGAAGATGCAGGAAATAGGAATTACTCCCGGAGATATCAACTCTATCGATGATATCGTTAAGCTACCCTTTACCGTAAAACAGGATTTACGCGATAATTACCCCTTTGGATTAATGGCTGTGCCCATGTCGGAAATAGTCCGGCTGCATGCCTCGTCCGGAACAACCGGTAAACCTATCGTGGTAGGATATACCCGCAAGGATCTTTCGGTGTGGGGCGAAGTGGTGGCCCGCTGTCTGAGTGCTTACGGATTAACGCGCAACGACTCGGTACAGGTTTCCTACGGCTACGGACTGTTTACCGGGGGACTCGGATTACACTACGGAGTAGAAACCCTGGGTGGTACCGTTATCCCCATCAGTAGTGGAAATACACAGAAGCAAATTCAGCTGATGCACGACTTCGGAGCAAAGGCTTTGGCTTGTACTCCCTCGTATGCGCTTTTTTTAGCAGAGGCTATTAAAGATTCTGGTATTAAAAGAGAGGAATTTCAATTAAAAACAGGTATCTTTGGAGCTGAGCCGTGGACAGAGAATATGCGGAAGGAGCTCGAAGAGAAGCTGGGCATTAAGGCCTACGATATTTATGGGCTTACCGAAATTATCGGTCCGGGTGTGGGATGCGAATGTCAAAGCCAGAACGGAACCCACTTATGGGAAGATCATTTCTTTCCCGAGATTGTGGATCCCGTAACGCTTGAACCCGTAGAGCCGGGGCAGCCGGGCGAACTGGTATTCACTACGCTTACCAAAGAGGGGATGCCTATGTTGCGTTACCGTACCAGAGACCTTACTTCATTGAATTATGAAGTTTGCGAATGTGGACGTACCGCGGTTCGTATGAGCCGGATTCTGGGCAGAAGCGACGATATGCTGATCATCAGAGGTGTGAATGTTTTTCCTTCTCAGGTCGAATCTGTTATATTGGAGCTCGAAGAATTTGAACCTCATTACCTGTTGGTGGTGGATCGGGTTAACAATACCGATTCGTTGCAGGTTCAGGTGGAGGTTAGGCAGGAGTTTTATTCGGATGAGATGAATAAAATGCTTGCTTTAAAGAAAAAGATAACACATCGTTTGCAGAGTGTACTCGGGTTGACTCCCGATGTGCGTATTGTTGAGCCCCGTAGTATTGAACGCAGCCAGGGAAAAGCAAAACGTGTTATCGACAACCGGAAGTTGCTATAATCTAAATGATAAAGAACTATGTTAATTAAGCAGTTGTCTATTTTTTTGGAAAATAAAAAAGGCCGTTTTACCGAAGTAGCCAAGTTGCTTGGCGAAGCTGGTGTTAACATGTCTGCCTTTACTGTGGCTGAAAATTCGGATTTTGGTATTCTTCGTCTGATTGTTTCGGATACGGACAAAGCGATTAAAGTACTTCGTGATAAACTCTATGCGGTAAGTGTGGCCAATGTGGTGTGCCTTCATTGCCCCAATCAGCCCGGAGCGTTGGCTAAAGCCATGGATATAATCACCTCCGAAGGCATCTTTATCGAGTACATGTATGCCTTTTCGCAAGGTGAGGCAGCCAATGTGATTATTCGTCCGGATAACGTAGAAAAGTGTGCTGAAGTGCTGAAAGCGAACAAATTGGAGCTTTTAGCAGCAAGTGATTTATATAAGTTATAATTATTAACGTTTTGTGTTTCGTAAATTAACTCTTTTGAGTTAACTTTGCGCGCTAAAAGTATGTGAATGAAAAAGGTTCTATTTATAATGATGATTGCAGTCTTGTTTTCTTCCTGCGGGGAGTATAACAAGATATTGAAGAGTACTGATTACGAGCTTAAGTATTCGTATGCTAAGAAATACTTCAATATGAAGGAATTTACCAAGTCGGCAACCCTGTTGGAAGAACTGGTACCCATTTACAAGGGAACAGCTTCTGCGGAAGAGTCGCTTTATCTGCTGGCGCAAAGTTATTACGGTCAGAAGGATTATTTAACGGCATCGCAGTATTTCAATACGTATTATACAACGTATCCAAAGGGTGAGTACACGGAGTTGGCCCGTTATTATTCGGGTTATGGCCTTTACCTGGATTCGCCGGACCCCAGACTGGATCAGACCCAGACTTACAAGGCAATTGCCGAGTTACAGCTTTATCTGGAGTACTATCCGCAAAGTGAACGGGCTAAAGAGGCACAGAACATTATGTTCGAGTTGCAGGAAAAGCTGGCATTTAAGGAATTGCTTGCCACCCGTTTGTATTATAACTTAGGAACTTATATGGGTAATAATTTTCAATCGTCGGTAATTACCGCTCAGAATGCGTTGAAGAATTATCCATACTCCAAATACAGAGAAGAGTTTATGTATTATGTGATACAGTCTAAATACGAACTGGCAATGGTTAGTGTGGAAGAAAAGCTGCAGGGCCGTTACCGCGATGTGGTGGACGAGTATTATAACTATATGAATGAATATCCCGAAGGTAAGTACGTAAAACAGGTTAAGAAGTTTTACGACTATGCCAGCAAGAGAATTAATGATGCGTATTAACGATTATAATCAATAAATAGAAAGATGGATTACAGAAAGTCTAACGCTCCAACAAACACGATCACCCGCGACATGATGAGATTGTCGGAGGATACAGGTAATGTATACGAAACTGTGATGGTAATTGGTAAGAGAGCCAATCAGATTAGTGTTGAAATGAAGCAGGATTTGGAGAAGAAACTTCAGGAATTTGCTTCTTACAACGATAATCTTGAAGAGGTTTTTGAAAACAGAGAGCAAATTGAAATTTCGCGTTACTATGAAAAGCTGCCTAAACCTACGTTGATTGCAGCTCAGGAATATGAAGACGGGAAAGTTTATCACAAAAATCCGCTCAAAGAAAAAAGTAATTTCTAAGAAATACGAAACGTTCAACATAAAGGCTGATTCTTTGCGGATCGGCCTTTGTGTTTAAAATAATACGATCATGTTACAAAGAATTCAAACCGTTTATTTATTTATTGTTACAGCGCTTGGTCTTGCTTTGTTCTTTCTGCCTTTGGCCAATATGCAAGCCGGAGCCGACTTGTTCACATTCGACATATTCGGATTAAATGCCGGAGTAAATGCTCAAAGTGAGCAGGTATACCGTACCTGGAGTCTGGCTGTACTTACCGGAATCAGTACGTTGTTACCTTTTATTACCATTTTCTTGTACAAGAAAAGAATGTTGCAGATCCGTTTTTGCATATTCAATGCTATTCTGTTGATCTGTTTTTATCTGTTATTTGGCTTTTTTGTATGGATTACCTATGGCAAGTATTCGGCAACCCATTTCGGAATTGAGATTGCCCTTGCATTTCCATTGGTTAATCTGATTCTTACTTATCTGGCTATCCGTAACATCGGTGCCGACGAGGCTTTAGTAAGATCATTGGAAAGATTAAGATAATAGCGAACGCTATCATAAAATAGAAAGGGACCGATTTATTCAGAATCGGTCCCTTTGTGTTTTATGATTGGTCTGTTGCAGCTTATTTGAATAAAGGAAGCAGGTAAGTAAGTTTTACTGAAAGCACCTGTGCCGACGATTTAGGAAAAATATCTGCCTTCTTGCTGTTGTACATGTCTCCTAAAGCATAATAATACCTGCCTTCCAACAGAAAATAACCTATACCCGTCCGTATTTCCAGTCCCGGACCTCCACAAAGTCCCCAGTCAAATTTCTTATCGATAGGCATATCATGTTGGTCGTTTGTCGTATTCGGAGTTGCGTCACCCAAATTGCTTTCGGTCTTTTCGTTAAGGGCGTAGCCTATCTTCGGACCAAGATTAATATAGAACTTGGCATTCTTCCCACCGAAATAGATATGAGTGAACACAGGTAACTCTATGTAGTTGATTGTACGGCTATAGGTAAACTCCGGATTCAGATCAAACTGTTCCTTCCAACCTTGTTGCACATAGTTTAGTTCTGCCTGCAATCCCACATTCTTTTCTGTATTGTATCGTGCCGTAACTCCGGCAGTGTATCCCATAAGCATCCCTTGTTGAACCTTAGGGGTAAAGCTGACGGACGAGAATGTAGTACCAAACGAAGCGCCTACAGCCAGCTCCGGTTTGAATGTTTCCTGCGAAAACAATGTGGCAGTCAGCAGTATCCCCGCCATAGATCCGTAAAATCTTCTTTTCAAGCTAATCGTATTCATTACCTGTATATACGTTGTATAGGGACGTTTATAATTCGTTTAATTGTATGCGCGAGATGGTAAAGTCTTTATTGTAACGGACAATAAACAGGTTGGTATTGATAAATCCACCCCAGTTGTTTACCCTCTCAAAGTTGAATCCGGTCTGAATACTGTTATGTCCCGTTCTCTTCAGGTTATTCTCCATATTCGAGCCATAGGTCCACACCCCTTTGAAGAAATACATTCCGGTATCAAATCCCAGCATACCGTATTTAGGGAATGTATTGATCGGGTTCTTGCTGAACCATGTTTTATACTTCTGATAAAAGTTCTTTACTCCGTCGCTTAGATTGTCTGCATAGAAGTTGCTGTATATATAGGTATTCAATGCATAAAACTCTTCCAGGCAATCGCGTGTGTAGGTCTGCCATTCCGGATATCCGAACAAGGTGAGCTGGTAATCGGGCCTGTTGGAGGAAATGGTAACCAAGGGAGTCTTAATCTTATTCAATGCGTTGAGTGTTCCCGATGTAGGAATAATCACATTGGGTTTGTCCGTCACAAACTGCGATTCAATCTCTGTAGCAAATGTCTCTGCATTGTATGTGTATTCCTTGTAGCTAACCTTCTTCTGTTTCAGTTCGGTTTTTAACTCCTGTATAAACTCTTTCTTATCGTCCTGCGGATCATTAACCTTCAGAATAATGATGTTGTAATTCTTAAACAGCTCGCATCCTGCCTGTGCTGCTTTCGAATACAGATAGGATTGAGGAGTGTTTACCTGAAACACATAGGGATTGGATAGCACATCGTCGTTTTTGGAGGTGAATGGAATTACATATCTTATTTTGTTCTTTTCCGCAAACTTAGCCACAGGATGTATTTGTTCGTTCTGAACAGCACCGATCAGAAGGTCGGCCTCCTTCACCGCCGGATTCTTTAATATATCATTAATCTTCTCCGTACCGTTTCCTGTATCGAAAACCGACAGGTTGATAGAGCAGCCCTGGCTACGCATACTGTCAACCGCCAGCAGGAATCCTTCATAATATTCTATAAACCGCGATGTGTTTGACGAAGGGTAGGCCTCTTCTGTCATAAATGGCAACAACAGGGATACATTCACCACCGGAAGTTTCTTAGAATCTTTTTTACGAGAAAGCAATGCGTTTACCTCTTTTTCGTCTGTAATTTCGGTCGACACAAGTACCTTTTGCTCCTCCTTTACCGGGATATAGATTACAGCCCCTGACTTTACTCCATCTTTCAGCGATGGATTACGCTTGATAAGTTCGGTAGAGGATACATCGAACTTTTTGCTTATCCTAAACAAAGTCTCTTTTTTCTGGATAGTATAAGGCACATCCTTAGTAACAGTCTGCACCTGTTCCACCGAAGGTTCTTCGTGTGGATTGCGTGGAATACGTATGGTTTTACCGATGGAGAAGGTCTCGGCAGATAAGCCAGGGTTGGCATCTGCAATCTGATCGGCAGGAACCGTGTATAACCTCGATACCGAATAAAGAGTCTCTTTCGCTTTTATCGTATGAAAGGAGTAATTGGCTACGCCGTTGGATTTACCTTTAGCATCGGGGGCAAGCTGTGGAATCATTAATTTGAATCCGACTTTAATTCCCTCCTTACTCTCTGGATTCAGTTTATAGATGTCGTTTACCTTTACACCATACATTGTAGCAATGGAGTAAACCGTTTCCCCCCGCTCGATAGTATGGTAAAATATGTTGCTATCGCGTTCGTTGGTTATGGCGGCTGTTGTTTTATTGTTTTGAGCCAGAGCGGCTGAGCAGTTAATTGCCAGGAAAAAAATGATGAAATATGTGCTAATCTTATTCATATGCTGATTGGATTATTTGATGCAAAGATAAAAAGAAAAATGGAAGGAGTGGAATAATGGAGAGTCATAGTTACAATTAACCAATTTGTTTGACAGCAGATTAATTGCCCGGAATCAGTATGCTGTCATTGCTTATATTGATTTAAACTACTTATTGGAGATAGATGAAGTTTCCGTAATCGACGATGAGATACCTGCAAGCAGAGAAAAACGCTTTTTATGATAGAATTGCATTCATATAAAGAAATCACTGCCGGCAACGCTTAAGAAGAAATTATGCCAGATGTTCGTTTTATCAGTAGTAGATTAAGGTCCGGCATTAAATAATAAAGACTATCCCTCCCGAAGCTCTCACTTATACAATAAGCAGTAGGCTTCGGGGTGGATAGTCTTGTATTAGAATCAGATTGTCGTATACCGACAGTTGAAGTTACAGATCCAATGATTTGCTGTCAACCGGAACGTGTTTTCCTCCATGGTAATTAAATAATGACACCCGAAGTTTCTTGCGGTCCGAATTAACTGGTGAAATTATAACAAAGTCCATCTTCAGGTTATCCTGATCTATGGCTGCATTCTTGTCGCGTGTTTTCTGATCTTCCCAAGTTCCGGAATTGGCATAGATACAATCTTGCCCCAACACGTTCGTGAAAGTTTTAATCATGGGTTTGTGCGTGTGACCGAAAACCACGATACGGGTATTGGATGTTGCGTTTTTAAAGTACTGTTCATCAGATTGGTCATCGAGAAATTCTGTATTCAAACTACCAGCTATCGCCTTATTGATATTTGTAGGAAAAGGTACGTTGTTGTACTTTGTACGCGCATCCCAATTGGCTTGAGTGAATAAATTATTGTACAGTTTCATTTGGATACTGCCATCTGACGGATTGTTTGTAGGCATAATATCATTAATCGAATAGGTTTTTGTGAAATTACCCACATTTGTTTTAATAATTGGTTCACTGAAATTATCTTTTACGAAGATAACCTCTTCCAAAACATGCTTCCATAATGAATAGTAAACATTTTTGCTATACTGTTCCGGATTGCTTGGGACTTGAAGTTTTACCTCCGGTACTTTAGTTGCAGCTTCCTTGGTAGTTGGGTCGGTAAAGGAGTTGGCTGCAATACGGGCGAAGAAGTAGCCGGGAGGCAAAGTGGCACCTGGTGCTTCCGCTTCATTGGCATTGGGAGCTATCGCGTTGAAGAAATCGTACCGGTGTCCATGTTCGATGGCGATTTGTGGATAGTCATCGGGACGATATGTACCAATACCAAACTTATCTTTTGGGTCGCGTGCCTGATTCACTCCGGGTAATGCCAGGTTAACATTTTCGGGAGTGAAACCCATGTCGTGATTACCCGGAACGTACGTCAGCTTTATCTTTCCATCTTTGATAATCCCATTCAGCAGGTCGAAGACCCCCTGGTTAGCTTTGACAGATTTTTTAATAAAGTCGGCCTGCGAACCACCGGGGTAAGTTTCAGATCGAGTGGGGATGTACCATTCGTCGAACATATCTCCACCAATTACAAGCTCTTTGACTGTGCCGGACGATCGTACCTCACCCAGAAATTCCTCTAACCGTTTCAGGTGTTTTACGTTTTCGGAATAAGCTAAATCGTTGCCCAGGTGCAAATCGCTGATAATAACAATCTTATCCCGTTCTTTGTTGCTACTCTCAGTGATGTTGTCGAAGGGGTTTGTTGAAATGGGATCATCGTTGTTTGACGAGCACGATCCCATAGTAAAGACCGATGCAAGCATCATAAGCATAAAATTAAATTTTCTCATCGTATATACAGATATTAAATTAATGAAAAATCATTGCCATTCCATATTATCGTTTACTCATTTCCAATAGCTTCGGAAGTGGTACGTGTGGTTGTTCCATTTTGATAATTAACCTGAACAGCTGCGTACGAATATATTTAAACAAAAATAACCTAATTTTAATTAGGATGCGTTTCATAATTACAAAATCAATGTATTATAAATACAATTTTTGATGCATTACCATCAGAAACTAATCTAAATCCCGTTTATTATATGAAACGAGCTTATTCGTACCTGAATTTTCTGTCATGTCTATGGTATATAAACTCCGATTGTCCTCTTAAACGTAGGCTTTGGCTATCGAGACGACCCCATAGAATTTTTCGGATTATTCGGTGCAATGGTAGCGTATGTCGGTATAAAATACTAATTTTGGATGCTAATTAGGAGGAGTATGATTCAGAGAATGTGCATAAAAGTTCATTTTATTTGCTGCTTACTGTTACTGGGATTTAGTCTTCAGGCACAATATAGTGTGTCTGGTGGTCGCGGTGTTCCGCTGTTGGTCAAGGATGATACCTATAACAGACTTCAGGTGTATCTGCTCAACGGAATGGGGCAGTCGGAAATCCGTTATACCTCCGCCTCTTCGCTTCCCCACAAATGGTACAGGTATAAGAACAGCGCATTGAATGCCGAGCCTGTGTCAGCCACACAGCAAGGGAATGTATCAGTCGTTTCCAACCCGGAAGAGGGATACGGTTACTTTGCAGAAGTAGCCGGCGAGTTAGCCAGGTATGTATGGGTAATAGATTACAGCCGGTATCCGGTGGAACTACGGAGTCTTGATTTATCAGAACAACCCGATCCCTGTGCCTACCTGAAACTTTCGGGCGATATGGCCATGGAGAAGTTGCTGTATCATACCCCCAATGGAGTGCTTACCGAATTGAAACGGCAGTTTGAGGTAACTTACAAGACGCTGGAATGGACAGAATCTACGGCATTATTCTCTCAAAAAGAGATAAAAAAGGTGGTTGATGGCAATCCTTCGGGACAAACGCTGGATGCACCCCTGTGCGATACCGATGTCCGCATTGCGGGGGACTTGTTTGCCCGCCATTTCGGGATGGAAAAGAGTATTGCTTCGTCCCTTTATCAGGCAGTGGCAATAGAAGTTCACGGCTTCGCCGATAAATTGAACAGTGACGCCCCGAACGTTGTTAGTTATGAAGCGGCCGACTTAGGAGGTTCTGCTCCGGTGGATATCAGATTTAAAGCCGTTGCCAACGACCCGGTGGCAGCTCAATATATATGGAAAATATACAGGAAAGAGGATGGTCCGGAAAAGCTGCTGGTACGATTTACCGGTGAAGAATTGGTTTACACCTTCGATAAATTTGGCGAATACGTTGCCGAACTGGAGGTAAGTAACCGCAGCTTATCCTGTACAGATCTGTCTTTCTCGCGGGATATTAAAATAGTTGAGTCGTCGCTGGAGATACCCAATGCCTTTTCTCCCGGTACATCTCCGGGTGTAAACGACGAGTTCAGGGTGGCATACAAATCGCTTGTCCGCTTTAAAGGAACGATTTTCAACCGTTGGGGGGTGGAATTATTTACATGGACCGATCCATCACAGGGATGGGACGGCAAAAAGGGAGGAAAATACGTATCTCCCGGAGTTTACTTTTATATTATAGAGGCCGAAGGATCTGATGGTGTGTCATACAAACGGAAAGGCGACATCAATATCCTTCGTTCAAAAAATGTGCAGAATGAATAGATTACAAAAGATTGTTGGTTTGGTTGTGAGCGGAATTATATGTCTTACAGCTTGTTTATCGTTAGGTTCGTCTGATTCGGAAAAGGCAAAAAAAGAGAAACCCTTGGTGGCGTCGATGACTTCGTCGCCCGAGATTCCCGACGAAGTAATGTTTTGTGGTGAAAAGATTGATCTTACCCGATATAATATGCATGAGGGATTTGACAGGGAGCTGACCAGTTTCATCTACTTTCACTCTACAACCATGTTGCATTTTAAAAGAGCCAACCGCTATTTTCCGGTTATCGAGCCCATTTTAAAGGCAAATGGAGTGCCGGACGACTTTAAGTATCTGGCAGTTATAGAGAGTAACCTGGATATTAGAGCTCTTTCGGGAGTTAATGCCGCAGGCTTCTGGCAGCTTTTGCCGGGCACGGCCAAGCAATACGGGTTAACGGTAGAGAAGGAGGTGGACGAACGTTATCATATTGAAAAGGCTACGGAGGTGGCCTGTAAGTATATAAAGTCGGCTTACAAGAAGTATGGTAGCTGGGCTGCGGTGGCGGCTTCCTATAATGGGGGCATGGGACGTATATCCGGCGAATTGTCTAAGCAGAATGCCGAGTCAACCTTCGACCTGTGGTTGGTGGAGGAGACATCGCGCTATGTTTACCGCATAATGGCTATCAAGCAGATATTCGAGAATCCATACAAGTACGGATTTGTGCTGAAGGCCGAAAACCTGTACAAACCCATCGAATGCAAAGAGGTGGAGGTTTCGTCAAACATAGAGGATCTGGCCGCCTTTGCTGCAGAGCATAATGTAACCTATGCAGATTTGAAACAGTTCAACTTATGGTTGAGAGACCGTAAACTTACTACCGCAGGAAAGACATACAAGATTCTGATTCCTAAAGAGAGCGAGCTGTATTACAAGAAGCCCAATACCAAGGTGCACGATTCCCGTTGGGTGATTGATTAAAGCAGCGTACTAATCAGATTGTGTTGGCTTAGCTGGATTTACAAGCATTGAATTGACAGAAAATGAGTGACAAGAAACATGTAGAGACTGGCCTGATATCCGTTTTAGGAGCCCGGGTGCACAACTTAAAGAATATAGATGTTGATATTCCGCGCAACAAACTTACGGTAATAACCGGTATGAGTGGTAGCGGGAAATCATCCCTGGCGTTTGATACGATCTTTGCAGAAGGCCAACGCCGGTATGTGGAGACCTTTTCGGCCTATGCCCGAAACTTTCTGGGCAACATGGAACGTCCGGATGTGGATAAGATTTCCGGATTGAGTCCGGTTATCTCCATCGAACAGAAGACAACCAACAAGAATCCGCGCTCTACGGTGGGTACCACTACCGAGATATACGACTTTTTCCGTCTGCTTTATGCCCGCGCGGGCGAAGCCTATTCCTACTTATCGGGCGAGAAGATGGTCAAGTACACCGAAGAGCAGATTCTGGATCTGATCCTGACCCGTTATGCCGGAAAGAAAACCTACCTGCTTGCACCGGTTGTACGCAGCCGTAAAGGACATTACAAGGAACTTTTCGAGCAAATACGCAAGAAGGGCTACCTCAATGTGCGTGTGGACGGCGATCTGAGGGAGATATTTCACGGAATGAAACTGGACCGCTACAAGAACCATAACATCGAAGTGGTGATTGATAAGCTGGTAGTTTCGGCAACCGACGAGCGGCGACTGAAGGAAAGTCTCCGGGTAGCCATGAAACAGGGCGACGGATTGGTGGTGGTGCTGGATGCCGAAACCAACGAAGCCCGCCATTTCAGTAAAAGACTGATGTGCCCTGTTACAGGATTATCTTACGGTGAACCCGCACCTCATAATTTTTCATTCAACTCGCCCCACGGTGCTTGTCACAAGTGCAAAGGGTTGGGCGAGGTAAACCTGCTGGATATGGAAAAGATTGTTCCGGACAGCAGTCAGAATATCTACCAGGGCGGTATCGCTCCCTTGGGTAAATACAAGAATGCGTTGATATTCTGGCAGATCGAAGCCATATGCGACAAATACGGAGTGAATGTAAAGACGCCGATTCGCGACATTCCCGAAGAGGCGATGGACGAAATACTGAATGGAACCGACGAACGGTTGCAGATCAAAAACGAGTCGCTGGGCAACTCCAACTATTTCCTTACCTACGAAGGCGTATCCAAATATATCTTGATGCAGCAAGAGTCCGAAGCCTCTGCTTCCGCCCAGAAGTGGGCCGGACAATTCATCAAGATGTCTGCCTGTCCCGAGTGTAACGGTCAGCGGTTAAACAAAGAAGCCCTGCATTATAAGATAGCAGGTAAAAACATAGCCGATATATCCGGACTGGATATATCCGAATTAAGCGAGTGGGTGGATTCTCTGCACAACAAACTTTCTTCCAAGCAACAACAGATAGCCACCGAGATTTTGAAAGAGATCCGTTCACGCCTCAACTTCATGCTGGATGTGGGATTGGATTACCTGTCCATGAACCGGGCATCCGCTTCGCTGTCGGGAGGCGAGAGCCAGCGTATCCGTCTGGCAACCCAGATCGGGAGTCAGCTTGTAAACGTACTCTATATCCTCGACGAGCCCAGTATCGGACTACATCAGCGTGATAACGTACGCCTGATCAACTCGCTCAAGCAACTGCGGGATACGGGCAACTCGGTAGTCGTGGTAGAGCACGATAAAGACATGATGCTGGAAGCCGACTATGTTATCGATATGGGGCCCAAGGCCGGACGCCTGGGTGGCGAGGTAGTATTTGCAGGAACTCCTGCCGAGATGCTGCAAGCCAACACCCTAACTGCGGCATACCTTAACGGACTGCAGGAGATAGCCGTTCCGGTTGAGCGGCGCAAAGGTAACGGTAAGTTTATCACCATACACGGAGCCCGCGGAAATAACCTGAAAAAGGTGGATGCAACCTTCCCGCTGGGTACCATGATCTGCGTGACCGGCGTATCCGGCAGCGGTAAATCGTCGCTGATAAACCGCACACTGCAACCCATACTTAGTCAGCATTTCTATCGTTCGCTGGAAGATCCGTTGCCCTACGATTCCATCGACGGTATCGAGCATGTAGATAAAGTGGTAAACGTAGACCAGTCACCCATCGGCAGATCACCCCGAAGCAATCCGGCAACCTATACGGGTGTCTTTTCAGACATCCGCAGTTTGTTCGTAGATCTGCCCGAAGCCAAGATAAGGGGATACAAACCCGGCCGCTTCTCCTTCAACGTATCGGGAGGCCGGTGCGAGACCTGTAAAGGAAACGGTTACAAGACCATCGAGATGAACTTCCTGCCGGATGTGCTCGTTCCCTGCGAGGAGTGCCACGGCAAACGCTACAACCGCGAAACACTGGAGGTGCGTTTCAGGGGGAAATCCATAGCCGATATATTGGATATGACTATCAATATGGCGGTTGAATTCTTCGAAAACATTCCTTCCATACTGTACAAGATCAAGGTTCTGCAGGATGTGGGATTGGGATACATCAAGCTGGGACAACCCTCCACCACCTTATCGGGAGGAGAGAGTCAGCGTGTGAAGCTGGCCACCGAACTTGCCAAGCGGGACACGGGTAAAACCCTGTACGTACTGGACGAACCTACAACCGGTCTGCATTTTGAAGACATCCGGGTGTTGCTGGGAGTACTTAATAAGTTGGTAGACAAAGGCAACACAATCATTGTAATCGAGCATAACCTGGATGTGATCAAGAGCGCCGACTATATCATCGACATGGGGCCCGAAGGGGGAAGGCGAGGGGGACAACTCCTTTTTGCCGGAACTCCCGAAGCTATGATTCAACAGGAAATCAACAGCTTTACGGCTCCCTTCCTGAAAGAAGAGCTTAAAAGTAAATTAAAGTAACGAAACATTCCGAAATATACAGAAGATGAAGAATCCCATTGTAATGATTAAGCAATGTGTGGAGAAGGACGAACCCTACTTCGTACTTCGAGGTCAGGATGTTTGTGCCCTGGCTGCCATCGAGGCGTATTATGAAGCCGTAAAAGATAAGGTGAAAGACCCCTATTTTATTGAAGAGATACAGGAGATCAAGAATGATTTCCATGCATTTTTGAAGGAACAGCAGACTAAAATACCCGATTGATGATGGCAGACGATACCTATAAAACGATTACCGGAGTGGTGGATAGCTGCTATACTGAGAAGCGAAGCCGCTTTATAGCCTATGCTGTTCCGGTTCGCACCGTAGAGGAGGTAAAAGAACAGGTTGATAAGTTTAGAAAACAATATTACGACGCCCGCCATGTTTGCTGGGCTTACATGCTGGGACCGGATCGCTCCACCTTTCGTGCCAACGACGACGGAGAACCTTCGGGCACTGCCGGTAAACCTATCCTGGGACAAATTAATTCGCTGGAACTTACCGATATCCTGGTGGTGGTGATCCGCTACTTCGGAGGAATCAAGCTGGGTACCGGGGGACTGATTGTCGCATATCGTGCCGCGGCGGCTGAGGCGCTTTCGCTAGCCGAAATAGAAGAGCGTACAGTAGACGAAGAGATTACCGTGCAGTTTGAATATCCCTTTATGAACGGAATCATGCGTATCATAAAGGAAGACAACCCCGAGGTGCTGTCGCAGTCGTTCGACATGAACTGCGAGATGACCCTCCGCATCCGCAAAAGCGAAGCCGATAAATTGCGCAACCGCCTGTTGAAGGTGGAGACAGCCTACCTGAAAGAATAGAAGATAGGCTGATAATAACTCCCGTTCAGGTGAAGAGTAAGGTTTAATCCCGTTTAATTTAATTTTATTTATAGCAGGTTTCCTTAAATGCCTCCATGGGCCCGATCAAACGCGCCCATGGAGGCATTTAATCGGGCCCATGGGCGCAAGCCGCCAACCCGGTATCTTTCAGACTTAATTGTATATACTTTCCGCTTTATAATCCCTTTAATATTGCTTTATTTACTGTAGACCCGTGCCGGAATACCCGTATACCTTTAAGTGAGGTGACTTGATTTTAATCAAATAGATAGCTGTTTTAGGAAGTTTCTTTAAACTAATAGGCTAAGAATAAACCCTATATGTCTAAAATTGCTATTTTTATCCTGTTTATTTGTGATCCTTTAATTTAATACCCTCCTTATCTAATATTTATTGGTATGAAAATAGACAGACGAAAATTCTTTAAGACTGTTGGAACCGGTACCGCTGCGCTGGGATTAGGTTCCGTTCCTTTTGTTTCTCAAGCCTCCTCTTTATCTTCCCAGCAGAAGGAAGACGATGGACAGGTATTGTTTATCGGCGACAATATAGCCATTGCCGATACAGTATACGGAAGGGTGAAGGGCTATATTCTGCGGGATGTATATACTTTTCTGGGTATGCCTTACGGCGCAGATACGTCGGGCAAGAACCGATTTATGCCCCCTGCAGAGCCGGAACCCTGGGAGGGAATCAAGCCGGCCGTATACTATGGCAACTCTGCTCCGCAGATTATGGACAACAGGTTCCCCAACAATTACAGCACCTTTGCCGATCACTGGAATTACGACGATGTAAGTGAGAACTGTCTCACTATCAATGTGTGGACGCCCGGCATAAACGATGCGGGCAAGCGCCCGGTTCTGGTATGGTTGCACGGTGGAGGTTATACCAACGGTAACGGCATCGAACAAGACGGATACCATGGCGGGAATATAAGCAAGTACGGTAACATTGTTTTCTGCTCCATCAATCACCGGCTGGGACCTATCGGGTTCTCCGATTTATCTGCTGTTGGTGGCGAGAAATACAAGGATTCGGGCAATGTAGGTATGCTTGATATCATAGCATCCCTTAAATGGATCAATAAAAACATAGCCAACTTTGGCGGCGATCCCGGCAATGTAACCATAATCGGTCAGTCGGGCGGCGGAGCAAAAGTATGCACCGTTCTGGCCATGCCCGAGGCACAGGGACTTGTACATAAGGGCGTTGCCCTCAGCGGAAGTACAACCAAGGCCTTAAGTCAGGATTACTCCCGCAAACTGGGCGAATACATCCTGCAGGAAGCCGGTGTAACACGGGCGGAGATAGACGAACTTCAAAACATTCCGTGGCGTGAGTACCTCTCCATCGCCAATGCTGCAATGACACGCCTGAATAAGGAGACCGGTGTAACCGGTATGATGCGCGGCGGATTTGCTCCCGTGGCCGATGGATTCCACCTGCCAGCAGATACTTTTTATTCAGATCCCACCAGCTTCTCATCTTCTATCCCGTTGATGATATGCACCACCTTCCACGAATGGTCGCCCAGCCGTACCGATCCGGAGATAGAAAAGATGACGATGGACGGACTGCTGGAACGGATTAAAGCCATGAAAGGGGATAAAGCTCCGGTCATTGTAGATGCATATGCAAAAGCATTTCCCAAGGCTAAGCCCATCGAACTCTTTGCTTTGATCATCTCTTCCCGTCAGGGTGCGGTAGCTACGGCCGAAGCCAAGCTTAAACAGAATGCGCCGGTATATATGGCTTGGTTCGGATGGGAGCCTCCATTATTCGACAACCGTATGCGCGCTTTCCACTGTCTGGATATCTGCTTCTGGTTCAAGAATACAGACTTGATGCTTACCCATACAGGCGGCGGTGCCCGTCCCCGTAAATTATCTGTAAAGATGGCGGATGCCCTGCTGAATTTTATGAAGAAAGGAGATCCCAATGGAGGAGCTTTGCCTCAATGGCCCCGGTTTACGTCGGAAAAGGGTGAGGTGATGGTGCTGAACGATGTGTGTGAAGTGAAAAACGATCCCGACCGCCAGGCAAGGGCTACGTTGGTATAGCATAAAAAAAGAGGGTGATTTTCACCCTCTTTTTATTTTATTTATTCCTTGGGAAGGACATTCTTAAGCAGTTCCGGAATTTCCACCCGGTCGCATTTAATAGACGAAAGCCGTTTTTTTCCCTCTTCCGAAAGAGAGAAATACATCTGTCGTTTATCCTTATCACCCAGTACACGGTCTACCAACCCCTTATCTTCTACCGATTTAATTACCTTAGAGGCATTGGAATGGGTAAGTCCGAGGGCCGCGGCAATCTCGCCGGAAGAGAGCTTGCCTTTCTGCAACGTACACAACAGCATCCCTTCGTTTAGACAAAGGTCGTGTGTCTGCTGAAAATTAGCTTCAAAATCTCCGATGGATCGGTATATATCTCGTATTAAGCACAATGTATCCATATCAATTCGTTTTGTTTACAAAATTAATACATTTATTTTAAAGATGAATTCTCCACAGGCAATACAAATGCATGAGCCGGAAAAATACATTTTTCCTGGTTGTTGTATTCATCGATAAGAGAGACAACCCGGTTGGCCTTCTCTTCGTCGGTAAACGAAAAGTAAAGCAGCGAATTGTAGATCTGTTTTTCTTTTCCAAGCCAGCTGGCGGCAAAGGCAAGCGATACGGCAGGCTTCATGCCTTTGGTGTCGACCATGCTTAATACCGGCACGGAAGCTTTCTGAAGAATGGCGAGGATGGAATCTTTCACATCCTCGACCGACATAACCACGATTAGTTTCATATGCAGTTTATTTTTTTTCGTTAGCGGCGTACTTGTTACGTACCAGTTTATAATATAACAAAGGAACAACCACAAGCGTTAGAAGCGTAGAGGTGATGGTTCCTCCCATCAGCGAGATAGCCAGTCCCTGGAACAAGGGGTCGAACAGTATCACAATCGCACCGATAACCACCGTACCGGCCGTAAGGATAATGGGTATGCTGCGTACAGCCCCCGATTCGATGATGGCCTGCTTGATAGGAACACCTTCCTTCAATCGAATGTTTATAAAGTCGATCAGCAGCAGTGAATTACGTACCATCACTCCGGCCAGAGCAATAAACCCGATCATGGAGGTGGCGCTGAAGTATGCTCCCATAATCCAGTGACCCAATATGATACCGATCAGCGAGAGGGGAATGGCTGCAAGCATCACGATGGGAGAGGAGAAGCTCTGGAACCAGCCCACTATCAGCATGTAGATAATGATGATGGCCACCAGGAAGGCTATACCCAGGTCGCGGAACACTTCGTAGGTAATCTGCCATTCGCCGTCCCATTTCAGGGAGTAATCCGTTTCGTTTTCAGGCTGTTCGCTGTTCAGCACAGTCAGACTGTATCCTTCGGGCAATTGTACCTTTTCCAGTTCCTTGTTCATATTCATCAGGGCATAAACCGGACTTTCCAATGCTCCGGCCATATCTCCGGTAACGTACACCACCCGCTTCTGGTTTTTACGGGCAATGCTCTTTTCTTTCAACTCCTTCTTTACCACGGCAATGTCGCCAATGGCAACCGGTTGGCCCATCTGGTTGATCACCTTGATATTCTTTATCTCCTCAATGCTGGCTTTATCCATATCCGAAAGCTGCAGTACGATGTTAACCGGGTTCTCTGCCTGTGCATCGTGCATTATACCTACGGGCATACCGGACAATGCTGCGCGGATATTGGCGGTAACCATAGCGGGTACTACGCCTCTTTGCATAGCCTTTTCCTTATCAACCTCAAAGCGGTAACGGTCGTGATCGTCTTCCATCATCCAGTCTACATCCACCACATCGGTGGTTTTGGCAAAGATGTCTTTTACCTGTCGGGCCAGCTGGATCTGTGTTTCGTAATCCGGACCGTAAATCTCGGCTACCAGGGTAGATAATACCGGGGGACCGGGAGGAACTTCCACCACTTTGGCATTGGCATTGTACTTGCGGGCGATGTCCTGGATAGGTTTACGCATCTTCTTGGCTATGTCGTGACTCTGGATAGAACGCTCTCCTTTATCGGTGAGGTTTACCTGGATGTCTGCCACATTATCTCCCTTACGCAAGTCGTAGTGACGCATCAACCCGTTAAAGCTGATGGGTGCCGATGTACCCACATAGGTCTGGTAATCTGTTACATTCTCCTGATTGGCTATAAAGGCTGCTATTTCCCTGGTTACCGCTGCAGTCTGCTCCAGCGATGTTCCTTCGGGCATATCGATCACCACCTGAAACTCATTCTTATTGTCGAAAGGCAACATCTTTACAGGTACCAGCTTGAAGTAGAAGAACGACATGGATATCAATAGCAACACAGTTGTACCTATCATAAATCCCCAGCGCAGTTTTCTGGATTCCAGCATGGGGGATACCAACTTCTCATAGAGGCGGTATACTTTGCCTTGTTGTACTTCGGTCTGCTCCTTGTTTTCTTCCACCACTACGCCGGAACCTACTTTATCTTCGTTAGACAAAGAGCTCTTTTTATCCTTCTCACGTAAGAACAGGTAACCCAGGTAAGGGGTGATGGTTAAGGCAACCAACAACGAGAATGCCATGGCGATGGAGGCACCGATGGGCATCGGACTCATATACGGTCCCATTAAACCCGACACGAATGCCATGGGCAGAACGGCGGCAATAACGGTAAAGGTTGCTAAAATGGTTGGGTTACCCACTTCGTTTATGGCAAACAGAGCAGCCTGACGGAAGGGCAACAGCTTCATCTTGAAGTGCCTGTGCATGTTTTCGGCAATAATGATGGAGTCGTCCACCACAATCCCGGTTACAAACACGAGGGCGAACAAGGTAATCCGGTTGAGGGTATAATCCATCGCGTAGTAGGCAAACAGTGTAAGAGCAAAGGTTACCGGTACTGATAGAAATACCACCAGTCCCCCGCGCCATCCCATGGCGGTCATTACAAACAATGTAACCGCAATAATTGCGCCGAACAGGTGCAACAACAGCTCGTCAACTTTATGTGAGGCTGTATTGCCGTAGTTGCGCGTTACGCTAACCTGTACATCGGATGGTATCAGCTCCGTTTTAAGATGATCTACCTTTTCCAGGATCTTTTCCGATAACTTCATGGCGTCTGTTCCCTGTCTTTTGGAGATGGCAAGGGTTACCGCTTCGTAATCCGAAGGGAATTGTTCCGATTTGCCGGATTCAATCTTACCGTATCCAAAGGAAACATATTGCGAAGGATTCTCCGGACCTTCTTCAACAGTAGCTATCTGGTGCATGTAGACCGGTTGATTGTTGTTCATCCCAACAATGAGGTTTGCCACATCGTCGGCCGAATGCAGGAAGTTTCCCGTCTCAACCGTAAACATCTCGTTGTTGGCATATAACTTACCTGCCTGCATCTGCATGTTGGATCCTTTGATGTAGTTGGCAACCGATGTGAAATCGAGGTTATTGCCGGCCATCTTGTCTTTATCCACCGTAACCTTCACCTGACGGCTTCGTCCGCCCAAAATGTCTACATACGATACGTCCGGTATCTTTTTAAGTTCGCTGCGCAGTACTTCGGCCTGTTGCTTCAGACTATAGTCGCTGTAGTTTTCGCTCCACAACGTGAGCGAAAGAGCCGGCACATCGTCGATCGAACGGGTTTTAATAAGGGGCATGGTGGCACCTTCGGGCATTTTGTCCATACCCTTCATCAGTTCGTTGTATAGCAACACCAGTGAGTTTTCCAGGTTGTCGCCTACGTAAAACTGTACGGTAAGCATGGCCTGGTCGTGCATGGCATTGGAGTATACATATTCGACCCCTTTTATGTTGGATATTATCTTTTCAAGTGGAGCAACCACGCGCGAATCCATCTCCTGGGGAGTAGCACCGGGCATGCCGATAAATATATCTGCTACCGGAACTTCAATCTGAGGTTCTTCTTCCCGGGGAATCAGCATGGTGCTGAATATCCCAACAAGCAGGAAGGCTACCATAAGCAGAATTGACAATTTACTTTGTAAAAAAGCTCCTGCTATCGATCCTGATAATCCTTGTCTGTTACTCATATCCTTATTCTGCTATTAAACAACTGTTATACAATCTACCCTGGGAAGAGGTAATTACTTTGTCCTGAGGACTCAGACCCGAAAGAACTTCCACCTGGTCGCCCCATTGTTTTCCCAAACGTACCCAGCGGAGCAGTGCCTTATTGTCGGTTGTAACGATATAAACTCCTTTCAACTGGTCTTTTTCAATAAGGGCCGATTGCGGAATAAGCAATCCTCTGGAAGCTGTTTCTTTCTTTGCCACCGGAATAAACACATGAACATACATCCCGGTATATACACCTGTCTTCACCGAATCGGGAAGGGATAGCTTGATTATATACTGACCGCCGGTAGTGGTGGACGAGGGACTCTTCTCGCGAACGGTAGTTGCAAAGGTTTTGTTCATTGATTTGACGGTGATATGTGCCTGCATCCCTTCAGAGATATATGGGATATCACTTTCGGTAACACTGGCGATGACTTCCAGCGTTCCGGGTTTCTCAATAACTACAAGAGGCATACCGGGACTGGCAAGCATGCCATTGTCGGCGCTGACCTGTGTAACTACGCCATCGAAGGGGGCTCTGAGCTGTGTGTATCCCCTGTGGGCGGCAACCTCTTTCTGCATATTAAGCGCTGCATTGTATTTGGCCTGGATAGATTGGTAATTGAGAGTTACGTTTTCCACCTCTTTGCGAGATACGCTTTTCTTTTCAAACAAGGTTTGATAGCGTTTGTAATCTTTTTCGGCAATCTCCAAAGCAGCCTTGGCTTCGGCAATCATAGCGCTGGTCTGACCTTCTTTAGCTGCCAGTTCGTCGTCCTGAATGGATACCAGCGGGGCGCCTTTAGCCACCTTTTGTCCCACACGTACATGTACTTTGTTTACCGTTCCCATAATACGCGTGCCGATATTGGCTACATCAAGCGAACGAATTTGTCCGTTGGCTACGATTCCGTCGTTCAGTTGCACGGTGGGGTTGACCGTAGTTACCTTTACGGCTGTGGAAGTTTGCTTCCGCTCTGCATCCGACGAACAGGAGGTTGCAATACCTAATGCGGCTATTCCTGCAATGATTGATAGGATTGATCTCATCTTTTTCATACGATATATGGCTTTATTTATTTACGATTTGTTTCTGTTAATAATTCGATATAGGCTTTCGTGACGTTTTTTTTGAATACAGATTGCGCTAAGGCCAGCTCAGTCTGCGCCAATTGCGTTTGCGAACGGAGCAGATCTGTTGTAGATACCAGTCCCTCTTCATATCTGTCTTGCAGGATGCGTAAGGCCTCTTTTGCCTGTTCTGCCATCTGCTCGTTTTTAGTTGTCTCCAGTCTGAGGGTCTCCAGGGCACGGGTACTTTTCATAAGTTCGGCCTTTGCCTCGTCTTTTTGCTGTTCAAGCTGATTTGTTAGCTTTTGTATCTCGTAATTGGCAATATGGATGGTCCGCTTATCGCGCATTCCGTTAAAAATATTCCATGATAACTTAACGCCTACCAGATAGCTGCCTTTGTCGAATTCGGCAAACCTGGAGTCATTGTACTGGTAACTTCCAAAAGCATTCAGCTTAGGAAGAAAATTCATTTTTGCCGATTGCCTCATGAATGTCTGCGCTTCGATGGCTTTACTCATGGCAACAAAGTCGGTTCTGTGATCGTTATATGTATACTCGGAAGCAGCCGTTTCGGTAATTTTATCCACTGAATATTGTACACCTGTCTCCGTTCCCATAATCAGGCTCAGCTTATCTGAGATATCCTTGATAGAGTTTGTTGCCTGCGATAAATCGGTTTCCAACTTGCTGTTAAATACTTGTGCATCTAATAAATCGGTGCGCTGAATCAACCCTTCGTTATAAAAAGCCTGTGCTCTTTTCAATCCTTCGGCAGAGGTTGCCAACGCCCGGCTTATCACCTCCCTGGCTTCGTATGCCAAAGCAAGTTCCATGTAAGCTTGCTTTACCTGAAAGGCTACATATTCGGTGGTTCGCACCTGCTGTAATCCGGCGATTTCTTTCCCTTTTTTAGCCGCCTTACGCTGATAGATAAGATCCGGATTAACCAGAGGCATCATCATTTCAACTTTCGGACTAAAGTCTTTGGTCATATTCGGATTATTAAGAGTGGCCGGATTAAAGTCGGCTGCTGTTACGATTCCCTGTTGCAGATTGAATCCGAATGCATTCAAGGGGTTGTCTGTAAACAAGGCTGTATAGGATAAATCTACCTGAGGCATAAAAATGGCAGCCGACTGATTATATTTTTCGGAGGCAATGTTCTTGTTCAACTCCGACTCTTTCAATGTCTTGTTATTTTCTTCTGCCAGTTGAATGGCTTCATTCAATAGAAGTTTGCGAACTTCGGTCTGCGCACTTAATGTATATGATAACATTATCGCTGCTGCAAACAGACCAGCCTTACGTAATTTGGATAGTCTCATTTTGATTCCTTTTTATCTTTTTTGAACATGCTTAACAGTAAACCACCCAGTAAAGCTCCCCAGATTGTGCTCATTATGGGCGAAGAGGTAATGGGACACGTCCCGCTAACACATCCGATGTAATGCCAGTAAAGGTATCCGCCTATGGCTCCAAGTATTATTCCGATGATGGTTAATACCTGTTCTTTTAGTATTTCTCCTGCTCGTTTCATTGTTTGATATTCAATTATTGTTTATTCTCTTATTAAAATTTCTTTAGATAATATTATCCAATAGAAATATGTTGCAAAGATATATATTATTTTAATACAAACAAATTTCCAAAAGAAAATAAATGCAATAAAAATAGTTTGAACTATATTTTCTTCAAAACAGGATATAATAAGTAGCGTGGGTATTTACTTATAAAACATACTTTGGGCTTTAGATGTTTAGCTTGTCTGATCCAGATCAGAATGAGGCTTAACGGTGAATGAACATGTTTTTTTAAATTTAAGAGAACGTTTTTGTTGAAAAAAGAATTGTATTATTCATTCGATTTACATTTGCTCTAAACCGATTTTAATTACCTTTGTGACCTATATAATCGTAAACAACAAAAGACAATGGGTGGTTTTTTTGGAACAATTTCTAATTCGGCTTGTGCTACAGACCTTTTTTACGGCACAGACTATAATTCTCACTTAGGAACTCGCAGAGGCGGGATGGTTACAAATAATAACGGTGTTTTTATCCGGTCGATTCATAACCTGGAAAACTCTTACTTCAGAACCCGGTTTGAAAGTGAATTGAATAAGTTTGAAGGTAATTCCGGAATCGGGATTATAAGCGACACGGATGCGCAACCTATCTTTGTTAATTCTCATTTGGGTAAATACGCTCTGGTTACCGTAGCCAAAGTTAATAATATGAAGGAGCTTGAAACCGAGCTTCTGTTAAAGGGATGCCACTTTTCCGAATTGAGTTCGGGTATGACCAATCAGACGGAGTTGATTTCTTTATTGATATCCCAGGGGAAAACTTTTGTTGAGGGAATAGAACTGGTGTACGAGAAAATAAAAGGTTCTTGTACGATGCTGATTCTTACGGAAGAGGGTTTGATTGCTGCCCGGGATAAATGGGGGCGTACACCTTTGCTTATTGGGAAGAAAGAGGGGGCATATGCGGCTACAAGCGAGCCTTGCAGTTTCCCCAATCTTGATTTTGAACTCGAATATAATGTAGGTCCCGGTGAGGTTGTTTTTCTTACCCCCGACACAATGACACAGCTTCGCAAACCAAATGAAAAGATGCAGGTTTGTTCCTTCCTATGGGTCTATTATGGTTATCCGGTTTCCGATTACGAAGGAGTGAACGTTGATCATGTTCGCTTTGCAAGCGGAAGGGCCATGGCAAAGAAAGATAATGTGGAGGCCGATTATGTTTCCGGTATTCCTGATTCAGGTATCGGAATGGCTTTGGGATATGCCGAAGGAAAGCAGATTCCTTACCGTCGTGCCATTGTAAAATATACACCCACATGGCCAAGAAGTTTTACTCCATCCAATCAGATGGTACGAAATCTGGTGGCTAGAATGAAACTTATACCTAACCGCCAGCTTCTTAAAGATAAAAGAGTTGTTTTTTGTGATGATTCGATTGTTCGGGGTACTCAGTTACGCGACAACGTAAATATTCTTTATGGTTATGGAGCTAAAGAGGTTCACATGCGTATCGGATGTCCTCCTATTATGTATTCGTGTCCCTTCCTCGGATTCTCTGCTTCTAAATCGGATCTCGAACTTATTGCCCGCCGAATTGTTAAAGAACTGGAGGGTGATGAAAACAAAGACCTGGATAAATATTCGACTACTGGCAGCGAACAGTATAACAAACTGGTGGAATGTATCCGGGAGAAACTTAATATAACCACTCTTAAGTTCAATACAGTTGAAGATTTAATTGAATCCATCGGCTTGCCTAAAGAGTGCGTTTGTACGCATTGTTACGACGGCTCAAGCTGTTTTTAAATACATATATTATGAGACTAACAGTAACAGACAGATTTTTGAAATACGTAACGTTCGATACAAAATCGAGCGAAGAGACAGGAACAACTCCCAGTACGCCGGGGCAACGGGTTTTTGCCGAAGCATTGGTAAAAGAGCTTGAGGCTTTGGGATTGGAAGATATCTCTATTGATGAACATTCGTACGTAATGGCCACATTGCCGGCTAATACGGATAGTGAAGAAACTCCTGTCATCGGTTTTATCGCTCACCTGGATACAAGTCCGGATATGTCCGGCAAAGACGTGAATCCACGTATCGTTTCGTATCAGGGAGGAGATATTATCTTGAATAAAGAGGATAATGTTGTTCTTTCGCCGGCTATGTTTCCGGAGTTGAACGACTACGTAGGACAGGAACTGATTGTTACTGATGGGAAAACATTGCTTGGAGCCGACGATAAAGCCGGAGTGGCAGCCATTATGGGGGCAATGCAATATCTTAAGGAGCATACGGAAATAAAGCACGGAAAGATTCGTATCGGCTTTACTCCGGATGAAGAGATTGGTCAGGGTGCCGATCATTTTGATGTGGCAAAATTTGCTTGCCAATGGGGGTATACCATTGACGGCGGACAAATAGGAGAGCTGGAGTTTGAAAACTTTAATGCTGCCGGAGCTAAAATAATCTTTAAAGGTCTTAACGTTCATCCCGGATATGCAAAGGATAAAATGGTGAATGCCTCTTTGTTGGCTCTTGATTTTGCTTCTTGGCTTCCTTCTGCTCAAAGACCTGAGAATACAACCGGTTACGAAGGATTTTTCCATCTTACGAATATGACCGGCTCGGTAGAGGAAGCTACGCTTTCTTACATAGTACGCGATCATGACAGGAACTTGTTCGAACAGAAAAAGCAGCTCCTACAATTGTTGGTGGACCGTATGAATGGAATGCATCCCGAAAGTACCCGCCTGGAAATACGGGATCAGTATTATAATATGCGTGAAGTAGTGGAGCCTCAAAAGCACATTATCGATATAGCCTTTGAGGCGATGACTGCCGTAGGTGTTAAGCCTTTAGTGAAACCTATACGCGGAGGAACGGATGGAGCTCGTTTATCCTTTATGGGATTACCATGCCCTAATATCTTTGCCGGGGGACTTAACTTCCATGGCAGGTATGAATTCCTGCCTGTAAAATCGCTGGAGAAAAGTATGGAAACTATCATTAAAATAACTGAGTTAACCGCTCAGAAATCTTAAATTACATATAACATGAAAACAACGCCATTTACCGATGTGCACATTGCTCTTGGAGCCAAGATGCATGAGTTTGCCGGTTTTAACATGCCTATCGAGTATACCGGAATTATCGACGAACACCTTACCGTTTGTAACGGGGTAGGTGTTTTTGATGTATCTCACATGGGTGAGTTTTGGGTGAAAGGACCGAAAGCTCTCGAATTTATTCAGGGTATCACATCCAATGATGCTTCCGTTTTGCCCTTGGGCAAAGCACAGTATACCTGTTTCCCAAATGAAACGGGTGGTATAGTAGATGACTTGCTGGTATATCATTATGAGCCTGAAAAATATCTGTTGGTTGTAAATGCCGGAAATATAGCTAAGGATTGGGAGTGGTGTGTATCTCATAATAGCGTGGGAGCAGAATTGGAAAACTCTTCGGATCGTACTGCCCAGCTTGCCATACAGGGACCAAAGGCTACGGAAGTGCTGCAACGGCTTACTTCGGTCGATCTTTCGGCAATTCCTTATTATAGCTTTACAACTGGTGAATTTGCCGGATGTAAGAATGTGATTATTTCGAATACAGGCTATACCGGTGCCGGAGGTTTTGAGCTTTACTTTTACAATGAGGATGGCATGAAGATTTGGAATGCCATATTTGAAGCAGGCAAACCGGAAGGCATTAAACCTATTGGTCTGGGCGCAAGAGATACACTTCGCTTGGAAATGGGATTCTGCCTGTATGGTAACGATCTGGACGATACTACTTCTCCTATTGAAGCTGGACTGGGTTGGATAACCAAGTTTGCGGAAGGTAAAGATTTTACGAACCGGGCTTATCTTGAAAAGCAAAAAACTGAAGGAGTAACCCGCAAGTTGTGTGCTTTTGAATTGTCCGACAAAGGTGTTCCTCGTCACGGATATGAAATTGCTGATGCAAACGATCAGATTATCGGCGTTGTAACATCAGGAACAATGTCGCCTGTTCTTAAATCTGGAATTGGTATGGGGTATGTTAAACCTGAGTTTGCTAAAGTAGGTACCGAAATCTTTATTAAAGTTAGAAACAGAAGTCTGAAAGCAACTGTGGTGAAGACTCCGTTCAGAAAGTAATTGAAAGGAATTTGTAAAATTCTTTTATTGTACTTATATATGATTTAATCCTGTATGTTATAGTCAAAGGCGATTCTCTTTGTGGAATCGCCTTTTGCGTTTTTATGCTTTCTCTATATACACATCTTTATTCCTTTTTAATGGAATAAGACTAAAACAGCGTAATCTTCGTTATATTAATTACCATCAACGAATAAATAACAGAGGAATGTCACATTCGGATTTGCAATCGGATACCATCCATTTTCTTAGATTCCCATTGATAGTAGGCGTTGTCTTTATTCACGCCCACCTGTCTTCCGATTTTGTTAATATAACGGCCTCAGATTATCCGGTTTTCTATGTCGTGAATGAATTCGTTTCTAATATTCTAGTCAGAGTATCTGTTCCTCTTTTTTTCTTCTTTTCCGGTTTTCTGTTTTATTATAAAACTGATTTCAATGGCATTACCTATGCTAAAAAGGTAAAGAGCCGGATACAGTCCCTTCTTATACCTTATCTGATATGGAATATATTCTTGTTAGCGCTATACTACTTTGTTCAGAAAATACCAGACATCAATGCCCTGTTTTCTGGAGAAAAAGAACGGATTGCCGATTTCTCTGTGGTTGATTATTTACATGCATTTGGGATTGGCAGCGATTTTCCAATCAATTACCAATTTTGGTTCTTAAGAGATCTTATAATTCTGGTGGTGGCTGCTCCTTTGATTTTCTATTTTATAAGGAGCACTAAAGGTTACGGAATTCTTCTTTTAGGGGTTCTTTGGCTATTTGAAGATAGATTGCCCTATAATCTGTTTCTATTGAGTTCGTTGTTCTTTTTTGGATCAGGTGCTTTTTTTAGCATAAGCAAGACTGATTTTACGCAGGTTTTCGGTAAGATATGTTATCCTGTAGTCCTACTATACCCGTTAATGGCAATCAGTGATCTCTTTCTTATGGATCAAGCATATGCTGTCTACTTACATAAAGCGACTGTTGTTGTAGGAGGAATTTGTTTGATTTCGGTTGTATCCATCTGGTTAAAAAGGGGGATGAAAGTAAATAATACACTTTCTTCGGCCAGTTTTTTCGTTTTTGCAATGCATGAGCCCGGCTTAAAACTAATAAAGAAACTTGCTGTTTTACAGCTTCCACATTCGGAGTTGGTGCTATTGTTAATTTATTGGGGTGCTCCTGTTCTTATGATTCTTATTTGTCTTGCATTGTACAAAATTTTAAACACCCGATTTCCCGCATGCATGAAAGTCGTGACGGGAAATAGGTCGGGTGTTTAAGATAGCGGTCTTACTTCATTCATTGCCACATATTCTCTTATTAAGAATATCGCTAATTGAAGTAGTCATTATTTTACCGCTTTTTCATTGCTTTCGAAGTATTTCCAGACAATGGCGGAGATGGCTGCTCCTATAAAAGGTGCAACAATGAAAAGCCATAACTGCGTTAATGCGATTCCTCCTCCAACTAAAGCCGGACCTATACTTCGTGCCGGATTTACTGAAGTTCCGGTTATTGGAATACACACAATGTGGATTAAAACCAAAGTAAGTCCGATTGCCAGTCCACCAAATCCTTCGGGGGATTTTTTGCTTGTGGCTCCAAGAACCACTAAAACAAAGATAAAGGTGAATGCGGTTTCAGCAATAAAGGCCGGGATGAGATTCCCTTCGGCAAAGCTGTTTGCTCCATAGCCACTTAAGCCCATTCCGGATGAGATTGATAATAGGATAAACGATCCCAATAGTGCTCCGATCACCTGAAAAATCATGTATAAGACAGCTTCGTTAACTTTTATCCTTCCGGCCAGTAAAACCCCTAAAGTAATGGCTGGATTGATATGACAACCAGATATTCCGCCAATGGCATAAGCCATAGCTACAACAGAGAGCCCGAAGGCAATTGCTACACCAAGTGTTCCAACGCCGCTTCCAACAGCTTCAGCTGCCCCTCCGGCAATTACTGCACTCCCGCATCCCATAAGGACGAGGACCATCGTACCAATCATTTCTGCGATGTACTTTTTCATGTCTTTTTATTTAAAGGTAAAACAAAGAGAAAAAAATAGGATAGAAAAGAAATAGTGTAAAATAGATATGCCCTTCCGGATTATTGGAAGGGCATAAAGTGTGTTGTTACTGAGCTAGATTGATGATTCCAAGATCTTTGTTTGTGCCTCCAAATACGTCGACATTTGTCGAGAAGAGCACAATATCAGAATCTAAAGACTGGAATTCTACTTTATAGGTACCTGTCTTTAAACCGTGTAACATAAAGTAGTTGTTTAGCGTTGTGTCGGAAATTGCGGATATTGTATCCTGACCGGCAACCGTGAAAACATGATAAGGAACTTTAGCTGGAAGGATGTTACCATAAACTGCTGCTGTATTTTCAACAACATATGCTCTGATAACCGGTTTAAGAGAATAACCTCCATTTCCTTTTTTTACAATTGATTTAGATGCATCAAAATCGATCATCACTGCATACCCGCTGCTCGTTACGATGTTTTCTTGTACATTAAATTTAAGTCCCGACTCCTGGGCACTGGGTGTAGTAATAGGAACTACAGTACCATCTTCCAAAACCAGTTCATTGTCGTCACCAAGGATCAATCGGATTTGCGAGATATGTTCACCTTCCAATAATGTGATATTTGAAAGCAATGTATCTTTTCCGTTCGTAAAATCCAATAAATTGTATGTAGCCTCAGTAATTGGCAGATTTTCCCAAGTTTCGCCGTCAATAGAATATCTTACTTCTTTAATATCTATATTAACTGCTTTGTAATTTTCTGAAGTCGGTGCATCTGTAAGGTAGAACTTAACTTCGGTTTGTTTATTAGCCGAATTCTCATCATCCGAACACGATACCATAAACGTACCCATAACCAGCAACATGTAAGCATACCATTTAAACTTTTTCATAACTTGAATAATTTAATAATGAATAAATTAAAATAATAATGTCTGCAAAACTTACAAGTCACAGCAAATATACAGCTAGATTTCTTTAGTTGTATTCCCGAAGATAAGATTGTCTTTTTTTTGTATTTGTTTTGTCTACGAATTAATAGTTGGAGTACTCAGAATGCATAACATTGAGAGGTTTTGGCAGCCATACCCGGTATCTTTCGGACTCAGACCAGGTATTTCCAGCAGACGAGAAATCGCAAAAGTGAATCTTTCTGGCTGCTCCGGCCTCTTCCATGTTTGTTCCAGTTATCGCTGAAGTGGTAAAACTCATCCACGCAAAAGGCGATGTCTGATTTTCGGGCTCCAATGTAAGATAGCCTTCTTTAGGTAGAAATTTGATTGCTTCGTCTACATCACCATCTTTAAACCGACTGTCGCGGGCAAGTACAATTGGTCCCCGTTGAATAGCTTGGCTATTATTTAATTGAACGAGTTTGGCCCGTAAATCCAACGTAAGCGTAATCTTGTCTCCTTTATTCCATGTACGGTCCAGCAAATAGTAGCATCCTCTTGTAATATCTGTTACTTCCTGTCCGTTTACAGCCAATGATACCTGGTTGCTCCAGGCGGGTATACGTATGCCTATCGTAAATCGGGCGCTTTTTTCCGGGATAATTTCCATTTCAATATTTCCATCAACCGGATAATTAGTGTTTTGTTTGATGTAGACCTGCTGCGTTCCGTTTAGCCGGGTCTTTAATTCCGATGTAGTAAATAAATTTACGTTGATGCGGTTTTCTTTCACCTGATAAGCTACCTGGGGCAGTAGAGCAAAGGCTCGGGGACCGTTGGCGTTACAACAGTTTATATGCATTCCGCACTGTTCTTCCCCTTTGTGCCTGCATCCTTCAAGCGGACTGTATTTGGCAATTTCGGATGCATCGTCTTTCATGGATGCAAACAACGCGTTGTAGGTTGTTTTTTCTATTTGATCGGCGTAAATCGTATTGCCGGTAAGAGAGAGCAGCGTACTGCAAAGCTTCATCCATGTAAAGGTTACACAAGTCTCCATCGTGTGATAGGTTGCCTGATCTTGTTTTGTGCCTCCTCCGTACCAACATTCAAATGCACTGCCCGAGCCGGCAATATTGATTTCGTCTTTAATTATATTGGCAACGCTTTTTTCTACAACCGATATATACAACGGATTGCCTGTAACTTTATATAATTCGAGCAAACCTTCATAGCACGACATCATTTCGTACGCCTTTTGTCCGTTGTCCCACGACCACCAGGTAGCGGGGGAGGGGAAGCGCTGGGAAACAGGAATATCATCAAGCGCTTTGCTTATAAGTTGAGGACCATCGGGCGTCTCCCATTCCTGCACAATATATTTGGCAAAAGAAAGAAATCGGTCCTCTCCAGTACGATTATAGAGGAACATGACCGGTTCCAGAAACGAACTACTGGGCATGCCTCTGTAGTTCCCTGTTTTTACAATACTTTTTCCGCTATCCTTTAGTTGTTTAATAAGATGGTCTGTCATCTTTATCGCAGCATTCAGCACTTGCTTGTCGTTACTAATGTCATAGTAAGCCAGTAATCCAAGCAAAGTATATTTGCGTCCCCAAATATCCCAATGTTCAAGCTGATGATCCGGAGAATAGTTCCCGATATATCCATCGGCAGTCTGAGTTTTTATTAAATCTGTTACCGCTTTTTGTATGATAGAAAGAAGTTCAGGATCTTTGGTATATCGATAAGACGCAATGGCTCCTTGTATCCACTTACCCCAAAATTCACTTTGCCACAAACGGCTTTCATTCCTGGATGTAAATGGCTTTACCAGATGATCAACGTCTTGCGTCTTTACCCGATGGGTAATACAGGCATCAATACGGCTACCCATGTACCCGCTGATTTTTAGTTGTTCTACAGTGGACTGCTTTTTAGTACCTGCGGCACTGCTTGTAATACTGATGCAACAAAAGCATATCAGTAAACATGAAAATTGAAAGGATATTCGGTTCATAATAGCAAATAGAATATGGTTAACTTATTTTGTTTCAGAGTAATTAGGTGACTCACAAGGTTGTACATCCCTGGGGCTTGAGTCCGATCACCTGTTCTATCTCTGATTCATCTCCTGCTCCTGAGGGATATTGCATCCATAACTTAATGGCGGATTTCTAATCTGTAATAAGTCCCGGGCTCAAATACAAAATCTAAACGGATTACAAAGTTATCAAAAGTTTTTTAATACACTAAGCAATCATTTCTTAAGGTGAATTATTTTAATTCCTTAACTCCGGTGAATCCTTAGGGGACTGGTTTAAAAATGATATATCTTTTAATACAAAAAGTATATACTTTTTTGGGAATAAGTATATACTTTTTGGACTATAAGTACTGACAAAAATTCGTATCTGATTACAGCAGTAAACCGGATGCAACTTCTTCTGCAACAGCATCTCCCTTAAGTGCTTTAAGTATGGATAGTGCAAAATGAAATACAAGTCCGGGACCTTTGCCTGTAATTACATTGCCATCTACTTCAACCGGGCCTCCGGATGGAGTGGCTTCAATAAGTTTAGGCTCAAATCCGGGATAACAGGTCACCGATTTGCCCCGTAATAAACCTAAACCGCCTAAAACCAAAGGAGCAGCGCATATGGCCGCGATAACTTTACCCTCTTTGTATTGGTTTATAAGTAGTTCTTTCAGTGGAACATGAGCATTCAGATTTGTCGCTCCGGGCATTCCTCCGGGTAAAATAAATGCATCAAAATCGTTGTAATCCATTTCATTGAATAGAACATCCGATTTCATAGAGATCCCGTGGGCACCTGTAATTGTTTTAGATCCTGTGATAGAAGAAATTGTAACATCAATACCACCCCTGCGCAATACGTCGATCGTACCGATTGCTTCAATCTCCTCAAAGCCTGTGGCTATAAAAACAACTGCTTTTTTCATATTAAATCAAATTATCTAAGTGAATATCGGTAAGTGATACTTCCACTTTGGTTATTACTTCCGGAAATACTGTTAAATTTAGCTCTTCTGGCTGCTTCCAGAGCACTTTTTCTCATAGAGGCATTATCAATATTTGTCCCTTTGCCAATTTCTGCAAAAATCACATTTCCTTTCGGGTCTACTGTTATGTTTATAACAATACGGCCTTCTTCTTGTATTGTGTAGGCTGGACGGGGTAAACCACCGGCGCCGATCGAACGGCCATTCAGTGAAAACGAACCATAACCTCCTACACCATCGTTTGCTCCGTGGTCTGAGTTTCCAAAAGGACTTCCCTGATTTCCAGATCCGGTTTCTCCTGAACCCTGACTACTACCAGCGGCACTACCTGCTCCAAAAGCACCGGCAACTTTGTTTTTGATTGCAAGTTCTTTTTGACGTTGGGCATCTGCCAAGCGTTGTTGTTCTAATTTTTCCTTTTGGATGCGATCCTGTTCACGTTTGATGGCTTCCTCTTTCTTCCTTTGTTCTTCCTTTTTCTTTTTTGCTTCTGCAAGAGCAACGCTTTCTTCCACATCCTGAGTAACAAGTTCCTCTTTTGCTGTTTCTACAGCAGGCGTAGGTGGTGGAGGGGGAGTTGTTTCTTCCATAGGCTCCTGCCCGGTATTTAGCGGCTCGAATGTACCGGCGGCCTCGTCAACATTGCCGAAGTTTACCAGCACACCGCTATCCTCTTCCGGAACTACCGTGCTAAGAATTGTCAGCGATAAAACCAACAATATCAGCAGGTGAAATCCAACGGAACCTAATAGGCTATATAGATCATCTTTATTAAATTTCATACCTGTTTATCTTTGCGGACGGGTAGCAAGCACCATCTTGAATTTATTCGCGTTCGCAATGTTCAGAATTTTTACAATCTCTTTATAAGGAACAGTTTCGTCGGCATACAAGGCCACAAACATCTCAGGTTCCTTCGAATAGCTTTCCTGTAAAAAGGGAGTGATTTCATCGTAACTTACCTGTACTTCCCGTTGATTTCCAAAGGCAACATAGTAATTTAATCCCGCGTCGATGGTAAGTCTGGTAAGCGGTTTTGCAGCAGTCTGCTTTTGTGATTGCGGCAGTGTGACTTTTATCGCGTTTGGAATTACAACAGTACTTGATATCATAAAGAAAATCAGCAGCAGGAAGATAACATCTGTCATCGACGCCATACTGTAGTTTTCATTTATTTTTGTTCTTCTTTTTAATGCCATAGTTGAAGTTAATTAGCTGGTTCGTTCAACAAGTCCATAAACTCCATGGTACGAGCTTCCATTTTGTTTACAACATTATCTACTTGCGAAACCAGGTAGTTGTAAGCAAATAAAGCTATAATACCAACAACCAATCCTCCAACAGTAGTAACCAGGGCTTCATAAATACCTCCTGAAAGCAGAGATACATCTACGTTCGTACCAGCATTAGCCATATCGAAAAAGGCTCGTACCATACCTGTAACAGTACCTAAAAATCCTAACATAGGGGCTCCGGCAGCAGTAGTCGCTATTAAAGGAAACCCTTTCTCAAGTTTAGCGATCTCCAGATTACCAACGTTTTCAATCGCTACAAGTACGTCGTTCATAGGACGACCCAGGCGGCTTATACCTTTCTCAATCATCCGTGCTGAAGGTGTATTCATACTTCTGCATAACTTTAAGGCAGAATCTACTTTACCTTCATGTATATAGTCTTTAATACGATTCATAAAAGTTTCATCCTCTTTTCCGGCGCGGCGGATAACCATTAGCCGTTGGATAAAAATATATGTGGCAATTAATGATAGTACCAATAGTACGATCATAATCCATCCCCCTTTAATAGCAAGGTCTATGATGTTGATTTGTGCTTCTGTTGGAACAGTTACACCTGTTAGATCAGGCATTTGTTCTGCGGTTTGAGAGGCTACTGATTGTAATGAAAGTAAGATGCTCATGTGTTTCTACTTTATGGTTTAGTAATAATTAAAAGTCCTATTGCTGTAAACAGGCTTTGTAAAGAGAAATTGTTTGTTGCAATCCAAAATAAAGGGCATCACAGATAAGTGCATGCCCGATGGACACTTCTTCTATCCAGGGAATACATTTGCTGAAGTATGCCAGATTCTCAAGGCTTAAGTCATGACCTGCATTAACTCCCAATCCCAATCCTTTGGCATATTGAGCCGCTTCAATAAACGGAGCGATAGCATTTTCTTTATTTATCGGATAGTTTGTAGCATAAGGCTCAGTATATAATTCGATCCTGTCGGCTCCTGTTTTAGCAGCAAACGAGATATTTTCAAGATCAGTCCCTACAAAGATTGAAGTGCGGATGCCATTCGAATTAAATGTATCTGCAAGTTCGCTAAGAAGTTCAAAATTGGATTTTACATCCCATCCGGCATTCGATGTAATTGCATCCGGACTGTCCGGTACCAACGTAACTTGCGTTGGTTTTACCTTAAGAACGAGGTCAACGAATTTTTCGCAGGGGTATCCTTCAATATTAAACTCTGTTTTAATAAGAGGCTTTAGTCCGTATACATCCGAGTATCGTATATGTCGTTCGTCCGGACGAGGATGGACTGTGATGCCTTGTGCCCCAAATTTCTCACAGTCCTGAGCAACTGTTAGTATATTGGGCATATTACCTCCACGCGCATTACGAATGGTGGCAACCTTATTAATATTTACACTTAAATTTGTCATTGTTTGTATATTCTTCTTCTTTCTTTCGCTACATTTGCAAAAAGTTCCTGCAAATTTAATAGTATTTAGGGAATTAACAGAACAATGTTGGTAAAAGATTTCTTAACAAAAGACATTCCCGTGTTAAAAAGTTTTGATACGGTTGAATATGGATTAGGATTGATGGATGACTTTAAAATCAAGCATCTTCCTCTTACGGAGGATGGTTTGTATCGTTGTCTGGTATCCGAAAAAGAATTGTTGTCTCTAACCGGTAGTAATTCTACGGTTGGAGAGGCAGTCGTTTTTGCACCATCAGTAACGGAAAACGGCCATTTGCTTGAGGCCTTGTCTCTTGTTGCAAGATATAGATTGAGCTTTTTACCGGTGATATCTCAGACTGGCGAATATATGGGCGGACTCACTGCCGATCGTCTGTTAAATGCATTGTCTGACACAACGCATGCTGAATCAGAAGGAAGTATCGTTATGCTGGAGATGCTCCCGCAGGATTATTCACTTTCAGATATTGCCCGCGTTATTGAATCAAATCATGCCCATGTGTTGAGCTTGCTATCCCATATGGATAGTATTACGGGAAGACTTATCATCTCAATTAAAATAGATTTGGAAGATGCTTCTCCTGTTATACGTAGTTTCGAGCGATTCAACTACACTGTTCTCTTTTATTTTATGAAAAAAGGTATGGTCGACGATTTACTTGAGCAGCGAATGAGCGAATTAATGTACTACATCAACATGTAATTATCACCCTATGAAAGTTGGCGTATTTGGGAGCGAATATCAGGAAGAAAAGCAAAATGTGATTAAGCGGCTTTTTGAAAAACTGATCGAAAAGGAGGCGGAAATTTATGTGGATTATCGTTTTCATATCTTTCTGACGGATGTTTTGAATTACAGTCCGCCCATTAAGGGTGAGTTGTTTGATGATGATTTCGACCTGGATGTAGCATTGAGTGTAGGCGGAGACGGAACATTCCTACGTACGGCGGCCCGTGTAAATAAGCAGGATATACCCATTTTGGGGATTAATACCGGGCGGTTAGGCTTTTTGGCCGATGTATCTAATAATGAATTGGAAGATACCTTGGAAGAGCTTTTTAAAAACTATTATAAAATTGAAGAGCGAACCTTGTTACGGCTTCATACCGAAGAAAGGGCATACCGGGGTTATAATTACGCATTAAATGAAATTGCCATCTTAAAGAGAGATACCTCTTCAATGATTACGATCCATACCTCATTGAATAATGAGTATCTTGCCTCTTATGAAGCAGACGGACTTGTAATTGCTACTCCAACCGGTTCTACGGCTTATTCCATGAGTGTAAACGGACCAATAATCATTCCTCAAAGTAACAGTATGGTTTTAAGTCCCGTTGCACCCCATAGTCTTAATGTGAGGCCATTGGTAATACCAGATACTTATGTTATAACCTTAGGGGTTGAAAGCAGAAGTAAGAATTTCCTTATAGCCTTGGATGGCAGATCGGAAGTTTTTCCTACAGGCATCGAATTAATTATAAGCAAAGCCGACTATACAACGAAGGTTATCAAACGATACAACCATACATTCTATAAAACCCTGCGTGATAAATTAATGTGGGGGGCAGATGTCAGAATGAAATAAAAAAAGGGAAGTGCTGATGCACCTCCCTTTTTTAGTATAAATTCTGTTCTGATAATTAAAGAACATTGATTTCTTTCAATACATCGTTTGTTTTGCGAACAGCATCTGCACTGGCAACGAACAATGCTTTTTCGGCTGCATTAAGTTCTACTTCAACGATTTTCTCAACACCATTGCGACCAATGATTGTTGGAACACCGATACAGATGTCGTTTTGACCATATTCGCCTTCAAGAGCAACACAAGAAGGAATAAGTTTCTTCTGGTTTTTGATGATTGATTCAACAACGAAAGCACCAGCAGCACCCGGAGCATACCATGCAGATGTACCCAATAAACCAGTCAGTGTAGCACCACCTACCATTGTAGCTTTAACTACCTTTTCTAATTCTTCTGCACTCAACAATTCGCTTACAGGAATACCTTTGTAAGTAGCAAGGCGAGCCAAAGGAATCATAGTAGTATCACCGTGACCACCAATTACCATACCTTCAACTTCATTTGCATTGCAACCTAAAGCCTGAGACAGATAATATTTGAAACGAGAGCTATCCAAAGCACCACCCATACCGATGATACGGTTTTTAGGAATACCTAACGACTTAAGAGATAGATACGTCATTGTGTCCATAGGGTTAGAAATAACCACGATGATGGCATTTGGAGAATATGTAAGAACGTTGGTAGCTACGCTTTTAACAATGCCTGCGTTAACGCCGATCAACTCTTCGCGAGTCATACCAGGCTTACGTGGAATACCAGATGTGATAACCACAACGTCTGAATTGGCTGTTTGAGCATAGTCGTTTGTGCAACCTACTACTGTTGAATCGAAACCAAGCAATTGAGCAGTCTGCATCATATCCATTGCCTTACCTTCTGAAACGCCTTCTTTTACATCAAGCATTACAATTTCATCAGCTACTTCATTGAATGCAAGAACATTTGCGCATGTAGCACCTACGTTACCGGCGCCAACAACTGTTACTTTAGACATAATAAATAATTTTTATTGTTTTACGAAATAAAATCCATCTCTATTTGAACCGACACAAAGTTACAATCTCTTTGTGAATTAAAGAAATATTTCCATATATATTTCTGCTCCAAACTTCATAAAAAATATGAACCCCAAACAGAATTATTATTCAACGTGCAACACTAAACCTTTAAGATATTCACCTTCGGGATGATAGATGTTTATAGGATGGTCGGCTGGTTGAGTAAGCTGATGCAATATCCGTACGTTACGGCCCGATTGAGCTGCCGCACTGAATACAGCCAAACGGAAATTCTCTTTGCTTACAACCTGAGAGCAGGAGAAGGTAAAGATGATACCGCCTGGTTTGATTTTCTCAAAGGCAATCGCATTAAGTTTTCTGTATCCTTGCAGAGCGTTACGTAAAACATCCTTATGTTTTGCGAAAGCTGGAGGGTCCAGAATGATCAAGTCGTAATTGCTGCCCATTTTTTCCAAATATTTGAAGGCATCTTCGGCATAAGCCTCGTGTCTTGGGTCATTTGGAAAATTAGCCTCCACATTTTTATTTGTTAGAGCAATAGCTCTGGCCGAACTGTCTACCGAGTGAACCACTTTTGCACCGCCCCGCATGGCATAAAAAGAAAAGCCTCCGGTGTAACAGAACATGTTAAGCACAGATCTGTCTTTCGCATATTGTTGTAACAACGTACGATTTTCACGTTGGTCTACAAAGAAGCCTGTTTTCTGCCCCTTAAGCCAGTCAACATAAAACTTCAATCCGTTTTCGACGGCTATTTCTTCAATTTCGCCGCCATATAAATACCCATCCTCTGTTCCCAGGTTTGCCTTGAAAGGTAAGGTGGATTCGGATTTGTAATAAACATTACGTAAGCTTTCTCCCATTACCTTTTTCAGAGCTTCCACTATGATTGATCTGGCATGATGCATTCCAACGGAATGCGCTTGTACTACAGCTGTATGAGCGTAAACATCAATTACCAATCCGGGCAGATTATCCCCTTCTCCATGAATCAAACGATACGTGTTGTTGTAATCAGTACCAGCCAAACCTAATGATTTCCGAATGGAATAAGCTACTTCAATCCGCTCTACCCAGAAATGGATGTCGATAGGTATTTGCTTGAAAGAGAGTATGCGTACGGCAATGCTACCTATCTGGTAGTGCCCCAATGCCAGAAACTGGTTGTTTGATCCAAAAATCTCTACGATGTCTCCTTCGGCAGGTTTTCCCTGGATGGATTGTATCGCGCCCGAGAATACCCACGGATGAAAACGCAACAACGATTCTTCTTTCTTGGGTTTGAGAATAACTTTACAATAGTTCATTTATAATGCTTTCAATTGTTTGTAAATTTTAAGGCAGGCCCAGGCGTCTAATGAAGCATACTTCTTTTGCCCTTCAGACAAGATATCAGCTTCCCAATTACTGAGACGTTGGCCCTTTGATATTTTTTTATTGAAAATGATTGCATAAATCTTTTGCAGACTCGCATCTTTTATGCCATACTTTCCAACGTAATTTTGCAGATCCAGAAATCCTTTTGGCTCAAGTTTGCTTCGTTTCTGAATGGCATTAAAGTCATCCCTTAATGAAAGTCCGATTTTTTGAATGGACGCATCAGATAAAAAATGTTCCAACGCCTCTGGGATCCCGATATGATTTAGCCTAAAAAGAAAACAGGTATCTTCCGTTGATATTTGCATCAGGGATATTTTATTAGACTGCCCTTTTTTAAAATTAGGTCTGGTCTCCGTATCAAAACCAACTTCCTTGAATGTAGAGAGATAAGATATTGCTTTTTCAGTATCCCTTTCCGTATCTACAACAATCACCCTGCCAGGAAATTCCTCGATGGGTAACAGAGACAAATCTTCTTTATTTATGGTTTGTAAAAAATCCATCATACCTCCTCGTTGATCGCTAAATTAGTCTCCTCGTCATATCTGATAGCATGTAGAGCCTTCAGAGCGTTTAATAATTGCTGACCCCAAAACTTCTGAAAGTTTTCGCGACATAATCCAACAGCTTCAGCCATTACCTCCTCATTTCCTTGCCTGAAAACCGATACGAAATTACCCGTATCCTGGTATACATCTGCAAGATTCTCTGAAATGAATGCCGCAATCGGGGTGTCACTATATTGCATGTCCGGATGAAAGGTTTCCAGATAGGTATCACTTTCGCCTAGTAGCGTCGCAATTTGGTTACGTACCAATTCGTACATATCCTCAGTAACTGTAAATTCGGGTTCAATCTCCTCTGTTTCTTCAATTTCAGGTAAAAGTGAAGCTTTAATATAGAGCAGAGGCAATAATTTGGTTGCCTTGTCTGTAAATTCAAAACTGGATAATTTACCTGCAGATTCAACAAAAGAACAGAACTCAAGTGCAACTGTTACAAATTCAATGGTATTCCTGTTATAAACAGGACTGTTTTCGTTCTCCATACGCTCTTGTTCGTTCAACGTCTAAATATAATTTGCAAAAATAGGAAATAATTATTTCCCTATCACACTTTGTTTTTATTACTTTTGCATTGTGAGATAAAATAGATCTCTTAATTTAGAATTTTATGGCAAAAAAGAGCAATACGAAGCAAACAACTGTTACACCTGGTTTCTTTACTTTACTAAAGGAGTTCTTTACCAATGAACGTACCCGTTTTATAAGCGGGCTGATTATATCCTTTGTTACAGTATATGTAGGCCTTTCACTTATATCCTTTTTCTTTACAGGAGGGATTGATCAAAGTAAAATTGACAATGTACCATTGGGAGATTTAGTGTTGAACAAGGGTTCTGTTTCAAACTGGACGGGAGTGAGAGGCGCGTATTTAGCTGATTTACTAATGAATCGCTGGTTTGGAATCTCCTCTTTTGTCATTCTATTCTTTTTAGGATCCTTGGGAGCCAAGCTGATGAATCTAAACAATGTATCGTTACTAAGACGTTTTATATTCAGTGCTACGTTATTGATCTGGGGATCTCTGTTTTTTGCTTTTGTCTTTTTAAAAGGATATGAAGACACTTTTATTTATCTGGGGGGGCAACATGGATATTACCTTTCCGAAAAAATGATTAACAATATAGGGGTACCCGGGACTTTCCTTTTTATTTTGGGAACCTTTCTTATTATAGCTGTCTTTTGTAGTAAGAGGACAATTCCATTTCTTCAGAAGTTACTCTCTTTCTCTTGGTTCAAACGACATTTTGACAAAAAGAAATCAACTTTGTCGGAATCTGTAGAAGAAGAATCCGGAGACTTAATTGCCGAATTTGATACGGAGAAGGAGTTGGAGGAGGCCGAATCTCAATTTGAAAACAAAGCTCCTGCCGAAAAAACTGTTCGTCTTACCTATGCAGACGCCATTGAAGAAGATTCCTTCGAGATTAATGTGCCTCAGGGAGAGGAGGTTTACGAGAGTTTTGCAGAACCGGTCCGGCCGTCGGAAGTGGTAGATGATGTGTTATTTACTATAGATGTTCCTACTGGAGACGACGAAGTGTATGATGGCTCGTCAATGGGAGAGTACGATCCTAAACTTGATCTTTCGCAATACCGGTACCCGACTACCGACTTACTAAAAAAATACGATGTTGGAGATCATCAGGTGGATATGGAAGAGCAAAAAGCAAACCAGACACGTATTAAAACAACGCTTGAGAACTTTGGCATCAACATTGCCTCAATAAAAGCGACTGTTGGACCTACGCTTACACTGTATGAAGTAATTCCCGAAGCAGGTGTCCGTATTTCCAAAATCAGAAATCTGGAAGATGATATTGCATTAAGTTTGTCGGCCTTAGGGATCCGTATCATTGCTCCCATGCCCGGGAAAGGAACTATTGGTATTGAAGTGCCTAATAAAGATCCTCAGATCGTATCCATGCAATCTGTCATTGCATCCCGCAAGTTCCAGGAGTGCAAATACGATCTACCGGTTGCATTAGGTAAGACTATCACCAACGAAATTTACATGTTCGATCTTTGTAAAATGCCTCACCTTCTGGTTGCCGGGGCCACCGGACAAGGTAAATCTGTTGGTCTGAATGCTATTATCACGTCATTGCTTTATAAGAAACATCCTTCAGAATTGAAGTTTGTCCTGGTCGATCCAAAAATGGTTGAATTTAGTATCTATTCTGAGATCGAGCGGCATTATCTGGCCAAGTTGCCTGATGCTGATAAGGCCATCATCACCGATTTTACGAAGGTGATCCAGACATTGAATTCGCTTTGTAAAGAGATGGACGATAGGTACGATCTGTTGATGAAAGCCCATACCCGAAACATAAAGGAGTACAATGAAAAATTTATTAAAAGACGCCTGAATCCGGAAAAGGGGCATAAATACATGCCTTATATTGTGGTGATTATAGACGAGTTTGGAGATTTGATCATGACTGCAGGAAAAGAAATAGAACTTCCTATTGCACGTATTGCCCAGAAGGCCAGAGCGGTAGGTATTCATATGGTGATCGCCACCCAGCGTCCTTCAACTAATATTATCACCGGAACCATTAAAGCGAACTTCCCGGCACGTTTAGCTTTCAGGGTATCCTCCATGATTGACTCGCGTACCATTTTAGATTCGCCGGGTGCTAATCAGCTTATTGGACGAGGTGACCTTCTTTTCTCGCAGGGTAACGACATGATTCGTGTTCAGTGCGCGTTTGTAGATACCCCCGAAGTTGAACAAGTAGCCTCATTTATCGGTTCACAACAAGGATATCCCACGGCATTCCAGTTACCCGAATACGTTGGTGAAAATGATGGAGATAAAATGCCCGGAGCCGTTGACTTGTCAGACCGTGATCCTCTGTTTGATGAAGCTGCCCGTTTGTTGGTTATTCAGCAACAAGGATCTACCTCTCTAATCCAGCGTAAGTTTGCCATTGGCTACAATCGCGCCGGTCGTTTGATGGATCAGCTGGAAGCCGCAGGGATTGTTGGTCCGTTTGAAGGAAGTAAAGCCAGACAAGTTCTGATACAAGATGAATATAATTTAGAACGTCTTTTAAATTCACTTAAATAGACAGAAAATATGAAGATGAATAAAAGAAATCAGATGGGACGAATCGCATTATTTGCTATAGCTTTGCTATTGGGTTTGTCGGGTACTGTTTTTGCTCAGCAAGCAGAAGCCGTTTTAGATAAAGCGTCTCAGAAATACAAAGAATCCAACGGTATATCTGCCGTGTTTAATTTGCAGATTCGTTCTAAAGCGAATCAGAAAGCAGAGGTGATAGATGGTAGCATACAGATGAAAGGTGATAAATTCACCTTAAAGACTCCTCAATCCTATACATGGTATGATGGAGCAACTCAATGGGTGTATATGGAGCAAACCGAAGAGGTAAATGTCAGTAAGCCGGAAGGCGACGAGTTGCAGTTTACCAATCCGGTTGTATTACTTAATACATACAAAAAAGGATTTACAGCCAAATACAAAGGCGAAAGTACCAATCAAAGCGGTAAGAAGGTATTTGATATTACGCTTGTTCCAAAGAACAGAAAAAGCGATATCAGTAAAATCGATCTGAGGATTGATAAAATAACCAATTTCCCTGCATCTATAACAGTTACTAATAAAAACGGAGTAAGCAATACTATTCTTATTAGTAAATTGGTAACGGGAGTAAACCAATCTGCATCCGTATTTGTTTTCGATCAGAGAAAGTTTCCAAATGCAGAAATTATCGATCTTAGATAAAACATAACATAAATAATATTTGAATATGAGTGATACAGTAAACGAAAAAGTACGTTGCCTGATTATCGGATCAGGACCTGCGGGTTACACTGCGGCAATCTATGCGTCCAGAGCGAATCTTTCCCCTGTCCTATATGAAGGAATTCAACCGGGAGGGCAGCTTACAACAACAACCGAAGTAGAAAACTTCCCCGGTTATCCCGAAGGAATCACCGGTCCGGAATTAATGGAAGATCTTAAAAAACAGGCCGTTCGCTTTGGAACAGATGTTCGTTATGGACACGCAACAGCTACCGATTTGTCGGCTGCCCCATATAAAGTAACCATTGATGGTGAAAAAGTGATAGAGGCCGAAACAATCATTATTTCAACAGGAGCTACAGCCAAATACCTGGGATTGCCGGACGAGCAGAAATATGCAGGTATGGGAGTATCTGCTTGTGCTACATGTGACGGATTCTTTTATCGTAAAAAAACGGTAGCAGTAGTTGGGGGAGGAGATACCGCTTGTGAAGAAGCGCTTTACCTCGCAGGATTAGCTAAACATGTTTATCTGATTGTCCGTAAACCCTTCCTACGTGCATCAAAAGTAATGCAGGAGCGTGTTTTCAAGGCCGAAAACATTACCGTATTGTTCGAACATAATACCCTTGGGCTATTTGGCGAAAACGGAGTTGAAGGAGCACATCTGGTTAAAAGAATGGGGGAATCAGACGAAGAAAAAGTCGACATCGCCATTGATGGTTTCTTCCTTGCAATAGGACACACGCCTAATTCAGATATTTTTAAACCCTGGATTGAAACAGATTCTGTTGGATATATTAAAACAATTCCTGATACACCTCGTACAAATGTTCCGGGAGTGTTTGCTGCCGGCGATGTGGCCGATCCCCATTACCGCCAGGCTATTACCGCTGCCGGAAGTGGTTGTAAGGCCGCTATGGAAGCCGAACGTTATCTTTCAGAACTTGGCAAGTAAAATTTTATTATGGGAGACTGCCTGAAACAGTCTCCCTCTCTTTTATATAAATACTTAAATCTCAAAAGTACCATGAAAATTAAAAATTTCTTTCTCATTCTTCTTTGTTTATCCCTTGGTCTTTCTGCCGGGGCAAAAAATAAAACAAAAGTAATTGCACACAGGGGGTATTGGAAAATTGAAGGCTCGGCTCAGAACTCGATTAAATCTCTTGAAGAGGCTGATCGTATTAAGGTGTACGGCTCTGAATTTGATGTCCACCTTACAGCCGATAATGAGGCAATTGTGTTTCACGACAATAAAGTAAACGATATCAAAGTTCAGGAAGTAAATTACGACAAGCTGAAAGATATTCAACTTGCCAATGGAGAAAAGATCCCCACTTTAGATCAATATTTGCAAAAAGGTAAAAAATTAAAGAAAGCAAAGTTGATATTTGAATTAAAGTCCCACGCCACACCTCAGCGAGACAGAGAGGCTGCAGCTTTCATCTTAAACAAAATCAAAGAATACAAGCTCCAGAAGAAGACAGAATACATCGCCTTTAGTCTGGAAGCAGCCAAAGAGATCATTCGTTTGGATAAAAAGGCAAAAGTATCTTATCTTAACGGCGAACTTTCCCCAAAAGAATTGAAATCGTTAGGATTTGCAGGTCTTGATTATAATTACAATGTAATTAAGAAACACCCGGAATGGGTTAAGGAGGCTAAAGATTTAGACCTGACAGTTAATGTGTGGACAGTCAATACGGCTGAGCAAATGCAGGAAATGATTGCTCTTGGAGTCGATTATATTACGACAGACTATCCCGAGTTACTTCAACAAGAGTTGAAAAAATAAAAACAATAATCCCCGTCTGCAGAAAAATAGACGGGGATTATTGTTTTTAAGAATCAGGATTCTAGCTTCTCTACATACAGCTGGCTATTCTCAAAACGTAGCACCTTCACATTTGTTCCTTTCTCAATAAATCCCGATTCAGAAACTGCATCAAATTGAGCATTATCAATTTCAATTTTCCCCGAAGGCCGCAAAACGGTTGTGGTCTTTCCTGTTTTACCAATAAAAGCATTTAATTCGGGTGTAGACAGTGACTGTTCCAGATCGGTTGCAAGAGCTACATTCTTCAATAATCCCTTTTCCCCAATCTTATTTGAAAGCCAAATCATTAAAACAAAACTGCCTCCAATCCCCATTAGAACTGTAAGCACAGCCTTCCCCGAGTCGGTACCACTTATACCTCTAAAGTCGAAATCTGTGTTGTTAAGCAAGCTGAGCGTAAGTCCCCCAACAATAAATACAATTCCGGTAATACCGGTTACTCCAAACCCCGGAATAATAAAAAGTTCCACCGCAATTAATATCAGTCCGGCTACGAAGACCAGTATTTCCCAATTTTGAGCCAGACCGTCAATATAAAGAGGGGCAAAATAAAGAATAGCACCGGTAACTGCTGCAGCCAATGGGAAACCGATGCCCGGTGATTGCATTTCGAAATAGATACCACCTATGATGCACATTATCAATAAGGATTGTATAAAAGGATTCATTAAAAACCCTTTGATTTTATCAGCAAAAGAGGGTTTATACGTTTTTAATTCGTAGTTCTTGTATCCCAGATAAGAGGTGACGACTTCGTCTACCGATTCGGCAATCCCATCACAATACCCCCAGGTAACTGCCTCATCAGCTGTGAATGTAAGTACCTTTCCGCTGTCAATCAAATTAGGGATTGCTATTCGGTCGTCCACCATCGCCTCGGCAATACGAGGATCTCTTTTCCACTTATAGATTGTATCGTTTCCTTGTACTATTGTATCTTTTCCGTGAGCTTCGGCTGTCGACCTGATCATCGACCGCATATAAGACTGATACTTGTCCGGCAGAGCTTCTCCAGTCTGGTTAACCACTGTAGCTGCACCTATATTTGCCCCTTTTCGCATATAAATCTTTTTACAGGCTATTGAGATCAAAGCACCTGCCGAAGCAGCATTATTATCAATAAAAACATGCACAGGAACCTTGCTGTATAAGATAGCGGTCCGCATGGAATCGGCGGCTTCAAGAAGTCCGCCGTATGTATTCATATGGATAATCACAGCCTGGGCGTTCAGCTGATTTGCTTCAGCCAACCCTTTACTTAAAAAAATTCTTGCAGCGTTATCTATTTCTTTATTAATATTAATAGTGTAGATAAGAGGAATGTTTTTATTTTGCGCATTTAGAAGAAATAGCGGAGCAAGCAATCCTGCCAGCAAAAGCGAAAGGAATGTTTTCATATTGATATTGTTTGATTAATTCGTTACAACTGCTGTAAAGTTACATTAATTTCTTAAGTTGTGATTTTTATTATTAATTTTTCTCAAACAATTGTTTAATTAAAAAATAATACATATATTTGTCAAAACTCCTAACGAGGGGTAAAGGATTAATTAACCGATGTTTAACTTTATATACGTGTGGTATGAACGCATTGCAATTTCAGAAAAAATTATTGGGCATGCAGGAAAACATGATGAATTTTGCTTTAATGCTCACAGCGAACAGGGACGACGCGCAGGATTTGATGCAGGATACAACACTAAAGGTGTTGGACAATCAGGAGAAGTTTGTTGACAATATAAACTTTAAAGGATGGGTTCTGACAGTAATGCGAAATATATTTATTAACAACTATCATAAAATAGTACGAACACAAACGGTCGTAGATCAGGGAGTGGACCTCTATAATTTGAATGTAGTTAATGATTCAGGTTTTGATTCACCGGATGGTGCATATCAGATTCAGGAAATAACGAAAGCAATCAATAGCTTGAATAATGAGTTGAAGGTTCCTTTCTCTATGTTTCTAAGTGGTTATAAGTATAACGAGATAGCCGACAAGTTGGGAGTTCCACTTGGAACTGTAAAAAGTCGGATTTTCTTTGCAAGACAAGAGCTACAAAAGGAACTTAAGGACTTCAGACAAGGATAATTATTTGAATAAAAAGAGATTACATTATGTAATCTCTTTTTTTATTATTGTAATTTCTACATTCTAATCCATTTTTCTCTTTACATTTTTCGTTGCCTTCATTGCTTAATCATTGATATGATTAAGCAAACATGTTATACAAAATTGTTTTATAACATATATTTGCAAAAACTGCTAATTCTCCTTGATTTATGTAAAAAACTGCGCTGGAATGAAAAAAATAATTAAAATAATTTTGTGAGAACTAATTATAATTATATACATTTGCGAAGTGCTCAAGAGTGAGCCTATTAATTAATGTTAACCTATTTTTTAGTTATGATGAACAAACAGTTAGCTTTTGTTAAAAGCGGGCTTGGTTTGGCGCTCTGCTTTTTGCTAGTGGGTGCGGGTAATACACCTCCTTTGTATGCCGCCAACACTGAAGTGTCAGTAAACCAACAAGCTAGAACAGTTACCGGTACGGTAAAAGACGCTAAAGGAGAAACTCTTTTAGGCGTGAACGTTGTGGTGAAGGGGACGACCAATGGTACCATTACAGACCTTGATGGTAAGTATTCTCTCGAGGTTCCCTCGAATGCTATTCTTGAATTTTCTTATATCGGTTATGTTACCCAGGCAGTTCCTGTTACGGGTAGGGTAATGGATATTGTTCTAAAAGAAGATTCGAAAAATCTTGATGAAGTAGTAGTTGTAGGCTACGGAACGCAGGCCAAGAAAGACATTACAGGATCTGTGGCTGTAGTAGACACTAAAGACCTTCTTGCATCCAGTGGATCATCAGCATCTCAACAATTACAGGGAAAAGCTGCAGGGGTATATGTTGGACAGTCCGGATCTCCGGGTTCTGCCACAATGGTTCGTATCAGAGGTATAAATACGGTAAATAGTAACGGACCCTTGTATGTAATTGATGGAGTATCAACCCGAAATCAAAACCTAAGTAGTTTAAACCCTAATGACATCGAAAGCATGCAGGTTCTTAAAGATGCCTCGGCAGCTGCTATTTATGGAGCGCAAGCAGCCAACGGTGTTATCTTAATTACAACCAAGAAAGGAACTAAATCTGGACAACCCAAATTAACATACGATGGTTATGTTGGTTTACAGAAAACGACAAGTAAATACGACTTGTTGAATTCTGCTGATCGTTTGGCTATTGAATGGGAAGCTCAACAAAACTCATTTGATATCAGAGGTATCGATGGAACTCCGGAGCATCCGCAATTTGGAAATAAAAAATCTCCAATAATTCCTAATTATCTTATAACAAATGGAGCTCAGGGAAATCAAAATATTGATCCAGCTTCTTATAGCTACCCTTCCAATCAACTTGTTCCTTTTTCTGATACAGACTGGTGGGATGAGGTAGACCGGGTTGCCATGATGCAAAATCATCAAGTAGGTATTTCTGGAGGTACAGAAAAAGGACAATATAATTTGAGTGCCAACTACTTTAAACAAGATGGAACAGTTATTGAATCTTATTATCAGAGATATCAGGTTCGCGCTAATTCGTCTTTTAATGTGCGGGAATGGTTAAGATTTGGAGAAAACTTTACTTATGCATTTACAAAGGATAATGGATTAAGTAATTCAGCCGCCGAATCTAATCCTTATTCGTGGGTATACCGTTCAAGTCCTTGGGTTCCGGTAAGAGATATCCAAGGTAACTATGCCGGTTCTAAAATAACAGGAACAGGTAACTGGCAGAACGTTGTAGCCATGCAAGAAAGAAACAAAGATAATTATTGGACTAATTCACGTGTATTTGGTAATTTGTGGGGAGAGGTTGACTTTATGAAAGGTCTTACTTTAAGAACAAATTTCGGTTTGGATTACACAAACAATTATTCTTATAGAATGGAAAAGAAAAACCTGGAATTTTCCGAAAGTCCAGGTACAAATAATCTGGAAGAACGTTCTGGCTTTAATTTCCGTTGGGTGTGGACCAACACGCTTACCTACACCAAAACATTTGATGAAATACATAAGGTTAATGTAATGGTTGGTACAGAGGCTATCAGAGATGGCTTAGGTCGAAGTATGTTTGGAAAGCGATTTGGTTATTTGATGGAAGATAATGTTGATACGTGGGTACTCAACATGGGAGAAAACGATAGCCGAAAAATTACTGAATCTTCTTATAATGGCGAGTTTGCTCTTTTTGGAATGTTTGGTAGAGCTGATTATAGTTATAAAGACAAATATCTAGTAACAGCAATTGTAAGAAGGGACGGAGTTTCTCGTTTTTCAAGTGCAAATCGATATGGAACATTCCCATCGTTTTCACTAGGATGGCGTATTTCAGAGGAATCATTCATGGAAAATACAGAATCTTGGTTGGATGACCTTAAATTACGCGCCGGATATGGTATGACAGGTAATTCAGAAATGAGTAGGAAAACCAATTATGCATATGAATATGCCACAGCCCCATCAAATACTAATTATGATTTAGGTGGAGGAAACACAGGTTCTTCTGTTGGATTCAGATTGGATAAGTATGGAAACGAAAACACAAAATGGGAAGCCACTCAGATGACTAATATTGGTTTGGATGCTACTATGTTAGGCGGAAAATTTGGAGTAGGTCTTGAGTGGTATTATAAGAAAACTACAGATATGTTGATCGAAGCAGCCTATTCAGGATTATCAAGTGGAGAAATCGGTAAACCCTACCTCAACTATGGAGATATGAAAAATACTGGTTTTGATCTAACGTTTAACTATAGAGATTCACGCGGAGACTGGGCTTGGGATGCAAGTCTAAACATGTCTACTTATAAAAATGAAGTTTTAAAACTTTCTGATGCGGATGACTTTTCTTTGTGGGGTAATGGAGCCAGAATTGATGGTGATCACGTAACGCGTACTACTAAAGGTCATGCAATCTCTGAATTCTATGGATATAATATCCTTGGCTTTTATGAGTCGGCAGAAGATGTGTTGAATTCGCCTCTACCATATGGTGTAGGAAGTAAGGAAGGTTTAAAAGCAGAACAATACATTGGAAAATATAAGTTTGAAGATGTAAATAAAGACGGTAAAATTAATGGTGATGACCGGACATTTATTGGTTCTCCGCATCCAGATCTTATTTTGGGCTTAAATGCAAGTATTCAATATAAGAATTGGGATTTTACAATGTTTTGGTATTCTACAATAGGTAATGACTTGTTTAATAATACTAAATACTTTACCGATTTTCCATTGTTTGGAGGAAATAGATCTACAAGAATGCGTGATTTGTCATGGAGAAAAGGCGCTGATAACTCTAAAGCCGAACTGCCTATTTTGGATTCCAAAGATAGTTGGGGTGGTGCAGTTGCAAGTTCTTACTATGTTGAGGATGCATCTTTCCTAAAATTAAAGAATGTAGTACTAGGATACTCATTACCAAAAAAATGGTTGCAAAAAGCAACAATCTCTAATCTTCGCCTATATGTTCAGGCAGAAAATTTATTAACAATTTCTGGTTATAATGGCCTTGATCCAGAACTTACTAACGCTGATGTAAGTGAAGATAACGGTTCGGATTTAAGACGTGGTATTGATATGGGAGGATGGCCCACCACTTTACGTCTTTTATTTGGAGTAAACTTTGCATTTTAACCTTGAAATAAAAAGAATAAAATTATGAAATATAAATATATAGTAGCACTAAGCTTTCTGACATTTATGTCGTTGGGCTCTTGTGGAGAGGATTTCTTATACAAAGCACCCCAAGGTAGTGTTGACGAAAATGCATTAACAAATGCAAATGGGGTAGACTTATTAGTGACAAATACATATGCGAATTTAACGGAAAACGATTGGGGCGCATCTGTATTCAATTGGACATTTGGTGGAATGTACGGAGGTGATGCCAACAAAGGATCGGATGCCAATGACCAGTCTGTTCTTAATACCATGGAATTGTATACTACATTAGCATCTAACGGTTACATTGATCAAAAATGGCGTTGGGTTTACAAGGGAGTAAAGCGTGCAAATAAAGCTATTCAGGTAATGGCGAATGTAACTGATATGCCAGAAGCAGTACGCAAATCCAGAACTGGAGAATTGAAATTCTTAAGGGCGTTATTTTATTTTGAAGGAATTAAAGTTTTTGGTCCTTTTATTCCTTGGGTAGATGAAGCCATTACAGAGAATAATCCCCTTATACATAATGATAAAGATATTTACTCAAATGTCCTTGCAGATCTTGATGATGCAATAACTAATCTACCCAACACTCAAGATACTCCGGGTAGAGTAAATGTTTGGGCTGCTAAGGCATTAAAGGCAAAAATATTAATGCAAAAGGGTGATATGGCTGCTGCTAAGCCAATTTTAAAGGATGTTATTGAAAACGGAAAAACATCAAATGGATTAGCTTATGGATTGGAAGATGATTTAGATGCCAATTTCAGTTCATATACGGATAATGGAAAAGAATCAATTTTTGCAGTTCAATTCTCCGTGGATACGAATAATAATGGAAATGTTGGAATGTCTCTATGTTATCCTCACGGAGGTTCTGGAGCTCCTGGTGGTTGCTGTGGTTTTTATCAACCATCAAATGAGTTAGCTAATTCATTCAAAGTAGATGCAAATGGTCTGCCTTTGTTAGATAATTCATACAGAAATGGAGATCCGGTTTCATATCGTAATCCAAGTACAGAAGCTTCAGCTCCGTTGGCTCTAAATAATAATCAAATTCCGGTAGATCCTCGTTTAGACTTTGCGATTGGTCGTTTTGGTATTCCGTATAAAGATTGGGGTACCCCAAAAAATGGTTGGGTTCGCGACGCAGCTAATGGTGGCATTTATCTTCCAAAAAAACATGTGTATAGCAAGGCAGAAGAAGAAGCTGGACTAGCAAGCGGAGGCTTTAGTGATGGTTGGGCTCCGGGTTCTGCAATGAATTTACAATATCTAAGCTTAAGAGATTGTATTTTATTGTACGCAGAATGTTTAGCAAATGATGGTGAGCTTTCTCAAGCTATGAATCAAGTTAACAAGATTCGTACACGTGCAGGATTGGAACCTAATATAATTAAAATTAATGGTGTTCCTGCAGCAAATTACAAAATTGCAACTTATCCTACAACTCACGCAGCCTTTACGGATAAAGCAACTTGTATCAAAGCAGTTCGTATGGAGCGTAAGCTTGAATTGGCTATGGAAGGTCAGCGTTGGTTCGACTTGTCTCGTTGGGGTGGCGAATACATGGCCGGAGCTGTTAAAGATTATATTGATTTTGAAAAGAAATATCTTGCAAAATTTGCAACAGCTTCTTATCTGCCAGCAGCTAAAACAATGTTCCCAATTCCAGACGTTCAGATTCAAACCATGGGTAATGACGAAAGTGGTAAGCCTTACTTGGTTCAGCCGACTCCTTGGAAATAATTTAAATAAAGTACCTACTAATTAGTAGGTACTTTATAACTACCTTAAGTTTAGTCCAATAAATGATTAATATTATGAAAGCTATATTATCTGTTAAAAAATATTTGTTTATAGTTTTACTTATTGTAAGTTCCTCTGCAATATTTTCGCAAGGTGCATCAATTAGTCCTGATTCAAATAATCCCTTAATTGCTTGTCCCGGTTTTGTAATGAGTTATGATCTTTCTACTTCTGGAAATCCATCTAAGATACAATGGTCCGTTACAGGGGGTAGTATTTCAGGAGCATCGAATTCAAATTCCGTTATAGTAGTTTGGAATAATGTACAAACAGTACCCAATGTAATTCCAAGTGGAACTTTAAAAGTTGATGTTGAATTTAATAATCAAATTGTATCAGCAACTTACGTTCAAAAAATAAAAAGTCTTAATAATGCGACACTAAACCCATTATACTCAGATCAAGGTGATGTTATTAACGTAGGAAGAAAAAATGTTATTCTTAATACTGCCTCAAATTATTTTCCAGGTTATGGAGTAGACCATCCAATCATAAAATATGAGTGGACTTTACCTTCTGGTTGGACAGATGCTAGCGGTTCGTCAGGAACCTTTATTACATATTCTAGTCAAATAAAATTGGTGACTGATGAATTAACTACTGGGACTGTCAAAGTTAGGGGAATAAATGATTGTTCAGTAGTTAATGATTATACAAATTATGCAATAAAAACGATTACTAGGAAAATAAGTTTTACAAATTATCCTCCATATGTAACTTATGGAAAGAAAGTATCTTATAATTTTTCTGTGGAACAATTGCAAGATGCTATTTTTGAATGGAAAGCACCTGCTGGATGGTCAATTAATGGTCAAGGAAATATCCTTGAAGGAACCAATATGAATTCTGTTAGTATTGTTCAAGGTAATTGCTTGACTGATGGGGTTGTAAGTGTTAGGTTAAAGAAAAATAATAAAATATCTGAATGGTTTGTGTGCCCATATCAAGGAGTTAGAATGCCTGAAATTCAATCAAATGTTACAAGTCAATTTCAAAAGGGAAATTTATTTTTAGATGTTGATTCTAATGAAGTAGAATCCATTGTTTGGACAGGAGATGGTCTTAATATTACAAATGGGCAAGGAACGTTAAGTCCTGAAGTTATAATCTCTAAAGCAGGTCTTGTCAAAATTAATGCGGTTTTAAAATTACGCGGATGTTCTGATTATAATACTATAACAAAAGATTTTAATATATCTTCTCCTGCATTTAATATTGCTGGTCCAAATGTTGTGTGTAGTAGTGGTAGATTTACTATAGATAATATTCCCTCAGAGATTTCAATAGAATGGAGTTTTGCGAGCAATAAACTTTTAATTCTTTCTGGACAATACACAAATTCTATTTATGTAAATCAAAATTATGTTAATAGTAGTTATGGGGATGAATTAATTAAAGCAAAGTTATCCTTTATGGGTAATTCAGCTTATATTTACAAATCAACATTTATTGGTTCACCATACATTTCGTCTGTTTCAGGCCCTACAAACGCAACTGTAAATCAAGGTATTTCTTTTACTGCAGATCCAATTTATACGTATGATATATGTGATTATAAATGGTATGTTACTCCTTCTACTGGTGTCACCCAATCTCCATATAGACATACTAATTATATAATATTTTCACAGCCAGGTTATTATACTGTTTCTTGCAGAACTTCAACAACAGCTTGTGGAGCTGCTGGATCTGCAGCAAGTATAAATGTTTCTGTAGGTGGTTATTATATGATGTATCCAAATCCGACATCTGGAACCATCTATGTTACAGAAAAAGTAGTCTCAGAAAATATAAGCGAAGGAGTCACTAGCTTGAATATTATTAACGTTGACTACGAAGTTTATAGTGTAACAAATAACAAACTAGTTCTTGAGGGGAAATTAGATTTAAAAAGTAAGTTAATAGATTTAAATAAGCTGTCAAATGGAAATTATATTTTGAGAATAAAGACTCCAAATGATATGTTTGAGTCACATAAGATTATTATTAATAAGTGACAAGTCAGATCTATTTGTGTGTTTGGAAGTATCTGATATTGAATTATTAATATCTGGTTCAGCCGGAACCTTGGAAATAATAGAATTCTTTTATTGCGAAAAGGGCATCTACGGATGCCCTTTTTTATTTTATATAAGTTTATTTATATCAGCAATAACATTAAAGATGAAGTCTCAGTTTTTATATATGGGAGTATTTCGCTCCCTTTTTTAGTTAAGTGAATATTGTCTGTGAATAAGAAATAACTATCTTTGTGAAATGCCAATATTTAATCTATTAATATAAAGAGATTTATAATGAATACCGATGTGAAAAAACTTAATGCTGTAACAGCAGTTGTATTGGGAGCAAGTGGAAGAGGAAAACTTTATGGAGATTATTCGCTGGAACACCCCGAAGATTTATTGATTGTAGGAATTGCGGAACCTGTGCCTTTACGAAGGGAAATGTATGGAGATAAGTACCATGTTCCAGTAGAGAACCGGTTGGCAACCTGGGAGGAAATGCTTGCTAGACCTAAATTTGCAGATGCAGTGATTATTGCCACTCCGGATCACCTGCATTACGCACCTTGTATGAAAGCGTTGGAGCTGGGATACGATATCTTATTAGAAAAACCAATCGCACAAACCGAAGAAGAATGCCGAAAGCTGGTGGATTATGCCCGCCAGACGGGTAAAATAGTGGGACTTACCCATGTGTTACGCTATTCTCCTTACTTTTTGATGCTTAAGGAGATGGTTGACAGCAAAAAAATTGGAGATTTGGTAAGTATTCAGCACTTCGAGCCGGTTGATCATGTGCACATGAGCCATTCGTATGTACGTGGAAGCTGGAAAGATTCCAAAGCAAGCACTCCATTGGTATTGGCAAAATCAAGTCATGACTTGGATATATTACATTGGATTGTAGGTAAACCATGTAAGAAAGTAGTTGCTTTCGGCGATTTAACTCACTTCAAGGCTGCTAATGCACCTCAAGGAGCTCCACAACGTTGCACAGACGGTTGTCCGGTTGAAGCCGACTGCCCGTTTTCTGCATTAAAAATATATTACCGCGACCGCACCTGGCTTTATGTTTTTGATCTGCCAGAGGATCCGGATAAGCAGGGAGACGTTATTCTCGAAAATCTTAAAAATGGTAACTACGGAAAGTGTGTATACCATTGCAATAATAATCAGCCCGATCATTACACAATGCTTCTGGAATTTGATGGTGGAGTGACGGTTAATTTCTCCATTGAGGCTTTCACATCCTACAGTGGCAGACGTACCCGGATTATGGGAACACGTGGAGACATAGTGGGAGATATGGAACAATTTGTACACACTGATTTTGCTTCCGGCAAATCTGTAACCTATGATGCCCACGCCATGGATGCCCTCAACTACGAAGGTGTAGGACATGGGGGAGGAGATACCGGTATGATCAGGGATTGGATTGAGGCTGTACGTAAACAAGATTCTTCATTGATGTCTACACCGCTGGAAGATTCGCTGGAAAGTCACCTTATGGCTTTTGCTGCCGAGCGTAGCCGGACCAATGATAAGATTGTCTACCTGCGCCCTTTGAAGCATTATCTAGGTCTTTAATAGTGAAATAAAGTTAAATATCGCGAATTTGAGCTGCGAATGTATGTTGTACAACATAAATACCTTATCTTTGCACTGTGTTTTTCATGGTATTAGATTTAAGGTTAGCAATGAAGATTGGTTGTCGGGATGACAACCTTTTCTTTTTTTATACAGATTTATACAGAATCCACCATCTTTTTCTCCTTTTTAATCGAACGTTTAAAGGATATCGCAAAATAATATTACTTTTGTAGATACATTTTAGAATTTAAACGATAAAGTTGTGGAAAAAAAAATCAAATTACGTGTTCAGGGATTAACTAACAGTCAGGTTCAATCAGGAGCTTATGCATTAATACTAGCAGAAGAAGATGGCAATCGCCGTATTCCTGTGATTGTAGGAACTCCCGAAGCCCAATCGATTGCTATTGCTCTCGAGTATATTACTCCCCCCCGTCCATTAACGCACGATTTATTTGTAAGTTTTGCTACTGCTTTTGATATAAAACTGAAAGAAGTTTATATATATAAATTTGAAGAAGGCATTTTCTATTCAGAGTTACTGTTTACAGACGGTAAACGAGAGGTTCCGGTAGATTCTCGAACATCGGATGCAATAGCCATCGCTTTACGAGCTAAATGTGATATTTATGTATCTGAATCAATCATGATTGAAGCCGGAGTTGTACTGGATGAAGATGTAGAAGATAATGCTGAAGAAGATTTTGAAGACGACGACGATGACCTGATGGCTATGGATCCGGATGAGATAAAGGATGATGAAGCCCTGAAAAGATGGTTGGGATTAATTGATGACGAAGAATTAAACAAACGTCTTGAAGAGGCAGTGCAGGATGAAAATTACGAGCATGCCAAAATGTATCAGGATGAGATACGTCGCCGTAAAAAGGATAAGGAAGAAACCGAATAAACAAAACATGTATGGTCGCATCAACCGGCGGATTTGGAATTGAATCGCTCCTGCGAGGTGTAGTAGGCATTATAACAGTGCTTGCAGTTTCATATTTAATGAGCTCAAACCGTAAAAAAATTGACTGGAAACTGGTGGGAAGCGGACTCCTGATTCAGTTTGTCCTGGCTTTATCCGTTCTTTATGTACCTTTTGTAGGTACACTCTTCGAGCTCCTTGGCAAAGCATTTATCAAGTTGATGGACTTTACGCAAGCCGGTGTTGGTTTTCTTTTAGGCCCGTATGCGACAAAAAGCAATGGATTTATCTTCCTTATACATTCGATGCCGGTTATCATTTTCTTTACAGCCATCGTTTCTTTATTTTATCATTGGGGAATTATCCAGCGTGTAGTTGGTGCATTCTCCTGGGTACTCAGAAAATTTATGAATGTATCCGGTGCCGAAGGGCTGGTTGTTTCGGGTAATATTTTTATGGGAATGACCGAGTCGCCTGTATTGATCAAGAATTATCTGCCCTCAATGAATCGTTCCGAAATATTTCTGGTAATGGTTGCAGGGATGGGTACGATAGCCGGTTCGGTGATGGCAACCTATATCGGGATGCTTTCTGGAGGAGATCCGGCTGCTCGTTTGCTTTTTGCCAAACATTTATTGTCGGCTTCGGTGATGGCTGCCCCCGGCTCTATTGTAATTGCCAAGATGTTATGTCCGCAAACCGAGCCGGTTACCGAACAGGAGGTGAAGGTTTCTTTAGAGAATCAACATCACAATATATTGGAAGCATTGGCCTCGGGTACTTCGGTTGGAATAAAATTGGTAGTAAACATTGCGGCGATGCTGTTGGTGTTTATTTCTATGGTTGCACTTCTGAATTATGTATCAGAAGGACTTATAGGGAAATACACCGGACTAAATGATTGGGTGGTATCCGTTACCGATGGCAAGCAGCAGGGTTTCACATTTCAATTTATCTTAGGAATAATCCTCTCTCCATTTATGTGGTTGATAGGTGTGCCTTTTGATGATATGATGCTGGTAGGTTCCTTATTAGGACAGAAAACAATTCTGAATGAATTTGTTGCCTATTTTCAGTTGCAACAATGGAAAGATGCCGGGTTATTTGTATATGAAAAGTCCATAATCATGTCGACCTACATCCTTTGCGGATTTGCTAATATATCATCCATCGGTATACTTTTAGGAGGACTTGGAGTTCTTACTCCCAATAAACAAAATTTGATAAGCAAACTAGGAATTCCAACCATGATCGGCGGAGCTTTGGTTTCCATAATGTCGGCAACCATGGTAGGAATGATTTTAGGATAAAAGAGATTTATGCAAATATTTTATACGCCGGACATAGCTGTAAATACAGAGTTGCCGGATGAGGAAGGGCAGCATGCCATTCGTGTACTCCGGTTAAGCGAAGGAGCCGAAATACTACTTACAGACGGTAAAGGAACATTTTATAAAGCAGCTATTGGTGTTGCCAATGCTAAGCATTGTCGTGTTGATATTCTTGAACAATGGTCGCCAGGCAAACTATGGGACTTTACATTGCATATAGCCGTTGCCCCAACCAAAAATATGGATAGGCTGGAATGGTTTGCAGAAAAAGCAACCGAGATAGGTATTGATGCCATAACCTGTTTAAATTGCCGCTATTCGGAACGTAAGGAGGTAAAGCCGGCCCGTATCGAGAAGATACTGGTTAGTGCTATGAAGCAATCGCAAAAAGCAACATTACCAGTATTAACCGGAATGACCGACTTTAAGACGTTTGTTTCTCAACCATTCGACGGACGCAAATTTATTGCTCATTGTAATGAGGGCGAAAAGCCATTGATAAAACAGATCTATAATCCGGGAGAATCTGCCCTGGTCCTGATCGGACCCGAAGGCGATTTCAGTCCGGAAGAGGTTACATTGGCACTGCATAACGGCTTTGAACCAATATCTTTAGGAGAGAGCCGACTCAGAACGGAGACTGCCGCTCTTGTAGCCTGTCATACCTTGCATGTACTAAATCAATAAACGTTATTTTTCAGAGTGTTTAGCGATGTGAATCGTCTAATTCATTATTTATTTTCTTGTTTTAATGTATTTTAGTTATTTATTTAGATGTACAGATAAATAAAACCTTAGATTTGGAATTATTATTTTGTAGTGATCAATTAAATTGTTTTGATTTAGATTGTTCATTCCCTAATATATACATGAATACACCTAAAACAAGATTGTAAAGATGAAACCAAAATGTGTAGCTTTAGCCTTATTTCTGTTTTGTACGACCTTTCTAAATGCCGGAATTGACAATTCTTTCATAATAAATGGGTCTGTAGACAAGCAGTATGATAATCAGACCGTGCGTTTATCTCTTGTAACTCCGGATAGTCTGATTGCTATATCGGTCGATACAATAAAAGACGGACAATTTATTTTAAAAGGAGCCCAGAACCTGAATCATATAGCTTTAGTAGAGCTTAACGACCCTAAATCAAAATTCAGCTGCGATGTATTTTTGGAACAAGGAAATATAAGCGTTTCTCTTGATAGTACGAGCTTTGTAACCGGAACTCCTCTCAATGATTTATATCAAAATTACATGAGTTATTCACGTATGATAGATGAAGTAGTCATGAAAGAATACCGGACCAATATCGAAAATAAGGAGAATCCTCAAACTGAACATTTTGATTCATTGATGATTAAAAGAGCTCAGTTTAAAAGTCAGTTCCAAATCCGAAACATCCATAATATTGTAGGTAAAACCGTATATGTAAGGGAAGTAGGGACATTTTGGGATCCATTATTCTTTCAAAACTATGATTTGATACCATCGGATGTTAAAGAAAATCCAAATGTAGTACGTTATGCATCCGTAAGAAAAGAGATGGATGAGATGCAAACAAAAATATCCCTCGAAATAGGAACAAAATTAAAAGATACCCAATTTACCACTGTAAGTAAAGACAAAGCAATGATATCAGATTTCATTAAGAATTCGGAGTATTTATATATTGATATCTGGGCTTCGTGGTGCGCTCCCTGTATCCGAGAGTTTCCTAATCTTAAAAAAATACATGACAAGTATAAAGAAAAAGGATTAAATGTCTTGCTGATTTCTATCGACAAAGACTATGACGCATGGATCAGTGCAATAAGTAGCAACCAGATTGGTTTTGCCAATCTGGTTGATCAGACAGAGGGGCAAAAGTTACATAATGTTTTTGCCTTTGGTATGATTCCCCACGGTATACTTCTGGACAAAAATGGTATTATCCTTGCCAATCAACTAAGAACAGAAGGTTTAATTAAGAAAATGAGAGAGATTTATGGTGATTAATAAAAGAACCCTCATCAACTTTGTTTTTTACAAATACCTGTGCTTGCGTTGACAGGCCGGATTAGAGCGTAATCTCCATTACCGTACATTGTTTATGGAGTTCTTTACGGTGTCGTGTTTTGTTTTAAGCACAGAGCTGATCGAATATGTTTTTCCCTCAATTTGAATCGTTCCTTCTACTTTATAGGTCTGGGGGGCTACCTTTACCATTTGCCTTGTAAGCGAAACGGGGAAAAGTTCCTTGCTATCCGTATTCATCTCTTTTTGCTGAAGCCCTTGGTTTACCTTTTCACCAAAGGTGGCTCCCTGGGTTTGTTTGGGAACCGTTACGTTCATCGAGATACGGTTGGGCATGGAGTTGTTTGTATTTATTCTTTCCGCTTCGATGTTTAGCCAAAGATTTTCAGGAATGAGGGCTATCACCTTTTCTCCGTTTTCGTTTTCAACAATTATACCGTAGGTTCGCATGGTTTGGGTTGAAAGCTCTTTGGTTATTGTAATGGGCTTATGTTGTCGTTTCCCGGTAGCCATGCCACTGGCGTGATCGCGGGCGGTTACTATCTTCAAGTCATTTCTGAAGAGGTTTTCCTGCTCTTGATTATCGAATACCCATTCGATTACTACCGGTTCCAACTCGATAACTTCGAAAACGATTTTGGGAACATTCTCTTTGTCCAACATTCCATCACAATCGTTGTCCCGTCCGTCAAAATTCGCCTTTTGGCCCATTTGGCGGGAGGCCTGTTCCATATTCGTACTCTTTCCAATCGCTTTCGAGAGCGTATTTTGCGGATAAACGTACAAGCTACCCAGCAACAAAATAATCGTTATGCTCAAAGTTTTCATAATACCGTGCATGAATTGTTAATTAATTGGGTGCATATTCTCTTATATATTATGTATAACAATTCCGCTGATCATTTGGATTGAATTACTTCCTCCAAAAATACAGAAGGGTGTTTTTACATCGGTAACATCAGGGAGGTCAGATATAGTTTTTACTTAAATTAATGACTCCGGACAAATTGCTAAGAGTATAATAATTAGCCACTTTGTTTGGAGAACCAGTTAAAATAGGTTAGATTTGTAACTTCCGGTTAACTTTATATAGCTAATATGATAACACGTAGAGATTTCTTAAAGATGGCAGGTACGGCCTCTGTTGTGGGAGCGCTTAAGCCTGATTTTGCATTTGCCGATGTGATGAATACTTTTTCGGAGGTTAATAAACTCCCCAGGTGGAGAGGTTTTAATTTACTCGATTTCTTTTCGCCGGTGAAACGGGGTCCTAATGATTGGAACGCATCTCTGACTACCGAAAACGATTTTAAATGGATGGCGGACTGGGGTTTTGATTTTGTTCGTATTCCGATGGCATACCCCTCATATCTGCAGTTTGATCCTAAAGGCGATCCTAACAAACGAATTACAAAAGAAGAGGTTCTTCAGTTTGATGAATCTGCCATCGAAAGAGTAGATCATCTGATAACAAAAGCAAACCAGCACGGCTTACATGTAAGTCTGAATCTCCACCGTGCTCCCGGCTTTTGTATCAATGCGGGTTTTCATGAGCCCTATAATTTGTGGCGTGATAAAGAAGCGCAGGAAGCTCTGTATGCCCATTGGGAAATGTGGGCCAAGCGGTATAAAGGCATTTCGTCCAAACTACTTAGTTTTGATTTATTGAACGAACCCTGTGCTCCGGTGGACATGAACGACCAGCACACCCAGAAGCCTCCCGTAGACGGAGCTATTTACAGACAAGTAGCCGAAGGTTGCCTGCGTGTAATTAAAGAGCAGAACCAAAGCAGGCTGGTTGTTGCCGACGGGAATGGAGGCGGCTCGTTTGTTGTTCCGGAGCTGACAGATCTACCTTTGGCACAGAGTTGCCGTGGTTACTATCCTCATTACATATCTCATTACCGGGCTTCGTGGGTTTGGAAAAATCCGGACGATTCGCCTGCGGTTGAATGGCCCGGAGTAATTAATGGCGAAACATTTAACAGGGAGGTGTTGCAGGCCTTTTACAAACCTTGGCTCGATCTGGCAAAAAGCGGCGTTGGAGTTCATTGCGGCGAGTGCGGTTGTTATCGCGAAACGCCTCACGACGTATTTCTTCGTTGGTTTGAAGATCAGATAAGTATCTTTACAGAGCATCAGATCGGTTACGCATTATGGAATTTCCGTGGCGATTTCGGTATCCTCGACTCTAATAGAAAGGATGTGAAATACAAAGACTGGTACGGTCATCAGTTGGATGAGAAAATGCTTCAGCTGTTACAGAAATATTGATTCCAACAGAAAGAATGGTCTTTGAATAGATTCAAGCGCCTTTATTGGGTTTGCACACCAATATTTTGATGAGAATGATAATAAAAGAGGGATGTTTTAATAACAGGAAACATCCCTCTTTATTATATTTAAATGCGATACATTCTTTTATTTAAGATGTTCACGAAAGAATGTCTCTAATTTGTTGAAAGGAATTACATCAGATCTGTCATACAGATCAACGTGATTGGCATTCAGAATAATCATCAGCTCTTTAGGTTCTGCTGCCGCTTGGTAAATATCTTCGCTGAAGTATCGGGAATGCGCATTTTCGCCGGCAATCAATAGGATTGGTCTGGGTGAAATTTCCTTGATATAAGTAAGTAATGGCATATTCATGAAAGACAGCGCACTGGTTATGGCCCAGGCTCCGTTTGAATTGAGTGAACGTTCGTGAAACCCCCGTTCGGTACGGTAGTAGTCGAAAAACTCCCTGGTAACCGGATCAGCATTTGCCTCAAGCTTTTCGGGCAGGTTACGCGGACCGTAAGTTGCAGATCCCTTTTCGGCATCAAGCCATCTTTGCTCACCCAGCTTTTCAAGAATCTGACTGCGTTGTTTGGCTGTAAGAGCATCGTTCAGACCCTTAGCCATTGTGCGAGACATATCATACATACTGGTAGTTGCAACCGCTTTGATACGTTTGTCGACTGCCGCAGCATTCAGTCCCATCCCCCCGAAACCACAAATACCTATAATTCCAATACGATTTCGATCCACAAACTTTTGAATACCCAGATAATCTACAGCTGCACTAAAATCTTCCGAATTGATATCCGGCGAAGCCACACCACGAGGCTCTCCACCACTTTCTCCTGTATATGAGGGATCGAAAGCTATTGTAACGAATCCGCGTTCGGCCATTGTTTGAGCGTACAATCCGGATGACTGTTCCTTTACTGCGCCAAAAGGCCCACTAACTGCAATTGCAGCCAAAGGTTGGTCGTTTCGGTTCTTGGGCAGATATAAATCTGCAACAAGGGTAATGCCGTAGCGGTTTTTAAAACTAACTTTCTCTCTGGTTACTTTTTCACTCAGCTTAAACGTGTAATGTTCTGTATTCATACGATCTGATTTTTGAGTTGACTTTGTTTGCCCGTTCACAGGTGTCAAAAAGGGGCATAATAAAAGTATTATTGATGCTATTCTTCTCATATCCGAAAATTTAATTGTTAATAAATTGATTTAATAAGTTTGGCCGGTACTCCGCCTACCACAACATTGTCCGGTACATCTTTAGATACTACCGATCCTGCTGCAACTACGGCATTTTGTCCTACGGTTACTCCTGGAAGAATAGTTGATCCGGCTCCAATCCACGCCCTTCGTTTTAGAGTGATGGGTTTGGCAATAAGTGCTTTCCGGTCTTCGGGATCCAGCGGATGATTCTCTGTAATAAGATTTACTTTCGGACCAATTAATACTTCATCATCAATATATATACCACCCATATCCAAAAAAGAGCAGGCATGATTTATAAATACGTTTTTACCAATATGAATAAATCTGCCAAAATTGGTGTAAAATGGAGGAAAGATGATGGTGCTTTTATCAATTGGCTTATCAATAATTTCTGAAAGTATATTCCGAACAAGATCTATATTGCCCGAACTATTCATTTTTTGAGCCAATCCCATTGTGCTATTTACTACCTGGCTTATTTTATGATACTCCGGATCGTTTAGGCGTACAGCTTTACCTGCTAGCAATCTGTCGAAAATATTCTCTTCGTTTCCAAACGTTATACTCTTCATCCTGTATTATTAATTTCTTTTTAAGCGAACTGTTTATTTCCCCTGATTTATATTGCAAATTTCGTCTTATTAGCTTGCGTTCGTGTTATACTTAATACGGGTGTTTTTACCATTTTTACTGATTATGAATTATATATAGGTGTTTAGATTTGAGGATTGCTATATTTGTATCATTAAATCAATGGATATGGATGAAATAAAACGAATAGACAGGGTGCAAGATTATAACGAATACATTGGTGTAGATACGTTACATCCCTTGGTAAGTGTAATTAAGTTTAATGAAATCCCGGCTGTTATCAGTTACAAGATGTATCTGGGTATATATGCTGTATTCCTGAAAAACATCAAATGCGGCAACATAACCTATGGTTGCCAGCCTTACGATTACGAAGATGGTACATTGGTTTTTGTATCTCCAGGCCAGGTTTACGGAATTGATAGTAAAGGAGTTTCTGTGAAGCCTTCCGGATATGCTTTGGTTTTTCATCCGGATCTGATAAAAGGAACTTCGTTAGGAAAAAACATAAAGGAGTATTCGTTTTTCTCTTACGAAACTAATGAAGCTTTGCATCTTTCCAAAAAAGAAAGAAAAACTATCGTAGATTGTCTGGAGAAAATTGCCGAAGAAATAGAACAAAATATAGACAAGCACAGCAAGACTCTTATTGTTTCCAACATAGAGCTTTTCCTAAATTATTGCATGCGCTTTTACGATCGTCAGTTTATTACACGAAATAATGAAAATAAAGATATACTGATGAGGTTTGAAAATCTGCTCGACGACTATTTTAAATCAGGAAAAGCCGAGCAGATGGGGTTGCCAAGTGTAAGTTGGTGCGCAGAACAATTGTTTTTATCTCCCAATTACTTTGGTGATCTGATTAAGAAGGTAACTGGAAATACGGCTTTGGATTATATTCAATGTAAATTGATTGATGAAGCCAAAGAGAGAATATTTGACCATTCAAAAACTATCAATGATATTGCAGCCGGACTCGGATTCAAATATCAACAACATTTCACCCGCTTGTTTAAGCAGAAAGTTGGCGTAACACCCAACGATTACCGGACTATGAATTGAAAACTTTGATGGGGTACATTTTATAGTTTTTACTTATATCTAATAATAGTAAAATGATAAATAAATTCTTATAGTCACGTTATAAATACCACAAATATGGTGGAATTTGCGATGACTGTATTGCAAAATCCATTAAACTTTAACAATTAAAGATATGAGCAAAGTTATTAATGCATACGCTAAAATGAAAAACAAAAACGGTAAGGACACTATCATTCTGTTTCATGTAGGAGATGGCTTCAACGCCTATCTTGATTATTCAAAAGTGGTTTCAGAAATTACCGCTATATAGAGAGATCGACTACCAATCACAGTACTTCGTGATATACAAAACGGTTGTACCAGAAGATATGTGTGAGGAAGTAGTAAACAAAATTCTGGATGCAGGGCATGCCATCTGCGTTTCGGAAGTAATCGGAAATGACGGTACTTACGTATTAACAAATTAATAAATGGACAGATTCGGGGTTCTATTATTAGCAATAGGGGTTTATATAAAGCCCCTATTAGTTTTTTTATCTTTACAGCTTTCTGTATATCGGAGTGCACAGACACAACGGACCCTCTTGATAAGGCTGGGGATGTAAAATACAAAGACTGGTACGGTGATCAGTTGGATGAGAAAATGCTTCAGCTGTTACAAAAATATTGATTCTATTGGAAAGAATGGTTTTTGAATAGATTCAAGTGCCTTTATTGGGTTTGCACACCAATATTTTGATGAGAATGATAATACAAGAGGGATGTTTCAATAACAGGAAACATCCTTCTTGTATTATTACATTTAATAGTTATGCGTTCTTTCCAATTTTCGTTATCATTCAAAGTATGTTTTTATATACGAATAGATAAGCAACAGTTGCAAGGATTAAAGCTGCAATAGCGATGTACATAAATAATACAAGTGCGTATGGCATATTATAAAATCGGGAAAACTCTCTCTTCTTATTATATTTCTCTATAATTCTGCTATATCTTTTATTATATCGATAATAAAAATACAATAATCCAACAAATGAAAAGCTAAATATTATCTTAGAGAACGTTCCCAAATGATAATTTTCAATATGAAATAGCTTGATAACAATTATACAAAGAGATACCAGATTCGAGGCAAGACAAAATGCGACAGGAAAAACGCCTCCTAAGATTGGTATATCTGCATAATTCCGACTTTTTATACCTTGTTTATAAGCCGCATAAAAAAGAAAATCGTAAAAAAACATTTTAGTTTACTTATTTAGATTGTTTTAGTATCCATACAAATCACCACCCTCTATATGAATTGTTTTACAAATGTATGAAAACCATATATTAAACATAAAGTTCTTCGGTAATTCTTCTCTATAAAGCAAAAAATGCATAGGCTCTCTGTACAATTGTTTATGTTTTTGAAACATTATTTTCGTTGGCGAACAAAATGGAAATGGGTATGATTTTGCTTATTGATGCAACGTTTTTAGCGGATAATGCATCCTAATGGGTGTATGTTAAATTAAACGCAATAAAATGAAAGTAAATTTATCTGTTATTACCCTGAGTTTGGGGTTGCTAATTTTAGCACCCGGATGTTCAACATCCAAAATGAAGAACAATACTGCAATTGAAGGTCGCGAATGGAGTTTGGTTTCCGTACAATCTAAAGATGGTTCAACCAAACTTACTCCGGCTGAAGACCAGCAGCCTACACTTTCGATATTGCAGGGAAGGGTGAGTGGCTCTGCCGGTTGTAACCGAATTATGGGTTCGGTCGTTGTTGAAGGTAATAAGTTGAAATTTGATAAAGTAGCTACAACCATGATGCTTTGTCCGGATGCTATGAACCTGGAAGATGCCGTGCTTAATGTATTGGGACTGGCCAACAACTATAAGGTTACTGGTACAACGCTCGAACTTAAGAAGGATTCTGAAGTTCTTGCTGTATATAAGATCAAATAAATTATACAGCGTTCATTGCCAAGCAGTGCTTTATCTAAATTCCTTAAGGGAAGTAACTGGTTGCCTGCGATGAACTAATTATTTGCTAACGAATACTTATTCGTTTGACAGCTGTTGAATGCAAGTTCAACAGCTGTGTACTTTGCGTTCAACAGATGACAAACGCAAAGTACACAATTGTTGAATGAATAGTTCTCCTAAGAGAAGAAAATAAAAGTCTTAACAGAAGGAACTAATTGATAGGGAGAAATCTATAGTTGCCCACTAGTGGGGCTTGATAAGTGGTATTTTATTACGGAATCAGCTCTAGCTCCATGATTGGGGGATGTGATAGATGACACATGCTGACAGATGGAAAAACGCCATCTGTCATTGATTATATCTCTGCCATTCAGTTGGTTGAACGATAAAAATGATAGATGACACTTAGTTTTGCGAAAATCAGAAACAAACGAGAGGCTGAACCTTTTTTTAAGTGTTCAGCCTCTCTATCTATTTTAAGTATGTCTGGTTTGCTTACAGCGCCATTTGTATTATTCCCACTCGATTGTTGCGGGTGGTTTAGAGCTGATGTCGTAAACAACGCGGTTTACACCTTTTACCTTGTTTATGATTTCGTTCGAAACTTTAGCAAGGAAATCGTAAGGAAGCTGAGCCCAGTCGGCCGTCATGGCATCGGTAGAGGTTACAGCACGTAAAGCGATTGTATACTCGTATGTACGTTCGTCGCCCATTACACCTACCGAACGAACCGGCAGCAAGATAGATCCAGCCTGCCAGATCTTATCGTACAATCCCCATTCGCGCATCAATGAAATATAGATATCATCTGCATTCTGAAGGATTTCGATTTTCTCCGGAGTGATTTCGCCCAATACACGGATTCCAAGACCCGGTCCCGGGAATGGATGACGTTTAATTAGGTTTGGCATCATGCCCAGCTCGTTACCCACACGACGAACTTCGTCTTTAAACAACAGTCGCAATGGTTCAACCAATTTAAGTTTCATGGTATCGGGCAGACCACCTACGTTATGGTGACTCTTAATTACCGTTCCGGTGATTGAAAGAGATTCGATCACGTCCGGATAAATAGTTCCTTGTCCCAGCCACTTGATATCTTTAAGCTTCTTGGCCTCTTCGTCGAATACGTCGATAAAGCCTTTACCAATAATCTTACGTTTTTGTTCAGGATCGGTTACGCCATGCAGTTCGCGGTAGAATTTTTCTTTCGCATTCACACCGATAACATTAAGTCCCAGGTGTTCGTAATCGTCCATCACCTTTTCAAATTCATTTTTACGGAGCAAACCGTGGTCAACGAATATACAGGTAAGGTTTTTTCCGATCGCCTTGTTAAGCAGAACAGCCGTTACAGACGAGTCAACACCTCCCGACAATGCCAGGATCACTTTGTCGTCTCCCAATTGTTTTTTCAATTCGGCCACTGTAGACTCGATGAAAGAAGCCGGAGTCCAGTCTTTTGCACATCCGCAGATAGAAAGGAAGTTGTCCAGAATCTTAGTACCGTCTGTTGTATGGAATACTTCCGGATGGAACTGTACACCCCAGGTCTGCTCGCCTTCAATGTGATATGCTGCAGCCGGAACGTCGTTTGTGCTGGCTACAATTTTGAATGAAGAGGGAAGAACCGTAATGGTATCTCCGTGCGACATCCAAACCTGCGAACCTGCTTCAATACCCTTTAATAATGGGTCGTTGCCGTTAATAGAACCAAGATTAGCCCGACCGTATTCACGAGAGTCGCCCGATTCTACTTTTCCGCCCGATGTATATGCTAAGAATTGTGCGCCATAGCAAATGCCAAGTACCGGGTATTTCCCTCTGATTTCAGATAAATCGGCCTTGAACGCTGTTTCGTCATTTACCGAGTAAGGGCTACCTGAAAGAATCACCCCTTTCACGTCCGATGCATCTTCCGGGAAATGGTTGTAGGGAACAATCTCACAATACATATTTAACTCTCTGAGTCTGCGTCCGATCAGCTGAGTTGTTTGCGAGCCAAAATCAAGAATAATAATTTTCTCGTGCATGCAATAAGTGTTTAATTGAGTGGCGCAAAGTTAGCAATAAAAAATGATACCATAAAAACTCCTTTACCACAAATTAAAGCTAAGGTTGGAAGCAATTGTTAACAAGTCCTTAAAAATGTGTAAATATAAGGCAAAAGAGTTTTCTGCAATGGATTAAAGTGTACCTTTGCATGATCTTTTTAGTGACTCTTATAACGAACTATGGATACAGAAAAGAAAGAGATTAAACGAATCAATAAGCTTACTTTGCTTATAATGGCTGTGGTTGTGTTGTTGTTGCTTGTAGCAGGTGGTGGATATTATATATATAACCAAAAACAACAGATGAGTGAGATGACGCAAGCGTTTGTGCTTGAAAAGGAATCCCTCGAAGACGAGTTTAATGATCTGTCTCTTCAGTACGAAGGGTATAAGTTCAGTGTAGGGAACGACTCCCTGCTTTCCCTGCTGTCTACAGAGCAGGGCAAGGTTCAGCGTCTGCTTGAAGAGTTGCGTACCGTTAAGGCTACCAATGCCAGCCGTATCAATCAGCTTAAAAAAGAATTGGAAACATTACGTAAGGTAATGCGCAACTATGTAATCCAGATTGACTCATTGAATACCGCCAATCAAATTCTGAAAGAAGAAAACAAGCAGGTAATTAAAAAATACGAGCAGGTTTCAAGTTCGGCTACCAAACTAAAGGAAGAAAAAGAGAAACTGGCAGAACGTGTTACATTGGCTTCACGACTGGATGCTACCGATATATCGGTTACCCCAACCAACAGTCGTGGAAAGAAAATGACTAAGATTAAACGGATGGAACAGTTTGTTATTAACTTTAAACTGGCCAAAAATATAACAGCTCCTGTTGGCGAAAAGGTAGTTTACCTCCGTATAATGAAACCGGACGACGATGTATTGGTGAAAAGCCGAGCAGATGTGTTTGTGTTTGAAAACAAAGAGATCAATTACTCCATAAAGAAACTGGTTGAATACGAAGGCGAAGATTTGCCGATAACCGTGTACTGGAAGATAGAGGAATTTCTTTCGCCGGGTACCTACCGGGTGGATGTGTTTGCCGACGGCAATCATATCGGAAAGAAAACCTTTGTACTGGAGGAGTAGTTACGATGAATCCTACCGATCCTTTCGTACAACTGTATGGGCATCTGGATGCAGCTCTGCTGGCCGACGAACAGTTTGTAAGCGAGTTTAAGAACAGCGCCACCTTGCTTAAGGTACAAAAAGGAGATTACCTTCTCAGAGCAGGTGAGGTCTGCTCTGAGGGTTACTTTATAAATAAAGGCCTGTTTCTGCACCTGTTTATCAACGATCAGGGCAACGAAAGTGTGATGGGGTTTTCCGTAGATAATTTCTATCCCTTTCTTTCTTCCATTTCCTACTTTACCCAAACGCCTTCCGATTTCGAGATTCTGGCAATGGAAGATGCCGAGCTGATCTGTATCTCGCGGACTCAGATCGAAATGTTATCGTCAAGATATCCACTGTTCGCCTCTTTCTATCAGCGGGTGATGATGATGGTTATTTCCAAGATCTATACAATGTATGCAGCCCGCCAGTCCCACACGGCAGAAGGGTTTATGGAATACCTTTACAATGAATACATATGGATTGTAAACAGAGTTCCAGATAAGTACATCGCCCGTTTTATGGGTATCAGCAATGCCTGGTACTGCAAGCTAAAGAAACGTCTTTTCGATTCGGGCAAGGTTTAACACCCTCCAATAACTCTCTTTATTGCACCATTTTATCCGAAATTGAATTACTTCAATTTATTCTATCCCGCAATCAAGTAATTTTGCGGCGGAATATGTATATTTGAACAATTAGAATAAAATTTGAATGAAATGAAAAGAGCCTTTGTATTGTCATTAGCATTATTGGCCTCTGCCTTCGTGTACGGTCAGCGTACACTTACGCTTGATGAGTGCAGGAGTCTGGCCATTCAAAACAACAAAGAATTACAGATAGCCGGCGAGAAGGTGCGCGTTGCAGGTTACGATAAACAGGCGGCGTTGACCAAGTATTTTCCGCAGGTTTCCGCAATGGGTACCTATATGCGGAATCAGAAAGATATCAATTTGCTGGATGATAAGACGGTTGCCGGTCTGGGTAAATTGTTGCCAATTGATGTAGGTGCGTTTACCCATCTTGACATTCAGGATGTTTGGTTGGGTAATGTCTCGCTGGTACAACCGGTATTTATGGGTGGTAAGATAATCGCCTATAACCAGATTACAAAGTATGCCAAGGAGTTGGCCCAGTCCATGAACGACCTGAAGCTGCAGGATGTAATCTATAAAACAGACGAAGCATACTGGCAGGTGGTTTCGCTGGTTAACAAGAAGAAGTTGGCCGACTCGTATGTATCTCTTCTCCGCAAAATGGATACCGATGTTCAGGCATTGATAGAGGAGGGGGTAGCTACACAGGTAGACGGAATGTCAGTGCGTGTAAAGCTGAATCAGGCAGAGATGGCGCAGACCAAAGTAGATAATGGGTTGGCTCTTTCGCGTATGGCGTTGGCACAGTTATGTGGATTGCCATTGGAAGAGTCGCTTGCATTGGCCGATGAGAATATTGAATCGCTGCCCGAAAGCGCCTCTTCATCAAGTTCTTTTAGTGTGGAAGAGGCCTTTATCAACCGCCAGGAGCTTAAGAGCCTGGATTATGCTGTACGTATTTATAAAAAGAAAGAAAAGATTGCTTTGGCCGAACATTTGCCCAGCGTAGCGCTTACGGCAAATTACCTGGTAACCAATCCGAATTCGTTTAATGGCTTCAAAAATGATTTTGGTGGTATGTTTAATGTAGGTGTAGCGGTTCAGGTTCCTATATCCGGATGGTGGGAAGGCACATACAAACGGAATGCTGCCCGGGCGGAGACTCACATTAAGCAACTGGAGCTGGATGATGCCAAGGAAAAAATAGAGCTGCAGGTAAATCAATCGGTCTACAAGGTGAACGAAGCCGGTAAAAAATTAACAGCCTCGTCCCGCAATAAAGAAAAGGCCGAAGAAAATCTGCGTCATGCTACCATCGGTTTCGAAGAAGGGGTTATTCCTGCCCTAAATCTCATGGAGGCACAGACAGCCTGGGTAGAGGCTCAGTCTGATTTAATTGATGCACAGATAGAGGTTAAACTTACCGATGTATATTTGTCAAAGGCCCTTGGACGGCTATCTTCAACTACAAATAATAAATGATAAAACTATAGAGCGATGAACGAGCATAAGAAATTTTCAATCAATAACATGATGTTGGCATTTATCACGGTGATAGTCGTGATTGGTTTGGTGGCGTTGGCCGGATTCTTTTTGCTTACTCCTCCCGAAGAGGTGATTATGGGGCAGGCCGAAGCAACCGAAATCAGGATTTCGGGAAAGGTTCCGGGACGAATAGTCTCTTATCGTTACCATGAAGGTGAAAAAGTAATGAAGGGAGATACTCTTGTCTTTCTTGATACTCCGGAAGTGCAGGCCAAGTTCAGACAGGCCGAAGCGGCAATGAGTGCTGCACAGGCGCAAAACAGAAAGGCTATTAAAGGTGCGAGAACGGAGCAGATTACGGCTGCCTACGAGATGTGGCAGAAGTCGCAGGCCGGATTGGAAATTGCTAAAAAGTCGTACGACCGCATCCAGAATCTTTTTTCCAAAGGGGTGATATCTGCACAGAAGCGTGATGAAGCCGAAGCTAATTACAAGGCTATGGTTGCCACAGAGAAAGCCGCACGATCTCAGTACGATATGGCTAAAAACGGAGCCGAACGTGAAGATAAGGATGCTGCGGCAGCATTGGTGGAACGGGCTCAGGGAGCTGTGGATGAGGTTGAATCGTATATGCGTGAGTCGGCTTTGGTTTCGCCTATAGATGGAGAGATATCCGAGCAGTTCCCCGAAGTAGGTGAGCTGGTAGGTACCGGCGCTCCGATTCTTAATATAGCCGATCTTACGGATATGTGGGTTACATTCAGCATCCGCGAAGATCTGCTGAAGGATATTAAAATGGGAACTTCAATCAAAGCGTTTATTCCGGCACTAAACAACAAGGAGGTCACGCTTAAAGTCACCTATATGAAGGACATGGGATCGTATGCTGCATGGAAAGCTACGAAAACCAACGGACAGTTTGATTCTAAAACATTCGAGGTACGTGCTAAACCCGATGCCCCGATTGCCGATTTGCGTCCGGGTATGTCTGTGATAATGAAAAAGAAATGAACATGACACAACTGAGGATAAGCATACAAAGTGTTAAGAATGTTGCCATACGCGAACTGCGCCGTCTGGTAGCCAAGCCTTTGTATATATTCTGTATGCTGGTAGCCCCTCTTTTTTGCATGGTGTTTTTCTTGTCGTTGATGAAAGAGGGATTGCCGGTAGACTTACCTATTGCTGTAGTGGATCTTGATAACTCCTCTACTTCCAGGTCGCTGATTCGTCAGCTTAATGCCTTCGAGCAAACAGAAGTAGCCATGCAGACCATGTCGTTTACCGATGCACGGATTGCTATGCAGAAGGGCGAAGTATACGGGATTTTTTATATTCCGGAAAGGTTTGCTGCAGATGCTACTACCGGAAAGCAACCTCGCCTGTCTTTCTATACCAACGGTTCGTACCTGATTGCCGGATCGTTGCTGTTTAAGGACATGAAAACTATTTCGGTGCTGGCCGGAGGTTCGGTGGGCTTGAAGACCGGAACGGCCAAAGGCCTTACGGAAGCCCAGATAAAAGGGCAGTTGCAACCTATTGTTGTAGATACTCATTCCATTGGAAATCCGTGGCTCAATTATTCGGTTTACCTTAATAATATATTGATCCCCGGGATACTGCAGCTGATGATTTTCTTGGTTACCGTTTTCAGTATCGGCTCCGAAATTAAGTTTGCCACTTCCCAGGAATGGTTGCGTTTAGGAAATAACTCGGTATTAGTTTCACTAGCCGGAAAGTTGTTGCCTCACACCTTGATTTTTACGTTAGTGGGGTTGTTGGCTTGTTCGCTTCTTTACGGATTCAATGCATTTCCGCTTCAAAGCGGCTGGATGCCGATGGTGGCAAATATATTTTTGCTTGTACTGGCTTCGCAAGCAGTTGGAGTGTTTATGATCGGAGTGTTGCCAACGTTACGGCTCGGACTGAGTTTTGCCAGTTTATTCGGAATGATAACTTTCTCTATTGTAGGGTTGTCGTTCCCCGTTTCCGAAATGCATCCTACGCTGCAAGCGCTTGCCAACCTGTTCCCGTTGAGGCATTATTTTCTGATTTATGTGGATCAGGCTCTAAACGGCAGGGAATTAATCTACTGCTGGGGGCATTATGTGGCACTGATGGCTTTTATGATTTTGCCGTTCCTGATTGCAAGAAACCTGAAGCATGCTTTGCTTTATTTTAAGTATATTCCTTAAAACGTTGAAAGAATGAAACCAGAGTTCAGGTTACAAAATATAATTAAAGAGGGGTTGAATGATACATTCCTCATCTGGAAAAGCGAACTGAAAAATGTGTTTGCAGATACAGGTGTGATGATTTTCTTTTTTTTGGTTCCCTTCATTTATCCGTTGTTGTACGCTTTTATTTACAATAACGAATTGGTACGTGAAGCCAAGATGGTGGTGGTAGACCAGTCCAATTCGTCTCTCAGCAGAAAGTATGTGCGTATGATCGATGCTACTGCCGATGTTAAGGTTGTAGGAGCATGTGCAGATATGGAGGAGGCTAAACGTATGCTGGATACCAAGCAGGCCTACGGTATATTACTGGTTCCGTCTGATTTTAGCAAAGATCTGCATGCGGGAAGACAAACTACCGTGTCGTTGTACAGCGATATGAGCAGCCTGCTGTTTTACAAAGCATTTCTGCTTTCGGCTACCGAAGCCTCTTTCGAGCTGGGTAAGGAGGTGAGGATGCATAACAATCCCGTATCTACAGAGAAACTAGAACAGATTACGGTTAACCCGATTCCCTACGAATCGGTAACCCTTTTCAATACACAGAATGGTTTTGCCAGCTTTTTGGTACCCGCTATCCTTATTCTGGTAATTCAGCAGACATTGGTGTTGGGGATAGGTATGTTGGGCGGTACTGCCCGCGAGAAAAACCGATTCCATACATTGGTGCCAGTAAGTAAACACTTTAACGGTACGTTGCGTATTGTATTCGGCAAGTCGTTGGCTTACCTGGTATTGTATATCCTTGTTTGCGGCTGGACGCTGGTGGTGGTGCCAAAACTCTTTGGATTGCCTCAGTTGGCATCTCCATTTACGCTTACGATGTTTATACTGCCTTACCTTTTTGCCTGTATTTTCTTTGCCATTACCTTGTCGGGTTTTATGGTAAGCAGAGAATCGCCTATGATGATTTTTGTATTTACATCCGTTTTCCTGCTGTTTATTTCGGGTATCTCGTGGCCCATGCATTCCATTCCTTCTTTTTGGAAAGCAACGGGTTATCTGTTCCCTTCAACACCCGGGGTGCAGGGTTTTGTACGGATAAATACAATGGGGGCAACCTTAAATGAGGTGGCTGCCGAATATAAATTGTTATGGGTGCAGACCGGTTTTTATTTCCTTACCTCTTGCCTGGTGTATCGTTTCCAGATTATACGAAGCAGAAGGTTGGTACATCAGCAGTATCAGTATATGAAAGCCAAACATAAGACTAAATAAAAAAGAGGGTGCCATCGGCATCCTCTTTTTTATTTAGTAATCCTTCAAGAATTAAATCTTAATCTTAGGTCGGTACATATCCTGAGCAGTAATACCGCATTCTTTAGCCATACGGATACTATATTCCAGTTTACTTACATCCTTTGTAATGTTATTGCTGCCGAAGGTGAATTTAATTCCGGCCTCTTTGGCTTTGAGTATAAATGCTTTGTTAGGAATGTTATAGAGCTCGTTTATCTCGAGGGCTTTACCGGTTTTAACAAGTGCATCGATTACTTTCTGCATTCGGGCTTCAGTCCAGAACTGGTCGTAACGGTCTGCCATGGAGGCGGGGAGGAAGTTGGGATTCACATATACGTCTACAGGCTCTTCCAACACTCCGCAAATTTTTTCTACAATCAGGTCCATGTATTGTTCTTCGTTTTCAATCCAAACCTCTTCCGGAATCCACAAACGGGTACGTCTTCCTTTCTTATCGGTAAAGGTAAGCGCATCTGTAAACACGTAGTCGAATTCGGCACGGGCTTCGGGAGAGAAAGTGGTTACCCATTCGCGGCCTTCGCCCTGCATGGCAAGAATAAACGGCTGGGTACGCATTGTATCAAGATAGGCTCTGATCTCCTGATCGTTTGTGATGGGGAATCCGATACCGCAATTCGGCGCGATGGCATAATTGATTCCGGTCTTCCGCGATTGGATAGCCGCCATCTCTTTGGTAAGTCCTCCTTTTAAATGTACATGGTAATCCAGTACAGGAAAATCTGATTGATGCAGCTTAATGATTTCATCGTTCTGCTCGTCGGTTGCTTCCGCTTGTTGTGCTTGCTCGTCGACAGCCTCTTTAAGTACATTTACCTCTATTTTTCTGAATTGGATGTTTCCGCTGCCTGTACTGATCAAAGCAAAAAGACCTTCAGACAAACGGGCATTCGCATTAGCTTCCGTTCTGTAGGGCGCAACAGGCTCTGTATATTCAACTACCGGAGCACCATCAATCAACACGGAAACAGCTTTGCCTTCAACTTTAATTTTCATGGCGAACCATTGGTTTTCCTTTACAAAGCTCTTGGTAAGGTTACGAACTGAAAGCAGACTTCCGCTCATCTTCCACCAAACCGGATCGGTAACATCATTGTTTATTGCCACCTTGTAACCTTTGGATGCAGTTACATCAGAATGAAAACATACGGCACCTTTGCCTCCCTGATCTGTTTTAACTTCCAGACTCAGCTCGAAGTTTTTGTAGTTTCCCTGTTTAAGGATAGCCATGGCATCGGGCCCGGACAATGTAAGTGCATTTTCCTGCACGCTTACGTTACCGCTCGTATTCCAGTTACTGGTATCTTTTCCATTAAACAATGCCCCGCTTTGAGGCTGGTTGCACGAAGTAATCAAACAAAACAGTAGTCCTAAAGAAAAAAGAGATAGACATTTCATGATATATTGATTTAAGTAAAATATTATAGTCTCAAAGATAGAAAAAAATTAATAGATTATTTTCAGTTCAAAGTTTTTATGATAAAATTATTCTGTACCCCAAAAATAGTTATATATTTGTAAAAATTCTCATACATAAACTTAAATTATATTACTATGCAAAACAGACGTGACTTTTTAAAGCATGCATCTTTGCTTGTTGCCGGAGGTTTGGTTGCTCCTCAGTTATTATCTTCTTGTAGTAGCGCTCCTGCAAAAAACATCGGTCTACAGCTTTATTCATTAAGAGACCTTGTAAAAGAATCGGGTATCCAGGTTGTGCTGGAAACTGTTGCAAAAATGGGTTATACTAATTTGGAAACCGCCGGTTATGATAATGGTAAAATTTATGGATTGGCTCCTGCCGAATTCAAGAAAATGGTTACCGATCTTGGAATGAAATGTACAAGTGCACACTTGGGCCAAGCTTTCACAAAAGAAAAAGAGGCTGAAGTAATGGCTTGGTGGGATCAGGCTATTGAAGCTCACAACGAATTGGGCGTTAAATATATGGTTCAACCTTTTATGCCTGTGAACGATCAGACTACATTGGACGACCTGAAGATGTATTGTGATTATTTCAACACAGTAGGTTACAAGACTGCATCTGCCAGCATCGCATTTGGTTATCATAACCACGATTTTGAATTCCGCAAAATTGGTGATCAACTTATTTACGACTTCATGCTAAACACAGTAAGCAAGAATCATGTATTCTTTGAATTGGATGTTTATTGGTGTATGGTTGGTGGCTACGAACCTGCTAAGTATCTGAAGGACTATGCCGGTCAGTTTAAAGCTGTCCACATCAAAGACGAAAAAGAAATCGGCGCAAGCGGTAAGATGGACTTCAAGCCTATCTTCGACCAAATGAATGCCAATAATATAAAAGACTGGTACGTAGAAGTTGAACAATATACTAACAACGATCCTGTTGCCAGTGTACAACAGAGCTTCGACTTCCTGAACAAAGCAGAATACGTGAAATAAATTTTGCGTAAATAAATAATAAAGAAACGAGGATGGTTCAAATTACAGAATCATCCTCGTTTTTTTATTTCCTTACAGAGCCGTAGTTTAATTCTTTTCGATGCCGTATCTTTGTGATACGATCTTATTTTACAAACTATGCATCAATTTAAATATCTGCTAGTTGTATAATATACTTTGGAGAGCTAAATTGATCTGCTATTTCATAGATACTTGATTCAAGATATCTTGAATATAAGGGATTACATCTTGTCGAATATTCTCGGCTGTTAATCTGTGCTCTCCTTCAAACCAGCGGATAAACTTATAGTTTTGTATGAACTCATTGGAACAGTTTACCAGCATATCGTACTTTCCAAATAAACCATAAGTATTATTCTTTTCAAAATCATCCAGATTCATAAATTGAGTACTTTCCAGCTGCTCATAGTCAGCGCAGAGCTGCTCTGTGATTTCAAACTGACTAATACCATCTTTGCGAGGGTTAAGAAATGGAAGCATTCCAATGTTTTTTTTCATAAATCCAGAAACATAAAATGCCGGATTTATCAGCAGCTTTGGATATCCCCGTAGCTTTTGTGCAAACATTCCACCCATAGAAGTCCCAACAATAATATCAGGTTGCTCTTTTTGGCATATTTGAGACAATAATTCAACTGCCTCATTTGGATCTATTGGTAGATCAGGAGCGATTACTGTATCCTCTACAGATAATAACCTTTTCAGATTACTAACAGTAGAGGATGCACCTGATGAAGAAAGTCCGTGGACGTAAAGAATTTTCATGAGTTGTGATTTATTTTTGTCTTTAGGACTTCAATGTCTTCAGAAATACAATTAATAAGCGTTTCAATTGAAGGTATTGAATTTTTACAAATATTAATTGATCTGTAAAAGAAAGTATTTCCAAATGAATTATACCCCTTTAAATTATACCCCATTTTTGTATCAGGATATACTAATGAATATTCTTCTGTTATATTTTTATTAGGGAAAAAGTGCTTAATAGGAATAGAAAAATTATTCATCCAATAACTGTCGCTAAATCCTATGTCATTTAATATACCATTAATGTTTTGATGATGACTATCTAAATTCTTTTTAAGCTCAATTATTCGTCTGTAATGGTTTCCTTGCAATTGTATACCTGTAATGATAGAATCGGTTATCTTATATTTTATTTCAATCAATCCTGTATTTCTGGTAAAACCGTGGCCTACTCTGATTTCATTTACAGGGAATATGTGATTATTCCATAGATCTTCAACCCTAGGGTGTGAGGCATTAATACCTAGTTTTTCTTTAATCAAGCTACAAATGACTGATGATTTTCCTTTAATAATTATATCTTGAAGTCGTAAATCATTTAGTTTTTCGTAAATAGAGTCACTACTATAGTATGAATAAAACTCTTTTGACTTATCTTTAAAACTTATAAGATCCGATATTTTAGATAAAGCATCAATAAACCTGCAATAGTCTCTTACTATTTCATCATGATAGCTTCCATTTGTTGCAAAATGACGCTTAATCATTTCCAATAAATCGTTATAAGAAACAGATTTCCATCCTTCAAAATCTTCATGTCTTATAAGAGAAAGTAAAATTTTTCCATCCCATTTTATCTTTACACAATATTGATCTAGTTGTTCTTTGTAAGGGATACTTTTTACTTTGTTCTCTATTATTACAGATTTTATATCTGATCCATTTTTTAGTTTAAAACTTATGTCAGAATTTTTATATTCTCTTTTAATTGGTCCGTAAAGAATATATTCTTTTATTTCTAATATTTCTGACATCATTAAGCCAAACTGATTAGGATATTGTGTTCCTAACCATGCCAAAAAATTACTGTGAAAAAGTTCCTTTGATGCGAGAGAAAAGTTAAATAATGCTGACTTCTTTAGAGAATTTATTACAGTCGGGAGTGTAATTTAAACTCTGTCTGGTTCATATTCTAGGAAAATCACTACAAATATAATTTTTCTTTTTGGATTTACAAATGCTTTTTAAGGCTGTTATTGGTAGTGTGCAAGGGCGGTGAGGAACGAGCCGTTTATATACCCTTGCTCACTACCGTGAACAGCCTTTTCTTTGCGTTTGAAAAACCGGTAAGAAAAATGGATTATATATCCAATGGCATTCTATCACCGAACTTAATCCGCAATTGACCGGCTGTCAATGCCCAATTATGAAGAGGCTGTGTCCATTTTTTTGAGATATTTATAACGGCCAGGTAGATCAACTTCATCAAGGCCATGTCATTAGGGAAAACGCCCTTTGTCTTGGTCACTTTTCTAACTTGACGATGGAAGCCTTCTACGGCATTAGTGGTGTAAATTAGTTTTCGAATCTGTTCATCATAAGCAAAATAGGATGTAAGCTTGTCCCAATTCCTTTTCCATGAATCCATGACTACAGGATATTTCTTACCCCATTTATCTTGTAGTTTATCAAAATTCAATTCCGCCAGATCAAGCGTAGGGGCTTGATAGATTGTCTTTAAATCAGACATAAACTCTTTCTGATCTTTTGAGGCAACATATTTCAATGAGTTCCGGATTTGGTGAACAATACAACTCTGTATAATCACATGAGGGAAAATTGTGCTGATGGCCTCTGCGAACCCCGTTAGATTATCAATACAAGCAATCAAAACATCTTTCATCCCCCGTGCTTTAAGATCGGTCAGAACACTCAACCAGAAGTTAGCTCCCTCGCTTTCGGAAACATACATACCTATAAGCTCCTTACGGCCATCTTTGTTGATGGCCAATACATTATACACTGCTCTGCTTTCGGTTCGGCCTCCATCTTTTACTTTATAGTGCATCGCATCCAACCATAGAATGGTGTACATATTCTCCAAAGGGCGACTTTGCCATTCTTTTACCTTGGGAACGATCCGGTCTATTATTTCGCTAAGGGTATTGTGTGAAATCTCCACATCGTACATTTCCTCTATATGAGTGGAAATATCTCTCAGACTCATCCCCATGCCATACAAACTGATAATTTTGGAGGACATATTATCTGCCAAAATCGTCTCCCGTTTCTTGAGAATCTCCGGATTAAAACTGCTGTGGCGATCCTGGGGAGTCACTATCTCAATCTCCCCGGCCATCGTTTTAACGCGCTTACTGCCTCGGCCATTACGCTTATTGCCAATCTGACGCTCTGACTCATCCAGATGAGAGGACATCTCTCCGTCTAAAGCGGCTTCTAAAAACTCTTTTAATAAGGGGCCAAAGGCGCCATCCTTTCCTGTGAGTGATTCACCACTGCGAAGTTGTGCTAATGCCTTGTCTCGCATTAACTGGTACTCTTGACTGTTTCTATCCATAATGCAAAGTAAATTGTTTTTGGACAGAGTTCAAATTACGGTCTCT